>ERZ795055.4161-NODE-4161-length-10255-cov-5.739510_pt1 | contig 10255 bp, 10 predicted proteins | sample MGYA00375139_ERZ795055 | MGnify/ENA primary metagenome ERZ795055 (study PRJEB30184, sample SAMN05720283) | anaerobic digester metagenome | isolation source: active sludge of municipal wastewater-treating anaerobic digesters | place: USA | collected 2015-01-23 ...
AGGCCTCAGCTCTTCCAAGTACTATGCAGTTTACAACTATAAGGGGGATGAAAATTCCCAGTTTATCGTAAAGTGAAGGGACATAGGCTTGCATGAGCAGATCAACTATCGTAACAAATGAGGCTATAATTACAACAAATGCAGGAATTCTCACCTTATCGGGTATCACGTTTGCCAGAAGTGAAATAACAGCATTTGAGCCTATCAGTACAAATGTTGTTGCTATTCCCATTCCGAGTCCGTTTAATGACGACGAGGTTGTTGCAAGGGTAGGACAGGTTCCGAGAACCAGTACCAGAATGGGATTTTCCCTGATGAATCCCTTAGTAAAATTCTTAAACTGGTTCATTTGCTTCCTCCTTTCTGTAAAGTATTATATGCTCTCTGCACTGCATCGCAGAATGCACGGGAGCTTATTGTAGCTGCTGTTATGGCATCTACTTCCCCGCCATCTTTTTTTACTTTTAATTTGAAACTGCCCGGATTCTTTTCATTAAACTGATCCTTGAATCCCGGATCAGCCATCTTGGTTCCAAGTCCGGGGGTTTCCTTATGCTCCAGTACTGTAATATTTATTATGGATCCATCAGGCTTAAAGCCGGCCATGAGATTGATATTTCCGCTGAATCCTTTATTTGTGTAAGTGTTGACGGCATATCCTACAATTACATCATCCTTTCTGGCAGGATAGACATCAAGACTATCACCTTCGCCTGTGGCAAGCCTGAATCTTTCATCATACGGATTATTGTTAAAATCAGGCACTACGAGCTTAATCGCATTGACTTTTTTGTTCAGGTTTGACAATTCAATAGGTTCCTTTGTAAATTCATATACAAATCCCAGGCAAGCTGATGCAACCAGGGAGATCAGTGAAAGAGACAGAACCATGTTTTTGAAGGAGGATTCAGTTTTAGCCATTTTTTACCTCCTCTCCGAATTTTTTAGGTTTGATATATGCATTCATAAGCGGAACAAAAGCATTCATAATAAGTATTGCAAATGATACACCTTCGGGGTAAGCACCCCATATTCTTATCACGGCAGTGAGCAATCCGATGCCGCACCCGTAAATGATCATTCCGACGGCACTCATCGGAGAGGTAACATAATCAGTTGCCATGAAAATAGCGCCAAGAAGCAGTCCTCCTGAAAGAAGATGAAATACAGGGGAGGCATAGGCTTCAGGGTTGATGAGCCACAGTATGGCAGTGAAGCCCATCAGGCTGCCAATAACAGAAACAGGTATATGCCAGGTAATTATCTTTTTGAAAAGCATGTAAACAAGGCCGATTAAAAGAGCCAGTGCTGATACTTCACCTATTGAACCGCCCATTTTCCCAAGTATCATATCTATTGTTTCCGGGACATTATTCATCAGTTGTGAAAGCGACTCTCCGTTCTTAAGGCCTTCCTTAATTAATGCGAGGGGAGTTGCACCCGTCACTGCATCAGTATAACCTGTGCTGAATCCTTTTGGAACAGGCCAGGTTGTCATTTGTACCGGAAAGGAAATAAGCATGAATACCCTGCCTACAAGAGCCGGATTGAAAGGATTGTTCCCAAGCCCCCCGAATGTCATTTTTGCAACACCAATTGCAACAAGGCTGCCCATCACGATTGAAAGCACCGGGATATTGGAAGGCAGGTTGAGTCCAAGCAGTAAACCTGTCACAACTGCTGAACCATCCGTTATTGAGACTGGTTTGCCAAGAATGAACCTCTGGATTAAATACTCAAATGCAACACATGATATAATAGCGGTTGACATTACTATTGCTGCACCTGCGCCGAAGAAAAGAACAGAGCTTATTACTGCCGGAACAAGTGCAATTATTACACCAGACATCAGTTTACGGGTAGTTTCCGTAGTGTGGATATGAGGTGAAGGTGATATATTAAGCGGATTGCTCATGAAGTATTTTTTTCAGTTATTTTAAGTTTTTCTGACGTGCAAGTTTGATAACAGTTGATTTTCCAAGCCTTATATAATCAAGGAGAGGTCTGGCCGCAGGGCAGGTATAGCTGCAGGAACCACATTCCATGCAGTCTGTGATTTTTTCGTTTTCAGCTCTTTCAAACATGCCTTTGGCTGAGAGTGTTGCCAGAAGGAAGGGTTCGAGGTTCATCGGGCAGGCAAAAGTGCATTTTGCGCACCTGATACATGGATTAACAGCATTTCTTACTGAATCAGGCTGCGGGAACAATACAATTCCCGATGTGCCCTTTACCACAGGAACACCGTCGCCTGGTATTGCCTTGCCCATCATAGGTCCGCCGCTGATTATCTTGCCTGTATCTTCAGGTTGTCCACCTGCAGCTTCAATTAGGTTTTTAAGAGGTGTTCCCACTCTGACAAGGTAGTTTCCGGGATTGGAAAGGGATTTTCCTGTTATTGTAACTACCCTTTCAAAAAGTGGTTTGTTTTTCTGAACAGCCTCATATACAGCGAATGCAGTTCCAACATTATGAACAACAGCTCCCACATCAACCGGCAGATGACCCGATGGAACTTCCCTGCCGGTAAGGGCTTTAATAAGCTGTTTTTCAGCGCCCTGGGGATATTTGACCTTTAACGCATGTACTGTTATACCCTTATATCCTGAGCTTAGCTTCCCCAGGTGGCTCACTGCATCTTTTTTATTATTCTCTATTCCGATCATTGCTTTTTCAACTCCGAGAGCTTTCATAAGGATCGAAACGCCTGTAAGCACTTCTTCACCCTTTTCAAGCATAAGCCTGTGATCGGATGTAAGGTATGGTTCGCATTCCACACCATTTATAATCAGCACCTCACACTTTTTCCCTTTTGGCACTGAGAGTTTTACATGCGAGGGGAAAGTTGCGCCGCCAAGTCCTACTATGCCGGATTCTTTGCATTTTTCAATTATCTCTGCCTGTGAGGCTTTTATCTCCCTGACAAGGCTTGAGCTCCTGTCAATTGTCTCCATCCAGTCGTCACCGCTTGCATCAATGAAGACTGCAGTTTGTTTGTAGCCTGTTGTATCAGTTACAGTGTCTATTTTATTTACTGTTCCTGATACCGAAGAATGAATATTTGATGAAACAAAACCTGTGACAGATGCAATAAGCTGTCCGGTTTTAACATTATCTCCTTTTTTTACAAGCACAGCTGCAGGGGCACCGATATGCTGTGAGACCGGTATTGTAACAAGCGCCGGAACAGGAAGCTGTCTTATCTGCAGGCCTGCTGTGAGTTTGAATTCCGGGGGATGAACGCCTCCGGATGGAAATGATTTAAGCACCTTTTTCTCTTTTTAGTTTTTAATTTGCAATTGTTTCCGCAACTGCAGCTGTTTTTTCTTTTCTGGGCGGAAAATTGATTTCAAGAATTGAGTTTGTCGGACATTCAGTAACGCATTTTCTGCAGAATGTACATTTTGCCGCATCAATATAAGCCAGATTATTTTTAATTGTTATAGCGCCGAACTCGCATACCTTGAAGCATTTACTGCAACCGATGCAGGCAACACTGCAAGCTTTTTTTGCAGGTCCTCCTTTGTCGCAGTTTGAACATGCCACATATATCTTCCTGTCTTTCTTTGCTTTCTTCCTCAGTTCAATAAGATTCCTTGGACAGGCCTTGACGCAGGCTCCGCATGATACACATTTATCATCAATTATTACCGGAAGCAGAGTCTTCTGATCCATATACATTGCATCAAACTGGCAGGCTCTTACACAATCACCGTTCCCCAGACAACCATAACTGCAATCTGTCTCCCCTGAATAGAGGCTGTGCTGAATCCTGCAATCCTCAACTCCGTCGTATTTAGATGTTCTGGGTCTGAACTCGGGTGAACCGTTGCACAGCAGTACTGCCACTTTTGGATCAACCTGAACGGCAGTTTTTCCAAGTATTACAGCAACCTGCGACATGACTGCATTGCCTCCTACAGGACAATTAAGACCATCAAAATTCTCCGCACCAACAAGCGCTTCGGCAAAATTCCTGCAACCTGCAAAACCACAACCTCCACAGTTGGCTGCTGGGAGTACGGCCTGAACATCATCTATCCTGGGATCTTCAAATATTTTGAATTTCTGAGCGACGAAATACAGAATTACTGCAGACACTATTGCAAGGAGTGTCAGACTAATTATTGTAATTATTACAGTGGAGCTCATTATTTAAGCTTTTATTGAGAATATGAATTTTTCGTTGATCTTTTCCCTGAGAAGGTACAAAATGAGATAATAGGGCAGAAGAGAAGCTATTGCAAGTATTCCAGAAGCCAGCTCACCTGCGCCTGTCGCAAGCATTATTATTAGAATAGCAAGAACGAGAAGGAGTGGAATAAGATAGCCGAGGAGCAAGGCCCTGTACCCGGCAGATTGCTCAAGTGTCACTGTGACCTGATCTCCTTCTTTTACATTGAAACAGCCCTTTACCTCTACATTTTTTTCCTTGCTGTTTGCCATTGAACACATACTTTCGGCATGACAGCCTGAACAGGCAGATTCTGATATTATAAGAACATTAACAGATTCATTATTATTCTTCTGCACAATTCCTTTGTGTTCAATTGTCTTCTTTCCTGAAGAATTTTTCATTTTTATCTGAAAATTTTCAGATGACAAATTTAGAATTGTGCAAAAAAGTGAGCCTGTTTTTTATCATTTTTTGTCTTTTTTATTCTAATTTATTCTCATTATAAATAAGGCCGATTCAACTTATATTGCTCCAGGATTGCTTAAGGCTGAATAACCTTCTGAGTTCCATTACCAATACAGCATTTTTCGGATCTGAAAGAGTGGGATCGGTATTCATAATACCTTCTGCAATGCGTCTTACATATTCTATAAGCTGTCCATCCCTGGCAAGGTTTGATATTTTCAGGTCAAATGGAATTCCGCTCTGTTGAGTCCCCTCAATATCTCCCGGTCCTCTCAGCTGAAGATCTGTTTCGGCAATTTCAAATCCGTCACTTGACCTGATCATTACCTCCAGTCTTTTGAGGGCTTCCTTCGACAGTTTGTCAGAGCTCATCAGAATACAGTAAGACTGATCTGCTCCCCTTCCAACGCGGCCCCTCAGCTGGTGGAGCTGGGAGAGTCCGAATCTTTCAGCGCTTTCTATGACCATTACACTTGCATTTGGAACGTCCACGCCCACTTCAATTACAGTTGTGGCAACAAGGATCTGGGCATGTCCGTCCTTGAACAGCTTCATCGATCTCTCTTTGTCCGCGGGAGCCATTTTCCCATGTAATATGCTGATGCAGTATTCAGGCGATGGAAACACTCTAGATATTGTATCCCATCCGTCTTCCAGGTCCTTGTAATCCATTGTTTCTGATTCCTTTATAAGTGGATATACAAAATATACCTGCCTGCCTTCCCTTATCTGGTTCCTTACAAAACCGAAGACCTTATTGCGTTCCCTGTCGTTGAAATGCATTGTTTTGACAGGCACTCTTCCCGGTGGTAGTTCATCGATAACTGAAACATCCAGATCGCCGTACAGTGTCATTGCGAGTGTTCTTGGTATCGGAGTGGCCGTCATAACAAGCACATGCGGCGGATGGAGGTTTTTCTGCCAGAGCCTGGAGCGCTGTTCCACCCCGAACCTGTGTTGTTCATCAATAATTACAAGACCAAGGTTGCTGAAGCGGACATTATCTTCAATCAGGGCATGTGTTCCGATAAGTATATTCAGCGATCTGTCAAGGAGGGATTCTGCAATTATCTTCCTGTCAGCTTTTTTTGAAGAGCCCGTAAGCAGGCAGACCTTTATATCAATGCCTCTTAGAAGTGCTGAAATGGTCTGGTAATGCTGGTTCGCAAGGATTTCAGTCGGAGCCATTATACATGCCTGATAACCGTTGTCTATTGCAATCAGCATGCTCATCAGTGCGACAAGTGTCTTGCCGCTACCCACATCACCCTGAAGAAGCCTGTTCATCTGCTTTCCTGATCCCAGATCCCTGCGTATCTCCTTCATCACTTTTTTCTGAGCCTCAGTGAGCCTGAAAGGAAGATTGTTATTGTAAAAACTGTTGAAGTAAGTGCCTACAGTGCTGAAGATGAAGCCTTTGTTTTTCAGGCTCCTGTTTGTTTTGAACCTTATCAGGTTAAGCTGTATATAAAAAAGCTCTTCAAATTTGAGACGGTATCTTGCCTTTTCAAGCTCTTCAGGACCTGACGGGAAATGTATCTTTCTGAGTGCCTGATCAAGTTCCATCAGCCCGTAATGCTTAACAATCCATGAAGGAAGGGTTTCAGGAAGCTTCAGCTTTAACTGCTTTAACAGGTTGCCGGCAAGTTTGCTGATGTTTTTTGATGTCAGAAAATTGTCCTTGAGTTTTTCAGTAGTACTGTATTGTGCCTGAAGTGCAGAACTAATGCGCTCTGTAAGCTTGTCAGATGCTTCTATTTCAGGGTGGATGATATTTATGATCCCGTTAAAGACGCCAGGTTTTCCGAAAATGACATATTCAGGTCCCGGAGGGTAGTTACCACTGATCCATTTGGTGCCCTTGAACCAGACAAGTTTTATTGTCCCTGTTTCATCCTGAAAATCAGCTGTGAGCCTTTTGCCTTTCCCGTGTCCTTCAGTGCTGTAGCCTCTGATAAATCCTTTGATCTGAACAAGAGGAAGGTCCGGATCAAGTTCTTCGATTTTGTAATATTTTGTACGGTCAATGTATTTATATGGAAAATAATACAAAAGATCCCTGAAATTGTAGATTGAGAGTTCCTTATTGAGAAGTTCTGCTCTTTTCGGACCAACTCCCGGTAAATATGTTATATTAGAATCTAATATGTCAGTTGTGATCATAAGGAATTCTGCAATTAGAAATGCAATCCGAAATTAGCTATTTTTGGTTTTCTTACCTAATTGAAAAAAGGAATGTTGCTATTCAGAATAACAGAGTATGTAAGATACTTGCTGACAGCGCATCACAGGAAAGGTCATGGAATTCACAGCCCCTTTGTTTTTGATGTTGTTTCAAGGGTTATAAGGAATAAAACTGATGAAACAGTTGTCAGATTGATTGAAGACAGGCGTAAAATGCTGCTAAAGGATAAAAGACCTGTCAGGGTAACAGATCTTGGTTCAGGATCTGTTTCCCGGAAGAATAAAAACGAACTTAGAAAAGTGTCTGATATTGCAAGATATTCATCATTGCCTCCGAAATATGGCAGTCTGCTGGCTAACCTGTCAGTGGAGTTTGGCAGCCCCGGCATTATAGAGCTTGGCACTTCACTTGGAATAAGTACTATGTACATGGCTGGCGCTGCACCCGGCTGTGAAATAGTAACACTTGAGGGTTCTACGGAAATTGCCGCACTTGCCTGTCAGAACTTCAGCGACCTTAAGATGACCGGAATAAAGATGCTTTGCGGCTCTTTCAGAGATAAACTTGGTGAGGCTTTTTCTGTTGTTCCGGAACCTGGACTGGTTTTTATTGATGGTGATCACCGAAGGGATTCTTTGCTTGAATATTTCGGGACTATAGCTGAAAGATCACCTGACAGTACAGTTGTTGTAATAGACGATATCTACCTTTCAAAGGAGATGAAAGAGGCCTGGAAAGCAATAATCATGCATAAAAGAGTGTCAGTAAGCCTTGATCTTTACAGGATGGGTATTGTGTTCTTCAGGAAGGGATTGAATAAAAATAACTTTATTGTAATACATTAACAAATATTAGAGCTTATTCCGTTAATAATTAATATAATTAATCTAATTTCGAGATTTTAAAATTTAAAAGGTGCTATGAATAAAGTAATTGAGATACAAAATATTGTTAAGAATTATCAGGTTGGTTCTGTAATCGTCAGGGCATTAAGATCGGTTTCACTTAACATTGAGAGGAATGAATATGTAGCAATTATGGGGCCTTCCGGTTCCGGCAAGTCAACACTTATGAACCTGCTTGGCTGTCTTGACACACCTTCAGGCGGATCTTATATACTCAATGGCACTGATGTAAGTAAAATGGAAGATGATTACCTCGCTGAGATAAGGAATAAGGAGATAGGCTTTGTATTCCAGACCTTCAACCTTCTTCCGCGCTATACAGCACTTGAGAATGTGACACTTCCGCTTATCTATGCCGGCGTACCAAAGGCTGACAGGGAGAAAATGGCTGTTGAAACGCTTGAAAAGGTAGGGCTGGGAGACAGGATGGATCATAAGCCTAATGAACTTTCAGGAGGGCAGAGGCAGAGGGTGGCAATAGCAAGGGCCCTGGTAAACAAACCTTCAATAATTCTTGCTGATGAACCTACAGGTAACCTCGACAGTAAAACGTCAATTGATATAATGGGCCTGCTTGATAATATTCACAAACAGGGTAATACAGTCATTGTTGTGACTCATGAGGAAGACATAGCGATGCATGCCGCAAGGATCATCCGGCTTTTCGACGGAGAAATTGCAACTGATATTATTAATGAAAAAAGGGTACAGATAAAAAGGTGAATATTCTGTCCTGATAATTGAATCTATTACATTTGGGCCATGAAAATCTATACACTTACGGGTGATGATGGCTATACTTCCCTTGCCGGAGGCAGGAGAGTGCCTAAACATTCACAAAGAGTTGAGGCGTATGGTTCTGTTGATGAGCTCATTGCATGGATCGGACTGCTCAGGGATTTAAGCGAAAGCCAGGAAAGGAGAGAGTTGCTGAAAAATATACAGTCACAGCTTATGTCATGTGCTGCTGTTCTTGCAAATGATCCTGAGAACCCGGCTGCTTCAATTAAACTCCCCGGGGAGGAGTGTGTGAAAATACTGGAGAGGGAGATTGATATTATGGATGAGACATTGCCTCCTTTGCACAGTTTTATTCTTCCGGGAGGACATAAACTTGTATCTTATTGTCATATTGCACGATGTGTATGCAGAAGAGCTGAAAGGGAAGTACTTCGCCTCGATGCCTCTGAAAAAACGCCGGAAATTGTTGTCAGATTCCTTAACCGCCTTTCAGATTTTCTTTTTATGCTTTCAAGAAAAATTTCATTAGAGCTTGGAAATGAGGAGCTTATATGGAATATATGATGTGTTAAAAAAGTTAAAAACCTGATTTTGTTTTTTACATAAAATAATTTTTATATTTGCAGACTTTGTAAAGACATGTTTTAATATTTAAACTATGTACTGGACACTCGAATTAGCATCAAAGCTTGAAGATGCCCCCTGGCCTGCAACAAAAGATGAACTGATTGATTTCGCTATCAGGTCAGGTGCTCCTATGGAGGTGATTGAAAACCTTCAGGAAATTGAAGACGAGGGAGATATTTATGAGAGTATTGAAGATATCTGGCCTGATTACCCAAGCAAGGATGATTTCTTTTTCAATGAAGATGAATATTGAAAAGAGGCTGGCAGAAACCAGCCTTTTTAGTTCTTTGTATTTCTGTCCTTAATAACCACAGGTTTTTCAGTTTTCCGGAAAATATCCTCTTTTTTCCTTGGCCTGTACATATCCAGCCACCTGAAACCTTCCAGCTTTGGTTCTTTTGGATTTAGTTGCTGAGGCGGGTCAATTATTCCTGTGGGATTTTGTTCTTCTATTACATCAGTAACCTGGCCTTCATTGATCAGGATCTGAATATTTGCTGATTTCGATTTATTCAGACCTGCAAGCTCTTCTCCGTCAATAAGATAATATATCGATTCTCCGTTTCCTTTGATATCTATCTTGTAAACTTCATCGTCCTTGAAATATGCTGTCAGGTTATCTCCCTTTATCTGGTTAAACCTTACTGTGTCAATCCTGCTTGTAACAAAGGATGCATTATATAATTCAAGCTTGTCAGTCTGCTGGTTTTTTGTGAAGAGTGACATAGAATCGGCTGTGAGCTGGTTCTGTTCTGACCAGATCACCGGATTGTCATAGAGCTTGATTACTGTGTCCTGAAATGAAAATGTGAGCGAGTCACACATCGCCTGGATGTCCTTGCTGAAGATCCTGCATTTGTAATATGCCTTCACCAGCTTGAAATCGGTGAGTGAATCTTTCTTTACAGTGATTGCGGTCAGAGTATCAGCATGCAGGAAAAGTGAGTCATCATTTGTTACCTGGACAAACACGGCACGGTCGGTCATGAAGTATTTTTCAGGATACTTGTTGTACAGGGCATAGTTGCCCTGGATAAAAACATTGCTGGCCGTATCATCAATAATTACATTTCTGTAACCTTCTCCGAATCCTGTACTGTCATTGTAAAATAATGAATCGCCCCTGAGCCTGTTTTTAAAGTTATCTATAAGGGCATT
>ERZ795055.4162-NODE-4162-length-10251-cov-13.582581_pt1 | contig 10251 bp, 8 predicted proteins | sample MGYA00375139_ERZ795055 | MGnify/ENA primary metagenome ERZ795055 (study PRJEB30184, sample SAMN05720283) | anaerobic digester metagenome | isolation source: active sludge of municipal wastewater-treating anaerobic digesters | place: USA | collected 2015-01-23 ...
TCCTGCGGTCTTGCTGTCTTGCTGTCCTGCGGTCTTGCTTTCTTGCGGTCTTGCTTTCTTGCGGTCTTGCTGTCTTGCTGTCTTGCGGTCTTGCGGTCTGAGCCTCTGGCCATCAATTCTTAATTCCTGCCACTACTGCCTCTTGCCTACTCCCTCTTGCCTTCTGCCTCTTGCCTTCTATTTCAGCAACCAGGAAACGCTCATTTTTATTCCCGCAGATTTGACAGTGAGACTTTCTGTCGGAAAAATACTGAATTCACCCAAAAGCTTAACAGCCAGTAAATTTCTCTGGAAATTTAACCCGGCGAATGCTTTAAAATCAAAAGCATAAAGAAGGTTCGTGCTTAGCCCCAGTGTGGGAGATAATCCGGGACGATGATTATTATAAAACACAGTAAGTGGTATTTGAACACTGGGTCGGAACCTGGTTTCATAGACCCAATGGAAAATTGAGTCGCCAAAGTGAGTATAGAGAAATTCCTTTTCAATTAATATATGTTCGGGATATTGAAAGTACCCCAGACCTGTGCCGAAATAAATTGATTCACTGATCTTTGGAACCATCACATTCAGCATTATGGCGCCAGCCCCGAATGTTTTTTCGGGTATAACAGCGGTTGTGTCTCTGAAGATATAACTCGCCCCGCCAATAATTTCCAGCTCCAGGACGGGTTTAACCTTCTTTTCATAAATTTTGCACGGTCCGTCGACACACGTAGCATTGTGGTACTCTTTGGCGAACCTGATCAGGGATGAGTTTCCCGGTTTTGCCATACTCATCGCAGCCTTATTCAGCTGTGGATAGTCGCTTGTGTAATAGGATAACAGGCTGTTATGTGTCTTGGATGCTGAGATTCTCTGGATGCCGTCATCATCAACCGTTATTTCTGATTTGTAAGTAAGCTCTCTGAAGGGCAACGAGTCCCGTTCTATATAGTAATGATTACTCAGGTCCTTTTCCTGTTTCAAATAGACGCTTAACCTGCCTTCTACAAGGAATTCAAAGAATTGTCTCTGGTTTTCGAATTCTTTTGAAACATAATATTTGCCCTCACTGAAAGAATAACCAAAGATTTCATCCGGACTGAAACGGGTAACCGCGTCATCAATGCTCTTTTTGTAGTTACAGGCTTCTGAGTTCTCATAACCGTTGTTATTTTCGATAAGGCCGTAGAGGGTGTCCTGTCGTGTCAGTAAAACGTATCCTTCTTTAAAACCTTCCTGGGAGATCAGAACCGAGGGGATAAACAAAACAAGCAGGGCAAAAAGACAATTTTTCATGACAAATTGCTAATTGAGTTATTTCTGAGCAGAGGACTTTACCGACAGTTCGGTTATTGAAACACTGAAATTACGATAATATTACATTGCCTGTCCAACTGAAATCTTGTTCTTCAGCATATCCCGGGAATTCAGGATTTGACAGAAAACGGAGATTCTGATTTCTGCGCGGGGGAGTAACAGTTTAATATTTAGAGCTCATTCACGCCGGTAATACACAATAAAACAATCAGTTGACATTATTAACTATAAATATAGACGAAAAATTCATAAAAATTTGCGCGTCTATAAATATAGTCGTATATTTGCAATGAAGGATTGATTGAAACGCAATGTCCCGCAGAGGGCATTGATGTGGTATTACTTAAAAATTAATTATGCAACTTACAAAGGCTGAAGAGCAGATAATGCAGATTTTATGGGATCTGGAGGAAGGTGTGGTGAAGGATATAAGGGAAAGATTCGATGATCCGAAGCCGGCCCGCAATACAATCTCCACTGTATTGAAGGTTCTGGAGAAGAAGGGATATGTTGATCACAGGGCATACGCCAACGTCTTTCTTTATTATCCCCTTGTTTCGAAAAAGGAGTATTCAAAGCACCAGCTTTTCGGATTGCTTGAGGGATACTTCAATAACTCATTCCCGGCAATGACATCCTTTTTTGCCAGGGAGAATAATCTTTCTGTCAAGGACCTTGACAGGATACTTAAAGAGGCCAGGGAAGAGCTGAACGATGACCAACAGGAATAAGATATGGAATCAATTGCGTTTTACCTCCTGAAATCAGCCGCATGGCTGGCGGCCTTTACGCTGGTATACCTTCTTTTTCTCCGGAAGGAGAGGTTCTTCAGGCTTAAGAGAGCATACCTGGTTGCAGGGATTGTACTGTCGCTCCTGCTTCCATTGACAACAGTGCATTACAGGGTTGAACTGCCGGCACCGGCGGTGCTGGAGGTGCAGGGCGGTTCTGTTTCGCAGGACAATCAGTCTGCGACTTTTGCCGGGCAGCACCAGTCGAAATCACCGCTTGCAGTGATCCTGTTTGTCTATGCTGCAGGAATGGCGCTGCTGCTGTTACGGACCCTGGTTTTCTTCGTTTCTCTGTACCGCACTGTAAAAACGGGGCTGGTAAGCCGTGCCGGAGAAGCAATTGTAGTTAAAACAGAAAAATATACCTCCGCTTTCTCATTTTTCAATTATGTTTTCATCAATCCTTCAGTGAGCGGGCGGGAGGCCGGGGAGATACTGAACCATGAGCTGGTGCACCTAAGACAAAAACACTGGTTCGATCTCCTGCTTGTTGAAATGATGAGCCTTATACAGTGGATGAATCCCTTTGCATGGATCTGTTCAGCACTGGTCAGGCAGAATCACGAGCATCTTGCCGATGAGGAGGCGCTGCAGAGCACATCTGACCCGGCCGGATACAGGGCGGCTCTTCTTAACCAGGTCTTCAGTGCCAGGCTGATCAGTCTCTCGAATTCATTCAACTTTTCATTCAACACAAACAGATTTGAAATGATGAAAAAGAAAAATTATTCTCCGTACAGAAAACTAAAACTCCTTCTTGCGCTGCCTCTGATTGCAATTATGCTTTATGCATTTGCAGATCCGGTTTATACATACTCCGACAGGAGTGAAAGTCGTGAATCCCGCGGCACAGCCGGCATGATAAAGGATGTTCAGGGGACAGTTGTCAAAGAAGACGGAACGCCTTTTCAGGGAGTGTCTGTTAATGTAACAGGAACCGCCCTCAGCGTGACTACTGATGAAGCCGGGAAATTTTACTTCAGCGACCTTCCGGGATATATTGCCCTCATGTTCACTGCAAGAGGCTTCGAGCCCGTATCCCTGACTGCTGAATCTGCCAGAGGGATTACGGTCACGATGAAGGCCAATCCGCTTTACGAATCATATGGCGCTTCATCACGGGCAGGACTTGTCGTTATCGACGGTAAAATGTCAGACCTGACTCTTGAAGATGCTACCGTGAAGCTTGGAAAAGATTATGGCAAAACAACTTACCTCGCCCCTGCGGCAGCAAAGGAAAAGTACGGTGAAAAGGGAGCCGGGGGAGCCATCGAGATCACCACAAGAAGCAAGGCAAGGGAGTCGGGCATAAATTTGCCATACCCGCGAAAGGCTGAGGCAGATTTTCCTTCTTTCATGGGCGAAAGCTACCTGGCATTTGCCGATTGGGTAGCTAAGAAGGCAAAGTATCCGAAGGAGGCAGCCTCCGGTCAGATAAGCGGTTGGGCAAGGATGAGCTACACAGTTGAAACCGACGGCTCCGTCTCGCAGATAAAACCATCACCGGACACTGATCCGGTTTTTGCCGGGGAACTCACCAGGGTTATGGAGTCATCTCCGCGCTGGAAGAGTCCGGAGAACGCCGAAGCCAATGAACCATTTACCTCAGAGATACTGATCAGGTTTCAACTACCTGAAAAAATAAGCAACGGGATCGTTTATATCATGGTGGATGAGATGCCTAAGTTTCCGGGCGGCGATGCTGCACTGTTCGAGTTTTTATATAAAACAATCAAATACCCGGCACAGGCTAAAGACAATGGCATCCAGGGGAAGGTCATCCTCAGGTTTATTGTAACCTCTGAGGGCAAGGCGGAGAACATCAGCGTACTCAGGGGAGTTGATCCCGTGCTCGATAATGAGGCGGTAAGGGTACTGAGCCTTTGCCCCGAATGGGCACCCGGTAAGATGGACGGTAAACCGGTTAATGTATACTACTCTGTTCCGATCAGTTTCGCCTTGAAATAGATTATTGTAAAAGGATTGTAAGCTGGCGCGTCTGCAATAACCTGATCCGGGAGGGAAAACCTCTCCCGGATTTTTTACGAATTACTATCGGTTCAAGGGCCAGGTTGACAGATTTTATTACACACTGTCAGTACGCAGGAGTTGACTTAATTTGATTTGTTGAATTGCCTGTCAGGGTATATACTCGGGGAAAAAATACCCACAGTGAAAGAATGTTTATATAAAACTAACATAGTCGAATCTTTTATATATATTTGCAATAATCATAATATACTCGAAAATGATTAAGAGAAACATTTATCTTGATCGTATAGCTCCATATATTGATAAACCCGTAATAAAGGTAATTACCGGGATAAGAAGATGTGGCAAAAGCACCTTCCTGAAACTGCTGATTAATGAGTTGGAAGCGAAAGGGATCCCGTCTGCCAATATTCTCTATATCAATAAGGATTCATTAAAATTTGACTTCATCAGAACATACACTGATCTTCATATTTTTGTAAACGAAAACCTGAATACACTTAACGGCAGGAAGTATCTATTTGTTGATGAGGTTCAGGAAATTGAACAATGGGAGAAGGCAATCGCCGGATTTTTTGCTGATGAAAGTGCAGACATTTATATCACAGGATCCAATGCAGATTTGCTTACATCCGATTTGGCAAAGCTTCTTACGGGACGATATGTAGAGTTCAGGATGAGTACGCTGGTATTCAGCGAATTTCTGACTTTCAGAAACAAATCAGGTGCAGACAGGGAGGAGGAGTTTGCAATTTTCATGAAATATGGCGGTTTTCCGGGGATTCACAGAATGGAATTTACTGATGAGGTGCTCAGCCAGTATATAAGCGCCATTTACAGCACCATTCTTCTGAAGGATGTGGTATCGGGAAACCAGGTTCGGGATGTAGCCATGCTTGAAAGGATTGCCACTTATATCGCTGATAATATTGGCAATATAACCACCGCCAAAAGCATAAGCAACTATATTAAGTCACAGCAATTAACAAGTTCTGCTGATACGGTGCAGAATTATCTGCATTGGCTTTCTCAGGCTTACATGACTCACAGGGTGAACCGGTTCGACATAAAAGGGAAAAGGCAGCTGGAGCTTTACGATAAATACTATCTGGGTGATATCGGATTTATTCATTCCTTGCTGGGTGATAAGCTTCAGGACATATCCGGGAAGCTCGAAAACATAGTTTATCTCGAACTCCTTGCACGCGGGTTTAAAGTACATATCGGCAAGCTGTATGAACGTGAGATAGACTTCATTGCAGTAAAAGGGAACGATACAACTTATATACAGGTTGCTTATATGCTTTCAGATGAGACAGTTATTGAGAGAGAATTTGGGGTTCTCGAATCTGTAAGGGACAATTATCCCAAGCTTGTGCTGTCTATGGACAAGCATTATGGCAACACAAGAAATGGTATAAAATGGCAGAATCTGGTTGATTTTTTGCTTACACCTTAAACCAGGACGGGGTCATTACTATCCGGCCTGCCACAGTCCGGCAAGCGCTGCATTCCTTATAGCCAATATCTTCTGCAACACTGAAAGCGCTAACCGCTTAATTTTCTTAAAAAGATTTGCATCTTTTAAAATCACGTTTTATCTTTGACCGACCGTTCAATCAAAGAACGGTTTCTAAAGGGGGTTTTATTGAATGAACGTTTAGTCAAAAAACTATGTCGCCAAGATCATCTGCACAATTCGGGGAGATGAGGGAGGAGAAAAAAACCCTCATAATGGACGTGGCCCTTGAACACTTCTCAGACTACGGCTTCCATTCCACCACAATCAGCCACCTGGCCAAACATGCCGGCATCTCAAAAGGCCTCCTTTATAACTATTTCAAAAGCAAGGAGGAACTCCTGGCAGCCATAATCAACAGGTCGCTTGACGAGATATACAAGAGTTTCAACCCTGACCGCGACAGCAACCTGACGCCGGAAGAATTCGAACACTTCATCCGGAAAATCTTTGCCATCTTCCGCGAAAAGAGACAGTTCTGGAAGCTCATCTACAGGGTTATGCTGCAACGGGGCGTATATGAACACCTTCTTGACGACCCCGACTCAACCTTTAAGGTGGGAGGAACCCCCCTTATGGAATATTCGGCCTACATGATGAACCTGCTTACTGATTACTTCAGCCGGAAACAGGAATCGGCAGGACCCGATTATGACCCGATGACTGAATTGCTCATGTTCTCAACTACAATTAAGGGATTTGCCCTGACATATATCTTCGCCCCGAAACAGTACCCCGATGTTTACTTTGAAAAAATGATTGACATTTTAATCAAGAAATACAGATGAAAGGAATTTTCAGGCTGACCAAAGCGTCAGCAATTGCTCTCATGATGCTTTCTGCAATGACTGAGCCGGCAACGGCCCAGCAGATGACCGCCAAAGAGATAATCACAAAGGCTGATGGTAAATTCAACGGCGAAATGTCAGGCTACAGCGTGATGAGCATGACAATCGTCAGACCCACATGGCAGCGAACAGTGGAGTTCAAATCATGGTCGCTCGAAGACGATTATGCGCTTACACTCATCACCGCTCCGGCCCGCGAAAAAGGGCAGACCTTCCTTAAGCGCGGAACCGGCATGTGGAGCTGGAACCCGGCAATCAACAGGCTGATAAAACTCCCGCCCTCAATGATGTCACAGGGCTGGATGGGCTCTGACTACACAAATGATGATATCCTCAGAGAATCATCCGTCATTGACGACTACACGCATTCATTTGAGGGAGAAGAAGATATCGACGAGCGACCCTGTTACAGGATTAAACTTACAGCAAATGAGGATGCCGGAGTACTCTGGGGGCACCAGTTGTGGTGGGTCGACAAGAAGGAATTCATTGTCCTTAAAGCCGAATTATATGATGAAGACGGATATCTTGTCCGCACTGAGAGAGGTACTGACCTGAAAACAATGGACGGGAGATTCATCCCCTCCACAATTGAGCTGGTACCGGCGGAAGAGCCGGGCCGCAAGACCGTACTGAAGATCCTCGAGATAAAATTCAATGTCAAACTCGAAGAGAGCTTCTTTTCCCAGCAGAACATGAAAACAATCAGATAACGGCACTCATTAAACGAAAGGGCTTGACTAATGAAAGATTATCAGCTCGCATGGAAAAATCTCTGGCGTAACAGGAAAAGGACTCTTATTACTGCGGCATCGGTGTTCTTTGCCGTATTCCTGTCGCTGATCATGAGATCGTTCCAGTTGGGCACATACCAGAAGCTTTACAGGGACGTCATTGAATCCTACTCGGGGTACCTTCAGCTGCAAAACGCTGAATATCTTGACGAACCCGGTCTTGATAATGGCTTTGTCGTAGACGAATCCCTTATAGCCCGGCTGGAGGCAGACCCGGAGGTGACCTCTGTCATTCCGAGGCTTGAGTCATTTGCCCTGGCTGCATCGGGAAGCCGTACGCAGGGGGTCATGGTCATAGGAATGGACCCGGGGAAAGAGCATGAGGGCCTTAACCTGAGGAACCGGATGGTCAGATACAAGCTTACTCCCGAGGCTGTGGATGCACTTAAGGAAGAGGTCCTTCCGGCTCGCAGCCTCAGACTCATTGATTTGCTTATCAACGAATCATACACAAATGAGGAGAAGATGCTGCTTGATCTCGGGCTGACCCCGGGAGACTCCTCCTCTTATCTTCCTGTGCTGAGAAAGCATGCTTCGTTCAGCAACGGTTACCTGAGCCCGTCGGATACAGCCTCCGCAATCATCGGAAGCGGGCTTTCAGATTACCTTCAGGCAGGAGTTGGCGACACCCTCGTACTCATGGGGCAGGGCTACCACGGCACATCTGCCGCCGGCCTGTTTGTCATAAAGGGAATCGTGAGTCTGCCCACTCCTGATATCGACAATATATTCGTTTACCTGCCTCTCGAGGCAGCCCGCTGGCTCTATGCCGCACCCGGGATGGCCACTTCAGCCATAGTAAATATCAGGAACAGCGAAGACCGGGAGCTCTTCAAGACCCAGGAGAGGCTCAATGCGGCCGCCGGAGAGGAGCTGAAGGTCCGAAACTGGAAAGAGCTCAATGCCCTTCTCCTGAACCAGATGGAAGCAGACAACAAGAGCGGGGCAATTATGCTCGGCATCCTCTACCTTGTAATAGCCTTCGGCGTGTTCGGCACTGTGCTCATGATGCTTGCAGAGCGGCGCCGCGAGTTCGGGATGCTTGTCTCTATCGGAATGCAGAAGCACCGGCTTGCCAAAGTGGTCTCCATGGAGATGCTCATGATCGGGTTACTTGGTGTGCTGTCAGGCGTGGCCGCATCTCTTCCGTTTGTGTTTTACGGCAACGCCAGACCTCTGCGCTTCAGGGGTGAGATGGCAAAGATGTACGAGGAGTACGGTTTTGAAGCTGTGATGCCGATGCTGCAACCTGACACATATTACCTCTGGCAGGTTGCAATCGTCCTGCTCATCATCGCTGTGGCAGTAGCCTTCAGTGTGAGGAAGATATTCAAGCTTAATGTAATAAACGCTCTCAGAGCCTAAAAGGTCAGGACCATGATAACATCCATAGCATGGAAAAATGTCTGGCGGAATAAAACCAGGAGTCTCACGGTCATAGCAGCCGTCACAGTAGGTGTCTTTGCCGGGGTCTTTTCAATGGCGGCAATCAACAGCTCAATCGTTCAGAGGATTGATGCCGCCGTCAATGAGGAGCTGTCGCATATCCAGGTGAACAATAAGGAATTCAGGAGCAGCGGTGACCTGCTTGATTTTATAAGTGATCCCTCGGCCGTGATACGGCGCCTTGAACAAACCGAAGGAGTGACCTCTGTTACCGGAAGGATCATTGTAAGGGGTATGGCCTCCACTTCGGCCGGCAGCTCGGCGGTTGAGATAAACGGAATTGACTTTGAGAAGGAACAGGAGATGTTTACTCTCTCCGGCCGTCTTATACCCGGAACCGGAAGTTATTTCGGTGCTGACACCAGGCTGAACAGTGTCTTCATTGGTGAGAAACTGGCGCGGGAGCTGAATATAATACGCTACATCCTGACTCCCGAGGCACTTGAGAAGCTTTCCGGGGAAGGGTTACCGGCAACAGTGACAGATAAGCTGAGGAAGATCGAAGGGGAAAGGTTTACTGCTGAAAAGAAGCTGACCAATGCCCTGACGGATCTGCTCTCGGCAAAGGAACTCAAGAGCTACGGCCTGGCGGTCAGGGAGGCAGCTTGGTCTTACCGCGAGGGATCGAAGATTATCCTCAACTTCCTTGACTCCAGCGGCAATCAGACCGGGGCAGCATTCAGGATCAGCGGCATTTACCGCACCAACAATGACCTGTTCGAAGCCCTTTCAGTCTTTGTCCCGGAAGCCGAGCTGCGGGAACTGACAGGTCTTAATGAGGGTCAGTATCATCGGATCATTGCCAGGCTCACTGATAATGACCTTACCGGCATTGTAACCCCCGTCATAAAGGAGGCCCTTCCTGAGCTGGAAGTGCTGAGCTGGAAGGAGATCCAGACAGACCTCGCGATGATAACCGACTACATAAACCAGATTTACGGGATGTTTATGGTTATAATTCTCGCTGCCCTTGCATTCGGCATTGTGAACACGATGCTCATGTCCGTCCTTGAGAGGACCCGTGAGCTTGGAATGCTTTCGGCAATAGGGATGAACCGCCGCCGGATATTCGTGATGATAATGCTTGAATCAATCTTTCTTTCCATTGTTGGCGGTTTTGCAGGAATGGCAATCAGTGCTGCCGTGATCGGGATTACCGGAAAGACAGGTATCAACCTTGTCAAATACGCGGAGGGAATGGAAGCCTTTGGTTACTCTGCGAACCTCTATCCTACAATAGGAGCTGATTTCTTTATAATGCTGACCGTGATGATAGTAATCACCGGAGTACTGTCAGCAATATACCCGGCACGAAAGGCTTTGCAGCTGAACCCGGTGGAAGCATTAAGAGGAGAATAACGATAAAAACACAATACGATGAAAGTAGTTGAAATCAACGATGTCTGCAAGACCTATCATGATACCGAGGTTGAGGTAAAGGCAGTTAACGGAGTGACACTCAGCTTTGAAAAGGGCGATTTTGCAGTTATAGTCGGGCCGTCAGGATCCGGCAAGACAACTCTTTTGAACCTCATCGGCGGGCTTGACCAGCCCACGGC
>ERZ795055.4163-NODE-4163-length-10251-cov-5.239015_pt1 | contig 10251 bp, 11 predicted proteins | sample MGYA00375139_ERZ795055 | MGnify/ENA primary metagenome ERZ795055 (study PRJEB30184, sample SAMN05720283) | anaerobic digester metagenome | isolation source: active sludge of municipal wastewater-treating anaerobic digesters | place: USA | collected 2015-01-23 ...
AAAAGCGACAAGAATATTAAGGATTGAAGCAAAAGCCACCCATATTAGATAAGGCAATAATAACCAAGAAGATTTTTTGCTTATTTTATTTACTCCAACAATAATTGCAAGAATAGAGAACCATAACAAAATTATCTCAAAAAATGCTATCTGAGTAAATTTCAGTTCAAAAAACAAAATGCTCCATAAAATATTTAGAATAAAATTTATACCAAATAATAACCCAACTAATTTCTTCTGTTTTTTATTCTTTGTCTCAATCCAAGCATAATACAAGGAAAAAGTTATAAGAATAAATAAAATATTCCAGACAACTGGGAAAACCCAATTTGGGGGAGTTATACTTGGTTTTATTGTATAATACCAAAGAGTATCTGTATTTTTAGCAGTAAATAGACTTCCAATTCCCCCCAACAAAAGAAAAACAGCCATGAAACAAAATAAAAAAACAATTCTATTATATTTTCTTTTGTTTTTTTTCTTATATTTTATTTTCATAGCTTAAGTTTATTTGTTTATTTTCTTTTGAATATCTTTGTTATTGCAAAAAGAAGAAATCCAATACCCATTCCAATGAAAAGCCCAGCAACAAGATCACCAAATAAAAATCCAAAACCCATTCCCAAAAAAATTCCTGCTGGAATAAACAATGCCCCAAATTCCTCTTTTTTCTTTTTTTCTAAAGTTTTTTTTACCATTTTATCCCCTTTTTAATAAATAAATTAGCAAAATCTTCTTTTTAATTTTTTCCATTAGGCTTATCTTTATATTTAAAAAATTTATAGATTTCTCCAAATACAAGAACAGAAGAACTAATTAAAATAACTAAACCCATCTCCTTAAAAGACAACGGAACAAATTCGAAGACTCTTGCTAAAAAAGGTATGTAAAGAACACACAAAAGTGCAATTACAGATGCTGATAATGCATAAATTACCCATTTATTTGAAAGAATTTTTATTTTAAAAATTGATTTATGCAGGGAACGCATATTAAAAACATTAAAAAATTGAAAAAATGACATAGATACAAATGCAATTGTTCTTGCTTTATCTACCCCCTGATGAAGAAAATTATTAAACAAAGGTATTGTTCCAACAGCCATTAAACCTGCCATTAAAAGTAAGAAAAATACAAGTTCTTTATTTAGTATTTTTTCTTCTTTTTTCCTTGGAGGCTCATTTAAAACATCATGATGTCCGGGCTCCATTGCCAAAGAGATTCCAGTAAATGCATCTGTTACAAGATTCAAGTAAAGCAATTGAATTGGAAGCATAGGGAGTGGGAGGCCCAAGGATAATGAAGAAATAATTGTAACATCTTCAGCAACATTAGTTGTTACAAGATAGAAGCTTGTTTGTCTTATATTTTGAAATACAACTCTTCCCTCTTCTATAGCATTTACAATAGAAGAAAAATTATCATCTGCTAAAACAATTTCAGAAGAATCTCTTGCAACATCTGTACCAATAACACCCATTGAAATTCCAATGTCTGCTTTTTTAAGTGCAAGTGCATCATTAACCCCATCTCCAGTCATTGCAACAATTTCTCCTTGTTCCTGAAGAACTTCAACAATTTTTATCTTCATTTTAGGAGTCATTCTAGCAAAAATATTTGAATCTCTAACCGCATTTTTAAATTCTGTTTCATTCATCTTTCTCAATTCTTCTTCTGTAAATGCAGGAATTTTTCCCATATCCAACCCAATTTCTTTAGCAATCGCGATTGCTGTTTCTCTATGATCTCCTGTCTGCATTATAATCCTTATACCTGCGTTTTTTGCTTTTTGAACTGCTTCCTTAACTTCTTTTCTTGGAGGATCTTTCATACCAATTAAGCCAAGAAAAATCATTCCCCCAACAAGCTTTTCAGAAACAGAAGTTGTTCCTCTTGGAACATCTCTATAAGAAAATGCCAAAATTCTCATTCCTTGCTTTGCCAAATTAACTGCTTTTGTAAGCAGGATTTTTTTATCTTTATCTGTAAGAGTTATTTTTTTATCTTTATCCAAGTAATAAGAAGAGCGTTTCAAAATAGCTTCAAATGCTCCTACTGAAATTAAACTTTTTTTACCGCTTTTATTTTCTACTAATGTTGCTCTGAATTTAAATTCAGAATTGAATGGCAAATCATCCAAGACCTTTTCAGGCATATTTTCTTTTTTTAAACCTGCTTTTTTAGCCAAAACTAAAAGAGAAACTTCTGTTGGATCTCCAACTATTTCATATTTTCCATCTTCTTTTATCAAAAGATTTCCTTTATTGCAAAGCGCAGATGAACCCAATAATCTTTTCAAAATTGGAAAAGATAGTGGATTTAATTCTTTGTTTTTCTGATAAAACTTTCCAATTGGTTCCCATCCATCTCCGCTCACTTCAAACTCTCCTTCAGAAGTTATTATTTTCTGCACTGTAATTGAATTTTTAGTTAAAGTTCCTGTTTTATCTGTTGCAATAATTGTAGCAACACCCAAAGTCTCAACTGCAGGTAGATGTCTTATGATTGCTTTTCTCTTAGCCATTCTTCTTGCACCAATTGCAAGAACAATAATTAACACAGCAGGCAAACCTTCTGGGATTCCTGAAACTAAAGAAGCAACTGTAAATAAAAACATATCAATAAAAGCCATTCCCCTTATGAAAAAACCAATTATGAATGTTAAAAGAGCTCCAATAACAGCAACAACTCCCATTTGCATTGATAGTTGAGCCACTTTTTTACTAAAATGTGTTTTTGGTTGAACAATTTCCTGGATGGATTTTGCAACTTGCCCAATTTGAGTTTTATTTGCAGTAAAAACCACAATTGCTTTTGCTTCTCCAGATACAACCATGGTACCCATAAAAACCATATTTGTCCTATCTGTTATAGAAGTGCTCTCTGGAAGAATTTTTATATTCTTTTCTTGGGGGAATGATTCTCCTGTTAATGAAGCTTCTTGTGTTTTAAGATTATTAATTTCGATTAAACGAGCATCTGCAGGAACTTTATCTCCCTCTTCTAAAAAAATAACATCTCCTGGGACAATTTGTGAAGAAGGAACTTTTATTAATTCACCATCCCTATAAACTTTTGCATAAGAAACAATCATGGTTTTAAGGAGATTTATTGCTTTCTCTGCTTTTCTTTCCTGAAAAAAACCAACAATTGCATTTATAATTACAACAACAAAAATAACAATTGCATCAACTAAATGATTAATTAAAATAGAAATTATTGTTGCAAAAATAAGAATATATACTAATGGGCTATGAAACTGCTTAAAAAACTTAAAAATTAAAGGTTTTTTCTTTTTTTCTGAAATTACATTCAAACCCCTCTCAGCAAGAACTCTTTTATATCTTTCAGTTGTTAACCCTTTTTCAGAGGAATTTAGTTCTTTAAAAATCTGGGATAGAGATTTTGAATGATGATTATTAGTCACCTCAACCATAAAAAATAATATTCAGCAAACCTTAAAAACCCTTTTATATCTATATTTTAGTAAGTCAGGTAGTTAACATCGGAGTTCAGCTCTTAAATGAGTAAATGTCGATAATATAACGATATTGAATTCTGAGGAAGGTCCGGACACCCTTAACAATTAGTTAAGAAAAAGTTGTTGGAGAAATTCCAATTGTCGCGAGGCAAAGCTCTGGTATAGAGACGAGCGTATTAAGTTACGGTGGAACGAGCATCTCAACTGGTGCAAGTCTAAATGACGCATAGTGGAATGTTAACACGAACTGTCTGTCTTGAAAAAGAAACAAAGTTCGACAGAATCTGGCCTATTCCTGACTTACAAAAGACCCCTTCTGGTTTCTTTTGTAAACTTCCTCAAAGCACTGAAAAACAATTTCCAAATGCCTCCTGTGAAATTGTAGAAAATATTTTATTGAGCAGATTCAGAATCCTATTCGTAATTCTGAAGATGGGGATCCCGGGAGTCGAACCCGGCACACCATGATCTTCAGTCATGTGCTCTCCCGCTGAGCTAGACCCCCAAGAAACGGTGTTTCTAAAAAAACAAATATCGAGTGTTTTTTAAAACTATTGTATTAGAAAAATATTTCAAAACATTTATAAAACTAAATAGATTAAATTAAATATACTAATAAAAGAGGATAAAATGAGAAATATTATCAAAAAAGAAAATAAAAGAGCTGCAATGGAGATGAGTGTTGGGACTATTGTAACAATTGTTTTATTGATGGCTACCCTAGTTATTGGATTATATTTTATAAGTAAATTAAAAATTTTTGGGGGAGATGCTCTAGAAAATGTTAATAGCCAAATTCAAAATGAAATGACAAAGATGTTCGAAGATGAAGGGGCAAAATTAGTTGTATATCCTTCTTCAAGAGAAATAACCTTAAAGAAAAAACAGGATACACCAAAAGGATTTGCGTTTGCAGTAAGGAATAATGGAGTTAGTACCAAAACATTTTCTTACGTTGTTTATGTTCAAGATGTTACAAATTGTGGTTCATTCACAAAACAAAAAGCAAATTCTATTTTGTTGGGTGCTTCTGGAAGTTTCTCATTAAATTCTGGTGAAGATACTATTGATAATAAGGACATGGTTAAATTCTTGATGAATGAAGAAGTTCCATTATGTACCATGATATATAGAATAAAAGTATGTGAAGGAAATTCCTGCACAGAGCAAAGCACTCAAAATGTTTACGAATCAACAACAATATTTGTTACAATTAAATAAACCAATTTTTTTAAACTCCATTTTCTTGAATAATTAATGGCTTTGAAATTGTATAACACTCTTACAAGAAAGAAAGAAATCTTCAAACCAATTAAAAAAAAGAAAGTAAACATGTATGTTTGCGGCCCCACTGTAAATGATGTTCCACATTTAGGGCATGCCCGGGCTCAAATTACATTTGATGTTTTAAGAAGATATTTAATTTATTCTGGAAATAAAGTTCAATTTGTATCTAATATTACTGATATAGAAGACAAAATAATTAACAAGGCAAAAGAATTAAACGAATCGATAGAAAGCTTAACTAAAAGAAATACTTTAGAACATTTAGAAGATTATAAAAAAATAGGAGTAAACCCCCCAGATATTCAACCTAAAGCAACAGAATATGTTAAACAAATGATTGAACTGATTAAATTATTGGATAATAAAGGATATGTTTACATTATTCCAGAAGATGGTGTTTATTATGATGTTTCAAAATTTAAAGAATATGGAAAGCTTTCTCATCAAAAAATAGAAAACTTAAAATCTGGTGCAAGAATAAAGTCCAAAGAGGAAAAGAAAAACAAAGAAGATTTTGTTCTTTGGAAATTTTCAAAAGAAGGAGAGCCATTTTGGGATTCTCCATGGGGAAAAGGAAGACCTGGATGGCATATAGAATGTTCTGCAATGAGCCATTCAATTTTGGGGTTGCCAATTGATATCCATGGAGGAGGGCAAGATTTAATTTTTCCACATCATGAAGATGAGATTGCTCAAAGTGAAGCAGGGTATGGAAAAAAATTTGCTAATTTTTGGATACATAATGGAATGGTAAATATTGACAAAATCAAAATGTCAAAATCTCTTGGAAATTTTAAAACAATAAAAGATTTATTAAATGAATTTCCTGGCGAAGTTATAAGATATTTTATAATATCAAACCATTACAGAAAACCAATTGACTTTTCAAAATCCGGACTTCAAGATGCAAACAATTCCTATGTTAGATTAAAAAATATTCTTTCTGAATTAAATGATGATAAAAAAATAAATTCAGAATATCTTAAAGAATTTGAAGATGCAATGGATGATGATTTAAACACTCCAAAAGCGCTTTCTATTTTATGGAGTTTATTAAGAGATAAACTTGCCTATGGAAAAATAAGAACAATAAGAAAAATGGATGAAAGTTTTGGATTAAACTTATTAAAAAAAGAAAGAGTTGAAATTCCTGTAGAAGTTGAGAAACTTGCTAAAGAACGAGAAAAAGCAAGAAAAAATAAAGATTGGAAAAAATCAGATGAATTGAGAGATAAGATTAATAAATTGGGTTTTATTATTAATGATAAAATTGATGGATATGAAATAAAAAAGAGATAATGAAAATCAAAGAAATCCTCTTAGGTATTGCAATAGCAATAATCTTCTTAATGTTCTGCGTATTTGGGATGAAATTAATTTATGATGCCCCTAAATATGAAGATTATTGTGATTATAACAAAATAACTCCTGTTACATACGATAAAATAAATTTAAATGATTCTGAACTGCAAGAACAAGCACAAGCTCAACAGGAAGAATATGAAAAATGCTCTAAATTATATGATGAAGCAAATAAAAACTACTCAAAAAATATGTTTATAATAAGTTTAATATTTGGAGTATTGCTTATTGCGGGTTGTACAATTTTTATAGAAATAAGCTCAATATCTGGAGGATTAATGTTCGGTAGTTTAATGTTTATTATATATGGTACAGGAAGATATTGGGATTATATGGATGATTTTATGAGGTTTATAATTGTGGGAATTGCATTAGGAATTCTTATTTATGTTGCTTACTGGACCAACAAAAGAATGAATTCTAAAAAGACAGATAAAAATAAAAAGTTGAAGAAAAAATAGAATTCTATGGAAGAAGAGGATTATCCTTTTTTTGATGAAGAAAATAAAAAAAGCAAGAAAAAAAATGACAAACCTACAACATTCAATCCAAAATGCAGATGCCCTGAATTAAAATGTCCAAGACATTCTAATTGTAAAGAATGTAAAGCATTTCATAATAAAAAATTAGAATTAACTTATTGTGGAAAATGAGAATTTAAAAACTAAAAGATTCTAATAATTTTAAGAGGTTAAAAATGAAAAACAAATTTCTAAATTTAAATTATAAACCCAAGAAAACAGATGTTATTTGTCAATATAAAATAACTCCTGCAAAAGGATATAGTTTAAAAAAAGTTTCTGAAGAAGTTGCGGGGGAAAGTTCAATAGGGACATGGACAAGTATTGGAACAATGGATAAAAAAATTACTGAAAAATTGGCTCCAAAAATATATTATATAAGTGAAAAAGATAAAAGAGTCAGAATAGCTTACCCTCTTGAATTGTTTGAATTAGGAAATCTCCCAGAAATCCTTTCAAGTGTTGGAGGAAATATATATGGAATGAAATCAGTTAAAGGGATTATGTGGGAAGATTTGAGAATTCCTGAAAAAATGCTGAAAAGTTTTAAGGGACCTAAATATGGAATTCCTGGTTTAAGAAAATTAATGAAAATTCCAAAAAGACCCTTAATGGGAACAATAATAAAACCTAAGGTTGGACTTGATGAAAAAAATCATGCAAGAGTTGCTTATGAAGCATGGATTGGGGGATGCGACATTGTTAAAGATGATGAAAATTTAACATCACAGAATTTTAATAATTTTAAAAAAAGATTTTTACTTACAATAAAGGCGTGTAAAAAAGCAGAAAAAGAAACTGGTGAAAAAAAATTATATCTTGTAAATTGTACTGCTGAATCCGAAGAAATGAAAAAAAGAATAAAGTTTGTTGAAGAAAATGGGGGAAATTGTATTATGCTTGATATTTTAACATTAGGATGGGGGGCATTGCAGACTGCAAGAAATTTCACAAAACTTCCAATTCATGCACATAGAGCAGGACATGCAATGTATGATAGAAACCCAAATCATGGAATGTCTATGGAAGTTATTGCACAATTAGCAAGAATGGTTGGAGTAGATACATTGCATATTGGAACAATATATGGGAAAATGACAGGAGACAAAAAAGAAGTTCTACATATACAAGAAGAAATTGAAACTCAATTTACTCCCAAAACAAAAAAGAATTTAGAACAAAGATGGTACAATATAAAACCTGTTATGGGTGTTGCATCTGGAGGAGTTTATCCTGGAATTGTGCCAAAGATGCTAAAAGCAATGGGAAATAATATTGTGATTCAGGCAGGGGGAGGAGTTCATGGACATCCGGATGGAACAATTGCTGGAGCAAAAGCAATGAGACAAGCAATAGATGCGTTCATAAAAAGAAAAAGTTTAAAAGAATATTCAAATAATAATGAAGAATTAAAAAGAGCATTAGAAAACTGGAAAAAAATAAAATGATAAAAAAATTAACAAAAGAACAGATACTTAAATTAGAAAGAATAAAACCTCAGGTAATACATGAAAGAGCAAAAAAAGAAGCCCATAGTTTTAAAAAAGAATTTAAAAAACAAATGAATACTGCAATATTAGCTGCTTTTGGTTTTTTAATTGCTCTTGTTTGGAAAGATGTTATAACTACGGCAGTAGAAAAAATATCTGATAAAGCCCCTTTCGGAGGAGCAATTGTAAGTGCTTTGCTTGTAACAACTATTTGTGTTGTTGGAATTATGTTCTTTTCAAGGATACTTAAAAATGAAGAAGATAAAAAATAATCTAAAAAAAAGAAAATACAGAAAAGCTGTTTTTGGGGTTGTATACTCAAAAGACCCTCTTGGAAAAATCGAATATCTGATTTTAAAAAGAAAAAAACATTGGAAAGGTTGGGAATTTCCAAAAGGGAAAATTGAAAACAAAGAAACAAAGAGGATAGCTGTAAGAAGAGAAGTTCATGAAGAAACAGGATTAAAAATTACAAGCATAAAATCATTCAATGAAAAAGGAAAGTATATTTATAAAAAAATATTAGCAGACAGGCCTAAAATTATTGGGCAAACTTATTCTCTTTTTGGAGTCCAAGTAAAAAAAGGAAAAGTAAAGATAGACAAAATAGAGCATAATGGGCATAGATGGGTTTCATTTGAAGAAGCATATAAAAAATTAACTTGGCCAAATCAGAGAAAATGCCTTAAGATGATTAACAATTGGATAAAAGATAAGTCTAAAAATAAATAATCTTTATTTTATTTATGAAACAAAGAGAAATTATCTTAAATTCTAAAACTAAAATACTTTTAGGAAAAAATTCTGAAGGTAATGACGAATTAATAGAATCTTATAAAGGAAGATCAAATATTATTCTTCACACAGCAAAACCCGGAAGTCCTTTTTGTGTTATTGATAAGCTCAAACCAACAAAAGAAGAAATAAAAGAAGCTGCAATTATATGTGCATCAAAAAGTCAGGATTGGAGGGATAATAAAAAGGATGTTGCTTTGCATATTTTTACTGGAAAAGAGGTTCATAAGGAAAAATTAATGAAAATTGGGACATGGGGGTTGAAAAAAAAACCGAAGGTAATCATAATAAAAAAAGAGGAGATTGAAAATCTGTTAAAGGAGATTAAATCTAATTTATAATGTGGTTTGATGTATTTGTAATTATTCTGGGATTGTGCGTATTTGAAATTATAACCAGTGTTGATAATGCAATAATCAATGCGCATGTTTTGAAAACCATGTCCCAAAAATATAGAAGAATATTTTTATTTTGGGGGATTTTATTTGCCGTCTTCGTTGTTAGAGGTGTTTTGCCATTTATTATTGTCTGGCTCGCAAATCCAACACTTAATTTAGGGGAGATAATTATATTAGCTTTCTCCCAGTCACCACAAATTGCAGAATATGCTTCTCAATCAAAAGCAATATTATTGGTCGGTGGAGGAACCTATTTATTTTTAATTTTCTTTTCCTGGATATTTTTAGAAGAAAAAAAGTATGCATTTTCATTAGAAAAATTCATTCACAAACAATTTGTATGGTTTTATGCCTTCTCTTCTTTATTCCTAACAGTAATTGTTTATTTGTGTCTGAAATATAATTCAACTTTGGCATTCTCTGCCATAATTGGAGCAACAGCTTTTTTTATAACAGACAGCTTCAAAAAGAATGCAGAAGAAAAAGGAAAATCCCTTTCAAATGAGAAAATAAGTGGGTGGAGCAAAATATTTTATTTGGAAGTTCTTGATATGTCTTTCTCAATTGATGGAGTTATTGGAGCTTTTGCATTCACTACTTCTGTTCTTTTAATAATAATCGGAAATGGTCTTGGAGCTTTTGTAGTTAGAAAATTAACTATTAAAGGAATTGATAAAATATCTAAATATGCTTATTTAAAAAACGGTGCAATGTATTCTATAGGAGTTCTTGGATTAATAATGATCTTAGAAAGTTTTGGGCAAGAGATTCCTTTCTGGTTCTCTCCCCTAAATATGTTTTTAATTCTTGCGATATTTCTCTTCTTATCATATAGGGAGATTAAAAAAAAGGAAAAATAAAGGGAAAGATTGATAAAGAAACATTAAAGATAAATACTTATAAAAGTATAAATAAAA
>ERZ795055.4169-NODE-4169-length-10244-cov-4.864658_pt1 | contig 10244 bp, 4 predicted proteins | sample MGYA00375139_ERZ795055 | MGnify/ENA primary metagenome ERZ795055 (study PRJEB30184, sample SAMN05720283) | anaerobic digester metagenome | isolation source: active sludge of municipal wastewater-treating anaerobic digesters | place: USA | collected 2015-01-23 ...
GCGCTGCAGCGTTGGGCCGAAACAGCCGTCCGGATGTGGAACTAAGAAAGCGGGTCTGATGATCGACGGCCAAGCGCCGGTCGAAGTCTTCGACGAGATCGACTCCACTATTCTGGAGGCGCGTCGGCGCGCCGAACGTGGCGAACTCGGGGGTCGCCACCAACTGTCCGGGCACTGCCACAAGCGCGGGCCCGCTCGAGACGAGCCGGTCCGAGAGCCAGGCGAGCGCGGCCGTGCCGAGGATGCCCCAGAGAATGGCGCCGCGAACTCGGAACGCGAGCAGGGTCATGGTGAGAGCGAGGCCGGCGCTGGCGATGAGCGTGGGGAGCAGTTTAAAGTTGCCCGGCGCCAGGAAGGCGCCGCCCGGGCCTTTGGCCACCCAGCCCATTTGCTGGAGTCCGAGGAAAGCGATGAAGATGCCGATGCCGATGCCGATGGCGCGCTTGAGATTCATCGGGATCGCCTGCATCACCTGCTCGCGCACGCCCGTCAAGACCAGGAGGGTGACCAGGGCGCCTTCGACGACGACGACGCCCATCATGGTCTGCCAGGTCATACCGGGCTGGGAAGCCTGCATGACCAGGGCGGCGTTCAACCCCATGCCGCTCGCCAACGCCAGCGGGTACTTGGCCCACAACCCCATCAGCAGCGTCGGCACCGCGGCGCCCAGGCACGTTGCGGTCACGACCGCGGCCTTGGACATACCTGCGCCGGCGAGCATGGCCGGATTGACGAAGACGATGTAGGCCATGGTCATGAAGGTGACCAGGCCCGCCATCGCTTCCTTGCGTGGCGTGGTCTTGTGGGCGTCGAAGTCGAAGAACCGATGCCAGGCAGCGCCCGGGGTGGCGTGTTCGTCAATCGCGTTGTTCATGGGAATCACCGTCCGGTTCGAGCAGAAGCGACTCGATCTCTTCGTAGGTCTCGACGACGCGGCTTGCGGCTGCCAGGCGTTCGGGCGGCAGGGTGTTGGTGATGGCGATGACCTCCATCCCGGCCGCGCGCGCGGCCTCGACACCGTGCTCGGAGTCTTCGACAACGCAACACCGGACGGGAGGGACGGCCAGCAGCTCCGCCGCGCGCAGGAAGACGTCCGGGGCGGGCTTGCCGCGCGGGACATCCTGCACGCTGACCACGACCGAGAAGAAGCGCCCGAGTTGTTTCATGGCCAGGACCTCTTCGATCACCGGGTGATTCGATCCCGAGGCGACGGCCAGCGTGTAGCGCGGCGCCAGCCTCTCGAGCAAATCGGGCAGGCCATCGAAAAGCGGTTGGTCGCGTCGGAGAATGTCAATGAGCCGGTTCTGCTTCAAGGCGAGAAGCTCCTCGAGCGGCTGGTGCGGCTTGTGTCTGGCGATGAAATCGAGCCAAAAAGCGCGATCCGAGCGCCCGTAATACGCCGCGAAATCCATCCCGTGGCGGTCGCCATAGCCCAACTCGTCGAAGATCTCGCGAAACGCCCGCTCGTGGCGTGGCTCGCTGTCGACGATCACACCGTCCATGTCGAATATGATGGCGTCAAAAGGGTTCACTGAGGCCTTCAAAGATGTTCGGACCGGATTCTCCTGCGACCATGATGCTCCTGCCTTCGGGCCGGGGGCACATTCCCGCATTGCGGTGCGAGAGTATTGTCGGAGCCCCAATGCAGTCAAATCCCGGCTCGTCAACGCCATCTCGCTCCGCCAAAGACAGGAATCAGCGCCGACTCATCCCGCGATGCGGGACGGTGACAGAACGGTTCATGGTCTCCGTGCGCATGCAACCGTTGAATGTCAACGCCTCTCACGAAAGCCGTTTCGCAACCGTGCCCCGGCGATCGGGTTGCAGACAGCCTTGAGTAATTCCCTGACTCGGTCACGATGGGCCCATGAAGCACTCGGCTGGAATCGGTCCGCTTGTCCTGGTCGGCGGGCTTTGTCTAACCCTGTTTGTGTCCCCCGGGCGCGGCGCGGAGAGCGTGAGTCTCAGCAACGGGGAGCTCGTCGCCGAGTTCGACGCCAGAGGTTTGGCGCGCGTGTCGCTCGCCGAGGCCGGACACGCCCTCTCGCTCACGGGCGACTCGGCATCGATCACCGTCGACGGCCAGACGCTCAGCGTCCGCGACCTCGAACGGACCGGCCTCACGCAACGCGAGCATAGTGTCGTGTACGCGTACGCGGCGGGCGACAAGCGACTTGAAGTGATTTACGAGCTGAAGGCCGGCTGGCGATTCGTGAGCAAGCAGATCGCGCTCACGCTCCCGCCCCAGGCCACCAGCCGCGTCGACACGGTCGAGGGGCTCCGAATCGAGATCGGTTCGCCCATTGCCCGCGAGCATCGGGCCAGCAACGCCAGCGGGGCGGTGTTCCTCCGTCTGGGGCAAGGCGATTCGGCCTCTGATTTCGGCGCCTGCCTGGTGCTGCAGAATCCGTTTCTCAAGTGGCAGCGCCAGGACGGGCGGATCTCGATGAGCTATGCGCCCGATCTCGAATGGCGCGCCGCGTACGGACCGTTTGTCTCGGACCGCGTCTGCCTCGGGCTCTACCGGCTCACAGGAATCGAGTTTCCGGCGCGGAACCTGCCCGAGTGGAAATACGTGCTCGATCCCGAGCGCGCCTTCGAGGGCCAGCCGATGCTCGATCGGGCCGAGTTCGAGGCTGTGACCGGTTGCGTGGACGCTTGCGCCCTGTTTCGCCCCACAAAGAGCCTGCGCGTCCATGTCCCCTGGTGCGAGAACGACTATCAGATTGACGTCGGCACGCCCGCCGGCCGCGCCGAGTGGAAACGGATCCTGGACCAATGCGCGGCGGTGGGTGTCGAGCACACGCTCTTCACGCCGGCCAACAGCGCCGTCGCCCCGCTCGAGGACAACGCCGACGCCTGGGGTTGGGAGAACTGCCTCTGGCTCGGCCTGGGCCAGAAGATCCGCAAAGGCGAATGGAACATCGCGGCGGACCCCATCCCGCCGTCGATCCAGGAGATGCTCGACTACGCGAAGGCGAAACAGGTCAAGCTGGTTGCCTATGCCTATCCGACGCTGGGCTGGAAGCAGAACCCCGAGTGGACGGCCTGGTGCGGCGGCAAGACCGGCGGGTACGTCGGGGTCGATACAGGCGTGCGGAGTTTTCAGGACTGGTTTGTCGGGCAACTGGTCGCCTTCCAGCAGCGCACCGGGATCGGGGGCTACAGCTTTGATCATTGGTGGATTGCCTACGAACCCAACAAGGAGGGGCACAAGCCGACCAGCAAGTACGCCCAATGGTCCGGCTGCCGGCGCATCCTCGAGGAGCTCCGACGCCGTCTCCCGGACATCGTCATCGACGGGCGCCAGCAATACCAGTGGTTCGGTCCCTGGACCTGGCTGGGCGGGTCCTATCCGCACCCGACCACGAACGACGAGCAGCCAGGCAGCTTCGAGAACTTCCCCGACCTCCACTTCAGCCGCGTGTCCGGCAACCGGCAGCGTTGGGCTACCGGGTACTTCCATCATGAGCAATTCACGCCCTGGGAACTCGTGCCCGGGTACATGACCCACCAGACGCCCCGCAACAATGCCAAAGGCGAATGCGTCAAGGACCGCCCCTTCCACACGCGCGACTGGGACCTGCTCGGCTGGCGCTATTCCGTCCTCTCCTCGATCGGCACCGCCCCGTTCAATCACGTCGTCAATCTCCTGCCCGCGCGCGACGAGACCGAATTCGCGCACTTCGGCCCGGACGACCAGCGCTGGCTCCGGGGCTGGATGGACTGGACCGACCGGCACCGGGCAGTCCTCAAGCATCTGCGGCCCATCATCGGCCTGCCGGCCCTGGGCAGAATCGATGGCACCGCGGCGATCGCCGGCGACCGCGGATTCGTGTTCCTGTTCAATCCAAACTACCGGGAGTTGCCGGCCGAGTTCGCCCTGGATGCGGGCATCGGGCTTACGGAGGGCGAGGAATTCCTGTTGCGCGAGCTCTCTCCGCGCGAGGGACGCCTCCTGGGCAAACCGCGCGCCGGACTCTGGCGTCGGGGCGATCGCGTCCGCCTGCCGATGAAGGGCCCCGAGGCGCTGGTTGTCGAGGTCGTGCCGGCGGACGCCGTTGTGCGTCCGGCGCTGATCAACGCGCGCGGGCGAGCGGTCTTGAACGGCGACCGGCTCGAGTTGGCGGACGTTGAAGGCCAAATGGGCCACACGCATGAACTGGTCGTCTTGCTGCCGACTCGAGGGACCGTGTCCCGGGTCGTCCTGAACGGGCGGGAAGCGCCCGCTTTCAGCCAAGAGGGCGACGCAGTGACGCTGCGCGCCGCATTCGCCGGCGAGCGGTTCGATCATTGCCACCAGGTGGACACCTACGACCCCGCGTTCGCGGGCCCCGTCGTTCGGGCTGAATTCACCGTTCCGAAGCGGGTCTTTGCGCAACTGGCCGCGCGCCGCAAGGCCTGGCCCGTTCCTTACACGGAGGAAGAGCTGCTCGCAACCTGGCGCGGCTCGGATCGTCTGCTGCTCTTTCTTCAGATTGCCGATCCGGACGACACATGGGCCGTGGGTTTGACGTTCGACGGCCAGCCGGTCGAGGTGCGCAAGGCCTACAGCGATGTGTTTCCGCTCGGACGCGAGCGCACGTTTACCGGTTTCTACGCCGATCTGTCGAGTCTGGCGCCCGACGCGCCCCATCGGGTCGAGGTCACGCTGCCCGAGGGCCTCGGGCCCGGTCAGTTCCAGGGATTGTTCTTCGAAAACGTCGAGGCGGAATGGACCACAGCGATTGCCGTCCGGCCCTGACGCGAAGCGTCATGCCCACAACCGGTTGCTGGTTGAAGATTGAGCGTTGAGCGTTGAGCGTTGAGCGTTGAACGTTGAACGTTGAACGTTGAACGTTGAGCGTTGAACGTTGAACGTTTCTGGTTCGTGGTCCCCATGCGCGTGAGCCAGCGAATGTCGATGCCTGGCACGAACCACCTCTCTTGGAGGGCCGATCCCGGGGCCGCGCATGCGCGTCAACCTTTGGGGGGCTGAGATGCGGAGCTTGCGCGAAGCGGCCCGAGGACGAGCGCGTCCGGCAGCGCGAAGTCCCGCATTGCGGGAGAGTGCGTGTGCTTCAGCACCGCTTTGGAATGGGAGCGCACTGAAGAGCGTCCTCCGTGCCCCCCCTTCAAGAACTGCCGATTTTGCAAAGGGGTCGGTCCCGGAATTCAGGAAAGAGGGACCTCGAGCTGCGACCTCGGGTGACCGGCGCCATTCCGGAATCTGCCCGTAGTGTGTCAGGCTCACGGCCCGGCCGACGGCGCCTGGATACTCGATTCCCCCAGCGTGCGGGCCATAACGGAGCGCGGCTGAAGCCGGGCCGCGCGCTGCGTCAGGTCGAGTATTCCTGAATTCCGGGACTGACCCCTCTGATCTCCGGTCTAAGGCTTCCCGAGCTTCTGGAGCTTGGTGAAGAAGTCGCGGAAGATCGGGTCGCGCTGGAGGAAGTAGACGCTGCGGATCAGGTGTCGGGAGTTGTCGAAGCTGAAGGTGTAATTGTCCGTCGGGATCGGGCTGTGGACGAGGTGTGAAGGGAGCCAGCGACTGTCGATCACCCAGGCCACCGCGGTCATGTCCCAGAGCACTTTAGACCACGCGAAATGGTCCCGATGATAGTCCTTGAAGATCTCGAGCAGGTATTCGCCGATGGCGCCCCGGCCAGCCAGATTAGCCTCCATCTCCGGCACGGTGGTGGTGAAGTGCGTGACGACCGGGGTGCAGGGCAGTTGCACCAGGGCGACCCCGGAATTGAACGCGATTTTCGAGGCGTGCAGGTCCTGATGGTAGTTGAACTCGTGCTGGTGCGGCCAGTCGAGGCCGTTGCCGCCCAGCCAGACGACGACGATGTTCGGCAGGATCGAAGGGTCGAGGAGGAGGGCGTTGGCCACGTTGCTGATCGCTCCCACGGCCACGACGTAAAGCGGGCGGTCCGGGCTGTGCGCCTTCGCCCGGCGGATGAGATCGAGCGCCGCGGGGCTTTCCTCCGGCTGCTTGGGGTCGGTGACGTATCGGCGGCTGCCCTTGAAGGCGAAGTTCTCCGGCGAACGGTTCAACTTGCCGAGGATGCGGAGGATTTCCTCGTGGCTTCGCTCCATGCCGTTCTCCGGGCTTGTGGAACGGTCGTTCTTGAACGGGGCGGCATAGACGGCCTCGACCTTCAACTCCGGCGAGATGAGCGCGTAGACCAGGGCGAACTGGTCATCGATTTCGTTGTAGGTGTCGGTGTCCAGCACCATCGGGACGGGCCGTTGGGTGGGAGGCTGCAACAGTGCGATGCGTTGCGCGTCAGTCAGTTTGGGGAACGACTGCGCGGCGATCGGAAGGGTGGCGCCGGCCAGGAGGCCGAGACTGGTCAGGATCAGAAGGCGTTTCATAGCTGGGGCGGGAGTCTAGTTTGCGAACGCTCGGGATGGCAGAGAAATCGCCGAGCACGATCCCGTGTCAGGAGAGTGCGGGGAAGCTGCAGGCAGACCTGGCGATCGCCGCGCATATCCGGCGCGACTCGACGGACCGTGGATCGTTCGCCCGGACAGGCGGTGAGAGGGCGGCGGGACGAGACGGATTCAGCGCCGGGGAGGTCTGCTGTCCGAACAGTCGCGGTTGCGGCGTCAGGCAGGCGCGTCACTCGGTGTGGGGCACGAGACGCCGCACCACGAGCAGCAGCGCGACCACGACCCCGATGAGCACGCACCAAATCAGCGGCCCGCCCCGTTCGCCTCCGCCGAAGCGCTCCTGCCAACTGAGCCCGTGCAAGCGCTGCTCGGGTCCCAGGGTCGCGACGTTCTTCTCCGCCGCGAGGAGTTGATCCGCCATCAGACTCAAGTCATAGCGGGCGGCTCCGGCCGACGGGTGGCCGTAGTACAGCCACAAACCTTCCGTCTCCTCCGATTTGAAGAGGATGCGGCTGGCCGGGCGCGCGAGCTCGAAGCGGTCGAGTTGGAGGGGGGGGTTGTCGCCGTTGTCGGTCTCCAGCCAGAGGGTATCGGTTTCGGGTGCCGCGACGAAGTCGAGGCCCAGCCGCCGGGCGGGTTGATCCGGGGTGTGACGCCAGGTTGCGCTTCCCAGAGAAACGCGGTGGCGATCGCCCCGTTGGCCGGCGCGATCCTCGTGGAGCGACACCGTCCGGTCGAACAAGGGTGTCGGCGAGGCGCAGGTCAATCGCGCCAGGGGGAGGCGCGCGTGCGGCAGTCTCAATCGCCAGCGACTGACACGCGGTCGTTTCGGATCCGGCACGAGCTGCGCTTCGGGCGTGAGCGATCGTCGCGAGAAGCCGGCTTCGAGGACATAGGGCACCTGGTTCGTGCCGCGCAGCAACCGCAAGTCCGCCAGTCCGGCCTGGGCGTGGGAGAGCACCGACAGGTCCAATTCCAGTTCCTGCGTGCCCGGTCGCGTCAGGACCACGGCGCGGCGGTACTCCCACGCCGCCGTGTCCAGCGGCGCGGCCGTGTCGGCCACTGTCGGCAGCGTGGCAGGCGGACGGTACGCGAGGTTGGGGCGGACGGTCAGCGGGCGGATCGACGACAGGGGCACGGCGCTCAGATTCGCGCTCAGAGCGGCGACGTCATAGCGCGGGGCCGCGCACGAGGCATTGCCCAGCAGCAGGCGGTACGTCCCCGCCTCCCCGGCGCGGAACACGAGATGGACCGGACGCCAGTGCAATCGGACGGCGTCGATCGTCAGGGGCGGGCTGTCCTGGTTGTCGATGCGCAGGACAATTTCACGCGTTGGGACAGATCGTTCCACCTGGATCGTCTGGTTCGACACCGCCCCCACGGCCTCGAAGTCGATTCGGTAGATGGCGCCACGCGCCAGCGATGTCTCGCGCACCGCTCCCTCGATCACCTGCCGCGTGCTGAGCGCCACCTGCCGAGCGAAGACGGGGTCGGTCACATCGAGATCGACGGCAGCCACCAACAGGTGCGCAGCGGGCAACGCGAGGCGCAGGCTGGTTTCACCCGGACCCTCGGAGGCCTCAAGCAACTCGGCCACGACGGTCTCGCATGGAGACTCGTCGGGCGTGGCGTGCAGCGTCGCGCCCGTGAAAGGCACCGGGAGCGACCGGCGGTCATCCACTGTTACGCGCAGCCAGCGGAAAGCCGTCTTGGCCAATGGCACCCGGAGTTCGGCAAGCCCCGGCGCCTGCCGGAAGATCGGCTGGCCCTGACCGATGATCTGCCAGGTGGCGCGGTCGGCGGATCCTTCCACCGTGGCCGCTTTGATCCAATCCGTCGCCGGCGTCGCCAACTCGATGCTATCGAGCGGGACGGTCAAGCCGGTCTCGATCCACAACACCGTCGCGGCGGACTCGATCGCCGCGGTGAAGGAACGAGCTCGTTGGGCGATGGGCGCCGCTGCTTGAGAGCGCTCGATCACGTACGGGACTTCGCGACCGGTCGGATCAACGAGGCGCAAGTCTTCGAGCATGGGGCGGGCACTCCCCAGCGTCTCAGCCGGCAGACTCACCTTGAGGAAGCCAGCTTGCGGGATTGCCAGCGATTGCTCGAACCGCCAGTCCGTGGATAGATCGCCCGCCCGCAAGACCACCGTCCCGAGCAGGCCAAGGACCAGGGCAATCCACGCCGCTGGGCGGGCGACCAAATCGTTCGAACGCCTCGCGTTCATTGGGACGCGCTTCCGGCGTGTTCGCCCGACGGTTTAGGTTCCGAGGCGAAGAACCGCTGATACAGCACCGACGCGAGAATGGAAATGACCGCCACACCGAGGAACGCGCCGATGCGGTACAAGGCTCGGATGGCGAGCAGATCGTGCAGGAAGAGCTTGAGGAGCGTGATCCCCAGGAGGGCCAGCCCGGCGTATCGCACGGCGCGCAGATGTTTGCCGACGCCCACCACCAGCAAAGCCAGGGCAAACAAGGCCCACCCGATCGAAGAGGTCATCTCCCGGGCAAAGCTTCCGGAGAACTGGAACGTCAGCGCCGCTCCTTCGGAAAAGTAATCGGCAATCTCGATATTGAGCAGTAGAAAGGCCAGCACGGTGCCGAGCGTGTACAACAGTGGCGGGACCGACTTGCCCCAGAGCAGATGCCGGGGCGGTGCAAGCAGCCGCGCCCCGGCGAACGCGCACGCGGTGACGATTCCGTACGTGTACAGGTACCAGTTCCAGATGCGGGTCGTGCTGGGCGGGTGGTAATCGAGCACGGCCGGGTTGAGGGCCAACCGCACGAATGCGATGACCAGCAGTGCCACCCCCAGCCCGCGCAAACCCGGGTGCGGCAGTCGGCGAAACAGCCAGAGCAACGCCACCCCTTCGAGCGCCCATCCGACCGTGATCCATTGCTTCTCGAACTGAATCGGGAAGATGAGCGTGATGAAGAAGAGCGCGCTGCCGCCGAACCAGGCCAGCACCGCCGTCCGGTTGGCCGCCTCGCTCGCCCAACTCCGCGCCACGGCCGCCAGGGCCGCCAGCATCGGGATCGCGAACGCCGCCGGTAACAGGCCCATGAACTCGTTGGGATAAGCCTGTTTCACCGCATCGTGGATCAGGAAGAAATGCAGCGGCCCGGCCAACGCCGCCGTTGCCCACGGTAAGACCTGTTTGGCGAACACCCGACGGAACACGAACGGAAAGGCGATGAACAATGCCGTAAACCCGACGTTCCATAGAATCGGGACGACGGCGGCGGTTGGCGTAAAATGGTTCGCGTGCCAGGCGTATTCGAGTGGGAGCACGGACGCCAACCCAACCGGCGCCAACGCCGGAAGATCCACCGCCCGCGCCAGCCCCAGGAGCAGGACCAACATCAAGAACGCAACTCCATACACCGGCGTCGGGTCGGTCAACGGCAACCGGACCGCCATCAAGATCAACAGCAGGAACGGCAGAATGGCCGACAGCGCCGGGATCTGGGCGCGGGCCTCGACGCCTCCGCCCAGGGGGCCCAGGAACGTTGGTGTCTCCGGCCCCACAACCTTGCCTCCGCCGCCGGCGGCGGCTTCGAGTCGTGCGAGCATCTTCTCGCCCCCGTAGAGTCCGGCCAAGAAAAAGAACAGCGCGAAACCGCCAACCACAAGCAGCATCGGCGGCAGGCTAGTAAGTTCCGCCGGCGCCTGGACGATCCAGACACCCGCAACCAAAAGCGTGAGCACCAACACAGCCACCACACCCAGCACCGCCCCCGTCACCAGTGCCAGGAGAATCGCGGCGGCGTCGACCAACAGCACCGTCCCCCACAAGAGCCAGCCCGCCTCGAGGCTCCGCAACAGCGGCCACAAAACCAGAATGAGTGCCGCGGGCGGGA
>ERZ795055.4172-NODE-4172-length-10241-cov-7.478991_pt1 | contig 10241 bp, 7 predicted proteins | sample MGYA00375139_ERZ795055 | MGnify/ENA primary metagenome ERZ795055 (study PRJEB30184, sample SAMN05720283) | anaerobic digester metagenome | isolation source: active sludge of municipal wastewater-treating anaerobic digesters | place: USA | collected 2015-01-23 ...
TTCTTCAAGACGTTAAAAACGTAATTTTGTTCTATGCAATCATTCGGTCAGAACAATAGTATTAACACACCCTCTCTGATATGCAGAGGGGATTGGGACGCGGGTTTTTATTAAATTTTACAGATCACTATACCAGCATAGTATAATTGTAAAAAAGGAAGCATATTTAATAAAATGACGGATTTTTACAATTTTCTGGCTGAAAATATAAAGCAAATAAAACAAAATAACTTATACAGGCAATTTAAAGTATTATCCTCCCGCCCTGGACCTTATGTGGAATATAACGGCAAAAAAGTAATGCAGGTTTCTTCCAACAATTATTTAGGACTTGCAGGAGATGTCAGGCTTGAACAAGCGGTTATTGAATCCGTTAAAAAGTATGGAGTGGGGTCTACCGGCTCAAGATTAATTTCCGGCGCGCGCGAAGTACATGCCCAATTAGAAGAAAAAATAGCGGAATTAAAAGGCGTACAAAGAGCAATGGTTTTTTCCAGCGGGTATGCCGCTAATATAGGCGCTTTATCCGCTCTTTTTGATGAAAACGACGCTGTATACTCTGATAAACTAAATCATGCCAGCATAATTGACGGAATTAAACTATCTAAAGCAAATAAATACATCTATAATCACTGCGATATAAACAGCTTAGAAGAATTATTGATTAAAAACCAGCATAAACACAGATTAAATGTCATAGTTTCCGATTCAATATTCAGTATGGACGGAGATAGAGCCCCTCTCCTGGAACTTGTCAAGCTAAAAGAAAAGTATGGAGCGGTTTTATTTATTGATGAAGCTCATTCCTTCGGCATTTATGGACATCATGGAGAAGGATTATCTCATGAATTAGGAATAAGCGATAAAATTGACATACAGATGGGCACTTTAAGCAAGGCGGCAGGCTCTGAAGGCGGTTATATCGCAGGAAGCAGCGATTTAATCGAATATCTGACAAACAAGTCAAGATCATTTATTTATTCCACCGCTCCTGCAATTCCTTGTATAGCCGCTTCAATTAAAGCTGTGGAGATAATAAAAACCGCTCACGACCTTAGAGAAAAGCTTTATGTAAATATAGAATATCTGAAAATGAGGCTGAAAGAACATAATTTTGATCTTATACCGTCTGAATCAGCGATATTTTGTATAAAATTCAATAATATAGAGCAGGCATGTCAAATCTCAGAACAGCTTTTAGAGGAATATAACATCATGGCATCCGCAATAAGACCACCTACAGTGGATATTCCACGCATAAGAATATGCGCAATGGCTTTACACAAAAAGTCCGACTTGGATTATTTGGTTAAAAGTCTTTCAGAGATGATTAAACCCAATTAAGGCATGCCCTTTTGATTGCAACCTGGTATATCAATTTTAGGTTCATCAGTTCTGTTGCCGAGAAGATAAGCTGAAATCACCGCTGTTATAGGAATACATAAGACTATGCCTATACTTCCGGTTAATGCGGCTGTTATTTCCGTTGCAATTGAATTTAAGCTGATTAATTTTATAAAAGGAGCATTAGCGGCAATAAGCGCAAGAGAAAAAGACCCTCCTATATAAGCCAGTATTAAAGTGTCCGCCATCGTTCCCATAACATCTCTGCCGACATTCATGCCGGATTTAATTAAATCAACCGGCTTTAAATCATTATTAATACTTTTTATTTCATAAAGACTGCTAGCTATAGACATCCCCACATCCATTACAGCCCCTAAAGCCCCTATTATTACAGATGCGGCAAGGATTTCCGGAAAATTTAAATCCGGTCTTGCCACCCATAACATCGCCGATTCCTGGTCATGAAAGCCTGTAAGCGGAGCAAAATGTATTACTATCAAAGAAATAAGCCCTGCGATAAAAACGCTTATAATTGTGCCAAGACTTGCGGCAAGACTTTTTTTATTTAATCCTCCCACCGTGAACAGGGTCAGGAGTGTGGCGACAAAAGCTACCGCAACGGCTGTAATTATTGGCGGATAGTTATTTAATATTGCCGGAACCAGAATAAAGAAAACTAATATTGTAATTGTAAACAGCGAAATTATAGATTTAATGCCTTTTTTACCCCCAATTAACACTAAAAGAGCTAAAAAGATGCCTAAAACAACCATTAATATAGGATATCGTTCAATATCGGTTATATAAAACATTGCGTTGCCGGATGTTTCTTCTATATTCATTAAAACCCTTTGGTTAGGCTTTAATCTTATGTCATAGACGGGGTTTGAAGTAATATTGTTCTCAATATCCACTATTTTATCCTTATATTTGCCGTTAAGGATTTGAACTTTCGTATATTGAGTTATTTGATCGGACTGAAGAGATGCAGAAAGCTCAACGTTAAGCTTTTCATCTGTTATTTCAAGAATCTTGCCGCTGGCATAGGATATTTCAGGCGCAACATAAGCTGCTTCCTCCTGCGCCATAGCTATGGGGCTAAGAGTTACACATACTGCAATAATTAATATTAAATAAAATGTTTTTAATAATTTCAAAAAATTACCCTCTTTAATCTGTAAAAAAATTCTGTTGCGCCGAAGGAATTTTATACCCGAGATGCTCATACGCATTACAGCATGCCTTTCTTCCACGGGGAGTTCTTGCAATAAAGCCTGCTTGCAACAAATAAGGCTCATAAACATCTTCTATTGTTTTTATATCTTCGCCTAAAGCGGCGGCGATCGTTTCTATACCTACAGGACCGCCGTTATGTTTTTCTATAAGAAGTTTTAAAAGCTCTCTGTCTGTTATATCCAGACCATATTCGTCAATATTTAATAGTTTTAGAGCTTTTTGAGCTGTTTTTTTTGTAATTAATCCGTCAGATTTAACGACAGCATAATCTCTTATTCTTTTAAGGAGCCTGTTAGCGATTCTTGGCGTACCTCTGGCGCTGGAAGCAATAAGTTCCGCGCCTTCTTCATCAATCTCGGCGTTAATTATGGAAGCTGTCCGTTTTAATATTTGTTTTAATTCCTGATCTGTATAGAATTCCAGCTTATGAATAATTCCAAATCTATCTCTTAAAGGACCTGACAAAGAACCTGCCTTTGTTGTTGCTCCTACAAGGGTAAATTTTACTATCGGAATTCTTAAAGTCCTTGTGGTTTCGCCTTTTCCGATAGTTCTGTCTATGGTAAAGTCCTCCATTCCAGGATAAAGAATTTCTTCGGCAATTTTATTCAGCCTGTGAATTTCATCAATGAACAGAAAATCATTTTTTTTAAGGCTCATCAGAATGCCGATAATATCTCGAGGTTTTTCAAGAGCCGGAGCTGATGTTGTTTTTATTTTTGATCCCATTTCATTTGCGATTACCGAAGACAGGGTTGTTTTTCCAAGACCCGGCGGACCATAAAAAAGCAAATGGTCGAGGGGTTCGTTTCTTTTTTTCGCCGCTTCTATTGAAATTTTTAGGGTTTCTTTAAGTTGAGATTGCCCTATGTATTCATCAAAAGACTTTGGGCGGATATTAGTTTCAAAACAGTTATCATAGTCGGTAGTTTTAGCGCAAATATTTTCTCTTGTTTCTTTTTGCGTTTTTTCCGATTTGAATTTTTCTCCATCCGAGATTATAGCCAATGTAATATTCCTTAAACTTTTTAATTGTTTTAATTATAGCTTAATAGCGATTTGCGTTCAAACAAGTTATATTTAGTTATATCAATCATATACCAATCAATTTAAAAAACCGTTAAATAAAAAAGATGGTTTTTGTAAATCCTTAATTAACTTGAGTTGCTAAATAAATAATTTTATATTTGGCGTAGCGGCTGGCTTAGCCAGCCGCTACGCCAGTTTAAGGACATGCAGCTCGCAGGCTTTGCCTGCGAGCTGCATAAAAATTAAAATAAAATCTTAAGCTATTTCAGCGTTTCGACTAATTAGCAATTCAAGTTAATTAGCAAATTAACGAAAACCTATTTGGATTGGTATAATTTATATTTGAAAAAGTTTACATAAATTGCAACTTGGTATAAATCAAGATAAATTCACTCAAATTTTTCCAAATATTTAACCTGTAATTGCTGTTCAAGAACTATAATTACATTATTTCCAGCCAGCATTGCTCTTTCTTGCCCCATTGCTCGCGCGCCTGTCTTTACAAGCTGAACAACAGGTCCAATATCTTCAATATAGTGAGCTATTTTTTTATATTCCTGCATCTGCGTAACCGCTCCGCCTATAATTCCCATCCCATCAGCAGTCCAGAGGGTTGCGCTTAAAGTTGTCCGCCATCCGTCAGGGAAAATAATTTCGTTAACGGATAGTTGAAAATAACCGTCCCTGCCTTCTTTAGCTTTTTCCAGCCGGATAACCTGACCTAATAATATTGAATCTTTTGGAATACAGGTTGCTTTCCCTATTGTTAAATCGGATACGGTAACGAAAGAAACCCTGTCGCCAATCTGATTGTCTTTAGTGGAAACGGTTTCCTGCAATATTGCTTTTAGCATAGTCCCTTTTGGAAAGGTTGCTATGGTATCATCAGCGGTCGCCTCAAAGGAAAACACCTGTGAATAAGCTTTAAAGCTAATCAAAAAGAATAAAAACGCAATAAATATAAAATATTTTAATGTTTTCATATTTTTAATTTTCGGTTAAAAGTAATATAAGATTATTTTATATAAGAAACCTGAAAAAGTCTAAAAATCTAAAAAAAAAGATTCTTATACCAATCAAAATAAGTTTTGTTAATTTGTTAAAAAGCTAATATCTATAGCCCGCGCCGCCCGTAGGGCGGCGCGGGCTAGGTAAGGGTATGGCGGGCTTTTCGGCGAAGCCGAAAAGCCCGCAAATTAAGAATTTACAAAAATCATCTTTTTCATTTGCCGAATTCTTTTAATGATTGGTATAAAGCAATTTTTCATTAATTTCTATAGCTTTTTTTACGGTTTCTTCAGCCGGTCCGCCGATTATATTACGTTTATTAACGCATTCTTCAAGAGAAATCGCTTTAAAAACATCCTCTTCAATCAACGGCGAAAGGGTTTTATATTCCTCAAGGGTCATGTCTTCAAGCCCTATTCCTCTTTGGATACAGGAAAATACAATTTTGCCTACTATTTCATGAGAATCCCTGAATGCAATCCCCTTTTTTGTTAAATAATCAGCTAAATCAGTCGCATTGGTAAATCCGCCCTTAGCCCCCTGATACATTTTAGCTTTATTAATCTTGAGAGTTCTTATCATATCAGTAAATACAGGCAAACACATCTTAACAGTGTCAATTGCGTCAAAAACCGGCTCTTTATCTTCCTGCATATCTTTGTTATAAGCTAAAGGAAGCGATTTCATTGTTGTTAAAAGAGCCATAAGACTGCCATAAACCCTACCGGTCTTGCCTCTTACAAGTTCGGCGATATCAGGATTTTTTTTCTGCGGCATAATACTGCTACCTGTACTGAAAGCGTCATCCAGCTCTACAAATTGGAATTCATGAGAACACCAGATGATTATCTCTTCAGAAAACCTGCTTAAATGCATCATAATAATGGATAATGCGCTTAAAAGCTCTATGCAAAAATCCCTGTCTGAAACAGCATCAAGGCTGTTAAGGGAAATCTCCGCAAAGTCAAGCTCTTTAGCTACAAATTCCCTGTCAAGAGGATATGTAGTTCCGGCAAGCGCTCCTGATCCAAGCGGAAGCGCATTTATACGCTTGTAAGCATCCTCCAGACGCTCTTTATCTCTTTTAAACATCTCGACATAAGCTGTTAAATGATGGGCAAAACTTATTGGCTGAGCCTTTTGCAAATGCGTATAGCCCGGCATTATAGTTCTGGTATGTTCTTTAGCGGTATTCAAAAGGGCCTTTTGCAGGTTTGTTATGTGATTTTTAATATTATATATCTCTTCTTTCAGGTACATTCTGATATCAAGGGCAACTTGATCGTTTCTGCTTCTTCCTGTGTGCAGTTTTTTACCTACCTCGCCTATTCTCGAAATTAAAATTTGTTCAATATTCATATGAATATCCTCAGCGGCAACGTCAAATTCGACTTTTCCGTCCTCTATATCAGATAAAATTTCTTTTAAAGACTTCTGTATAAGCAAAGAATCTTCCAGAGGAATAATTTGCTGTACTGCAAGCATTTTTACATGAGCCAGACTGCCTAAAATGTCCTGTTTATAAAGTCTTTGATCAAAATGAATTGAAGAATTAAAGTCATCAGTTAATTTGTCGGCTGATTTTTGGAATCTCCCACCCCAAAGTTTCATATATATCTCCTTTTAAAATGTGCTCATGTTTCTTTCTACAATAAAAATAGCTTCTTCAGCACAAAAATTCGGCATTATGTCATGGATTAAGCCGTTTTTAATTTTTGCTTCGTTCATGTATATCTCTTTCAGGATTTTAATTTTTCGATTCCTGCAAAATTCCTTGAAATCCAGGATTGTAAGAAGGTGAATATTAGGCGTGTTATACCATTCAAACGGTAAAATCGCTGATTTTGGCATTCTGCCTTGCAAAAAAAGATAAAATCTTACTTTCCAGTAACCGAAATTAGGAAAACTAATCACAACTTTTTTTCCGACACGCAACATCTCATTTATCGCAAAATCCGGTTTGTGTATGCATTGCAGCGTTTGATTCAAAATAACATAATCAAACGATTTATCCTGATAATCCTTTAGCCCCTCATCAATATCGCCCTGAAAAACCGAAAGCCCTTTTTCTATGCACTTTATAACATTGTCTTCATTGATTTCAACGCCCCTGCCCTGAACTTTCTTTCTTTCCTTAAGTAGTTTAAGCAATGCGCCGGAGCCGCAACCGAGATCAAGAACCCGTGATTCAGGCTCTATCTGGTCGCAGATTATTTCATAATTGACATGAAGCCCCATAGAGGTTTCATAGTGCATATTTGTTTTTTTATGTTCTCTCGAAATCTTGTTTGTCATTGGATTTATACCTGAATTGGCGTTTTCATATAGGTTTTAATCTGGTCATAGGTTAATTTCTTCTCTTTTTTTAAGGTTTCTAAAGCCAGCAAATATGCTTTAGCCGTGTCAAGAGAAGTAAAGCACGGTACTTTATATTGTTCGGCGTATGTTCTTAGCTTAAAGCCGCATCTTCTAACGTCTTTGCCGATTGTAGGGGTGTTAATCACTATGTTTATCTGTTTATTTTTAATTTTTTCGTGAATAATATCTTCATCAAATTTATCAATTTCAAGAGGATTTATGCCGTGTTCTCTTAAAAACTTGGAAGTAAGCTGTGTAGCGATGATTCCGAATCCTAATTCCTGAAACTTTCTGACAATGCTCAAAGATTCCTCTTTGTCAGCTTTTTTAACTGAAATCATTATGTTTCCTTTTTCAGGGAAGAGGTAACCGGCTCCTAAAAAGGCTTTTGCCAAAGCTTTTTCATAAGTTGAATCTACGCCAAGCACTTCTCCGGTTGATTTCATTTCAGGAGTAACGGCTGTGTCGACATTAGTCAGCTTTTGGAACGAAAATACCGGCGCTTTAACCGCAAAGAGATTTGTATGCGGTAAAAATCCTGTGCCCAAGCCTAAATCTTTTATTTTTTCTCCGGTAATAACCTGTACAGCAAGCTTTACCATTGGAACTCCTGTTATTTTGCTTATAATAGGCACTGTTCTTGAGGCTCTGGGATTGACTTCAATGACATAAACTTCCTCATCTTTCACAACATACTGAATATTCATAAGTCCAGTAACCTGAAGAGCCTTTGCCAATTTTTCTGTACAGGTAATTATCTTTTGTATAACTTTATCTGACAAGGTTCTTGTGGGATATGAACAGAAACTATCGCCTGAATGAACGCCTGTTCTTTCTATATGTTCCATAATTCCTGGAATTAAGATGTCTTCTCTGTCAGAAATTGCGTCTACTTCTACTTCTGTGCCTTCTATATACTGGTCGATTAGGATGGGGTGTTCGCTTGAAAGAGCTACAGCCTCTTTAACATAAGAGGTAAGCCCTTCATCATTATGCACAACCTGCATTGCCCTTCCGCCTATTACATAAGAAGGTCTTACCAATACAGGATAGCCTATCCCATTCGCAACTTTTACCGCATCCTTTAAATTAGTAACCGCAGCGCCTTTAGGTTGCGGGATTTGAAGCTCTGTGAGGAGTCTTTCAAAAAGATTTCTGTCTTCTGCAACGTTTATAGACTCAACAGACGTTCCTAGTATCTGAACCCCTCTTTTAAGAAGTTTTGGGGCAAGATTTATTGCTGTTTGTCCTCCAAATTGGACAATTACACCTTTTGGCATTTCTTTTCTGATTACGTTAAAAACGTCTTCAATGTACAATGGCTCGAAATACAGCTTGTCAGAAGTGTCGAAATCCGTGCTGACAGTTTCCGGATTGTTGTTTATAATGATTGATTCATAGCCTGCTTCTCTTATTGCCCACGTTGCATGGACTGAACAGTAGTCAAATTCTATCCCTTGCCCGATTCTAATCGGTCCTGACCCAAGCACAATGATCTTTTCCTTCTTGCTTATGACGTTTTCTTCTTCCTGCTCAAAGGTTGAGTAGTAATAAGGCGTCGCTGATTCAAATTCCGCCGCGCATGTGTCGACCATTTTATACACAGGATATAGATTATGAGCTCTTCTCAGGGTGTCGAGAGCTTCTATAGATTCTTTTGACAATTCCTGTATTTCAACGTCAGTAAATCCCATTGTTTCAGCCTTTTTAAGCAGTTCAATCGTCATTGACTGGGTTTGAAGCTGGTTTTCGACATCAATTATATTATTTATCTTTTTAATAAACCATTTGTCGATTTTTGTGATTATATTTATTCTTTTTACTGAAATTCCTTTTCTTAACGCCTCCGCAACTGTAAAAATCCTTTCATCATCAACGATTTCCAGCTTTTTCATCAGCTCATCTTTTGAAAGCATTGTAAGATGTTCTTTTCTTAAGCCTGTTTCCTTGCCTTCAAGAGAAATTACAGCTTTTAAAAAGGAGCTTTCAAAGTTCCTGTCTATTGCCATGACCTCTCCGGTGGCTTTCATTTGTGTGCCAAGTTTTCTGTTGGCATACGCAAACTTGTCAAAAGGCCATTTGGGAATCTTTGTAACCACATAATCAAGCGCGGGTTCAAAGGAAGCTTTGGTTTTCTTTGTTACATAATTTGGAATTTCATGCAGGTTAAAGCCTACAGCGATTTTAGCGGCGATTTTTGCGATAGGATAGCCCGCCGCTTTTGATGCAAGAGCTGAAGACCTGCTTACTCTAGGGTTAACTTCGATTACAACATAGTCCATGTTCTCGGGATTCAAGGCAAACTGGACATTACAGCCACCTTCTATCTTTAAAGCTCTTATTATATTTAAAGATGATGTTCTTAAAAGATGATATTCTTCATCCCGCAAGGTTTGAGAAGGAGCTACAACTATGCTATCTCCTGTATGGACGCCTACAGGATCGATATTTTCCATATTACAAACCACAATGCAAGTATCGTTAGCGTCCCGCATGACTTCATATTCAATTTCTTTCCATCCTGCAACGCTTTTCTCAAGCAAAACCTGATTAATCCTGCTGTACAGCAAGCCTGTATAAATTATTTCTTTTAATTCCTTCTCGTTTTCGGCTATTCCTCCACCTGTTCCGCCTAATGTGTAAGCTGGTCTTATTATTACAGGGTAGCCGATTTTTTCCGCAAATTTGATTCCGTCCTCAATATTATCGACTATATCGCTTGGTGGTATTGGTTCGCCGATATCCTGCATTAGTTTTTTAAAGCTTTCTCTGTCTTCTGCCTGTTTTATCGCTTTTAATGATGTCCCCAGAAGCTTAACGTTATATTTATCCAGAATACCGGCTTCGTTAAGTTCAACGGCAAGGTTAAGTCCTGTTTGTCCCCCTAATGTGGCTAAAAGACCTTCCGGTCTTTCTTTTTCAATAATATAATCAAGCGCATCAACTGTTAACGGCTGTATATAAACATGATCCGCTATATTATCATCTGTCATAATGGTTGCGGGATTGCTATTTACCAGAACCACATCAAAACCTTCTTCTTTAAGGGCTTTGCAAGCTTGAGTCCCCGCATAGTCGAATTCCGCCGCCTGTCCTATTATTATTGGACCTGAGCCAATCACTAAAATCTTTTTTAAATTCTCATTCTTTGGCATTTGACTGATCCCTGCTAATTCCAAATTTGATACTTATATTAATATATCATTAAAAATTTTGATTTTATACTATTACTCTGTTAAGTTAATTTTATGGAATTTATGACC
>ERZ795055.4178-NODE-4178-length-10237-cov-4.572677_pt1 | contig 10237 bp, 15 predicted proteins | sample MGYA00375139_ERZ795055 | MGnify/ENA primary metagenome ERZ795055 (study PRJEB30184, sample SAMN05720283) | anaerobic digester metagenome | isolation source: active sludge of municipal wastewater-treating anaerobic digesters | place: USA | collected 2015-01-23 ...
CGAGGTCGAAGTTCTTCAGGTTATTGTGCCGGACCCCGCGCAACCGGAGCGTGGGGGTGACTGCCGCCTCTGCCATAGCGGGCGCAGTGTAGAGGGGAAGCCGGATGTGTCAACGAAGCGGAAGGGATTTCCCGCTTGCCTTTTCGAGGTGCGTCCAGAGAATCACGGTCTTTTATGCAACCTGCGACGACAGACTCGACGAAGGGCTATGAGTTTCTGGCTTGGCTCGAGTTGAACAAGAAGCGGCTGGCGTTTTGGATCGGCATTGGCCTGCTGTTATTCGTGGTGGTGTACGTCTATTCCTACTTCCGCGGACAGAAGGAACTGGCAGGCAGCCGCGCCTTGTTGGCGCTGCAAACCAAGCAAGCCGGCGACAGGGATTCGGTCGTCCCGGCGGCCGATCTTCTGAAACTCGCCGGCGAGTATGGTTCCACAAGCGCGGGCGAACGCGCTCTACTGCTGGCCGCGGGGAACCTGTTCGCCGAAGGGGACTACGCCCAGGCCCGAAAGCACTTCGAGCAGTTCCAGAAAGACCACTCCGGCAGCCCCTTGGCTCCTCTTGCGGCTTTTGGGACGGCTGCCAGCCTTGACGCACTGGACCAGGTCGACGCCGCGCTGGCCGCGTACCAATCCGTCGTGAATCAATTCCCCGAGGATGCGGTGGCGCCCCGGGCCCGACTCGCCATGGGGACTCTCCACGAGGCCAAGAACCAGCCCGAACAGGCACATCGGATCTACGATCAGCTCAGCAAGCAAATCGGTGTGGGCAGAATCGCCAGCGATGCCGGCGAACTCCTCGAAAAACTCGAACGCCGCTTCCCTCACCTGAGCCAGTCAACCAACGCACCCGCCGCCGCGTCCGCGACAACGACGGTCACAGCCCCGCCGGCGACACCGGCATCCAACGCCCTGTCCACGAACGATGCCCCGACGCCAGCCGCGGCCACCGAGGCAGCCCCGCCCGAGTAGATCTGTGAGGGCCGTTCAGGTTGCGGCGGGACTGGTCTTTCGGGGCGGGAAGGTCCTCATCACGCAGCGCCGCGCCGGGGATCATTGGGGCGGTTTCTGGGAGTTCCCGGGTGGGAAATGCGAGCCCGACGAATCTTATTCGGACGCCCTGCGCCGTGAACTTCGGGAGGAACTCGACATCGAGGTGACGGTCGTGGATCGGATCGAGTGCGTCGACCATCCTTACGCCGACCGGACGGTTCACATCGAGTTCTTCCGATGCCGATGGGTGGCCGGCGAACCGCGAGCTCTGGGATGCGCCCAGTTTGTCTGGGCCGGTCTGGGCGAACTCGAGCGATATCAGTTCCCCACGGCGGACACGAGCCTGTTGGCCCGACTCCGGTCGATGCCCGAGCTATGGCTCGAGTGACTCTCCGGATCGACGCCCGCTACTTGCTTTCCGCCGGAGGAGCGGCGTCTGGGGCAGCCGCGGCGGGCTGGCTTTCACCCGCGGTGGCCGCTGCGACGGACGCGCCTTCGACCCATTCGAGAATGGCCAGACTGGCGGCATCGCCCTGGCGTTGGTTGAGCTTAAGGATGCGGGTGTAGCCGCCTCGCCGATCGCGGTGGGCGGGAGCGAGTTCGGTGAACAGAACGCGCACGGCCTGTTCGTCCTGAAGCAGGCGGCTCGAAGCCAGGCGCCGGTCGTGGAGCGTGCCCCCTTTGGCCAGGGTCATCATCTTCTCGGCGACAGGCCGGGCGGCGCGCGCCTTGGCGAGAGTGGTGGTAATCCGTCGTTCCTTGATCAGGCTGCACACCAGGTTGGCCAGCAGGGCCTTTCGATGCTCGCTGGTGCGTCCAAGTTTGGCGGTGCGTTTCAGGTGTCGCATAGGGGCGGGAGAGGGTTAAGATTTGTGCGCCTCGTCCTTGGGCGGCTCGAGGAGGCTGGGGTCCAGGTTCATGCCCAGGGTCAGGTTGAGGGCCTGGAGTTTCTCTTTGATTTCGTTGAGCGATTTCTTGCCGAAGTTGCGATACTTGAGCATTTCCTGTTCGGACTTCATGGCCAACTGCCCAACGGTGGTGATGTTGGCATTGTTCAGGCAGTTCGCCGCGCGCACGCTCAACTCGATCTCGTTGACGCTCATGTTCAGGAGCTTGCGCATCCGCGTCCGCTCCTCATCCTGGCTGTCCGTCACTTCCTCGAACTCGATCGCGTTCTTGTCGTAACCGACAAACACATCGAGGTGCCGCTGGAGGATGGCCGAGGTCTGCACCAACGCATCATCGGGCGAGATCCGTCCGTCGGTCCAGATTTCCAGCAAAAGCCGGTCGTAATCGGTCTTCTGCCCGACGCGCGCGTTTTCGACGGCGTAGCGGACGCGCTCGACTGGCGAGAAGAGCGAATCGATGGCGATCACGCCGATGGCTTGGTCGACCTTCTTGTTCTCGTCGCCCGGACAGAAGCCGCGTCCGACCTTGACCTCGATTTCCATCTCGAACTTCTTCTTGCGATCGAGGGTGCAGATGAGCTGGGAGGCATTGACCAGCTCGACATGCTGGTTGAGCTGGATGTCGCCGGCCGTCACCGGGCCTTCCTTGTTCACGGAGAGCAGGAGCGTCTGCGGCTCGCGACTGTGCGCCTTGAACTTGACCTTCTTCAGGTTCAGGACGATGTCGGTCACATCCTCGACAACCCCATCGACCGCGGTGAACTCATGCTGGGCCCCAGCGATCTTGACCGAGGTGATCGCCGCTCCTTCGAGTGAGGAGAGGAGCACACGGCGCAGCGAGTTGCCGATGGTGTGGCCGTAGCCGGTTTCAAACGGCTCGGCGATGAACTTGGCGTATGTCGCCGTCGCGGTGCCCTCTTCCTTCGACAACCGCTTCGGCATTTCAAACCGACCTAGACGTACTGGCATGGCTGGATATGTGGCAATTTTAAACTGACCCGCCCGCGATCTTCCCGCAATCCGGGCAGACCCATATAATTGCGTCCGGCATCCCACACGGGAGCCGGCAGGAGCTCGAACCTATCGGGAATAAAACTCGACCACCGCCTGCTCGTTCGCAATGGGCTGGATGTCCTCCCGGCTGGGCATGCGCACGATCGTCCCCCGAAAGGCCTCACGATTCAGCGATACCCAGTCCGGCACGGCCCGCGATGTGGCGGACTCGAGGTTCTTGGTGGCCATCTGCCGGGACACGCTCCGGTCCCGCACCTCGACGACATCGTTGACACGCACGGCACTCGATGGGATCCCAACCTTGCGGCCATTGACCCGGATGTGCCCGTGGCTGACCATCTGCCGGGCTGATGCCCGGGTGTTGGCGAACCCGAGGTGATACACGATGCTGTCCAGACGCGTCTCGAGAATCTGGAGCATGGTCTCACCGGTGACGCCGCGCTTGCGCAGCGCCCGCTCATAAACCCCTCGAAACTGGCGTTCGAGCAGCCCGTAGTAATAGCGCAGCTTCTGCTTCTCGATGAGACCCTGACCGTAATCGGTCGTCTTGCGGCGCGATTTCGGGCCGTGAACGCCGGGGCCATAGTTGCGGCGCTCGAGGTACTTCGAGGCGCCAAAGATCGGTGTGCCGAAACGGCGACTAATGCGAACGCGCGGTCCAGTGTAACGAGCCATGAATTAAAGCGGATTTGAGGTTCGAGATTCGAGAATTGGGGGTGTCACACGCGACGCTTCTTGCGGGGGCGGCATCCGTTGTGAGGAATCGGCGTCCGGTCCTTGATCACACTGATCTCGAGGCCGATCGCCTGCAGAGCGCGGATCGCTGATTCGCGTCCGGAGCCGGGGCCCTTGACGTGCACCTCGACCTCACGCATGCCGTGCGACATCGCCTGACGGGCCGCGTCCTGGGCAACCTGCTGGGCGGCAAAGGCCGTGCTCTTCCTCGAGCCGCGGAACCCGACCTTGCCCGCGGTCGACCATCCGATCAGGTTCCCCTGCATGTCGGTAATGCTCACCTGGGTGTTGTTGAACGTGGCCAGGATGTGCGCAACCCCCGCGGAAATGTTCTTCGCTCCTTTGGCCCGGACAATCTTCTTGCCGGCCATGTCGTCCGCCAGCAGATCCGCCGCCGTCGGAGCGGTGCCCGCCACCGGGCCTCCCGGCGCAGGCGCGCCCGCCGCCTTCTGATCCGGCGCGACGGCTGCCGCTCCCGCGGCTTTGGGCGCCTCGGTCTTGCCCGCTTCGGCATCGGGCTTCGCAGCCCCTTTGGCCGGCGCGGACGGCTTGGCAGCCGCCTTCTCCGACGCCGCGGGCTCGGTCTTCGCCTCTTTCTTGACAGTGGCCTTTTGCGGTTTGGTCTCTTCAGCCATAGCAATGACTTTGAATCAGTGGGTTAGTGAATGCCGGTCTTGGCCTTCGGATTGCGGACCACGCCGACGGTCTTGCGCGGTCCCTTGCGCGTCCGCGCGTTTGTCTGAGTGCGCTGGCCGCGGACCGGCAGGCCGCGGATGTGCCGCATCCCGCGGTAACACTTGATGCCCTGCAGGCGCTTGAGGTTCAAGCCGATCTCCCGCCGCAGATCGCCCTCGATCACGTACTTGCCTTCCTGGATCGCGTGAACGATTTGCGAAAGCTGCTGTTCGGTCAGATTCTTGGCGCGCACGCCGGGATCAATCTGGGCATGCGCCAGAATCTGTTTCGCGTTCGACGGTCCGATGCCGTAAACGTACCGGAGGGCGACGTCGATCCGCTTCTCTCCGGGAATATCCACTCCGAGGATTCGTGCCATAGAGCGCTTTGCAGGTTAACCTTGCCGTTGTTTGTGCCGGGCGTTGGTACAGATGACTCGAACCACGCCCTTGCGACGCACCACTTTGCAGTGCTCGCAGAGCTTCTTGACCGATGCACGTACTTTCATTGCTTTCCTTCGCTGTCGACTATGTACCAGCCCTTCGAAAAATCACAGGGCGAAAACCGCGCCCGAATCCGGTCGCCAACCGCCAGGCCGGCAACCGCCCGCCGCGCCGACCGCGTTGCGCAGACGACAAACTGATGCCCATTCGCCAGCCGAGCCCGAACGGCCAACCCGCCGCCCGCGGCCACAATCACGGCAGGCGCGTCAATGGCGTCTCTGGGCAACATGTCAGGATCTCGGCCGGTCCTTCGCCCACCAGGACTGTATGCTCAAAATGGGCGGATGGAAGGCCATCTTCGCTGACCACAGTCCATCCGTCACTCAGGACACGGACGCCTGGCCCGCCCGCATTGACCATCGGCTCGATCGCCAGGGTCATGCCCGGACGCAGCCGAGGCGACGACTTTCCATCGTCGTAATTGGGCACCTGCGGTTCCTCGTGCACGGACCGGCCGACGCCGTGTCCGACGAACTCCCGCACCACGCTGAACCCATTGGCTTCGACAAATCGCTGAATCGCGCGCGACACGTCCACGACGCGATTGCCCGCAACGGCCTGGGCGATCCCCTCGTAGAGGGCCCGCTCGGTCACGTCCATGAGCTTCTGGGCGCGCGCGTCGCAGCCGCCGACCGGAACAGTCCGAGCCGTATCGCCCACAAAGCCGTGATAGTACACACCGACGTCGATACTGGCCAGATCCCCGAACTCGAGTCGTCTCCGGCCCGCGATCCCGTGCACGACTTCGTCGTTGACCGAGATACAGACATGGCACGGATACTTGTGATAGCCGAGAAAAGCGCTCCGCGCGCCGTGACACCGGATCCGCGCAGCCGCGTATTCGTCCACATCGAGGGTCGTCACGCCGGGGACGACGAACCGGGCCACCTCGTCCAGAACGAGCGCTGCGATCGCGCCCGCTTCGCGCATTGCCTTCTGATCACGCTCGCTCTTGAGGATGATCATGCTTTGTTCCGCCCATGCCCCATTTTGCTGGCAAAGATCAATACCATAGAACAACCAAACCTGGAGCGCCCGACGCGCCCGCGCCCATCGAGCGGCGCAGCACTCGAGGCAGGCCTAAAACCGCCCTTTGACCCGCCCCTTCTTCAAAAACCCATCGTAATGCCGCATGAGCAGATGAGACTCCATCTGGCGCATCGTGTCGAGCATCACCCCGACCGTGATCAAAAGGCTCGTCCCGCCGAAGAACTGACCGATCTCGAAGGGCACGTCGACCCACTTGTACAGGAGGGTTGGGATAATTGCGATGATGGCCAGAAAGAGGCCTCCGGCCAGTGTGATGCGGCTCATGGCCCGATGGAGGAAATCGCTGGTGTGTTGGCCGGGCCGGACCCCGGGGACATACCCGCCGTACTTCTTGAGGTCATCGGCGATCTGAATCTCATTGAACTGGGTGGCCACCCAGAAATAGGTGAAAAACAGAATCATCAGGCCTTCGAGCGTGAGATACGTGAAGTTGCCGTACTGCAGTTGGACGTAGATCGCCTCGCACACCTTCGAGAAGCCCGGCGACCCGGCCCGGGTCAGCCCCGCCAGGGTCGAGAAGATCTTCTCCGGAAACATCAGGATCGCCTGCGCGAAGATAATCGGCATGACGCCCGCGTAGTTGACCCGCAGCGGCATGAACGACGTTCCGCCCGCATAGACCTTGCGCCCCACAGCCCGCTGGGCGTATTGGACAGGGATCTTGCGTTGGGCCTGGATGACGGCGATCACGGCTGCGACCACGGCCAACATGAGGAGGATCAGCATCACCGCATGGAAGAAATTCCAATTCGACGGCACACCCCTGGGAGGGAAGAACTTGATCCAGGTGGCCGTCACGGCCATCGGCAGGCGCGAGATAATGCCAATCGTAATGACCAGGGAGACGCCGTTGCCAATCCCGCGATCGGTGATCTGCTCGCCGAGCCACATCAGGACAAGCGTGCCCGCGGTCAGGAAAATCACCGTCTGGATGCGGTAGACCCACACGTTCTTCATGAGGACCAGGTCGCCCGCGAATCCTTCGCCGAACACCTTCTCGGGATGTTCCCAGCTCAGGGCCATGAAGAACCCCTGCCCCAGGCACAACAGCACGGTGAGGTAGCGACCGTACTGGACGATCTTGACGCGGCCTCCCTCTTCACGAACGAGCTTGCTGAGCTGGGGGATGACGGCGCTGAGGAGCTGGATGATAATGGTGGCGCTGATGTAAGGCATGATGCCGAGGGATCCGATCGCGCATCGTTCCAAGGCGCCTCCCGTGAAGAGGCTGTACATGCCCAACAGACCGCCGCTCTTGTTCGCGTTCTCCTCGAAGAACTGGGCCAGGCTTGCGCCATCCAGCCCGGGCAGCGGGATCAAGGCGACCATCCGGCAAACCGCCAGAACCAAAACTGTGAAGATGATCCGGGACTTGAGCTCCGGGATCTTGAAGCAGTTTGCGAAGGTATTGAAGATCGCCTTGATCATAGAATGCTGCGCCTCCCTCAGGCGGAGGTTGCCGGTTGCGCCAACTCGCACGTGCCGCCGGCGCTTTCGATCTTGGCCCGGGCCGATCCACTAAAGGCGCTCACGCACACCGTGAGCTTGCGTTTCAGCTCGCCGTCGCCGAGAAGCTTGATGCCGTCGCCCCGGCCCTTGGCCAATCCGGCAGCGCGCAGACCCGCTTCGTCCACCCGGGCCCCATCCTCGAATCGGTTGAGCGACTCGACATTCACCGGGATATACCGGGTTCCATGACGCACGTTGTTGAATCCGCGCTTGGGGATGCGCCGAATCAGGGGCATCTGCCCACCTTCGAACGAGGGGCGAATGGAACTTCCGGAGCGCGCGCTCTGGCCTTTGCCGCCGCGACCGCTCGTCCGGCCTTGTCCACTCGATTCCCCTCGGCCAACCCGCTTGCGCGAGTGTTTGGCCCCTGGACGAGGTTTGAGATTGTGCAGGCGCATAGCGTGTTATTGGGTTAAGGGCTGCGGCACGGGGACTTCCTGTTTGGCTGGAAGCGTCAGGCCGCGCCGCCTGTAAATGTCCTCGCGGAGGCGCAACTGACTCAGGGCGCCGAGGGTGGCTTTGGCGACGTTGGCCGCGTTCTTCGATCCGAGCGACTTGCTCAGCACATCGCGCACGCCGGCGGATTCGAGCACGGCACGGACTGTCTTGCCGGCAATGATCCCTGTTCCCGGCGACGCGGGTCGAAGCAGCACGCGCGCGCCGTCAAAGACAAAATAGACGTCATGGGGAATGGTCGCCTCGAACAAGGCCACCGGAGTCATGGTGTGCTTGGCGTTCTCCCCGCCCTTGCGAATGGCGTCGGCGACCTCGCCGGCCTTCCCAAGCCCCAATCCGACCCGGCCCTTCTTGTCCCCGACAACCACCAGGGCGCTGAAGCTGAATCGCCGTCCGCCCTTCACCACCTTGGCCGAGCGATTGATGTAAACAATCTTCTCGGTCAGCTCATCGCCGGTTCGACCGCCGCCAGGCCCGTCGCCATGCTCGGCCCCGCCCCGCCCGCGGCGTCCCATCCGCCCGGGGCCACGTCCGGGACCCCGGCCTCCGCCCACATTCGGTTTGCTCGTCTCAGCCACAATAGGTCTCCTTCGATGATTTAGAACTGCAATCCGCCTTCGCGCGCCGCGTCAGCCAGAGCCTTGACCTTCCCATGATAGCGCGCCCCGCTGCGATCGAACACCACCTGGCTGATCCCGCGCGCCTTGGCCACCTCGGCCGCGACGGCGCCCAGCCGCTTGGCACTGTCCACATTCGCCTTCCACGGGCCGCCCTCGGGCAACCCCTTCGCGCGTGTCGATGTCGCCGCCAGGGTGACACGATTCTCGTCGTCGATGAACTGCACGTAGACGTGCTGGCCGGTGAACCGCACGCTCATGCGCGGGCGGGCGGCCGTGCCGGTCACGCGCTGGCGCATCCGGCGCCGCCGGCGTTTCTCAAGTTGCTGTTTCTTTTCGATTCTCATGCTCTGCGAGCCCCATCTGGTTAAGCCGTGCTGCTTCCGTCAGTTCCCAAGCGGCGCTTACTGGACGGTCTTGCCTTCCTTGCGGACGATCTTCTCGCCGGCGTAACGGATTCCCTTGCCCTTGTAAGGCTCGGGCGGGTAGAACCCGCGCAGTTCGGATGCCACCTGGCCGACCACCTGTTTGTCGGGACCTTCGATCGTGAGCTTGGTGTTCTCGTCGACGGTGACCTTGATCTGCTCGGGCAAAGGGTAATTGATCTGGTGCGAGTAGCCGAGCGTCATGTTGACCTGCTTGCCCTGCACCGCCGCCTTGAAACCGACTCCGTGGATTTCCAGCTTCTTGACGTAGCCCTCGTTGACCCCCTTGACCGCGTTTTGAATGAGGGACCGGCTCAGTCCGTGCAGCGCCTTGGCCGCGGCGTCCTCGCCATCGCGCGACACCTTGATCTGGGCCCCTTCGAGGGCCACCCGGGTTCGCGGCGGCAACTCGACATGCAGTTTGCCTTTCGGTCCCTCGACTTGGAGCGTGCGCCCCTGGACCTCCACCTTCACCTTCGGAGGCACCACCACGGGTAAACGGCCAATCCTTGACATAAAAACCTCGCTCTACCAAACGTAACACAACACCTCGCCGCCGACGTTCTGCCGGCGCGCCTCGCTCCCCGTCAGCACGCCTCGAGGCGTCGAGAGGATCGCAATGCCCATCCCGCCCAGGACGCGCGGAATCTCGCCCGCGCCCACATAGCGCCTGAGCCCGGGCGTGCTCACCCGGCGCAATCCCTCGATGACGCCCTTGCGGCCCTGGTACTTGAGCTTGAGCTTGAGTTTCTTGACGGTCGTCCCCTCGGCGGAATAATCGGCGAGGTATCCTTCCTGCTTGAGCAGCCGGGCGATGCTCTCCTTCAGGGCGGAGTGCGGCACCTCGACGGCCGGCAGCAACGCGTGGTTCGCGTTGCGAATGCGGGTGAGCAAATCGGCGATGGGATCAGTCATACGCTTACCAACTGGATTTGGTGACGCCGGGGATGAGGCCCGAGAGGGCCATTTCGCGGAAGGTCAAGCGCGAGACGCCAAACTTGCGGAGGTGGGCGTGCCGGCGCCCGGTCACCTTGCAGCGATTGACGACGCGGGTGGGACTGGCGTCGCGCGGCAGTTGTGCCAGGGCGGCGTAGTCCTTCTTGGCCTTGAGTTCGGCCCGCAGCGCCGCGTACTTCTTCACGGCGGCCCGCTTCCGTTTGTCACGCTCAATCCAGGCGAGTTTCGACATATCATTTTCCTTCCGCGAACGGCATTCCCATCAGTTTCAGCAGGTCAAGCGCCTCGGCATCGGTCTGCGCGGTGGTCACGATCGTGACGTCCATCCCCTGATGCCGCTTGATCTTATCGAGATCGATCTCGGGAAAAATGGTCTGGTCATCCAGACCCAGCGAGTA
>ERZ795055.4179-NODE-4179-length-10235-cov-4.282122_pt1 | contig 10235 bp, 6 predicted proteins | sample MGYA00375139_ERZ795055 | MGnify/ENA primary metagenome ERZ795055 (study PRJEB30184, sample SAMN05720283) | anaerobic digester metagenome | isolation source: active sludge of municipal wastewater-treating anaerobic digesters | place: USA | collected 2015-01-23 ...
GGCGGGCACGGCGCGTCCCAGCGCATCGGTGGCCACCCAGGTGTCGCTGAACAGATCGCGAAAAGGCTCCTGTTTCTCGCCCGCGGAACCCGCTTCCCGCGGCAAGTCCGTCGCGCCGCGCGCGCCGTCAGCCGGGCCGCCTGTGCAGGAAATGCCGCCCAACAAGCAGCCCGTCAGAACCATCGAGAGAAATCGTGTCCGGAACATGCGCGCAAGGTAGGTGCCAGCGCGGCCCGCTCAAGGCTAAACTCCAGGAAACGGCGCCACGCCCAGGGTCGTGTAGCGGGCGCCCGCGGGATCCAGTTCGCTGCGGATGAGATGAACGGCCGTCGCGGTCCAGGAACCCACGAGGTCGTTCTCGATCTGGTCCCAGCGCGCGTTCGGGGGCGGTGCTGCTTGCCGTTCCCGGTCGCCCCCAATGCGTCCGAGGGTCAGGTGCGGTTGAAATGAGCGGGTGTCTCGGTGGTCGCCGAATGCTGCCGTGGCGGATTGGATCCGCTGTTCGAGACGTTCCAGCGGTTCGAGATCGCCCGTGACACCAGCCCACAGGACTCGAGGCCGGCGTGTGTTGGGAAACGCGCCCAAGCCGGCGATCGCGAGCGACAGCGGGCGGGTGCCGGCGCACGCAACGCGCAGGGCCTCAGTCAGGGCAGGGGCTTCTTCGGACGGCACGTTGCCGTAAAAACGCAGGGTCAGATGGAGCTGTTCGCGCCGCACCCAGCGGACCGATCGGGCGGGCCAGTGGGAATCGAGAATGCGCTGAAGCGAGACCAGGCGGTCAACAAGCGCTTCGGGGAGCGTCAGCGCGGCGAACAGGCGCAGCGCACTCTCCATGAACCTCGATTGGGTAGGGCGGCCAGTCCCCTGGCCGCCGTCGGCGCGCAGAGGACTGCGCGCCCTACCTGCGGCGCTCCGGTTCATGGTCCTCGTGCGCATGAAACTCTGGAATGACAACAGTCTCCACTGACATCGAGGCACGCCAGTGCGCCCGGCGCTCGCCACTACGGCAGCCTCTGTCCATAAGCCGCCTCGAACAGCCGATACCATTCCTCGCGGGTCAGTTCGATGTCGTCCGCATTGGCCGCGAGCGCGATCCGTTCCGGATTGGTCGTGCCGACGATTGGGATAATCCCGGAGGGATGGCGGAGCAGCCAGGCGATGGCGATCTGGCTGCGATCGGCGCCCCGTTCGCGGGCCATCAGATCCATGGCGTCATGCACCTTCTGCCTGTGCGCGTGGTCGTTGTCCTGCATGCTCACGCGCGCCCCTGTGCCCAAACGTCCGCCCGCGAGCGGGCTCCAGGCGATCGGCGTCATGCCTGTCAGGATGCAGTGATCGAGCGTGCCATCGAGGAACGGGGCGATCTGGGCGAGGCTGATTTCGATCTGGTTGGCGATCAGGGGCATGGGGCAGGCCGATTGGAGGGCCGTGACCTGCGAAGGGCGGAAATTGCTCACGCCGAACTCGCGCACCTTGCCTTGCTCTTTCAACTGACTGAAGGCCGAGGCGACCTCCGCGGGGTCGCACAGGAAGTCGGGGCGGTGGAGTTGATACAGATCGATTGTCTCGATCCCCATGCGTTCGAGCGATTCGTCGCACGAACGCAGGATGTGCTCCTTCGAGACATCGTACCGATGCGGCGCATTGGGCTCGGGCTGGCCCGCCTTGCGAATGCCGCACTTGGTGGCGACCAACACCTTGTCCCGCATGCCGGCCACGTCCTTGAGCGCCGAACCGAAGATGCGTTCGGACGCGCCGTCGCTGTAGATGTCGGCCAGATCGAACAGGGTGAATCCGGCCTCGAACGCGGCGATGACCGCGGCCTTGCCGCGCTCCTCCCGCTCGGGGGTGACCTGGACGGTCTCGCTCGGGCTGGCCAGGCGCCAGCCGCCGTAGGCCAGGCGCGAAGATTGCAGGGCGCTCTTTCCAAGAGGAACAGTCTTCATAGATGTATGCGATGCAGTGTAGCGAGCCTGGCCCGGCCATAGGAAGCGTTTTCGGCCTCGGCCGCCTGTTGACACCCACACTCTCCTCATCTAAACAGTCCCCGTGTGGTCCTTCCCGCCCCAGTTGGTTCCGCGTGATGAAGCTTCGATGACGCCGTTGGACGTGCCGGTGGTCCGCCACGATGCGCGCCTCTCATGAACCGCCCGCGGAACTATCGATTGCTGCTGGCCAGCCAGTTCATCGGCGCGTTTGGCGACAACGCGATCCTGGCAGTCATCCTCGGCCAACTCACGTTCCAGGAGCAGGCCGGCACGATCACCGAGAACCAGCTCGGCGCCGCCAACGCACTCTATACCAGTCTGCTCTTCATCCCCTACGTGCTCCTGGCGCCCCTGGCCGGCTTCGTCAACGACCGGCACGCAAAGACGCGCTGGCTGCTCGGCGGGAATGGCCTCAAGGTGGCGGGCACCCTGGTGGCCATGCTCAGTGTCTGGCACGGCGCGTTCTGGCAGGGGCTCGGTTACCTCATCGTGGGCATCGGCGCCTGCTTCTACTCCCCCGCCAAGTACGGCATTCTGCCCGAGATCGTTCCCCACGGACGCCTGGTCAAGGCCAACGGCACAATCGAGTTCCTGACCCTCGTCGCGATCCTGACCGGCTATATCGGGGGCGCCACGATGATCGATGTCCTGCCCGTGGCGAGTTGCTACCTCATCCTTCTGGCCCTCTTCAGCGTGGCTCTCGCCCTCAATGCCTGCATGGCGGCCACGCCCTCTCACCCAGAGCCGCGGATCGGGCGCAGCCTGGACGAGTTCTTCTCGAACTTCGGTCGTCTCCTCCAAAACCGCCGCCTCGTCCGGGTTCTCTGCGGCACGGGCCTTTTCTGGACATGCGGCGCGGTGATCAAGATGAACTTCCAGCCCTGGGGCCTCGACGTCCTCGAACTCGAGACGAATCGGCAGATCGCACTGCTCGGTCTCTGGCTCAGCCTCGGCATCATGGGCGGCGCGATGCTCGCCGGCCAACTGCATCGCGTCGGCGATCTGCGCCACACACGGCGGTACGGATGGATCCTCGCCGCCACCATCGCCCTCCTGGGCTGCGTCGAGTTCTTCCGGGACACCGGCCTCATTCGCGGGCGGCTGTCGGTGATCGGCATTCTCCTGGCGGTCGGAGGCATTGCCGGTCTGTTTCTCATCCCGCTCAACGCCGCGCTGCAGTCCGAGTCCGATCAGGGCAAGCTCGGCAAGACGATCGCCACCCAGAACTTCATCGATAATCTCGGCATGCTCGGGGCCGGAGCGATCGTGTTCATGGGCAACCAGGCAGGCCTCACCGCATCAGGGCTTTTCCTCCTCCTCAGCGCGCTGGTGGCGCTGGCGGTGATCGCGCTCAAGGTCCCGCCCAGGCGCCCGGCCCATGAGACGCCGGTGCGGTCCACGCCCACTCTCGCAGCGAATAACAACGGCGTCCGGGCGGATTCGGTCCGCGGCGCTTCATGACACCCTCTGCCCATCTCTGTTCTCCATGCGCACGATCCTTCGTTTCCTGCTGAGGCTCTGTTTCGGTTTTCGCGCCTACAATACGGAGGTGCTCGAGACGCCGGGCCCCGTGCTCCTCATACCGAACCACGTCTCCTGGCTCGATTGGCTCTATCTCTACGTGCTGTTGGACCTGGATTGGAAGTGCGTCGTGTCGAACGTCGCCGCCCAGTACAGTTGGGTCCATCGCAAGATCATGCTCAACCGCCGGACGTTTCCCGTCGATACCAACTCGCCCTACGCGGCCAAGCGCATGGCCGAGTGCCTCGAACGAGGGGGACGCCTGGTGCTCTTTGCCGAAGGCCAAATCACCCGCACCGGTTCGCTCATGAAAATCTATGAAGGGACCGGTTTCCTGATGCACAAGACGCGCGCCCGGCTCATCACGTGCTACATCCGGGGAGCCAACCGGCTGCGCTGGTCCAGGCAGCCCGGGTGGCGGCGCTGGTGGCCCGCGATCACGGTCCATTTCAGCCCTCTGCTCGCACCGCCTCAGCGCCAGTACCAGAACACCGCCGAGGCGCGCGCGTTTCTCAGCAACTGGCTCCGCGACCAGATGCTGCTGCAGCAGTTCGAGACTGAGATGGCGTTTGGACCAAAGCATGTCCTCGACGCCGTCCTCGAAGCTGCCCGGGCACAGCCGGGCATGACCGTTCTTCAGGACGCGACCGCCCAGTCTCTGACGTACCGGCGTCTCCTGGCCGGCGCGCACCTGTTGGCCCGCAAGCTCCAAGCCGAACTCCCGCCCAACACCGACAGGGTGGGGGTGCTGCTGCCAAACGCCAACGCCATGCCCACCCTTCTGCTCGGGCTTTGGTCGCTGGGCAAAGTGCCCGCGATTCTGAATTTCTCAACCGGCGTACCGGTCATGCTGGCGTGCGCCCGGCTGGCCGGGCTCGAGGCGCTGGTGACCGCGCGCGCTTTTCTGACGCGCGCGAAGCTGAGCGCCGACCCGTTTGTCGCCGCCGGTCTGAAGGTGATCTGCCTCGAGGACGTGCGGAAGAGCGTCTCGCGGGGCGACCGGCTGCTGGGGTTGGCGCGCGTGGTCCTGGCGCCGGCGTCGACGCTCCGGCCCGCACGCGGGCCCGATCGGCCCACCCCGCGCGAATCCAGCGCCTCGGACCGTCCCGCGGTGATTTTGTTCACGAGCGGATCCGAGGGGGCTCCCAAGGGGGTCGAGCTGACCCATGGCAATGTCCTGGCGAATATCCGACAGATGCTGGCCGTGATCGATCTCGAAGACCGGGACCGTGTCTTCAACGCCCTGCCTTCCTTCCACAGCTTCGGATTGACCGTCGGGACTTTGCTCGGCCTTGTGCGCGGCCTCTACGTGTTCATGTACCCCTCGCCGCTGCATTACCGCGTCATCCCCAATGTCCTCTACGATCGCTATTGCACCGTGTTCCTCGCCACGAACACGTTCCTCAATGGCTACGCCCGCCGCGCCCATCCGTACGACTTTCGCGCCCTGCGCTATCTCTTCGCCGGGGCCGAGAAGGTCCAGGACGAGACGGCGCGCCTCTGGATGCAGCGGTTCGGCGTGCGGATCCTCGAGGGGTATGGCGCCACCGAATGCAGCCCGGTCATCAGCGTCAACCTGCCCCAGGCGCCCCGGCACGGATCGGCCGGACGCCTCCTGCCCGGCCTCGAATACAAACTCGAATCCGTCGAGGGCGTTAGCGATGGCGGACGCCTGCTGGTGCGCGGCCCCAACGTCATGCGCGGCTACCTGAACCCCGACGCGAACGCCAGATTCAAGAGCCTCGGCGGCTGGTACGATACGGGCGACATCGTCAACGTGGATGCCGACGGATTCGTCCACATCCTCGGACGCCTGAAGCGCTTCGCCAAGGTCAGTGGCGAAATGGTCAGCCTGGCGGCCGTCGAGGATGCCCTCGCCGGCGCATTCCCCCAGTACGGCATCCGGTTCGAAGTCGCCATCGTCGCCCGCCCGGACGCCGAGAAAGGCGAAACGCTCATTGCCGCCACCAACGAAGCCCGGCTCACCCTGGACGAGATCCGCGCGGTGATCCGCGCCAAGGGCTTCACCAACCTGTGCGTGCCGCGGGAGGTCCGATTCCTCCGCGAGATCCCGAAACTCGGCACCGGCAAGGTCAGTCACATGGAGTTGTCCAAAAGGGTGCAAGACCTGCCCCCCCATCGCCGGGCTTGAAACTGCCCACGCCGTCCTCTCTAATCCGGGCATGCGAAGCCGGACCTGGGCGGATGCGATTGCGGGATGCGCCGACCCGAGGCGGGCGGAGCACTCCCTGGGGTTGCTCTGGGCGACGGAGGCGAAACCCGCGCTTCAAACGGCCAAGGCCGAGTCGGCTCGGATGCTGGCGGCGCTGCTGAGCGGTTCGCAGGCCTTGAGCGAGACGCTCATCGCCCATCCGGATTGGGTTCCCCCCCTGCTCGATGCGAGAAGTCTGAGCGCCGCCCGCCCCATGCCGCGTCTGAGGGCAGACCTCCAAAGAGCCATTGGCCCGCTGATCAAGAGGGCCGACGACTCGGCCGCTTTTGCCCAGCTCAGGCTCTTCAAACAACGGGAGACATTGCGGATAGCCATTCGCGATCTGTCCGGGCCGGGCCAGGCTGCGTTGATCACACGCGAGCTTTCCGATCTCGCCGACCTTTGTCTCGAGACGGTATACGCGTTGTGCCGGCGCCAGATCGAGGAGCGCCTGGGGAAGCCGTGGCACACGGATGCCGGGGGCGGTTGGCGTCCGACGACCTTCTGCATGCTTGGCCTGGGGAAGCTCGGCGGCCAGGAACTCAATTACAGCTCGGACGTCGATCTGGTGTTCCTCTACAGCGACGAGGGATTCGTCTTTCGCGAGCCGCCCGCCCCCGGCGAGACGGGCAAGGGAGTTGCCAACCACCTCTATTTCCAGCGCCTGGCCGAGGCCATCGTGGCCGAGGTCGCCCGCATGACGCCGGAGGGAACGCTCTATCGCATCGACCTGCGGGTGCGGCCAGAGGGCGACCGGGGGCCGTTGGCGCGCTCCCTGGCCAGTTGCGAGAACTACTACTGGCAGTGGGGCCAGACCTGGGAGCGCATGATGCTGATCAAGGCGCGCCGCGTGGCGGGCGACGCCGCGTTGGCGGGCGAATTCCTCGAGATGATCCAGCCGTTTCGCTACCCGCGGTCGCTCAGCCGGCAGGCGCTGGACGATGTGGCAAACATGAAACAGCGCATCGAGAACGAAATCGTCCGCGCGGGCGAGATCGATCGGAACGTCAAGCTCGGGCGGGGCGGCATCCGGGAGATCGAGTTCGTGGCTCAAACGCTGCAGATGATGCACGCCGGACGACATCCGTTTCTGGCGCACTCGCAGACACTGCCGGCGCTGGCCAAGCTGGCCGAGTACCAGTTGCTTCCCACCGAGGACGCGCAGGCGCTCGAAGCGGCTTATCTGTTCCTGCGTGACATCGAGCACCGGCTGCAGATGGACAACAACCTGCAGACCCACACCATCCCGACCGAACGCGAGAAACGGGAACGGCTCGCCCGGCTTTTGGGCTATGACACCCTGGCCGCCTTCGAAACCGCCCTGCTCGATCATCGGGAACGCGTCCGCGCGATCTACGAGCGCCTTCTCAACACTGACGCCCCTCAGCCATCCCTCCTGCTCCCCGACTTGACCGCGCAGGAAGATCAGTGGAAGAAGCTCCTCCACGACCTCTCGTTCCGCGATCCCGAGAAGGCGCTCCGCCTGGCCCGCGCCCTCGTCCAAGGACCCGGCTTCGGGCATCTGTCGGCCCGGACCGAGAAGTTCGGACGCCAACTGCTCGCTCAGTTCCTCAACCTTTGCCCGGCGCCCGGCGCCGCCGATTCGCAGGACGCCGTCCGCTTCCCGGATGGCGACCCGCACTCGAAACGCCTCTCGGATCCCGACCGCGTCCTCGCGCGCCTGGACACCTTCGTCGCCGCCTACGGCGGGCGGGCCCTGCTGTTCGAGACGTGGGCGACGAATCCCTCCCTGTTCGAGCTCATCGTCCTCCTGTTCGATCGCTCCGAGTTCCTGGCCGAGACCGCCATCCGCACCCCCGATCTGGTCGACGAACTCGAACTGAGCGGCTACCTGCGCCGCGCCAAGAACGCCGCCCGAATTCTCAAAGACCTGCGCCACGGACTGGACGACCCCGACCAGAAACTCTGGCTCAGGCGCTACCACCAGACCGAACTGATGCGCATCGGTCTGCGCGATATTCTCGGCCTGGCAGATTTCGAGCAGAATCTCGTCGAGTTGTCGGCCCTGGCCGATGCCTGTCTCGACTACGCGCTCGAAGTGGCGCTGCGCAAACACCGCCTCCGCCCCGAATCCATCGCGATCATCGGCCTGGGCAAGCTGGGCGGGGCCGAGCTGAACTATGGCTCAGACCTCGATGTCGTGTTTGTCGCCGACCCGAAGACCCGAGACCTGCCCGGCTTGCAGCGCGCGGCCGTCGAGGTGATGGATCTGCTGGGCAGCCCCACCGAGCTGGGCGTGGCTTTCGAGGTGGACGCCCGCCTGCGGCCCGATGGCGAGAAGGGCCTCCTCGTCAACACGCTCGATGCGTACGGGGATTACTACCGGCAACGCGCTCGCCTCTGGGAAATCCAGGCCATCTCCAGATCCCGCCCCGTCGCCGGCTCGCGCGAGGTCGGCACGCGCTACCGCCAGATGGTCGCGACACTGGCCGATTTCAGCCGCCCGGACACCGCCGCGGCGCCCGCGCGCGACCCCGATTGGAAAGGGGAGATTGCCCGGATGCGCCTGCGGATCGAACAGGAAAGAACGCCCAAGGGCAAAGAGCATCTGGCGATCAAGACAGGCGCGGGCGGCCTGGTCGATGCGGAGTTTATCGCCCAGATGCTCTGTCTGGCGCGCGGCTGGCAGCAGCCCAACACCCTCGAAGCCCTCCGCCAGGCCCGCGGTCAGGGCGCGCTCGACCCCGGCGCCGCCCAGCAACTCATCGAGAATTACCGCCGCTTGCGGCGCGTCGAGGGGATCTTGCGGCGCTGGAGTTACGCGGGCGAAACCGAACTCCCCGACGACCCGGCGCCGCAGTATCGGGTCGCTGTCCGTTGCGGCTTCACCAATGCCGACGATTTCCTTGCCGCCGTCGGCCGCTACCGTCAGAATATCCGGGCCGTCTACCAGGGCGTGTTCAGCAACGGCTGAGCGTCCGCATTCTCCCCGAGTGGTGACACGGGCGTTCCCGGTTCTGTTTCCTCGCGAAGCGTGTACCACTCTCGGTCAACTTCTTTTCTCTTTGAAAGAAGTCTCATGCCGCAAAGGCCGTCAGTTGTTGCACATTTTGGTTGCGGCTAAGCCGCGCTAAGAAATGCAGGCTAGTCGCCCGCCAGCCTGCACCGCATCCAGTACGCCGCGTTGCGCTTGATCACGCGCCACCTGACTCGCGCTTCGTAGACCAGCCCCCCATTGTCCTCCATGAGGCTCTCATCCACGCCGGACTCCGCGGCGGGCAGCACGGCCATCCACGACGCGTCTCTCTCATAGCCGTGACGAATCAGAATGTCGGCTGCCTTGGGGAACTTCCGGAATTGCGCCGCCACACGGGCCAGATCGTTTCGCCAACGACCGACGCTCCTGGCGTCGGGCGGCCGCACCCCGTTGAGCGCCTGAGACGATTCCTCAGAGACCCGCGCGTGCAGATGGAACTCGGAAAACGGGTGTCTCTTCTCGAGGAAAGGGCATCTCCGCATCAGCTCGTCCTGCACTGCATCGGGCCGGGTCACAAGATCCTCATAACGGACAACGAGAAAACGGGGGTGATCGATCACGGCCCTCGCATACCGATCCGCGCGCACATAGAAACTCAGGCTCGTGAAATACCGGGCGGGATTCTTTGCGTGGCGGCTCACGATCACATCGCGCGGATCGCGGACGATGTAGATCAGGAAGAGATTCCGATTCGCGTTCAGCGCGCCCTTCGCATACAGGACCTCGCGCGGATGCTTCGTGCAACGGACGCCCTCGTGGCTGAGCTGCTCCTTGAACAGGCTGCGCTCGTGCTCGCAGGATTGATCGATCCGAAAGCAGGCCACCATCATCTCCTGCATCAGTGTCGTCCCGCTTCTCGGCGAACAGCCGACGATATGTAAGTGTTGTCCTTGGTTGTCGGACATGGGTTGACCATCCACACCTCCGCCTCACCCCGGACCCGAAATCCAATCCCTAGTCGAGCGTTCGGCTCCCCCCCGAGCACGGCCGGAGTTGTGTGGCCCGGATCCATCCTGAGGGCTGTGCCCCCCGCAGTCAAGGCGATGTCATGCGATCATCATAAGCCCGTCGGCAATTCCCGTTTTGACCCCTCTTCGGAATGCGCGCACAATCGCGCGTCGCCCGCAAACCGGAAAGCCAAACAATGAAAACCACTCGACGTCGCTTCCTGGGGCTCGTCGCCGGCTCGATCGCAGTCCCGCCGTGTCTCCCGGCCGCCAGCCCGTCCAAACGCCTGCCCATCGCCTTCTCGACCCTCGGCTGCCCGCGCTGGGATTGGACCACCATCCTGAAACGGGCCGCCGAATACGGCTATGCGGCCATCGAGCTGCGCGGCATTCAGGGGACCATGGATTTGACCAAACGCCCCGAATTCAGCGGCGCGTGTCTCGAATCACGCCTGAGGGAGCTCGAGTCCGCGGGACTGCGCCTGGCCGGTCTCGGGGCGTCGGCGCGCCTGCACGATGCCGAGCCCGCCGTCCGCACCACCCAACTCGACGAGGCCCGCCGCTTCATC
>ERZ795055.4183-NODE-4183-length-10231-cov-4.648880_pt1 | contig 10231 bp, 9 predicted proteins | sample MGYA00375139_ERZ795055 | MGnify/ENA primary metagenome ERZ795055 (study PRJEB30184, sample SAMN05720283) | anaerobic digester metagenome | isolation source: active sludge of municipal wastewater-treating anaerobic digesters | place: USA | collected 2015-01-23 ...
CGTTCGTAGACCCGTGGCAAGGCTGCGCCTCATTCGCATACCGGCCTGGATTAGGCGTGGCTGACGCAGTGCAGGCCGTGGCTCGGCTGAGGGACGAAGGATTGCCATGGGTACTGCGCGCCGACATTCATGACTGCTTCGCAACAGTGCCCCGTGACCACGCTCTCCGTCTTATGAGCATGGTCCTGCCCGACGAGTCTCTGCGAGACCTCGTTCAGAAGCTGGTCCCGCGAGAGCACTTCGCCCGGATGCGTGGAGAAGAACTGGAGCAGCTTCAGCTCGCGCGCGGTCAGCTCCTCCTCGATCGCGCCGCGGCGGATCTGGAACGTCCGGGGATCGATCACGGCATCGCCGATCGGGAACGGATCTCGGGCCGCGGCGGCGCCGCCGGGGGCGGAGGCCGCGCGCCGCAGCAATGCGTGGATCCGCGCCAGCAGCTCTCGAACCCCAAACGGCTTGGACAGGTAATCGTCCGCTCCCAGCTCGAGACCGACGACCTTGTCGATCTCCTCGCCCTTGGCGGTCAGCATCAGGATGGGAACCCCCACCCGATCCTGGCGAAGCCTCTTGCAGACATCGTAGCCGCTGAGGCCGGGCAGCATCACATCCAGGATGACGAGAGCGGGCCGCTCGCGGCGCACGGCCTCCTCGGCCTGGTCCCCCCGCACGCGGATCGCCACGGCGAACCCCTCGCTTTCCAGCAGCTCTTGCAGGCCCACCTGGATGTGGGGGTCGTCCTCGATAACCAGGATTTTCGGGCGGTCAGCAGGCATGGACGTTCTCGATGGCCGGGGCAGAGCCGGGCGCCGCCCGCTCCGCGCAAGGCAGCCGCAGGAGGAAACCGCTCCCGCCGCCGGGGCGCGGACGGTATTCCAGTTCGCCGCCGTGAGCGCGGGCGATCTGGCGGGCCAGCGTCAGGCCCAGACCCGATCCCTGGATCCCGCTGGCCAGCGCGTCATGGGCCCGGAAGAATTTCTCGAAGATCTTCTCCTCGCACCCGCGGGGCACCCCCAGGCCGCGATCGAGCACCTCGATCTCCACAACGCCGGGATCCGAGCCGTCCGCGACCCGGACTTCGATCTCGCGGCCATCGCCTGAGTATTTCTCGGCGTTGGAGAGCAGGTTGACCAGGATCTGAGCCAGGCCGTCCCGATCGCCCCGAACCACCCGCGGCTCCGGCGGCAGCCGGCATTCGAGGGCGAATCCGCTCGATTGCAGATGCGGACGAAACGAGTCGACCGTCTCCCGGACGATTTCCACCAGATCGCAGTCGAGGAACTGGAACTTCTTCTCTCCGCGCTCGAGGCGGGAGAAATCGAGCACGTTGTTGATCAGCCGAGCCAGGCGGCCGGCTTCGACGGTGATGATGCGGAGGTAATCGCGCTGCTTCTCGGCGCGGGTGACGCGGCCGTCGGCCAGCAGCTCGGCAAACATCCGGATCGACGTCAGCGGCGTCTTCAGCTCGTGTGAGACATTGCTCACGAAATCGGTCTTTTGGCGGGCCAGAGTCAGCTCGCGCCGCAGGTCTCGCACCACCAGCCAGCCGCCCGCAGCGATGGCCGACAGCAGGACCGCCACCAGAAGTCCCAGGGTCAGCCGGATCGAGTTGGCCGTTCGAGCCAGCTGGGCCGGATCCAGCAGGTATGCGCACACCTCCCATCGGGGCAGGATCTCGCCGATCTCGGTCGCGACGAATGGATGCCGCCAGTCGGCCTGGAAATTCGGGTGGCTCCGCGCCAGCGGACGGCCCGCCTCGTCGATCAACGCCAGGCAGACCCGGCCCCGCACGTCCGCCCGGGGCTGCGAGTCTCGGACGGCCGCCGCGAGCGGGCCGGCGCCGGGCACGACCAGGAACCGCTCCTGGAGGTCCTGGCGAAGGCGCGAGAGGGCCATCTGCGCCCCGAACACCAGCTGCGGATCCTGAGGCGATCGGCGCCAGATCCAGAGCCGCAACTGGCTGCCGACAAATCGCGCCAGCGACCCCTCCGCGGCATCGCCAATCAGATCCCGGAAATGCGCTTCCGAGGCCGCCACCCTGGAAAAGTAGTTGTCGGCGGCCTGCGGATCGTTCAAGGGGATGACCTGCCGGGGTACCGCGACGTTCTTGGCTGGAGAAGCCAAGCGTGACTGGATCGCGGCCGGCTCGCCGGACAGGATCGCCTGAGGGCCAGGCCCGCCCATCTGCCGCATGGTCTGCTGGACCTCGGCCAGCTGGCTGTAGTTGACGCTCTTGGGATTGTTATACACCTCGAGCGTGCCCCGGTTGCTGAAAAACAAATCGTTCTCGGCCAGGAATTGCCTCGATCGAGCCCCGGCCGGCGGCGCAGGCGACAGAATCGCGCCTTCGAGCGAGACGACAAACCCCACCTCGGCCCATGGCCAGATGTCGGGCAGATGCTGGTCGAAGACCGCCGCCACGGCCGATGCCGGCTGGCCCGCCAGCATCGCCTCGACTTGAAGACCAAACTCGCGCTGGTGTTCGGCCAGGCGGCCTTGGATGTCGCGGGCGATGGCAAGCACCTCGCTCTGGCACAGAAGGACCTGCTGGCGCTCCAGCAGGAACTGCTGGTCCCGCAATGACCGAACCGCCAGCCAGGCCAGGACCAGGCTGGGCCCGAAGACCGAAAGCACGAAAATGGTCGCAACCTTGCGCATCGGCTATCAGGAAATCATGGGGCCTTTTCCTCACGCCGTCCAGCGCATGTTCCCGGCCAGGGCGCGGCCTCGAACCCGCCGCCATCCTTTCCTCGCATCACTCCTGCATCCTGCCATCAGGCCGAGCCCAAGATGTCATGGGATTGTCTGGCGGAAGTAAAAAATTTGCGAGACACCGCAGACCTTCGAGCGTGCGTCGAGGCCCGAAACGCACATCGATCCCGCACGCTCCGAGATCCGCTGACCCTCAGGGTCTGCGCAAAGATTTTTGCACAGACCCTTAAAGGTTTGGATGACGGGCCAATGCACGACCTGCGAGCGCGCCGAAGATGAACCCGCCAATATGAGCCCACCAGGCGATGCCCCCCGCATCGGATGCCCTGCTCACCAGGCTCAGGGTCCCATTGTAAAACTGCAGGATGAACCACAGCAGGAGAAAGAAGACCGCCGGCACCCGGAAGAAGGGGCCCAGAAAGAACGGCGGGATCAACACCGTCACATCCGCCCGGGGATAGAACCGGAAATAAGCCCCCATCACAGCGGCCACAGCCCCGCTGGCGCCAATGGTCGGGACGGCCGAGCTGGCGTTGGTGACGATGTGGAGCAACGACGCACAGGCGCCCCCGCTCACGTAAAGGAGGATGTAGCGAAACCGCCCCAGACGATCCTCGACGTTGTCCCCAAACACCCAGAGGGTCCACATGTTCCCCAGCAGATGGAGCCAGCCCCCGTGAAGAAACATCGAGCTCACGAACGGAATCGCTTGCTGGACCGGGTGAAAAAGCCGGAGGAGATCCGGATCCGTGTAGCGGACGGGCACAATGCCGTAAAGGAACAGATACTCGGGCAACCGCCTGCCCCACGCCAGCTCATCCAGGAACACCAGCAGGTTGATCCCGATCAGGACGACGGTGAACACCGGGTATCGGCGCGCCACAATATCGTCGCGAAGCGGCAGCATAACCCCTGCACCTTTGGCCAAACCGACAACTGGCTCAAGCCTTTTCGCCCCGCGACACGCGCCCCGGCGCGGCTCGAGAGAATGCCCTCCCCGCTCGCAGTGGCAGCCGCCGCCCCACCAGCGGTGCGGCGCCCCGTCCAACGATGCGATGGACCGGGCCGCCGCCCTTCCTCGCCCGAGGGCGCCGCGCTCAGCCCAGCCGGCGGTTGACCTCGTCCCAATCGACGCAGTTCATGAACTCATCGATGTAGGCGCCACGGTTGGTGTAGAAGTCGGCGTAATAGGCGTGCTCGTACGTGTCCAGGGCGAGGATGGGCTTGACGCCCCAAACGAGATAGGAGTTCTGCCCGTCGCCCAAATAATTGAAGAGCAAGCCGGTCTGGGGATCGTATCCGGTCCATGCCCACCCGCGGGCGGAGATGGCCGTGGCCTTGAGATCCTTCCGATAGGCTTCGAAACTGCCGAAGCTGCGCTGGATCAGATCGGCCACCTTGCCGGTGGCAGGCCCGCCGGCGCCGCCCATGACGGAGAAATAGATCTCGTGGTTGACCACACCCCCCAGTGCGAAGGTGAAATCCACCTTCAGCGAGCGCAGGGTGCTGAAGATCTGGTTGGCATGGGCGGGATTGGCCGGATCCAAAACCTTCGACACCTCTTCGATCTCCTTGAGGATCGCGTTGGTCTTGTTCACATAACCGGTGTAGAGCTTCAGATGCTCTTCGTGGGTCTTGTCCGAAATCCGCCCGGTTTTGCCTTTGACCTTGGCCAGCAAGGCCTCCTGTTTGTTCGCGTATTGATGTGCCATATTCGTTGTTCGATCGATTGTGGATCGGTCCGCCCGCGCCGCCGGAGGGCGACCCCGCCAGCGATCCTCACGTCGGCTAGTATATCCATAAACGCTCGATGCGCAAATGGACGTCTCACGGCCCGGCCGGAGGACCGGGAAAAAATGCGAGAGGCGGCCGGCCGCTTATCGGCCCAGCCAGCGGCGTCCGATGGCCCCGGCGAAAAGCAACAGACCCACCGCGCCGAATGCCGCAGGCTCCGGCACCGGATTGACCGTCGTGATCATTGCGAAGGGGACGTTGTTCACGTTCGGAAAACCGAGGCTGAAGGGCAAAACCAATGGCAAGGGGGTGGCGTTGGGATTGGCCCCCAATGTGCCGTCGCCGTTGTCAACCATATACGCCGCCCGAGGGGGCGTCATGATGCGGACGACCGGATCGCTTCGAGCCGGGCGATGCCCTTTTCCGAATCGATGAGCTCGGCGGCCAGATCCCATCCCTCGCGGAGGGTTTGGACTCGGCCAGCCACCTCGAGGGCAGCGGCGGCGTTGAGGAGGACGGCGTCGCGTTTGGGGCCGCGGTCCCGCCCATCGAGGATGGCGAGGATGATGGCGGCGTTGGCCGCGCTGTCGCCGCCCGCCAGGTCGGACAGGCGCGCTGGCTGGATCGGGAGCGAATCCGGCTCGAGCTGGCTCTCGCGAAAGCCCTGTTCGGGATCGAAACCGGCGAGCCGGGTGGGGCCGATCGTGGACAGCTCGTCGAGCCAGGAGCCCTCGGCCTGCCCGCTGACGACGAGCGCCCTGCGGAGACCAAGCTGCTGAAGCACGCGCGCGACGGGCGCCTGGAGCGCTGGCTCCGGAATGCCGATGAGCTGGCAGTCCGGCCGCGCCGGGTTCAGGAGCGGCCCCAGGAAATTGAAGAGCGTGCGCTGGCAGCGGGCCGCGCACAGGCGCCGAGCCGGGGCGATGTGCTGGAATGCCGGGTGATACTGCGGCGCGAAAAGAAATGCGAACCGATGTTCCCGCAGCGAGCGTGCGGCAGCTTCCGGGGCGAGGCGGGTTGGGACGCCGAGGGCCTCGAGCACGTCGGCGCTTCCGGCCCGGGAGGTGATGGCCCGGTTGCCGTGCTTGGCAACGGCAACGCCGGCCGCCGCCACGAGCAGGGCGACCGTTGTGGAAATATTGAACGTGCCGAGCCGGTCTCCACCCGTGCCGCAGACATCCAGGATCGGACCCGCCCGCGTCACATCGTCCAGGGGCACGGGCAGCGCCATCCCGCGGAGCGCCCGGGCAAAGGCGGCAATCTCGCCGATAGACTCCCCTTTGCGGGCAAGCGCCATGAGGAAATCGGCCTTGATCTCGGCCGGCACTCTCTCGCTGGCCAGCTCCCTCACCGCATCGCGCACCTGCTCGACAGTCAGATCGACGCCCGCCCCTACTTGCCGCGTCAGATTCTCGATCACCCCGCCATCCTAGCCGCACGGCTCGGGATTCGCCATACAATTGGAGGCTCGAACAGACGCCATCGCGGACGCCGGGGCGGGATCGCCGCCTTCCGAAGAGCTTCCGCATTCGCCATTGCGGCGGGGCAGCCTTTGCCGGAATATGGAAGGCGACGAATGAACCGGCGGGGGCCGACAACGGCGGAGGTGGTTGGGGCGCGCGATCCCGGAGAACGGGCCCGCGCGGTCGCCCGGGCGGCAGAGCTGCTGCGACAGGGCGAGGCCGTGGCTTTGCCCACCGAAACGGTCTATGGGCTGGCAGCCGATGCCACACGCGCCGACGCCGTCGCCCGCCTCTTCGAGCTCAAAGGACGCCCGGGGCGGAATCCGATCATCGTGCATGTCGTAGGAGTCGAGATGGCGCGGCGGTGCGCAGCCGAATGGCCCAGGACGGCGGACCGGCTGGCCCGGGCGTTCTGGCCTGGGCCCCTGACGATGGTCCTGCCGAGATCGCCGATCATTCCCGATGCGGTCACCGGAGGCGGACCGACCGTGGGCCTGCGCTGGCCTGCCCATCCCGTCATGCAGGAGGTGATCCAGGCGTGCGGGTTTCCGCTCGCAGCCCCCAGCGCCAATCCTTCCCAGGCCCTCTCCCCAACCTCCGCTGAACACGTCGTCAAGTCCATGGGCCATCAGCTCCGGCTCATCGTGGACGGCGGGCCGTGCCCCGTCGGGATCGAATCGACGGTCGTCGACCTGACCGCGCATCCGCCCCGGCTCCTGCGGCCCGGCATCGTTTCGACCGCTGCACTCGAAGCAGTGATCGGAGCCGTCGACGATCCCCCGAGAGAAGGGGCCCCGGCCGATGACGGCGTCCATCCGCTGCACAGCCCCGGTCAGATGCTAAAACATTACGCGCCCCGCAGCCCCCTGGCAGTCTGGAGCTGGCAGGACGTCTCCGACCTGGCCCGGCGGCTGGCCAGCCAGGGTCTGAGCCCGAGCCGGACCATCCTGCTGATCCAGCGGCAAATGCCAGCCGCCGGCCGATGGCTGGCGATTCGTCAGCTGCCTCATGACCCCGCCTCCTTCGCACGGGCTCTGTACGCCGAACTGCACCAAAGCGATGATCTCGATCCGGACCTCATCGTCGTGGAAGCGCCTCCTTCGATTCCTGCCTGGCAGGCCATATGGGACCGGCTGCGCCGGGCCTCTGCCAAGTAGCTCCAGCCATTGATCGGCTCGCAATTCAAAGGTTCCGATCCAACAACGCAAAGCATAGGATTCGATCCCGCTTGCCGGCTTTTTGCGCCATTATGACCCTTAAGAATCTGCAAATAGCGACATTCTGTCACTTAAGGCAACTGATCAAAGAAAGCAACTAGTGCCGATTATGAGGAGTAAATATTTGTTTATCAATGTATTATAGTCAAGAGATGCGATTGGCATCTGAATTGCTGGGTGTGAAGGCCGTTGGGAGCGACTATGGCAAAAGCTGAAAAAGTTTTGGGGATTGATTTGGGAACCACGAACTCCTGCATGGCGGCCATGGAGGGAGGAGAGCCCGTGGTCCTGGAAAACTCGGAGGGGCGCCGGACGACCCCATCCGTGGTGGCATTTGCGAAGTCGGGGGAGCGGTTGGTGGGGGAATCGGCCAAGCGCCAGGCGGTCACCAACTCGCGCAACACGATCTACTCGATCAAGCGTTTCATGGGGCGCAAGTTCGAGGAGGTGCAGGAGGAGGCCAAGCGGATGCCTTACAAGGTCGTTCGCGCGGCCAACGGCGATGCGGCGGTCGAGGTCGAAGTCGACGGCAAGCCCCGCGTGTTCAGCCCCCCCGAGATTTCGGCCATGATCCTGGCCAAGCTGAAGGCCGACGCCGAGATGCGGCTGGGCGAGAAGATCACACAGGCCGTGGTGACCGTGCCCGCCTACTTCAACGATTCGCAGCGGCAGGCGACCAAGGATGCCGGGCGCATTGCCGGGCTCGAGGTCCTGCGGATCATCAATGAGCCCACCGCCGCTTCCCTCGCCTACGGCCTCGACAAGAAGAAGGACGAGAAGATCGCCGTCTACGACCTCGGCGGCGGCACGTTCGACATCTCCGTCCTCGAGATCGGGGATGGTGTCTTCGAGGTCAAAGCCACCAACGGCGACACGCACCTGGGCGGCGACGACTGGGACGCCCGGATCATGGATTGGATCCTGAACGAATTCAAGCGCGACCACGGGATGGATTTGCGCAAGCAGCCGGATGCTCTTCAGCGGATCAAGGAAGAGGCCGAGAAGGCCAAGATCGCCCTCTCCAGCGCCCAGGAATACGAGATCAACCTTCCGTTCATCACCGCCGACGCCTCGGGGCCCAAGCATATCGCGACGAAGCTGACCCGGGCCAGAATGGAGCAGCTCTGCGATGACCTGTTCGAGCGCACGGTCGGTCCCGTGCGGAGCTGCCTGAAGGACGCGGGGCTGCCGGCGGACAAGATTGACGAGCTGGTTCTGGTGGGCGGGATGACCCGGATGCCGCGGGTGGTCGAGACCTCGCGGTCCCTGGTCAACAAGACGCCGCACCAGGGAGTGAATCCGGACGAGGTCGTGGCGGTCGGAGCGGCCATCCAGGGAGGGGTGCTCAAGGGGCAGGTCGAGGACGTTCTCCTGCTCGATGTGACGCCGCTGTCCCTCGGCATCGAGACGCTCGGAGGGGTGCTGACCCGGCTGATCGAGCGGAACACGACGATCCCCACCCGGAAATCGGAGATCTTCTCGACCGCCTCGGACAACCAGCCCAGCGTCGAGATCCACGTCCTCCAGGGCGAACGCCCGCTGGCGCGGGACAACAAAACCATCGGCCGGTTCCACCTCACCGATATCCCGCCCGCTCCCCGCGGCGTCCCCCAGATCGAGGTCACGTTCGACATCGACGCCAACGGGATCCTGCACGTCAGCGCCAAGGACCTCGGCACGGGCAAGGAGCAGAAGATCACCATCAGCGCCAGCAGCGGCCTTTCGAAGGACGAGATCGAGGGCATGCGGCGCGAAGCCGAGGAGCATGCGGCCGAGGACAAGCAGCACCGCGAGGAGATCGAGGTGCGCAACGAGGCCGACTCGGCAGTGTACCGCTCGGAGAAGATGCTCCGGGACAGCGCCGACAAGATCCCGGCGGCGGACAAGAGCCGGATCGAAAGCGCGGTCGAGGCGGTCAAGTCCGCGCTAAAAGGGTCGGACACGGCGGCGATCCGGTCGGCCAGCGAGCAGCTCAACCAGGCCTGGCAGGCCGTCTCCTCGGAGCTCTACCGGGCGGCCTCCGAAAAGGCGCGCGCCGGCAAGCCCAAGCCGGCCGATGAACCGCCCAAGGGCGAGCAGGCCAAGAGCGGCGCCGACAACGGCCCGATCATCGACGCTGAGGTGGTCGATGATTCCGAGAAATGACGACGATGCGGCCCGGGGCCGGCGCGGGGTCGCGCAGCCCGGGGCCGCGCCAAACCATTTAACCATGAGATGCCCTCCGCCGCGCGGGTGCGCGGGCGGGCGGCTGGCAGGTTAAAGCAACCAACAACCACGGAAAATCATACATTATGGCCATGAACCTTAAACCGCTCGGCGATCGGGTCCTCGTGGAACCGGTCGAAGAGAAGGAAACCAAGAAAGGTGGAATCATCATCCCCGATTCCGCCAAGGAAAAACCGACCGAAGCCGTTGTGGTGGCTCTGGGCACCGGAAAGACGGACGAGGACGGCAAGAAAGTGCCGTTCGAGGTGAAGAAGGGCGACCGCGTGCTCATCAGCAAGTACGGCGGCACCGAGGTCAAGGTCGAAGGCAAAGAATACAAGCTGCTGAACAGCGACGACATTTTAGCCATCATCGAATAACCCCGACCCACCAACCAGGAGTACCATCAGGAGCATTATCATATGGCAGCCAAACAATTGATTTTCGAAGAAGCCGCCCGGCAGGCCTTGCTGCGCGGTGTCCAACAGCTCTCGCGCGCCGTCAAGGCGACCTTGGGCCCCAAGGGCCGCAATGTCGTTCTGGACAAGAAGTTCGGCTCCCCGACTGTCACCAAGGACGGCGTGACGGTCGCCAAGGAGATCGAGCTCAAGGATCCCTATGAAAACATGGGCGCCCAGATGGTCCGCGAGGTCGCCAGCAAGACCAGCGACGCCGCGGGCGACGGCACCACCACCGCCACCGTTTTGGCCGAGGCCATCTTCCAGGCCGGCTTGAAGAACGTCACCGCCGGAGCCAACCCCATCAGCCTGCAGCGCGGCATCCTCAAGGCCGTCGAGGCCGCCGTGGACCAGCTCGCCAAGATCTCCAAGAAGGTCAAGGACAAGGAGGAGATCAAGCAGGTCGCCACCGTGTCCGCCAACTGGGACACCACCATCGGCGAGA
>ERZ795055.4192-NODE-4192-length-10219-cov-4.786305_pt1 | contig 10219 bp, 4 predicted proteins | sample MGYA00375139_ERZ795055 | MGnify/ENA primary metagenome ERZ795055 (study PRJEB30184, sample SAMN05720283) | anaerobic digester metagenome | isolation source: active sludge of municipal wastewater-treating anaerobic digesters | place: USA | collected 2015-01-23 ...
TGGAATTTTCATAAGAAAGCATAGAAAAATTGGTTTTTAAAGGTTTTTGAATAATGGTCCCATGCAGAATCGGACTGCAGCCCTGTCCATTTTGATGTCTTTTGAACTTGTTAGCAATTGTAGTTTTTCTACCATTGTAGTTTCTTTTTTCTAAAAAGAAACCCATCGTCAAGGACATGTTCTACCATTAAACTATGGGACCTTTTTTTTAGATTATTCAAATTCTTATAAAGGGAAATATTTAAATATAATCTTGTTTTATTTTTTTTATGGTAGTAAGAAGAGGAAATTATAGAGGGCTTTGGTTTTTTATATATGCTTTATTTGGAGTATATCTTTTAAATATAGGTTTGGAATTTGTTAAAATCCCTGTTTCTTTTGCAACAGCAAGCAAATGGATTATTTTTGTTGGAGGAGGGCTTCTTATTTTTAGTGCCATAAGATTCCTTTTAACAAGAAGATATGGTTATTATTAGAAGTTAATTTTATAATTTTTTAAATTTTTAATTGTATTTGTTAATTCTTAATTGGATTTGCTAATATACACACTTACTAACTTACTAACTTAGTAAATAAGTAACTTATTAAGAAACATTTAAATATTAAATTATTCTTAAGCAGATAAGAGGAATAATATGAAGAAATACCTGCTTCTAATAGAGGACGAAAAAATCTGGAAGAAATTCAAAGAAATTATTAAAAAAGATATTAATAGTGAAATAATAGATTTAATAAAAAAGAAAGTGGGGGTTGATGAAAAAAATGAGAAATAGAGGTCAAGTTACTATTTTTATTATAATTGCAATAGTTCTTGTTGCACTTGTTGTTTTGTTTTTTATCTTTAAAGGCAAAATTCTTCCTGGAGATCTTGATTCAGATTTGTCTAAGGTTCATAATACTTTTTTAGCTTGTTTAGAAGGGGACTTGGAAACAGGAGTTTATCTTTTAGAAAGTCAAGGTGGGCGCATTTATCTTCCAGAATTTGAAGCAGGTTCAGATTATATGCCTTTTTCTTCACAGCTTAATTTTTTAGGAAACTATGTTCCTTACTGGTATTATATTTCTGGAAATGGAATCTCAAAAGAACAAGTTCCTTCCAAAGAAGAAATGCAAAAAGATTTGGGAAAATTTATAGAAGAAAAAGCAAGGACCTGTGTTTTTAATAGTTATTATGAGGATGGATATGAAATTAGAATGGGTTCTCCTAAGGCAGAAATTACTATTGAAGATAATAAAGTGTTTTTGAATTTAAATATGGATTTTGATATTTCCAAGGGAGAAAAATCCTCTTCTGTAAAAAATCACGAAATTGTTCTTGAATCTGAATTGGGCAATCTTTATGATTCTGCATTGAAAGTTTATAATGAAGAACAAAAAACATTATTCTTGGAAAATTATTCAATAGATGCATTGAGAATGTATGCTCCTGTGGATGGAGTTGAATTAACCTGCTCTCCTAAAGTCTGGGAAGCAAATGAAGTTTTTAATGAATTGCATGATGCTATTGAAGCAAATATCTTGACTTTAAAAAATAAGGGGGATGAAGCGGATTATTTTGTATTGAATCTGCCAATAAAAGAAGATGTTCGTTTTTTAACTTCACAAAATTGGCCCTATAGTTTTGAAGTATCTCCTTCTGAAGAAAATTTTCTTATAGCAGAACCTATAGGCAACCAAGCAGGAATGGGTGTTTTAGGATTTTGTTATGTGACCTATCATTTTGTTTATAGCATGAAATATCCTGTTTTAGTTCAGGTTATTTCTGGGGAAGAAATATTTCAATTTCCAGTTGCAGTTGTTGTTTTAGGAAATGTTCCTAGAGAGCCCTTAAATGGTTCTGCAATTGGTGCTCAATTTTCTGAATTTTGTGACAATAAAAATACTCTTGCCAGCGTTACATTGTATGATAGTGATATGAGAAAAATAGATGGAAATATTTCATATGAGTGCTTTGGAACAAGCTGTACAATTGGTGAAACAGATGGGGGTGCAATTTATGAGAAATTTCCTCAATGTGTAAATGGTTATATTATTGCTAATGCAAATGGATATAAAGAAGAGAAAATAATGCAATCAATAACAACTTCTGGAAATAGCATATCAATATTTTTGGATAGAATTTATGAAAAAAATATTAACCTTAAATTAGATGGAAAAAATTATGCTGGACAGGCAACAATAACTTTTGTCTCAGATGATTATTCCAAGACAATTTTTTACCCCTCACAAAAGAAAATTGAATTGAGTGAGGGAGAATATGAAGTTCAAGTTTCAATATATAAAAACGCTTCTATAGATTTTGCAGGAGGGGTTTCAGAACAATGTATAGATGTTCCAAAAGGGGGAATCGGGGCTTTGCTCGGATTAACAGAAGAACAATGTTTTGATATCGAATATCCTGCTGAATTGATTTCAAGTGCTCTTGCTGGAGGAGGAATACAAGTTTATGATTTTTCAGAATATTCTTTAAGAAATTCAAATACTATTGATATAAATGCAAAGAGCCTACCAAATCCGGATTCTTTTGAACAATTGCAAGAGAATTATATTTTGTTTGAAAATAATAAACTGGAGATTAATTTAATATGAGAAAAAAAATTAATAGTAAATTTGCTTTGGGAATTCTTTTTTTATTTGTGATTTTGCTTTCAATTTCATTGGTTTCTTCAACATATGTTAGAACAGTTACAAGTGGAGCTCAATATGCTTTAACTTCAGGTGTTAGTGGATTTGGAAGCACTCAAAGCTTGAAGTTTGATAAATCCATGTGTGGTGAAAGAGGACAGGATTTATTGGTTCAAATAGTTCCATTTGGATGCACTCCTTCTGTGATAAGAAGTGATTTATTGGAAGAACAAGATGCTCAAATTCTTTGTCAATTAGGGGCAACTCAAATTAATCCGCTTATTGATATAGAAACAATTGATTATATGACAATTACAGGAGATTATCCCAGAGAAGTTAAAAGTGTGGGGTATTTTCCCTCTCAAGCAGCATTGGGAACAATTGTTAGTAATGAATTGGAATTGAATTCTCCTATTTTAAGTAATCTCGGATATGTTGTTATAACTCTTAGACACCAATCTAATGAATCCGCAATGCCAGATTATGTTTCTGGAAATCTAACTGCAAAAATAAGGTATGATATAAAAAGTGCTTTTGGAGTGGGAAATGCTAATTTTTATCTTCCTGTTTTAAATGATGAAGAATGGAATGAGAAATACGAACAGTATAGTTTTTGGCAGGGAAGAGGATATTTAAGAGCAATAAGCACAGATGATAATGGGGCGCAAATCGCAGTTTATGCAGATGATTCTGTTGTTAAGACAGGAGCATTTTCAAGAGAAGGTAAAACTTACAGCAAAACACAATATTCAAGTTTTTATCTTAAGGAAGGAGAACAATCCAATGAATTATATCTCCCTGGATTTAGTCCTTGTCTTGCAACATTAAATGTAAGATTAGCAGATTTGGTTAATCCAGATACCCTGATTAAATTAAAAGTTGGTTCTGATTATGTTGAGGTTAAACCAGGAGAAAAATTCTTAGATAATAATTGTTGGGTAAATAAAAATCCAGATAAAAATGGATTATACCAAAGCATTAAAGTTTCTTGCAATGACGATGAAAAACCAATTACAACAATTCTTAGTTTTTCACCAAGAGTAAAACTTAGCATAGATGGAGAGGAAGGAGAGTATGAAGTTGGAGATTGGTTATTTACAACAGAAGATGGAGAAAAATCAGTTTATTTGGGATATGTTGATTCTTTTGAGGATAGTGAAAAGACAGAAGATTTGTATGTTCTTTTAATTGCTTTGCCAGAGCATAAAGATGAATTAAGTGCAAGCGAATTAGCTTCTGTGAATTCTCATGCAAATGCATTTAAAACAGTAAAAACAGGAGCAACAGTTTATGATAAAATTGCCAGCTCAATAAAAGCAGGTGCAGAAAAACAAATGGCAATTGGAAAACAATTAATAAAAGGAGAAGAATTTTTATTCGTGTCTTATAAAAATCAGAATACAGGAGTTATTTCTCCTTCTGAAAATTTTAAGGGAAAACAAATTTATTTGACTGGTTTTGGAGAAGGGGAAGATAGAGAAATACTTGCAATAACTGAAGAAGAATATGTTTTGACAAGCTCTTCTGGAAAATATATTATTAAAGATTCTAATGGAGAATCTACTGAATTAGTATTAAATCCAATAAAAGTTAAAGGAAATTTAAGATTAGTGCTTAAAAAAGAGGGGTTAACTCTTTCAGGGAAATATGGAACATTTTATCCTGAAAATGATGATGAATGCAAAGATTATGAAAGTTGCTCAAAATTAACTTTTTCAATAGCATCCTCTGAAATATCAAAGGACAATTCTTTTTTTGAAAACTTTTTAGGAGCAGAAGTTTTTCCAAAAGAAACTAAATTAGTTGTATATAGAGCTTTATTTGATGATTCTTCTGAAACCACTTTTAATATATATTATGAAAATGCAATGAAAGACTTTAAAACAATTGAAACAGGATTTTCTAATGAACAGGATTCTGAAAATTCTGAAAACACCTATGGAGAAGAAGCACTATCTCAGTCAATTATTCTTGCAAAAAATTTAAACAAGAAAAAAACAATGCTTGAACTTTGTGAAAGATTTGAAGAGAGGTATTCAAAATCTCTTTCATATTCTGATATATTAAAGATATGTGAAAATGAGTACCATACTTCAAGTGATAAACTTTCAAGTATGGATGTTATGTTACAAGGAGTTATAACATCAATTTCTTTTGAAGGAATTTCTGAGCCAAGATTTGAAAATTATGGTGTTGAATTATTAGTTCAAGGTCCTAATGGAGAATCAAGAACATTGAATCTTGAAAAAGATAAAACAATTAGCTTGGATAATTTTAGAACAGAACCTGTTTCTCAACAAGAATATGTAAAATTAGGGACATTAACAACAGGTTCTGCAAGCATCTATGTTTCTGTAGGTGAAGAGGAGGGAGTTCAAAAGGCATTTGTTCCTTCTACAATTAATTTTGAATTGGATTCTCCTCAATCCAGAGGAGAATACACATTTACATTAAAGAAAATTAATCTTGGAAAATCTGCAAGAGTATTGATTACTGGGAATACTAATTATGAATATACAGAAGCAAAATTTGGATTTAAAGTAGGAATTGAAAAAAGAAGTTTCCCTCTTACTCCTGAAAAAGCAAGCAAAAGAATAGAGAGCTTGACTAAAAATATAGAAGATTTTAAGAAAGCTTCAGAAGTTTTGTCCACAACAGTTACTGTTATGAAAGATGCTTGCTTAATTACAGGGGGGGCTTTGGTTCTTAAAAACTTAGTTACTAGTTTTGATGGAAAATCAATTGCAAGGCAAATGATTATGAGGGGTGATGAAGGATGGACTGAAAAATGTACTGTCCTTGTTGAAAAAGGAGATTATTCTTCTTTAGATCAGTGCTTCCTTAAAAAATCAGATACAATTGATAGTGAAGTAAATGATATGTATAGTGCAATACAAAACCAAAACGATAAAATAAAGACATTAGAAAATGCAGCTAAAGATTCTCAAACAGGAAATGTGAATATAGATAAAGTTGTAGAAGGATTATCTTCACAAACAGTTAATGGTTTGGATAGTAGTGTTCAAACTGCAATTAATAAAATAAATCCAGAAAAACCAGTGGATTTTACAAAAGTAGATAATAATTTAGATATAAACAGATTTAAAGAAAATGCATATAGTTTGGATCAACTTAAAGATATTGCATTATACACAGAGGTTTTGAAAACTTCTTCAACCCCTGAATTAAAATCAACAGCAACTGAAAGATTATATAATATTTTAAGTTCAGTTGAAACAAATTCTCAAATCTATGAAAAGCAAGAAACATTTAAGGGAGCTAGTGGTTTAGATGAAAGTAGTTCTGTGATTGATTTGCTTGGAAGAAAAACACAGGAAATTCAAGCAAATAAATTTGAAACCTTTTCAACATCTGCATACAGTGGAAAATATACTTTTCCAAATGTTCTTCCAATAGACAAACCAACTACTACAGAAGTAATAAGTGGTAATGAATATGTTTATGCTGTAAAAGACAAATCAGATGGAAAAGAATATTTGGTTGTTTACAATAAAGATGAGATTGTATCAAGAACATATAAAATTGATAATTCTGCTAAAACTCTTACTTTATATATCGGTGAAAATGGAAAAATTTCTGAAAACCCTCTTAATTTAAATATAAAAGTCATTAATGAAGAAAGTTTGAGTAATACCTACAAAAATGCTAAAATAAATTATTATGAAGAGGCTCCTTACAAAGGAGTTCCTGCAATTGTTCCATTTGGAATAAAAGAAGGGTGGTATGCTGCAATAAAACCTTTTGTTACTTCTGAAAGTCTTCAAGCAGTTGATGATTCTGGGGTTGTAAAAGTATTTTGGATTTGTAATGTAGGCAAAGATGGATTAGAAGAATTTTTTAGCTCATCAAGAGATGATGTTTGCCAGATGTATAATTTGCGTACAGGACAATCATTAAATGAATTTGGGGGATTAAACCAGAATAAAGCTTCAGCAGTTATTTCTAAAGGACAAGAAGCAATTTCTCAAGCTCAAAAACAATATGCTAGTGGTGTTAGTAAGGTCAGAATAAATCTTTTGGAGGGGGGCTTTAAAACTTTTAATGTTGGAACACCTGCTGTAGAAATACCCGAATATCAATGTCAGGATTTTATGTCCCCAAAAGAATGCAATATTTTATTTAATGTGTGTGACCCTGTTATTTGTCCAAGTTCAAGATGTGATTTGGGGGGGACTTATCCTGTGCAAGATGTTATTCAATCTGGAATAATAGGAAGCATTGCATTATGTCTTCCAAATGCAAAAGAAGGAATAATAATTCCAGTATGCATTTCTGGAGTGCAAGCAGGATTAGACGGATTTATAAGTGTTCAGGAATCTTATAAGGATTGCCTTCAAACAAATATAGATACAGGAGCAACAGTAGGAATATGTGATGAAGTTTATAGTATCTATATGTGTGATTTCTTTTGGAAACAAGCAATTCCATTAGCAAAATTGACTGTTCCAAAAGTCTTAAGTGCTGTTTTTGGACAAAATGCCCGTGGAGGAGGAGAATATCTCGGGGTGAAAGATGCATTTTCCAAAGCAAAAGAATCAATAGAATTTTTTAAGAGCAATTATGCTGCAAATTCTTGGAAAGCATTTAAAATACGTTCAACAAATGAAGTTGGAAGCGAAGTTTGTCAGAATTTTCCTTCAATAGTTACTTTTGATGTTAAAAATTTATTGAGTGATTTGACTGAACCCGATTCTCCTTTTCAATTTACTGGAAATTTTAAAGAAACTGTTATGACAACAGCAACAAATCCTGCAATTTCTCATTACAAAGTATTTTATCACATTTATGCAGGAAAAGATGCTGGGGCTTATTATCAAGTTTATTTAAGACAGGGGACAGGAAGCTCTTACTATCAGGATACTAATATTGACAGAAGAGTTGCATCCGGATATATTGAAATTGGGGGGTATGCAACAAATACTACTGATTTCACTGCTCCTTCAGGATATAAGCAATTGTGTATTTCTGTTAATGGACAAGAAGATTGCAGTTTTGAACAAGTTTCAACTTCATTTGCACTTGATTATTTAAGTGAGATGTATGTTTTAGAACAATCTACAAAACAAGTTACAACAGAAGCAGAATGCATTTCAGGAACAGCAAGTTTGTACAGCATACTTAATGTTAATGTTCAAAGCATAGTAGAAGAACTTATTGACCCTAAGATTTATGAAAATGGAATAATAAGAACATGCGCAACAGAAAATCCAGGAAAAACAACAGATACAAGTTGGGAAGATTCTGATAATGCAAGATGGGTTTCTGTGGGTTATTGTGGAGATACAAATGTAAAATGCTGGATGGATAGAGATAAGGTTAAGGAAATTGTTAAATCTTTAAATATAGAAAATGAAATTGTTGAAAAAACTTCAGAAAATTATGCAGAAATTTTGTTTAAGGAAGGAGATTATATCACAACAGAGGAATTTAAAGATGAAGTTAAAAAGATTAATGAAGAAGAGCCATTGAAAAAAATTGAATTAATAAATGAGCTTTTTCCAAAAGTATTTTTTAATAATCAAAAAGCAAGATTGTTTTTAATGAGAGGTAAAGCTTATGCTGAATTGGCTCTTAGCAATTATATCACCTTGAAAAAAGAATTAGAAGAGAAAAAAGCTGCAGAAGAAGTAGTAAACCAAAAATTATTAGATGAAATGGGGTGTGATGCTGAAATTGGAGAAAAGATTTTATCAATAGCAAATAATAAAATTGGAACAGATACTACCAGAACACAAAATGGAAAAGAGGTTTATGATAATGTTTGTGCGACTTTTGTTTCAAAAGTTTTAATTGAAGCAGGAGTTTTTGGTAAATCTGGAACTTGTAAACCAGATGAACCTTATGTAACTATGGTTACGCAGATAGTGAGCATGTTTCAAGCAAGTGAAAATGAATATAGTTATTTTAATGAAATAGACAAGGCATATTGGAAAACAGGATTAATGCCGGGAGATATTATAACTTGGGGATGTAAGGAATTAAGTTCTTGCAGCAAGAAACCTAATGCAGATGAATATCAACATATAACTATTTTTTCTAATTATGCTGGAACAGGGGGCATAACAGTTATTCATGATCCTGGAAAAGAAGCAACAGATGGTAATCCAAAAGTTAAATCCAGCACCTATTCCAATCCAATTGATAGTCGTACGTGGTATATAACTCATGTTTGGAGAGCAGGATGTTCTGAAAATCCAGGAACAACAACTTCTGATAATGGGATTACAATTAATCCAGGAGAAGATATCTTTAATGGGAAAGAAATTCCAGAGGAGGATATAGAACCAGAAGGGGGAATAGGAAGAGGAATTTATATGTTAAAACCTTCATGGCTTCAAAAAGCATTTTTATCCGCTAAAACAATTTATTATAAATATGACAATGGATGGAAATTTTCTTTTACCCCGGATGTTTCCAATAGTTGGAAGGTTGTTGGAAGTGAAAAAAATAGTTTTGGTGCTGAATTAAGTGAAATGCTAAATGGTGAGAGTTATCATGACGGATTGCAAACTTTAAAAGATAATGAGGCTGTAAATGAAGACGGAAGTGAGATTATTTTTTCTTTAACATCTACAGGAACAACAAATCCCGATGGAGGGGGCACAAATACTGGAGGTACAAGCACAGGAACAACAACTTCTGATTTAACTCCGAGAATTGCTTATTGGTGTGGAAAAATAAATCAGCATACACAAAATGGGGTTTGGATATCTGATCCAGATAAGTCTGGGTGTATTATTGATCCGAGTGATGAAGATAAATTAAGCTATTGTCAGAAATGGTATCTTAAAACTACTAGTGTAGAAGAATATAAAAAAGAAACAATTAACACTTGGAAAGATTCACTTGGAAATACTTTTAGTCAGGAAGTTCAAACTTACAAATGTGTTACAACTTGTCTAGAAAGTTGCTTAACTTTGGGTTATGAGTGTGGATATCATCAAATTTGTGGGGGTTCTGTTTTATGTGGAAGTTGTTCAGAAGGAAAAGAATGTAATGATGAAGAAGGGAAATGTTTATTTGAAATTTTTGTTATTAAATCCTTAATTTCAAAAGATGTTTATTATAGGCATAATTTTAATGGTGGAGTATATTATTGGGAATGGTCCATGGATAAAATAAATTGGATGGTTGAGGGCAATACAATGGTTGCATCTGGAGATAATATAGGAGAATCTCCTTCAAACAAAAACAAAAAAATAATTCTTTATTTGGAAGATAAGAATTATATTGACGGAAAACGAATATTAATTGATGAAGGGGCAAAAGAAGATAGTTTAATTTAAGCGACTAGGTTCAAAGAAATAATGCGGGAACTAGGATTCAAAAGACACCTTCTGGTTTCTTTTGTAAGCTTCCTCAAAATACTGAAAAACAATTTCTAAATGCCTCCTGTGAAATTGAAAGAAAATGCGGGAACTAGGATTCGAACCTAGGTAAGCACTAAGCTACGAGAGCCTAAATCTCGCCCGTTTGACCACTCCGGCATCCCCGCATATAAAAATTTAGAAATTCTGCATATAAAAAGGTTTAGAATTGAAAACTTATTTTAAATCATCTAAAACTTTAAAAA
>ERZ795055.4194-NODE-4194-length-10218-cov-5.160681_pt1 | contig 10218 bp, 5 predicted proteins | sample MGYA00375139_ERZ795055 | MGnify/ENA primary metagenome ERZ795055 (study PRJEB30184, sample SAMN05720283) | anaerobic digester metagenome | isolation source: active sludge of municipal wastewater-treating anaerobic digesters | place: USA | collected 2015-01-23 ...
AGAATCAAGCTCACGAACGGCAGTAAGAGGATCAGGGAGCTTTTTGCCGTTCACAGGCTGCATCCTGATAAAACCATTGGATGCTATTCTTTCACCATGTTGTATGATCTCTATCCCGCCCTGATGACCGCTTGGATAGTAATCATGAAATGCAAGTACTGTAAGTCCGGGTTTTTCAAGATACTGCTTCTTATTTAAAAGCATTTTTCTTCCTGACTGATCCTGTGAGCAGTAAGTAGTCAGAAGAATTATTGCCGCAAGGCCTGCCAGTGTAATATATATCCCTTTCATAATCAGAACTTTTTTAATTGAGTATCAGGAATGTTTCATAAAGAATCAAAAGATGCTTGAAAATCAATTGCGATAGTCAATTTCCACAATAACTATTTACCGCTAAATGCCCAGTTGATCAATTTACCATAATTTCCACCTGCAGGTAAAACCCTCAGGTTATCAGCTGCATTCAAAGACCTGTAAACCGAGGCCGGATATTCAGTTTCCGAATCAGTCAATACTTTGCCTGCAGTCTGCATAAGCTGATTCTTCATGCCTGAGATCAGCACCTTGCGTGGCGCAATAGTTGCAATCAGGTCAGGCAGGTCAAAGGCTGTCAGGGCTCCGCCGACTCCCCAGGTAAAATCTACTTCATAAGGATGCCAGTAACCTCCGTTTTCCCTGACTGTAAACCCCAGCCTGTAATCCCTGTTAAGAGCAACTGAACCGTATGAGGCAGGAGAACCGGAAAGCACAATGTTCTGCAGCTTATTACTGAATGAAGCTGCAAAGATCAGCGGAATGCAAAGCTCATCAATTCCCAGGGCTCCGATCCTGCCGGGATCAACTGCCGGTACAGCAGACAGGGCATCTGCCACCCTGACAATATTGGCAGCCCTTATGCCAGGGATACTCCTTCCGGTAAGCAGTGCCGTATAACTGTCAGTATGTTCCCTCCCGGCAGTGTTTTTAACTTCCCCGATTCCAAGGGGATCGACAGCAGCAACAACATATCCCTTCATAACAATTTTTTCAATCTCTCCTCCGGGGAGGGCATCAGCTGATTTTCCTTCAGGATTAAGCCATATCAGCGCAGGATGCTTTTCCTTACCGTCATCGGGAATGAACAGCAGCACCGGAATCGCATAATCATCATTAACCTCAATAGCATACTTGCCCATTGTATAACCATTGCGCTGGTATCTTCCGTTTATAAAAAACTTATTATTATCTCCGGTAAAATCCTCATATCCTGATAACTGCAAGGCCTTTGCCTTAACATTCATTAAATGATCACGATCTTCCAGCCTTGCTCTTCCCAGCCTGTTAAGCTGTTGTTCAGCAAGCTTTCTGTTCACATCAAAAATCATATCACCTCCGAGGTAAGTGGCAATCTGTCCTGTAGGGGTGACATTCAGCTGTTCACGCGGTAAAACTTCTGCTTCGATTTCTGAGGGATCACCCTTCAGATTGAAGTTTTTCATAAAAAATGTATACATGGCCAGCCTTATCTTTGGCGTGAGCCAGTGCTTTGAGTCATCTTCAAGAAGGATAAGATTATCTGCTGCCCCAAGGGCCGTGAAAGCTTTTTTTGCTTCCGAGTATGTTTCCCTTGCACCCTGGAGTGAGAGGTATTCATCGCGTGATACAAAGACAAGCATAGTTGGTTTTGGAGCCCTCAGTTCTATAAGGTCCTCTACTCCTATTCCCATTTTAAAGCTGTGGTACAGTGTAGGTTCGGCATCTGATGCTGCTTTTGTTTCTAGGAGGCGCTTATTTGTATTAGCCCAGCTGCAGGGAATTGCAACCTTTACCCTGTTGTCAAGTGCTGCAACAAAATTTGTTACTGTACCTCCCCCCGACCATCCCGTCATACCTATACGCTCAGGATCAACATCTTTCCTGGAAACAAGGTAGTCAATAGCTCTTATGCCATCCCAGATGAAGTATTTCGCACATGAATATCCCGAGAGGAAGGCATAATTCCCGAAATAATTATGCTCCACAACAGAATATCCCACTGATGAAAAATTGACTTTCGTATCAAAGTTCTGGACATGCTCACCCTGGCCGGGCGGGTCGATTGCAAAGACCATGATGCCTTTCATGACAAGGTTGTAGTTAATAACCTGGTACAATTCGTTCCTGAATGACTCCTGGTTATGGCCGATCACATTAAGTATTGCAGGCACTTTCCCCTTTACCTTTTCCGGAACGTAAAGTATTCCGGTAACATAGCTGCCCGGGAAAGATTCATAAACGATCTTCTCAATCCTGTATCCATCTTTCTGAATTACACTTATTATTTTTGCATTAAGTGGTGTTTTTTCGGGGAAGGGCCCTATAATCTCACTGAGCTTGCCTTCAGCCAGTTTCTGCCGTTCCTTCCATTCCTGAGCGGTTTTTATCAGGGCTACTTCAGCTGACCGCCTGTCGTAAAGCATCGCTGCTTCCCTTGTAAGCATGCTGAGAAGCATATTTCCCGGATTATTCCATTTCACCCATTGCTGGAATACATCAAGATTTTCTGCATCGGGTTTAAGAGAGGCGATCTTGTTAAGAACTGAATCCTTTTTCTGTCCGTATAATATACCAAAAGCCGGGACAAGCAGAATAAGAATTAAAAAATGCTTCTTTTTCATACCAGTAAGATTATGAGCCGGTTTTGAATTACTTTTTATGCCACCAAGGCACCAGGACACCAGGGTTCACCATAAATATGTAAGCCAGCAATGCCTACTTTGTGAAACTTTGTGCCTTTGTGTCCTGGTGGCAAACTGTTTTATCAGATGCCGATAATTCTCCTTGCATTACCCGATCTGATCATTTCCTTTGTGGCTTCATCAGCTTCAGAATCATTCATATACTCAATCCTTATCCTCCCTGAAAGGTAATCCAGTATCGGAGAATGTGAACCAAAGGCAAATTTTTCCTTGCCGAATCTGCTTATCAGGGCAGGCAGATCAGACATTGATCTGCCTGAAGTATCAAACAACAGATCAGTTTTCCTGAAGAGCTCTGTTTCCTCATCGCTCAGGTTAAGTCCGTTAGCCACATTGACAATAATAAATTTTGCATTTGGGACTGCCCGGATTATTGGTACAATATTCTTCAGCTGCCACTCCTTATATATTATGTCCTTCTTTTCACCAGGTGTATATACGGGGATATCCATCCATGAGCGCTGTCTGCTGTCGACCATGCGGATATCAATTGCAACAGGGATATTCTTGTCCCTTGCCATGCTGACAAGTTCTATGAATGCAGGATCAGTGATTTCATAGTCATGATACTGTGGAAAAACCCTGATGCCTTTCATGCCGAATTTTCCGGTTGATATTTCAAAGTCATCCTTCCAGCCTCCGTAGATTGGATTTATGATTGCAAAGGGAATCAGCCTGTCGTGGAATCTTTTATCAGACTGCAACTCTTCGTGGAGTTCTTCATTTGCCGATTGGGTATTCTTGTAAAATATGCCATTCATATTACAAATGACTGATTTGTCGACAGAATACCTGTTCATCCTCTCAAGCAGCTTTGCACAAGTATTGTACTGCATTTGCTTAAATGGCCAGTGACCAACATAAGCATTGATATCAATCAACATAACGACCTCCCATTTTTAATATTTTCACATAGTTATCGTAGAAAATTTTCTTTTTCTGTTCCTCTGTTGCCCGGGAAGCCAGAACTCTTCCCACTGCATGAATATAGGCGCCATCGCTTCCGAAGAAAATACGGTCTTCGCCCAGGTGCTTTATTGCAAAATCAACAATATTGTCCTCATTGTTCGATCCCCCTGTATCTACATAGATATTCTTACAATGCTTAAGGGTCTTGCACTGATATTCCCAGTCGCCTCCTCCACCCAGGTGGGCAAAATGAAAGATACCTTCCGGATACCTTGTTGCTGTTTCAACCATATCCTCAGCCAGGGTTGTATTCGGAAATCTGCCTGTATCGTACTTCATCCTGTAACCTCCCAGTCCGAGCTGGGTATAAGTATGCATGTAAATCACCATTTTCAGCTCTATAAGCTTCTCTATGACAGGATAATACACAGGATCATTAAGTTTTACCTGTATATAGCCCTTATAGCCAATAAGACCTGCATCAGTACATCTTTTTATCTCTTCAAGAGATTCTCTTGTATAAAGCGGATTAAGTGTAAAGAAACCCACATAGCGCTGTGGATATTTTCTTACCAGCTCAATAACAACATCATTATTCTTCCTCACCACATCAGGTCCTTCAGGCTCACTCCCTGAAAAATTTGTTACCGGATTTGATAACTGAAGCTTCAGAACACCAAGCCTGTCAGCAATTTCAAGTTGTTTTTCAGTTTTGTCAAAAGGATGTACATGGGAATCAAACTTCCTGTATTTCAGCACATCTTTCATCAGATCATATTCTGCCATGGCCTGCTCACTGTCTGTTGCGCAAGCTGACAGCCTGCTTCCCAGAACAATGGCTCCTGCTGAAACAGAAGTGCTTTTTATGAATTTCCGTCTGTTGATTTTCATTTATTTCAGTGAAAGTGAGTGTTATTTACCCAGGAGCTTATTGGCAGCCATAACAAGGAACATGAAATCAGTCTCACCACCTCCCATAACATATTCAGTCTGCTGCCAGAGGAAAGGCCAGTTATCCTTAAGTTCAGGGAAATCAGGGCGGATTATTGCTGTTCCTGAAGCAACACCTCCGGGAATATATGAAAGATCGGCACGGCTTGTACCATACGCCTGAAGCAGTGATTTCACACCGACACCTGATGAGAAAGAAGCTGTATTCTCACCCGGATGACAGCCCAGAACATACTGAACTGTACTGAATATCCTGTCGGGTTTGAACACACCAGGGAAACCTGTCATAAGGAAATAATACCTTACTCCTGCAGACTGGATATTCCAGCCGTCACCCCATACATCAGGCTTAAAAGGAACACCAAAGGGAGTTGAAGCAGACTCCTTGTCAAGAATAAGTGCCAGGTCCCTTACTGCCTTGTCCATTGCCTTCCTGAATTCCTGGTCGGTGATTTTGTCATAAACCATGCCCACCGCCCAGGCTGTGCGGGTCATGTTGGCGAGAATGAAATCCTTCTGGGCAACAATATCTGCAAGGTATTTTTCATCTCCTGTTGTGCGGAACAATTCAGCAGCAGCTCCAATCCTCTCACCTGTCATTTTTTTCTTTGCAGCTGCAGCATAAACATCCTTTGCTGCTGCAAGGCACTCTGCCGACATCACAGGCCTGTAACTCTTAAGAGCACGTGAAGCTGATGCAAGAGTGGCAGCTCCAATCATTTCATGACCGGGATGGTCCTCTGTGAATACCCAGTTGTCATCCATTACTGAAGACTGGTATGCTGTTTTTGCACCTTCCGGTAGGTCCCGGCTGTATATCAGGTTATCAGTCTGCGCGCTTGCATCACCCTGTAAGCCATACTGTTTACGGGTCGGGCTTATCATCCCGTCATATAGTCTTCCAAGGCCCTTATAACCACCCAGTATTGTAAGAACGCCATGTTCAATCTGCTGTAAGAAATCTGATACACCGTCAGGTTTATGGATCGACACAATACGTGTATCCTGGTTGACTGTTGTTGCATCAAGATCATATCCAAAAAGCTCATGCATCATCGCAAGCCGCCATGTTGTCACTGCCTGGGATTCAATCCTCAGGTCGAAATCGCCTGCATCATGCCAGCCTCCCTTATCGAGGAATGGAACATGGTCAGGATTTTTATATTGAGTAAAAGTCTCCGGTCCCTGTGAATAGCCGTCAATATGAGTAAGATTCACAGGAGCCATAATTGCATCATCGAGGTGGCAGAAGTCGTGCCACACCCTTGAACCCTGTTCCACCCGTACATGGCACATCTGAACAGGCAGGAAATACTCAAGAGTGGGTTGCCATACATACCTGTCATAAACATCATTGTCGATCCTGAAAATGTTTGAAATAACATTTCCATATTTAATATAGTACATACCCGGATCCTTCAGGCCTGTGAAATCACATACGGCATAGGAGAATTTTAAAAATTTCCCCCAGGATGCAGGAGTTACAGAGCTTACTGATGTCGTTGAACCGTCGGCATTTATTTTTACTATTTCAGCATTTCCTGTTACTGAAAGTTTCTTGTCATATTCAATTACAGCCTTCTTGGGCTCTTCAGGCAGATAACCTATCTGGCTGATATGAATAACCGGCTGATAAACATAATTCTTCAGCGCATTAGCTTCAATCTCCCATTCAACTACATTGTTTGTCTGACCGGCAGGGATTGCTGTCCGGACAACATACCAGCTTGCTTTGCGGTCGTTGCGGCCGTCGATAAGCTGAAGCTCTCCTTTTACTGCCGTAATTCTTAACCTTTGTGCATCAGTCTCCGGAGCAACAGTAAGTACCTTGCCTACTGCATAAGGCTGAAGTTCATCACCATTGAAAGGTGAGTATGAGTCAGTTGGAAATAATCCGGTCTTTCCGTCCATGTTCCAGCTTTTGCCAAAAAGTATAGCAGGGAAAAGCTCAATATTGAAAAATGCCTTACCAACCAGTTCCTCCGGAAGCGGATTTGCAAGACTTGCTGTAATTACAATCTTCCTGTCGACAGCTTTTACCCTGACAGTATATTTCAGGGCAACATCAGGATAGGTAACTTCAGCATCTATGATTCCGGCAGCCTTGTCAACTTTCTTCTGTGCCCTGGCCGGTGCTGTCAGTCCGACACGGATATCCCCGTTTGCAGCAACCCTCACCCCGTTCTGTATAATTGTCACCCCGCTCTGGTGACCCATCGGGTAGTAATCATCAAATACCATTACATCGAATCCTGAACTCTCAAAATATCCAGGATCATTAATTGTAAGCTTCTCCTGACCTGATAAAATACAAGTAAGAAAGAATGACAGAAAACAGAACAATACAGTTTTTGGTTTCATGATCAACAGCTTAGGTTTGAAAATAGTTTGACAATTAAATTTAAGATATTTCCTTTTCATATTATTCATCTCCTGCCCATTTAATATATTTTAACTTTTACCATGATGATTTTTTGATTAACAGGATTTTCAGCTTGTGAAAAAGTTGTAATTTTCATAACATTTGACATAAACCTTAATCCTCCTGCCATGAGAAAATACCTTTTCCCCATTTTACTGACCCTGTTAATTGCCTGTCAGCCAGATAAAAAGCCCAGGACTATTGATGAACTTCTGAGTTTCGGAAAGTATCCTCTTCCTGTTCAGGAAGAAAATTCCCTTATGTCGCAATGGGAGAAAAAGCCTGTTTCTGAATCCCTGACTATTGACAATATGGAAGAAGAAAAAGGCTGGAAGGTTAAAGGCATAGGAGAAATGAGCTATACAGATGAGAGATCGAAAGACGGGAAAAAGTCACTTCGTTTCCGTACCTCATTACGCGATGAGGAGCATTACAGGAAGAACCGCACCGAATGGGGTTCCTTCGGAGGAACACAGGGCGGCAGCTCATCTGTAAGGCTGCAGTTCGCCGAAGCTCAGGACTGGTCTGCATATCAGAGATTATCATTCTGGGTGTATGTTCATCCCACATCGATGCCTACCTACAGTTTCAATATATATCTGAGAAATGAAGGTTCTCCGAAGAATGCGACAACACCAGGCAGTTCACATCATATACAGGATCTGAAACCCGGGGAATGGAATCATATTATTTTTGAGATGCATCATCTCGAAAGAAACAGGATAAGGGAATTTGCGATAAGCCAGACTCTGCGGGGACATAATCCTGAGGAAGAAGGAATTGTGACATACGACATCGACCAGTTTGAAATACAGAAGGTTGACGGTGACTATTTTGAAGGATGGGCAGTTGCTCCCGGAAAAATCTCTTTCAGTCATATAGGTTACAGACCTGAAGATCAGAAAATAGCTCTTGCCGGTGAAGGCGCGGGTAATGAATTCAGCATTACCGACCAGGAGAAAAATGTTGTTTTCAAAGGTACTGTTAAAGAAATAACAACAGAAAAAGGAAGTTTCAGACAAATAGATTTTTCTGAATTCAAAACTCCCGGATTCTACTATATAACTTCAGGCTCAATAAGCTCCAGGCTCTTCCCTATTGATAATAACGTATGGATACAACCCCTGTACAAAGCAGTGAACTTCTTCTACTGTGAACGCTGCGGATTCAATGTACCGGGTGTTCATACAGAATGCCATAAAGACTGGCAGGGTTTTAAAGGAGATGCGAAGAAGATAATAAACGGAGGATGGCACGATGCAGGAGACCTTTCACAGGGTTCCTGGAGGACAGCCATGGCAACGCTGGCAATGATGAACAACCTGGAAAAAACTGAAGGCAGGCCTGAACTGGCCGGATTGTCAGACCGCCTCCGCGATGAAATAGCCTGGGGACTTGAATGGCTCCTGAAGACCAGGTTTGGAGATGGTTATCACATGAGTTTCAGTGTGATGAGGATATATACCGATAATAAAACAGGCACAATAGATGATGTCGTTTCGCCTGCAAAGAATGTCCCCTGGGAAAATTTCCTTGCAGCAACAGTTCAGTGCAAGGCATCAGTGATGCTTGCTAAATCTCATCCTCAGCTGGCAGCCGATTCCAGAACAGCAGCTCTTGAAGACTGGAAGGCAGGCTTTGAATCGAAAAAGAAATGGGATCAGGCTGATTACAAGGAAGCTTCATGGGGTGCGACATCGTCGCTTATGCTCGCCGGGATCACAGGCGATAAAAAGTATCTCGAACACGCTGCCATGTTTGGCAACCTCATCATTAAATGCCAGGAACAGTCTTTCCTCAGCGAAATACCAATTACAGGCTATTTCTATGAAAATACTGACAGGAAGAATGTAATACACAATCTTCATGCTGCCTTTGAGGAAGCTCCCCTTATTGCACTGACAATGCTTTGCAGGGAACTGCCAAAACATGAAAACTTCAGGGAATGGTATACCGCTGTAGTTTTACACAGTGAATATTTCATGAAAAGAGGGGCCGGATATGCAGCGCCGTTTAATCATCTTCCCAATTCGGTATGGAAAGAATCAGATGTTCTTGCAGTTCAGGATTCTGCTGTGAAGGCCGACATGCTGAGGCAATTTAACGATGGAACACGACTGAAGGGCGAGTATGTTCTAAGAACCTTCCCTATTTACAAGGATGATCTGTTCCATGGTAATACAAATATTCACATGTCGTCATCATGGGCGCTTGCTGAAGCCTCAAGGCTCAGGAATGATGCAGGAGGAATGGCGCTTGTGGGACAACAGCTTCAATGGATTTTTGGCAATAATCCATTCAGTATGAGCCTTATGTATGGCGAAGGATATGACTTCGCACCGCATTTTGCTTACTGTCTGAAGGATCTGACAGGGGCTCTCCCTGTAGGAATGGATTGCATGAACGGCGACATGCCTCACTGGTGTGCAACTAACAATGCCACAAGCAAGGAGATATGGGTGGAACCGGTAAACAGATTCATGGGCGCCCTTGCAATATATAATGATTTCAATCTGAAAGCTGATGCTGACAATAACAGAATTGAGATTGAATTCCTCACACCTGACGAGAAGGATGGTAATCCAAGATTCAGGATTAAAACCGTCAGCAATGACAGTTTCTACGTTAAATTCACAAATGCCAGGGTTGCAAACACCGGACCAGGCAACGAAAATATCTTCAAGATTATGATAATGGACAAAAACAAGCCCTATGTCGGAATCATAGCTCTTAACGACAATCCATTAATTTTCAAGGAAATACATGGCTCAGCCTATTAGTTTGAAAAACAATTAACCAATATCCTAACAATCGAAACTATGAAAAAAACACTTATCCTGGCTATCTTAATTCTGACAGTGGTATCAATATCATGCCACCGCCGCCAGCCTGATGAAAAAGGCACTCAGATCATGGCATATTACTATACCCGCTGGAACAATTTCCATCCGGAAACACTTCCTCTTGACAAGCTGACTCATATAATTTTCTCCTTCACCGAGGTAATCGACGGTGAAATGAAATTTCCTGAGGATACACTTGGAATGATGCTAAAAAGGCTTGTTAAGGAAAGGAAGAACCATCCGAAACTGAAGGTAATGGTGGCATGCGGAGGATGGGCAGGTTCAAAGGGTTTCTCCGATATGGCCATGACAGACGAGGGACGGAAGAAATTCGTTGAAAGCGTTCTTAAATTCATAAAGGAATATGATATTGACG
>ERZ795055.4202-NODE-4202-length-10210-cov-4.106548_pt1 | contig 10210 bp, 9 predicted proteins | sample MGYA00375139_ERZ795055 | MGnify/ENA primary metagenome ERZ795055 (study PRJEB30184, sample SAMN05720283) | anaerobic digester metagenome | isolation source: active sludge of municipal wastewater-treating anaerobic digesters | place: USA | collected 2015-01-23 ...
GATGCCCTTCTGGGTAATCTCCACCGGATCTTCAACGGTCCAGATCTTGACGTTGGGTTTGTTCAGAACCTGCAGGACGGCATGACACGTTGTCGTTTTCCCCGAGCCGGTCGGTCCGACGAGGAGGATCAGGCCATAGGGTTTCGTGATCAGTTTTCGAACCCGCTGATAGGTCTCGTCAGGCATGCTGAGTTCTTCGAGACTCATGATTTTCCCCCGGGTCAGAATGCGTAAAACCACGTCTTCCGTGTACCCGTAGGTAGGCATGGTGGCCACCCGCAGCTCCAGTTCCTCGCCCCCATGACGCTTGTACATGATCTTGCCGTCCTGGGGGAGCCGTTTTTCCGTAATGTCCAGATTGGACATGATCTTAACGCGTGAAATGATCGGCGCCCGGTACTCGTAGGGAAATGTTTTATAGGGAATACACTCGCCGTCGATCCGCAGCCGGACATTGACCTGACGATCTTTGACATCCGGCTCAATATGAATATCCGAGGCCCGTCTGCTGTAGGCTTCCTCGATCAGATCGTTGACCAGATTGATGATGTCGGCGTTCATCTCGGCGGTGCTGGGTCCTTCTTTCCCGGAAGAATCCGGCAGCGGTTCGACGCCGTAAAAATAATCGATGAACTTGAGAATTTCTTCCTTCTCCGCCAGGCAATACTCCACGGATTTTGCCCGGAGGAGGTTTTTGATCATGTCCTTTTTTAGAATATTAGCCGGGTCACCGACGGCAACCAAAACCTTGCCCCCCTGCCCGCTCAGGGGCACCCAGAGTTCACGCCGGAGGAAGTCATAACTCAGGTTGATCAGGAGGTCTTCCGGAACGCGCATTTCCCGGTTGAAAACGGCGGTGCGAAATCCCGAAGCGCCTTCCGGGGCCTGATTTGTTGCATCGTCATGATTTAAATTGTCTGGTTCTTGCATTATCGATACCCGCCCCCCGCACTTTTTGTCATCCTTACTCAGCCGGCCGCGTAACCCTCCCCTTGTGAAGGGATCGTATTGCGCCGCCGCAATCGACAGTGCCCACTATACCGTACCGTGGTTTAGTTTCAACCAAGTTTTTTACCGGCGGGAATCTTTCATTGCACCGACCGGTTAATGCTGTTATAAATTCCCCCGGTAATCCCTTTCAATCCGGCGTTATGATCGAAGATAAATATCTGAAAAGAATGGATATAACCATGGATGACACATCCGTTTACACCCCTCATCAAGAATCCGTACTCGCCGCCGGAAAGTGGCTGTCGGAAAATGGTTTTTTCGGCACCCGCCGCGGAACGGGGGGGAATGTTTCCCTCCGGATTGAAAACCATAATCTGTTGGCCATCACCCCAACTTCAAAGCGTTACGACGAACTTTCTCCGGACGAGATCTGCATCGCTGACTTTAATGAAAGCCCGGTTGCCGGGGCATTTGCCCCATCCGTTGAAATCGCCATGCATATCGCCGTCTATCGAGACCGCCCCGATGTGAAGGCCATCGTTCACACCCACCAAAATTACGCGAGCGTCTTCGCCGTTCTCAACCGGCCCGTCCCCGCCCTGTTCGAGGAAGTCCTCCTCAAGCTCGGCCCCCGAATCGACGTCGCGCCCTTCGCGCCGTCAGGGAGCCGAAAACTGGCGGAAAACGTAGCGGGAAAACTGCAAAACGGCGCCTGGGCCTGCATCATTCAAAACCACGGCGCCCTGGCTCTGGGCCGAAATATGGATGAAGCGCTCCTGAACGCGGAATTGATGGAAAAGGTCTGCCAAATCTACTATCAGGCTTTGACGACAGGGCTGCCCATCACCGATCTGCCCGCGGATACCCCCCTGTCGTTCCGGATGTAAATCCGCGTCACCTGATCAAGAAAAGTGTCAAAGCCCACCCGCATGCAAACGGAGTCCTCATTCGAGGAACGTCATTTCGAGCGAATGCGAGAAATCTTGTTACCATGGAATAACTTAACTTAAAGATTTCTCCCTACGGTCGAAATGACAAAAATATTGCAATGAAGACTAAACAGCAGGAAGTCGAATATCCTTCGTCCCTGGTCATTTTGTTTTGGGAGATATTGACTTAAGCCGGTACGGAGGCTTTCAGTAGTTCCAGGAAGCGCTTGTGGTAGTTCAGCAGATGCAGATGTTTCCGATAGATCAAATAGAAATGACGGGTAATATTGCCCTCCGCCATGGGAATGACCGTTAAAACGCCTTGTTTCAATTCTCGTTCGACTGCGTAAAGAGAAATGATGGAAAGGCCCAGGCCGCCGATCACCGCCTCCTTGACCGCTTCGGAACTGCCCATCTCTCCGACGATATTGAACGCGGAAAAGGTGAGATGGTACTGTTTCTGTAAATAATTTTCGATGTTTTCCCTTGTCCCGCTGCCCCGCTCGCGAACGACAAAAGGTTCCTTCATCAGTTGTTCCATGGTGACTGGACCGCCCTGCTGCAGACCGGTATAATCCACCGGCGCAACAAGCGCCAGTTCATCCTTCCACAAGGTTTCCGCGCAGAGCCTCCGGTCATAAGGTTCCTTGCCGATGACCCCCATCTCGGCCTGTCCGTTGATGATCAACTGCTGGCTTTCCTCGCTGTCGCAGGTCTGCATGTGCACCCGGATATCCGGATAAAGCTTTCTCATCTGGCCCAGAAGCCGGGGCAGAATATAGGTCGCCGGAATTGTGCTGGCGGAAAGGAAAATATGCCCGGCCTCGTGTTCACGCATTTCGAGGATTTTTTCTTTCGCTTCATCCCGCAAGCGGATCATCCGCTTCGCATAGTTATAGAGAACCTGCCCTTCCGGGGTCAGCGACAAACTCTTATTGGCCCGGTTAACGATCAGTGTACCAACCGCATCCTCCAGGTTTTTGATGTGCTTGGTCAGGGTGGGCTGGGTGAGGAACATCTTGTCGGCCGCCCGGGTGAAACTGCCCGCATCGACCAGTTGGATCAGTGCCTCGAGTTGTTGCATCGTGATGTTCTTGAACGTATCGTAAGCCATGGGCGGCACCATATCATAAGAAAACAAGAACAGCAAAAAGCTTTTATTCCCATGTTGAGAACATATCCGGGAGGAGAGAGCGATGGAATTCGTCTTTGTCCATGCCCATAACCCGACGATGTACTATTGTCTCTGAGGAGATGAACAGTGTGACATGTGCTGATCGTTTACTCATTCATATTCGGATCAATATCTTCACAATAAGGTTCAACATACACCCACATTCTGCCGCCGCAGACATCACCGCCCTTTGTGCCTAAATCGTCCGTCAGATCGACCTCCACAATCCTCGGTTTCTTACCGACCAGCAGGCATTGATACGCCGTGCTGCGCACTTGGTTCTCGCCGCAACCTCCTCCGATGGAACCAAAAGTCGTGCCGTCCGCAAAAATAAGCATTTTTGCCCCAACCTCGCGGGGTGTCGATCCCTGCGTCTCAACAATCGTGGCCAGACATACAGGTGTGCCGTGGTCGGCAACCCCAGCTAATTTTTCAAATACTTCCCGGTCAGTCATAATCGGCGGATATTCCTTTTCTCAATAATCTTGCCTGCTCAGCCCCTCTTTTACGCACACAAATTAATTCTGCCAGAATGGATGTTGCAATCTCTTCGGGGGATTCGGCCCCAATGGGAAGACCGATCGGAGTGAACAGATCGGCCAATTTTTTCTCCTTGATTCCCTGCCGTTTAAGCATATCCACAACAAATCTCACTCGTCTTCCACTCCCGATCAACCCGACATAGGCCGCATCATTTTTTTTATTCAGGATTTCCACCAGGCACTCCGCGTCATGTTCATGTCCGCGGGTAATGACCACAACATACGTGGAAGAATTAACGGGAATATTTCTCAGGGTTGGCACAAAATCTTCCGCAATAACCTCACATCCGGGAAACCTGGCAGGATGTGCAAAGTCGGGACGATCATCAACGACAATGACGTGAAACCCTGCATCTGTGGCATATTTCGCCAGGGGGACGGCAATATGGCCGGCCCCGCAGATAATGATCATGACATCCGATGTCAATACATCGAAGAATATTTTCATACCTTCAGGGCGCAGGTTAACGAGTTTTTTTCTTTTGTCCTTGAGGGCTTTCAATGCCTCCTGGCGCACCGCTTCCTCAATAGTCTTGTCCGTGGCCAACGGACCATCCATTTTACCATTGACATAAATGATGGTTTTCATCCCCGCCGGATAATCCGGCAGAGACGATTCAACCACCGTGGCCAGACAAAAACGCCCATCTCTGGCAAGTAATTTATGAATTTTATTTTCAACTTCCACAATCTGCTCCTCAACTCAATCTTGACTGAATGGCGGCACCGTTGCTTTAAGACAACTGGTATTCATGCTTAGAAGTCGCATGCCGTAATGAGCAACTTCCACAAGATTTATACAGGCATAGTCCTGCTGAAGACGAAAAAGATGCGCTATCGGCATCCCAAGAACATGACAGAGAATAACCCGGTTTACACCGGCATGGCCCACGATGATGAAATGTTCACCGGATATATTCAGCAGTTTGCTGAAAAGAGGAATGATCCGGGCGGCCAGATCATGGAAACTTTCCCCCCCGGGAGGGCGAAAATTGACGAGATCGATCCCTCGTTCCTTATATTCCTGCGGATACATTTGATGAATTTCTTCCATGGGAGAACCATCCCACACACCCAAAGCGATTTCTCTCAGTTCCGGCATTGGATCAATCAAAGGACAGCGATCCCCGGAAATGATTCTGGCCGTATCATAGGACCGTTTGAGGTCGCTGCAATAAACCCTGGTAAACGGAATATCTCCCAAGGTCCGGGCGAGGCCCAATGCTTGTTTGACGCCCGCCTGGTTCAACGGTAAATCGATCTGGCCGATATAGCGTTTGATATCATCCTGACGACAATCGGCATGTCTGACCAGATAGATGGTCTTATGAGACGGCATGAGTTCTTCTGTGGTCCTCGTGTTCCAGGAACACCGCCATCGGGCAGCCGATGATCGATTCGATACGCTCTTGAATCACCAAGGCATCACGCAGACGCCGCGCCACATTACCGCTGATTTCCGGATCATCGGCATAACGTTCCTGCGCTGTTCTGAACCGCTCCGGAAGAGAAACGATCTGGTCGCCCCGGACCAGTTTATCCGCCAGGTAGAGGATTTCTTTTTCCCGGATACGGGCCGACAGGGTAATATCGGTGTGCGCGGCGACAACTTCCGAAACAGCCTCATAACCCCAATGGCGGATCATTTTAGCCCCTTCCACGGCATGATTTCCCGGCTGCCCCTTAGCAATGTCATGAAGGAGACCCGCTGCCCGTAAAAGGGACAGATTTTGTCTGCACCCTGATCTGGTCAGCGCTTTTCCCAACCGGACCGCAACATCGGCAACTGCTCGTCCGTGGCTTAATATTTTCCCTTCAGCATTAAAAATGATCAGCAGCGCCCGGCATTCCATTTCCGAAGGCGTATCCATTGTTTTTGCCTTCCCTTTCATAATCCGATAATCCTCCTCACGATCCATATCTAAAAGAATATTTTCATCCGCTACACTCACATTGATTGCATTTCCCTCGCACTGCGAAAGAAACGCCTTCAGCCCGCCGTTTCCATGCCAATTGAGAATATCCTCCGCCAGACGCAAGGATATGAGGGGCGGGTGTCCACGTTCATTTAAAAAACACGGATAGGCAACTGCCGGGTCCTGTTCCTGGAACGCATCAAGTAAGGCAAAAAGGGTAGCCGGCCTGACCAGGGGTATATCTACGGGCAGCATAAAAAAGCCATCAACAGAACCATCGAGTGTCTGAACCGCAGCCCGGATGGAGGAATACATCCCTTCGTCAAAATTTGGATTCTTGATGATACGGACACCAAGTTCTCGCAGGACAGGCTCAAGTTCAAAGGAACGAAAACCTGTAACCACCCGAATATCGCTTATGCCTGCCGTTCGAAAAAGAGAGACTGCATAGTCCAGGACAAACGTATTGCCCAGCGGAAGAAGGGGTTTGAACGTACCTATACGGGAGGAAAAGCCTGCAGCAAGAATAAAGGCGATCAGATTCTTTTCCATCATTTTTCGATATCGGCACTACCTGAATTGATTTTCATAACTAACTGATATTTATTAAAATGGTCATTGAGGCCCCCTTGAAGCAGGCCTCAATGACTCTCGGGTTTAATAGGTCATACCCTTATCCTTGATGGCTTTGAGGACTCTTTCCGGTGTAATCGGCGATTCCGTTATCTGGATACCGATGGCGTTATAAATGGCATTGGCTGTTGCGCCAATGGGATTGACAAGACCCATCTCACCACAACTCTTGGCACCGTATGGGCCGACCGGATCGGGCTGCTCAACCAGAATGACCTTCATCGGCGGCAGGTCCGAAGGACCAAGCATCTTGTAGTCCGTGAAATTACTGTTCAGACAAAGACCGTTTTTGTCGTAATAAATATCTTCGGTCAAGACATAGCCCAACCCGTGCTGGGCGCCGCCTTCCAACTGACCTTCGACACTTTGGGGATTAATGGCCCGTCCGATGTCATAAGCCGTCACAAATTCCAGAAGCTTCACTTCACCGGTTTCCGTATCGACTTCAACCTCGACGAAGATTGCCGACCACGGAGGCGAATGATGCGGAGCAAAGAAGCTCTCATAGCCCAGAATCTGCCCGGGATGGCCGATGGTTTTCCCCGTAGCCGGATCGATGAAGTTGTAGACACCCATGGCGGTAATGGTCTTGATATCGACGGCTTTGTCGGGGCTTCCCTTGACAAAGATCTTCTTGTTTTTCATTTCCAGATCTTCAATCCTGCTTTCCAAAGCTTCGGCCGCTCTTTCGAAAAACTGTGCCGTCACTTTTTCACAAGCCGTCTTAACGGCCAATCCGCCCACATAAATGGTCCGGCTGGCATGGGCGCCGATGTCAAAACCTGCGGCATCGGAGTTGCCCACCAGCATATGAATATCTTCCATCGGGAAACCCAAAGTTTCAGCCGCAATCTGCTGCAGAGCGGTATGGGCACCCGTCCCCAGGTCCGAGCAGTTGAGAATGACTTCCGCAGTCGCGTCCTCGTTGACTTTCACCGATACCACGGTATGCTCCAGGAGCATCGGCATGGCGCCACTGGTATGTGTTGCCAGGGCAATACCGACACCGCGGCGTTTCTTGCCAGTCTGGTTGGCGTATTTGGCTCTTTTCTCTTTCCATCCGATCGCCTCGGCGCCCTTGGTAATACACTCGTCGATAGCGCAGGACGGATATTTGAATCCAAGGATCCACGTATCATCGCCCAGACCTTTGTGCCATTTCAGACGCCATTCTACCGGGTCAATGCCCAGCTTACTACAGGCCCGATCGATCAACTGCTCCGAAGGAAAGTTGGTCTGCGGATTCCCGTAACCCCGATAGGCTCCGCAAGGAACCTGATTCGTAAAAAAGGCTTCGCCTTCATAATTACAAGCACCGTACTTGTATGTACCAAGAAGCCAGGCACCTGTGGTAAAGGGAACTCCAGAGGCCTGTGTGAAATAGCCCCCTGTGTAGGCCTTAAACTTAGCCTGACAAGCGACGGGCGTTCCGTCATTCTTGAATCCCATTTTCATCCAGTATTTCCCGGGATGACGGCTTTCCGAAGCGATCCAGTCTTCCTCGCGGAGCTGCTGTACCTTCACATAATGGCCCGGCACGGCCATCGCCATAGCGCAGCACTCAGGTTCGCTGATCATGCCCAGGCGGACACCGAAACCACCGCCCACGACTGTTTGGTGGATTGTCACCTTAGACATGGGCAACCCGAAAAGGCGGGCCAGCTTAGGATGGACGCACTTCGGCATCTGGGTGGATGTCCAGCAGTGCAGATGACCCTGGGCGTCATAGAGGGCCACATAAGCGTGGGGCTCCATCTGGCACTGCTTCTGTTTCGGCACGTAAAACGTGTCTTCAACGATCAGATCGGCATTCTTCATTTCCGCTTCGGCGTCGCCCCAGCCGTAAACGTTATTGGGGAACATGGCCGCCGGCAATTGGAATGCCTTGTTCCCCGGCTTCGCCGGATGGAATTGCAGTGCGTCAGGCTTCTCGGCCTCCTCCGCCGTCAGGTAAACCGGAAGGGGTTCATATTCGACAACGATTTTTGCCGCCGCTCTTTCCGCCACCTCTTCCGTCCGGGCAATAATCCCGCAAATTTTGTCGCCCTGATGTTTGATGTGCTCTGAGAAAAGAGGGATGTCCTCCAGATCGCCCAGCATCTGCCCCACCGGCTCCGGCACCATGATGTCCAAAACACCCGTATTATAGGTTTTCTGAGTCACATCCTTAGGTCCCAGAATTTTCACCACACCGGGCATTTTGGCGGCTTCTGTAAAATCCAGCTTCGTCACTTTCGCGTGCGCATATTTCAGGCACCGGACGATCTTGCCGTACAGCAGGCCGGGGAAAACCAAATCCGCGGCATACGGCGCCTGACCTAAGACTTTTTGTTTAGCATCAATCTTGGGTACACTTTTCCCAACAATAGAAAGTTCGCTCATGAATATCCTCCTTTCCTTCCCTGCTTAACGTGTGGAGGCCATGACTTCACTGGCCTTCTGAATCGCCTGTACGATCTTCACATATCCCGTACAACGGCAGATATTCCCCTCCAGCTCACGGCGGATTTCCTCCTCCGTCGGCTTCGGGTTCTTCGCCAGGATACTCACCGATTTCATGACCATGCCGGGCGTACAGTAACCGCACTGAACCGCGTGTTCACTGATAAAGGCCTCCTGAATCGGGTTGAGCTTCCCATCCTTCTCCAGACCGGCCGCCGTCGTGATCTTCGCGCCGTCCATCGTCGCCGCCAGGGTCAGACATGCCAAAATGCTCTTACCGCCGTCTACGACAACCGTGCAGGCCCCGCATTCGCCGGTGCCGCAACCGTACTTCGTCTCCGGCATCCCCAGATCCTCTCTGAGTACCTGAAGCAGCGTCCGGTTCACCGCAACGTTCAGGCTATATGCTTCTCCATTGACATATAGTGTTATGGAACGAGTCTTCATCTTCTTCTCCTTATCGTCTTGGTTAGTAAATTTCGCCTATGCGCAGGCCTTCTCGATGGTGCGTTTCACGAGTACGCCGGAAACCTCTTTTCGGTACCAGGCGCTCGAGCGTACATCGTCGATGGGCGTGACTTCCGCACCGACCGCCGCAGCGACCTCGTTGAGAACGCTTTCGTTGATTTCCTTACCTTTCACGAGTTCTTCGGCCTTCTGCACCCGCACCGTCGTCGGTGCCACACAACCAACTGCAAGACGCGCTCCCTGGCAAATATTACCCGCCATATTCAAACAGACCGCGGCGTTCAGCTTTGCAAGGTCCTGGTCCACACGGGTCATCCGGATAAATGCGGATTTGCCGACCTTTGCGGGAATCTTGTATTCCACCGCAAATTCGAACGCCTGCCGCGCCGTTGTCCGATAAGCCACCCAAAAATTATCGATATCCACTTCCCGCTTCCCCGCCGCTCCCTGCAGGACGACCTTGCCTCCCAAGGCCAGCGCGGCAACGCAGCAATCCCCTGCCGGTGATGCTCTCAGAATATTTCCGACCACCGTTGCTTTGTTGCGGGTCTGTGGTGTCCCGTTCACACAGGCGGACTGCCAAAGCGCCGGATAGTACTTCTTCACATCCGCATTTTCGGCGACCTGACTCAGGGTGGCCATCGCGCCCACCCTCAGGCCATCCTGCGGATCGTAAATCACATAATCGAGGCCGGGAACTTCCGACAGAGACAGGACATATTCCGACTGAAGCCCTGCCTTCATCAGCACCAGAAGATCGGTACCGCCGGCCATGACCGCCGCCTTGGTTTGATGTTTGCCCAGCATTTCCACGGCTTCAGGAATGCTCTGAGGTACCAGTAGATCGAATTCTGGCAAAATACGACTGCTCATACAATAACCTCCTCCTATGGTATTTAGCCATGCAAGTGTCTATTTCTCTTATGAAAAAACAGGTAAGCATGATGCCTCACCCCCCATGAACCGAAACCACTCACCTCCTTTCATTTGTTGTGATGGCCACCTTTTTTAATGCTGTAAACGAAACAATGATTTTATTTCAAAGCACGGCGCCTTCAAGTCCACGGATCGTGACGGCTCCCTGAATTGATAAACTGAATCCAGACTTGATATAGCTTGCCCTTTCCCCCATTCATGCAAAAAGTTGAGCGGCCA
>ERZ795055.4206-NODE-4206-length-10208-cov-4.302078_pt1 | contig 10208 bp, 6 predicted proteins | sample MGYA00375139_ERZ795055 | MGnify/ENA primary metagenome ERZ795055 (study PRJEB30184, sample SAMN05720283) | anaerobic digester metagenome | isolation source: active sludge of municipal wastewater-treating anaerobic digesters | place: USA | collected 2015-01-23 ...
ATGAAAGGAATAAAAATTTGTCCGGATTGCGGACAACCCACTTTAAAGATCAAAGAGAATACAGTAAGAAATCTGGTGAAATCTTCGGATAAAATAAATCAAACAAAGGCAAATGGCAATTATGTGTTGATAAAGAATGCGAAACGGTGTATATTTCGGGTGAAAGCAATTTGAAGAAAGATGATTTGAAGTACTCTTTGTTTTTTAAAGACAATTCGGATAATGCAATAATATGCTACTGTTATGATATTAGCAGGGCTGAAATGAAATCAGCTGTAGAAAAAGGTTGTCGCACAAAGGGGGATATTTGCAAATTATTTAAAAAGAAAAAATCGGGTAGTTGCGAAACAAGTAATCCGTTGGGAAAAAGTTGCTCCGAAGTTTTCAAATTCGAACTAAACAAAATTATGAAATAGTCTCTATTGGATTATCAATTTGATTCAAATCGTCACATATCTCATTATTATGCAATCGTTTAACTATCATTCTACAAGAATTGAGTATATTTTCTTCTTCACTTTCAAATGTATCAATAAGCGTCATTTTTTCATGCTCAAGTGAATCGATCAGATTTTCAGTTTGCTCGATATTCTTTTTGTAGAATGAGTAAAGTTCCAATATTAAATTTTCGCGATGAATTATATCGTTTAACAACCTCAGTGTGGGTTCTAAAACTGTAGCATTTTCATCGTCGAGAATATTTAAATAAGTCGCTGCAAGTACAATCTTATTAAATTTATTAAATGATTTGAAGATATCTTCTACATCATCTTCAATATTGTCATCCGATTGCGTAGCAATAAATTGTTCGATTTTTCTTAAATACTTATCTGATTTTGATAAAAATATTTCGTCAGAAATAAGATCTTTTATCTTAACAGTAGGGAATTTCAGTTTTTTCCTCGAATTAAAAACTTTAATTTTGGTATTTAAATCTGATGCTTGTTTTTTTAAATAGGTCAGATATTTAGCAATGAATTCTTTGTGGGCCGAATTCTCAAGTGTTGTAATCCTAAATTGAATTTCGTCATTTTTTTTCAAACAAGCTAAATACTTTTTTCCGTAACTAATATCTTTAAACGATAATTTATAAAGAAATAAAATAGATTCAATTTTCTTTAATTGGTTTATTGTTGCATCGATAGAAATCTCTGAACTGTTTTTTATAGTACTTATAAATTCTTCTATCGCTGTGTCGTATTTGCTAATAATCGAACTCATTGTGAGGTATCCGAAGTTTGAGAGTTAATAATTTCTTTTAATTTGACAGTTATTCCAATTTCTTTCAATACACTTTTTATCCTTTTTTTATGTTTTAATTCCGAAAAAGGTGCTTCCAAAAAATTTTGAACCGAATCGGCATCTTTAAGTAATTCGCTGTAAGTATCGTGAATGTTTTTTTTATCACTATGATTCGAGATGGCAATACAAACTATTGAAATCTCCTCATCGGTAAAAATATTTATCTTTTTCAACAAAGCGTCTGCTATTTCTGCACCCAGTATCCCATGCTGTTTATCGTAACCGTGTGTGTAGGTGTAAATATCATGCAATAAGCCCATTATACTACTTAGTTCAATGTCCAAATTGCGTTTCATGGCCAGTAATGCACAAAAATGCGAAACCCCATACAAGTGAATATAAGCTTCACCAATGTTTTCTTCAGTATTATTATTGGTTAATAAAGTCGTTAATTCCGAAGTTACACTATCAATTCTATTCATCATATTCGCTTGTCCTGTTAAATTGCCATGCTAAAATAATTCTTACTTTTTGAAATTTTCCTGGATGAATTTTTTCAATTCAAGTATTCCTTCGGCAAAATTATTTAATTTTTCGATAGCTTCATCTATTTCATCCTCATTATTTAAATCGTTTTTTAGTTGTACCGACCGTTTACAATCGTGTATTGTAAGTTTCATAATGCCATCTTCCATAACCTTAGCATGATAACACGACATGGAGCGATGGCTCTCAGGAAGCAGAAACTGCTTTTTATTATAAATTTTAGAACTCATTGATATCTGCTATTAATTATCAAAATAATACGCTGAAATAAATTGAGTTTTGAATAGTTTTGTGTATTAAGTGTTAACAACGCAATAAAGTTTTTAAAAATAGACTTGCAAATTTTATACAAGTCTGTTTCTTAGTAGTCATGTTAAAAAAATGCAATTTAGTTGAGTACCTTTTTTTTAATAAATATTTATTCTTGTTTTAAATTAATTATCTTGATAATAAAATTTTGATATAGAACATTATAGCAAAATAACTTTTGTAATGTATAGTTTTTCGCCAACGATAGCTTTCAACAAATACATACCTTTTGAAATGCTTTTATCTCTATTCACTTCAACTATATTGTTCGATTTAGCTGCACCACTATAAATTGTTTGAACAAACTTTCCCTGCAAATCGAATAAATCAATTTTTGTGTTGGCTGAAATATCCGAATTTAACTTCAATCGGAAAACATCATTTACCGGATTTGGATTAACACTAAAATCTGTAGAAGCAGTGGGATTGTTAACCGGAGTAAGATTAATGTTTAACAGCAAAGGAGAAGTAGTTGATCCATAACCATTAACACAATCAAAATTGTTCAATGTTTCAGTAATATCATAAATTGCACCACCATTTGCAGGGTCGAAGAGTTTGAATGTGAAACCACTTTCATTAGATAAATTAGATGAAATTGGTAACGCAAAATAAGTTCTTGTTCCAGATAGTAATTTTACACCTCTACATGTAGTACCTATAAAAGCAGCTAAAGTCATGCCTGCTGAAGTATGTAATGTGCCATTTTTGTAAACTTTAATGTAGGCATTTGCAGTATTCAGCATATTATCAGGAGATACCCAATTACCAGGCAATGTGTCATCTGTTTTCGAAAAGGTATTCATCGAAAAAAGTGATACGAAAATCAATAATAAAAGTAATTTTATTTTCATTTTTTTTCAATATTAGCTGTTAGTAAAATTCACAGTATGCCGAAGCATACTGTGAATTTTTTTTGTTATTGTAATACAACTTTTGTAATGTGTTGTTCTCCGCCTATTATGGCTTTAATCAAATACATACCATTTGTGATATTCATATTTCTGTTAACTTCAATTGTATTGTTTGAATTAACAACACCACTATAGATTGTTTGAATGTGCTTACCTTGCAAATCGTACAAATCAATTTGGGCATTGGTTGACAATTCAGAATTTAAAGTCAACCGGAATACATTTTTTACAGGATTTGGATAAACATTAAACTTTTTAGAAGTAATTGTATTATCCACTGATGTAGATGTAATTGATAAAGTTAAAGTGCTGGTAGAAGTTCCATAACCATTAACACAATCAAAATTATCTAATGTTTCATTCATATCATATACTACACCTCCATTTGCAGGGTCATATAATTTAAAAGTAAAACCACTTTCAGTAGATAAATTTGAAACAATTGGCAATGCAAAATATGTTCTTGTTCCGGAAAGTGTTTTTACACCTCTACACTCAGTACCTTTAAATGCAGCTACAGTCATTCCGGCTGTTGCTTGCAATGCACCACTTTTGTAAACTTTAATATATGCATTTGCCGTATTCAGCATATTTGTAGGAGTAACCCATTCACTTGGTATTTCTGCATTGACTGAAGATACTCTTGCTGCTGAACCTAATTTACTTGGGTAATTGAATACAGATTGTGCACTTGTAGTTTTTAATTTATAACCTTTACCAGGATTCAAAGTAAGTCCTTCCCATCCACCGTCATAACTATCAGATACACCTTGTCCGAATAATTGTGTACCATCATTTATAGCCATTCCGGAAAATGCTGCATTAACACTAGCAGAGTTTACTAACGAATATCCTATCCATGTAAATCCGTTTTTAACAGTAACAGGTGTGTTTTTAACTAATCGTTGATTGTTTATTGTAATTGAACCAGGGCTTAGTGATGAAGTTTTCAAAACATACATTTTATTTTTTTCAATAAAATCAATTCCATCCCAACCACCATCATAATTAGCACTTACGCCTTGACCAAAGAGTTCATCACCGTTCTGAACATTATAATTCAGCACATTAGTAATTGATTTATCTTCAGGCAATACATTAAATGAAATCCAGGTATATCCGGTATTTACCGGTATGCTCAACGAAGCAGTAGCTTGTAAAACCTCAGGTGTACCTGAAGTACCGAACGAACCGCCATTTGTAAAGTCAAAAGTAGTAGGTAGATCGTATAACATTTCGCTTGAAGCATCGTACAATTTCAAATCCAATTCGGTATCAGAAGCAACACCAGAACCTACTGTTAAAGCAAACTGATTGTTCGCTGTGTTCACAAATGCGCTACCTACACTTGATCCGTTTTTATAAGCCATTAATATTGATCCGGTTGCTGAAAGTGTGCTTCCATTTACTAATGCAGTTGCAACTATAGGCATATTAAATGTATAAGTCCCGCCATTTGTATTCCAATTAGAAAGAACATTCAATATTGAAGTAGATGTTGGTAAGAAATTTGGAGCTGTTAAAGTAAAAGGATTAACAAGCGCTAAGGATGCGTTATTCGCTACAATTGTATTATTGAAACCGGCTCTATTGAACCAAGCTTGTTCATCAGCTGCAAGCCATGGAGTGGTAGGAACAAAATTAGAAGTACAACCTGACATAACTACATTTTTCAATACCAAATTTTCTGCATCCGCGTTAGTTTGTGCAGCAGCTCCATCAATTAGCAAACCTTTAGGCCATCCTGCAAATACTGAATTGTAAATCTTAATGCTTGTATTTCTTCTTAAATGCATTGCTGATGCAAATTTTGCATGAATTGGTGAAGTAGTTGTAGTTGCCAATGGTCCGAATGAACTAATGTTACTAAATACAGGTGCTGTTAATGGAGTAGCTCCTGTTCCGGTACCATCATTATCAGACTCAAAACTATTTGAACTACTTTGGTCAGCAGCAGCAGGGTCGCGTAATGAAACACCAAACTGAACATTGCCGGTATAACCGAAATCGGTATCAAAATCATCATCCCAACCACGGAAAGCAATCAAATGTTTTGCATTTACTGTTCCACCAAACCACTCAAATGAATCATCGCCTGAGTAAGAAACCTGGACATTATCAATTGTAGTACCGGATCCAACACCACACATTGTCAAACCATTTATCTCGCTGTTGCTTGTTGTTGTCAAAGCTACACCCGGAAATTCGATACGAACATACATCAAACTTCCTGAGTTGTCAGCAGGTACCGATCCACCATAAATTGTAGCTATTCCACCTTCTACTACCGGATTTACTTTGTTTGTGGTTGCATTGCCACACAATACTAAACCACCCCAGTCACCATAATTTCTTGATCCTACACCCTGATTTGATGTAAATACAATAGGATTAGTTACTGTACCATTTGCTATAAGTTGTGCACCCGGCTCTATAACTAAAGAGCCTGTACTAACTTTATCGCCACGAATTATCGTTCCTGGTTCTACTGTTAATACTGCTCCGGTTTGAACACGTACAAAACCATTTAATAAATATGATTTTACTCTTGTAGTAAATTCAGGTGATGTTAAATTAAAAGGATCAACAAGAGCCAAAGATGCATTATCTGCAATAATTGAATTATTGAAACCGGCTCTATTGAACCAAGTTTGTTCATCAGCTGCAAGCCATGGAGTGGTAGGAACAAAATTAGAAGTACAACCTGACATAACTACATTTTTCAATACCAAATTTTCTGCATCCGCGTTAGTTTGTGCAGCAGCTCCATCAATTAGCAAACCTTTAGGCCATCCTGCAAATACTGAATTGTAAATCTTAATGCTTGTATTTCTTCTTAAATGCATTGCTGATGCAAATTTTGCATGAATTGGTGAAGTAGTTGTAGTTGCCAATGGTCCGAATGAACTAATGTTACTAAATACAGGTGCTGTTAATGGAGTAGCTCCTGTTCCGGTACCATCATTATCAGACTCAAAACTATTTGAACTACTTTGGTCAGCAGCAGCAGGGTCGCGTAATGAAACACCAAACTGAACATTGCCGGTATAACCGAAATCGGTATCAAAATCATCATCCCAACCACGGAAAGCAATCAAATGTTTTGCATTTACTGTTCCACCAAACCACTCAAATGAATCATCGCCTGAGTAAGAAACCTGGACATTATCAATTGTAGTACCGGATCCAACACCACACATTGTCAAACCATTTATCTCGCTGTTGCTTGTTGTTGTCAAAGCTACACCCGGAAATTCGATACGAACATACATCAAACTTCCTGAGTTGTCAGCAGGTACCGATCCACCATAAATTGTAGCTATTCCACCTTCTACTACCGGATTTACTTTGTTTGTAGTTGCATTACCACACAATACTAAACCACCCCAATCTCCGTAATTTCTTGATCCTACACCCTGATTTGATGTAAATACAATAGGATTAGTTGCTGTACCATTTGCTATAAGTTGTGCACCCGGTTCGATAATTAAAGTACCTGTACTTACTTTATCGCCACGGATTACTGTTCCTGCTTCGATAGTTAAAACTGCTCCGGATTGAACACGTACAAAACCATTTAATAAATAAACCTGTGATTGTGTCCAGGTTGTATTAGTAGTAATATTACCTGATACAGTAACTGTGGTTGCAGGGTAATCAGTATTCTGTGGATTGAAATTTGACCAACCCTCGGTCCAATCAGTTTTACCAAAAGCACCAATATAGTCTACCTTATCAAAAAACGAATTCAATAACGGCGCTGAAAGATAAGATGTAGCTCCAAACAATGGAGAACCTAAAGTCATTTTAGAAGTTATATTCCCACTCAAAGTTGTTTCTGTAGCAGGATAAACTGTGTTTTGGGGATCGAAGTTCGACCAACCAGCTGTCCAATCCGTTGCTCCAAAAGCGCCACGGTAATTCACTTTGTCAAAAAAGGCATTGTTGATGGTCTGCGCAAAACTTACAGCGCTTATCAACAACAAAGCACCAAAAAGTAATCTCTTTTTCATTTTGTTAAAAATTTTAATAATTAATAATTAATAAAAAATAATTTAATTACAAGTTTAATGTTGTTTATTATTAGCAAGTTACAGTTATTATTTATTATCATAAGCTAAAGCTTACCCCCAATTTAAACTGACGACCGGGTTTGAATCTATTTGTAACTTGTACTTGAGTTTTCACTTCATTGTTTATTATGTACTTCTGATAACGTTGGAAAATAACGGCGTCGTCTAACAAATTTTTAATACCGAATTTAATATTTACAAATTTAAATATCCCCTTTTCGACAGTGAAGTCGAACGAATTAAAAGGTAATTCGTAAATATCAGCGACATCTTTTTTTCCTACAATAGCAATTCTTTCACCAGCTTTATTGTACATTAAACTTGTCATGAACCTTGATTTTGTATCGTTATAATACACGCCAAGGTTAATAATATATGGAGATTGACCTTGCAATGGTCGTTCGCTTACATCTTCGACCAACGAATCTGTTTTAATAACTGATTTAATGATAGAAGCATTAACCACAAAAGTCAAATTGCTTAAAAATTTAAACGAACCTGATTTTTCAAATTCATGCAATCGTTTTCTTGCATCAAATTCCAATCCATAGGCTTTTGCACTTTCCGAGTTATCGAAACTATAATTGAAATTAGAACTTTCAACTATTTTTGTTTCAATCGGATTTTTAAAATCTTTATAAAACAAACCAACTGAAATAATTTCTTCCTGAGTTGGATACCATTCAATTCTGGAATCGTAGCTATTTATATAGCAATTTCGCACATTTACATTACCAGAAACTGTAGCATTTTCTTCGAAACTTGTAAATACAAAAGGGGAAACTTCTCTAAATTCCGGTCTGTTAATTGTTCTTCCTCCTGCTAATCGAACGATTATTTTATCAGTAAGATTTATAGTTGTGTTTAATGAAGGGAAAACATCAACCGAATCTATGTCAACTGTAACTGGCATAATGCTATTTCCACCAGTAAATTCATAGCCATTAAGTACTAATTTGTTTTTTTCAACGCGAACACCAAGATAGGTGTTGAACCATTTCGTAATCGGGAGGTTAAGTGCTAAATAGGTTGCTATAAGCTTATTACTTGCATCATAATTATCAGAAGCATTTGATTGCTCTCTCATGTGCATTCCTTTTTTATAATCCAATTTAGTATTGAACTCATTTGTAATTGAGTTAAACATAGCATCATCAAAAGCTTCAACATTGTTAAATGATTCGACATTAAAGTTGTAATCATTCATTGCAGGAAAAATTCCCGGATATATGCTATAACCAAATAACCTGGAATTAAAAACTCTTGTTTTATTTTCAATAAATAATCCAAATTTTAATTCGGGGTTAAATGAATTGAAATTAAACTTATGACTTAAGTTTAATGCGCCGCTTAATAGTTTTTCTTTGTTGTGAAAAAAAAGCCGACCTGTATAATTTGGGTCTGGTTTTGATGGCGAAAGTGGAACATAATATTGACTTTCAGGCTCTAAATCAGAGGCAACTGTTTTTATTCTACGTAAATCTGGTTGATCTTTGTTGGCTAGCGAATAGCCTAAATTCCAATCAAGCAAAGTTGTATTTGAATTAAATTTATGAAAACCTGCAAGTTGACTCGAAAAAGTAAATCTCGTTTCGTATCCCAACTCTATTGATCTCTCATAATTTCTATTAACATCAAAACCTTGTTTCAAAACTGATTTAGATGCTCCATTAATATTCAGGATATTTCTAAACTCAATTCTTTGGTTGTCGCCAAAGTTAAACACCCAATTTGAAAGAGCGTTTAATCTGGTTTTCATGATGTAAACATCCTGGTTATACGAATATGCTGTATCAGGGTAAGCTTTATCTTTATAAATACCGATTGAATTATATGCCGCTCTATATGCATTTTCATATGCATTTGCCACATTATATCCAAAAGCTGTAATAGTTCCTACTGAAACATAGCCTAATGTAAAACGCTGATTAAAACCTAATTGAAAATCAGCGTCAGGGGCTGCTATTTTTTTTGTAGGTGTAAAAATGCTATTAAAAGATTTACCAATACTGTTGATTTTATCAATTTTTTCTTGATTGGTATTTTCGAACAGTTTACTATATTCTTCGGTAGAAGGTACAGTTTTTGGAATTGATCTGGTACCATCGTCATAGCCTAACCAATCAGTTTTTCCACCTTGATAAGAATAAAATTCCTTCCCGGTTGTACCTTGATGATGCCCATACGAGTATGAAAATGTTATGCTATTGCGGTCGATTAAGCTTTTTGTTTTCACATTTATCATAGCACCGGCAAAGTCAGCAGGTAATTCGGGTGCAGGTGATTTGTATATAAGAATATTGTCAATCTGACCGCTTGGGATTACATCGAATGAGAAAGCACGCACATCACTCTCGCTACTAGGAGTAGAAGAGCCATTTAACCAAACTGAATTGTAACGCTCTGTTAAGCCGCGTACAATCACAAACTTACCTTCGCGAATGGTGACACCCGGGATTCGGCGAATTACCTCCGAAGCATCTTTATCCTGCGAACGGGATATTTGTTGCGAAGTGATACCACTGGCGATTGTCAATCCCTGACGTGTTGCAGATAACATCGAAATCTCAGTATCCGATCGGCGCTGAGCTGTAACAACTACATCTTGTATCTGATTGCTTGTTGGCTTTAATTTAATATTGAGATTGAGATTCGAATTTTTCGAAACAACAACTTTTTCAATGTGTTTTTCGTAAGAAATAAAGGAAAAAATTAAATTATATGTACCGTTTGGGATATTCTTAATTTCGAATTTCCCATCCAAATTAGTAACATTTCCCATGGTTGTTCCCTGAAGCAGGACATTACAACCAATAATTGTTTCGCCTGTTTCAGTGTCAGTTACTGTTCCCTGAAGTGAATTTTGACCGAGTAAACTAAAACTTATTAAAAAGAAAGAGATAGCTATGAGTAATTTTTGTGTCACAATTGAATATTTTGAAAATTATAATGCAAAAATATCTATTGATGATTTTGATAAGATTACTACAAGATTAATATATCGTTAACATAATATATCTTTAGTGTTTCGATTGCATTTCATATGTATTAAATGAATTCGAATAACATCAATGAAATATTATTATAATACTAATGGAATGATTATTAATGTTATAATACTATT
>ERZ795055.4216-NODE-4216-length-10183-cov-9.577705_pt1 | contig 10183 bp, 9 predicted proteins | sample MGYA00375139_ERZ795055 | MGnify/ENA primary metagenome ERZ795055 (study PRJEB30184, sample SAMN05720283) | anaerobic digester metagenome | isolation source: active sludge of municipal wastewater-treating anaerobic digesters | place: USA | collected 2015-01-23 ...
GCCAGCCGCTACGCCAAATATAAAATTATTTATTTAGCAATTCGAGTTATTTAGACGTTACAAGCATTGCGCCTTTAACAAGCTGAGCAAAACTTTCTGCATCAAGGCTTGCGCCGCCGACTAAAGCTCCGTCAATATCTGACTGGCTCATTTGCTCTTCGATCGTTGAAGGTTTTACGCTTCCGCCATATAAAATTCTTGCTTTATCAGCCGCATCCTTACTGGAAACTTCAGCTACAGTTGATCTGATTAACTTGATTACTCTGTTAGCTTCGGGGGATTCACAGGTTTTGCCTGTTCCAATCGCCCATACAGGCTCATACGCAATTACTGATTTTGCGATTTGTTCTTCTGTTAAGTCTTTAAGGTCTGCGATAATCTGATTTTTTACGATTTTATCAGTTTGTCCAGCTTCTCTTTGTTCTAAAGTTTCTCCGCAACAAATAATAGGGATCAATCCATGCGCAAGAATCGTTTTAGCTTTAAGGTTTATGGCGTTATCGGTTTCTCCAAAATACTGTCTTCTTTCGCTATGACCGATAATTATATATGTTGCGCCAACTTCTTTAATCATAGGAACAGAAACTTCTCCGGTAAAAGCTCCTGCATCTTCATAATAACAGTTTTGAGCTCCTAAATAAATACTTTTACTTGAGTCAATGATATCTCCTACTGTTTTAAGGGAAGTAAAAACAGGACATACAACCACAATGGGCATTTTTTCCCTGTCCAGGTCCATAATTTTAATTTTAATATCTTCTACAAGATTAATTGATTCGTCAATTGTTTTATTTAATTTCCAATTTCCGGCAATAATAGGTTTTCTCATTTCCAATTCTCCTGCATTACTAATTATTTTTGATTCTTAGCCAAGAATATCAATAACATTAATTCTTGTAAATAAAATTTTATGGCAATCAAAATATACCAATCCAAATAAGTTTTCGTTAATTTATTAAAAAGCTAATAAACTTGAATTGCTAATTACCCGAAACGCTGAAATAGCTTGAAATTCTATTTTAATTTTTTATGCGGCTCGCAGGCAAAGCCTGCGAGCCGCATGTCCTTAAGAAGGCGTAGCGGCTGGCTTCGCCAGCCGCTACGCCAAATATAAAATTATTTATTTAGCAATTCAGGTTAATAAGTAGGTAACAAAAAGTTTTCAAGTTTTTATCTACCCAACCCCAACCCCTTCCCTTCAAAGGGAAGGGGCTTTTGTTGTTTGTTTGCCTCACTCGCTTCGCTCGTTCGGCAAAATTTAATAAGAGTTGAAAATTTTTTGTCTGTTACTTATCTACAGCCCGCGCCGCCCGCAGGGCGGCGCGGGCTGAGTAATGGTATAGCGGGTGTTTCGGCTTCGCCGCATGAATGAGTTAAAACTCCCGCTTGCGCAACAAAACACCCGCTAATTAAGGATTTATAAAAACCATCTTTTTTATTTAACGGTTTTTAAAATTGATTGATATAACAATTCGCTAGAATAGTCTAAAAAGCTTTTCCGCATTCATAGAAGTTGTATTTGCAACCTCTACAAGACTTATCCCTTTTATATGAGCAATTTCTTCCGCTGTAAATTTAATTTTGGAAGGATCATTTTGCTTGCCTCTGAAGGGATGAGGGGTCAAATAAGGAGAATCTGTTTCCAGAAGCAACCATTCCAAAGGAACTTTTGCCGCAACTTCTTTTGGCGTTTTCGCGTTTTTAAAAGTTACAGGTCCTCCAAGAGCAATATAATAGCCAATTTTTATACATTCCAAAGCAAATTCCACACTGCCGGAAAAGCAGTGCATTACTCCCTTAACATTCGGAAATTCTTTTAAAATTTCTATTGTGTCGGCATGAGCATCTCTGTTATGTACAATTACAGGTAAATTTAGCTCTTCAGCAAGTCTTAAATGCTCTCTAAAGGCAAATTTTTGTTTGTCTATAAATGTTGTATCCCAATAATAATCAAGTCCTGTTTCTCCAACAGCTATAATCTTCTTATGAGAGGCGTATTCTTTAAGTATATTATAATTATCGTCCTTCCAGTCTTTGGTTTCCGAGGGATGCGCAGCAACTGCCCCATAAATATTATCGTATTTATCAATAATATCAATAATTTTAGGGATATTTGGCAAAGTAACGCCGGGTGTAATTATCTTTTCAACTCCTGCATCAAAAGCCTTTCCGATAAGTTCATCCAAAACATCCCTGTATTCATCAAAATCCAGATGGGCATGTGTGTCTATAAGCCTGTAATTTTTTTCATTCATAATTTAATTATACCAATAATAAATATCAGGAGTTATAACTTGTTTTTGAAAATTAACCCAAAAAAGTCTTTTTTAGAACAGTAAATTTTCTAAATAAAATGATAAACATGACAAAACTTATGCTAAATAGCGCAAACGCCAATCCTATCCAGTATCCAAGAAGATTAAGATTAAATTTAAACGCAAGAATACTGCCCAGAGGAATTCCTATGATCCAGTAGCCTGCAAACATTGCAAAAAATACTATTGAAGTCATTTTTAAACCTTTTAAAATACCTCCCAAAACAACCTGTAGCCCGTCAAAAACTTGAAATAAAGCGGCAACATATAAAAGCGGTATACAAACTTCTAAAAGTTTAATATCTGAAGTAAATATCTTTATAAAAAATTCGGGAATCAAAAAGAATAAAACTCCTGCGCTGCCCATAAATACTAAAGAAATTGCTGTTCCAACAACAGAAAACCGTTTTAAATCCAAATAGTTGCCTGCTCCGTTAGCATAGCCTGCTTTAACTGCCACTGCATTAGAAATAGCAAGCGGAATCATAAACGTAATGCTCGCTAAAGTTAAAACTATTGTGTGAGCGGCGGCATAAACTCCTGAAATTCTCCCCACTATTATTGTTATAATATTAAATCCCAGAAATTCAAACAGCAGTCCTAATGAAATAGGATAACCGATCTTTATAAGCTGGTTTAGATAAGGTTTGTCCATTTTTACGCTCCCTTTAATAAATTTTAGACAGTATAAAAATAGAGTTAATCCCATAAATGACCGCACAATTAAGCTTGCAATCGCTAATCCTTTGATTCCCAGCTCAGGGAATATCCAAATTCCAAAGACTAACAGGACGTTTAATAAGATATTCACAAAAATTGCGGCTATAGAGATGATATTGGGCAGAAAAACAATTTCATAAGATTGCAAAAACTCTTTTAAGCCAAAATGCAAATAAGCTCCAAACACTGAAAAGGCGCAAATTATTATATATTCTTTGATTAGCGGAACAAGACCGGCTTCAAAGCCCATCTTGTCAATAAATAATACGCTTAATAATGTTATAATGCAGAAAATCAAAGCTAAAATCAGCGAATAATTAACGCTTGCCATAAAAAATTTTTTTGTTCTTTTGCGCTCTCCCCTGTAATTGGCTAATACAGGCGAAATACTAGCCATTAAGCCGATTCCGACTATATAAATACTCATTGATATTGAAGTGGCGATACTGATCGCTTGAACTGTAGAGCTTCCATGCCTTGCCGCAACAAAAACATCTCCTGCGCCAATCAAAACATGCCCTAAATTACCCATTATTATAGGCAGGGAAAAGAACAGCAATTCTTTTGCGTAATTTTTATATATATTAAAGCTGGTTTTAATCATTTAATTCTTGTACGCCCTGTTTATGAAGTTTTTTATGTGGTTAATAGCCTGTGGATGCCTCATTACCACTATGTTTGAGCCTGACGCAAGCATTGAGCTCGCTGTTGCGGATTCCCATAAAATCGCTCTGGTATTCAAATCCCCCCACTCTTCAGGAACATTTGAAGACTTCGCCTCTTTTGTTTTCCAGGCTTCTTCGCCTACAAATGTGATTACAGGCATATTTAACATTGCATCGCCATTTAAGGCGGCGAGTTTTATCCGCTCAATTATGCTGTAAGCATAGTCAAGACCATATCCCAGACTGCCTGTATTCGGGTCAATTAAAATTCTGTCGGCATTAAAACCAAGTTCGGTAAGTAAAATATTCAACTGTTTGGTTAAATTAATATCAATTGGCGTTCTTGCGATAATATTATGTCCGCAATCTCTTATTGTCGGAGCTATTTGTTTATAGTTTTCCTCTTCTACTACTCCAATTGTACATTTTCTGCTTGCTGATTCTGCTAATGCGCTAAGTAATTTAATATCCAAATCTCTTTTAAATGAACCTGTTATTATTAGAGGCAATTGAGTAATTGAAAGTATTTCTTTGAGCTGTTCTTTACTTTTCTCGATTTCATAATCCGTATTAGAGCAGTTTTCAATATTAAATCTTATTGCCAAAAGCTCAAAACCACTTGCTTCAGCGAATTTAACGCATTCAAGCGGATCGTAAATTTTTTCTTGCCATGCCTGTTTAAGCAATTCAGGATAATTTGCCGGAATGTTAGTTAGAATTTCACAGGCTATAAGAGGCTTATGGCAAGCTCCGGCTTCCTCATTCATAAACATAAGCGAACTTTCACCGCCTGTTTTTACGCCATTCAGGTCTATTTCCATTATTCTGGATTTAAATGCTTTATTTGGGGTTTTATATTCTGTTTCCATATTATTAAACCGTTAAATTAACTGCTGCTTTATATTTTTCCCGCAAATAATCGGGTATTACCTTAAAAAGTTTGCCTTCTCTACTGGTAGTAACTCCTTTTGCTTTTGCTGTCAATACAATACGTCCTGTTTTTATATTTTTTATTTCCTGATAAAATACGATATCAGTCGTATTAAACTGCTCTATAGAGCTTTCTATGCTCAAATCATCATACGGACGACAAAAATGCTTATATTTGATCTCCAGTTCAACCACGGGCATAAGGATTCCCATAGCGTCCATTTCAAGAAATTTAATGCCTATCTGTTCCAGAGCCTCGATTCTTCCGGCTTCAAGCCATTTTATATAAGCTCCATGCCAGACGACACCGTATGAATCGGTGTCGCCCGGATAGACTTTTATTCTGAATTCGTGTTTCATTGATCTATTATTTGCTTGCCAAAGCGGCTTCTCTTTCCTGATCGGTTACATCTCTCATTGAAAGATTGACTCTTCCCTTTTCATCGATGCCAAGAACTTTTACTACAACCTGATCTCCAAGGCTTACAACCTCATCAACCGTATTTATTCTTCTTTGAGCGAGTTTTGAAATGTGGACAAGCCCGTCTTTGCCTGGAGCTACTTCAACAAATGCTCCGATTGGCAGAGTTCTGACAACTTTTCCCGCAAGTATCATTCCGGTTTCAAGCTTAAGAGTAAGTTGTTTTACCATTTGAAGAGCTTTTTTCATTCCTTCAGCTTCTGAACAGCCTACATGAACAGTTCCGTCATCTTCTATATCAATTGTTGCGCCTGTTTGCTCGATAATTCCTTTAATTGTTTTACCGCCAGGACCAATTAATGCGCCGATAGTATCAGGATCAATCTTCAGTGTTTGCAGTCTTGGAGCCCATTCTGAAAGTTCTGCTCTCGGCTCAGGCATTGTTTGAACCATTTTATCAAGTATATGCAGTCTTCCTTTTTTAGCTTCGTCGATTGCCTCTTTAAGCGTGCTTGTATCAAGCCCTTTTATTTTAATATCCATTTGTAGAGCCGTGATTCCGTTTTGATCGCCTGTAACTTTAAAGTCCATGTCGCCTAAGAAATCTTCGATTCCCTGAATATCAGTAAGTACAACGGTTTTGTCTTTTTCTTTTATAAGTCCCATTGCAACGCCCGCAATTACGGTTTTCATAGGCACTCCCGCATCCATAAGAGCCAGACAGCTTGCGCATGTGCTTGCCATGCTGGTAGATCCGTTGGATTCAAGAACATCCGAGTTTACTCTTATAGCGTAAACAAATTCTTCTTTAGGAGGCAATGCCGGTATAATCGCTCTTTCCGCAAGCGCGCCATGCCCGATTTCTCTTCTTCCAGGTCCTCTTGAAGGTCTTACTTCCCCTACTGAAAAAGCAGGGAACGCATAATTATGCATATATCTTTTTTCTGTCTGAGGATCAACTCCTTCAAGTTCCTGAGCAAGTCCTGGACCTGCAAGAGTGGCAGAAGACAGCACCTGAGTGCTTCCTCTGGTAAATACAGCCGAGCCGTGAACTCTTGGAAGCATTCCTACTTCACAGGTTATTGGTCTGATTTCGTCGGCTTTTCTTCCGTCGGCTCTTACGCCTTCTTTAATAATCATTTCTCGCATTATTTCTTTTTCGAGCGATTTAAATTCTTCTGAAACAAAATCCAGACCGGATTCTGCAAGAAGAACTTTTATGGAATGATCTTCAGGCAATGCTTTTACTTTTTCTTTCAATGCAGCTTTTGCAGCATTTATAAGTTCTTTTCTTGTAGCTCTGTCAAATTGATGATATGCCTTATATACATTATCTCTACAAGTTTCTGAAGTCAATTTTTTAAGCTCTGTTGTATCATAAGGGTTAATATATTCTTTTTTAACAACTCCACATTGAGCAAAGAACTCTTTTTGCGCCTGAACCTGTTTTTTAATTTCCTCCATAGCTACTTCAACAGCCTGAAGTATTTTTGATTCGGGCACAAAGTTGCATCCGGCTTCCACCATGATTACAGAATCTTCTGTTCCGGCGATTACAATATCAAGATCGCTTTCATTTGATTGATTATAAGTCGGATTTATCACAAATTTACCGTCAAGTTCTGAAACTCTTACAGCTCCAATAGGTCCTTCAAAAGGAAGCCCTGCAAGTCCAAGAGCAACAGAAGCTCCGAAAATAGCAAATGTATCAGGCTGTAATTCCTGATCTGAACTTAATGTTGACGCAACAATCTGTACGTCATTTCTATATCCTTTAGGGAACAGCGGTCTTACAGGTCTGTCAATAAGTCTGCTGATTAAAATAGCCTTGTCTGAAGGTCTGCCTTCTTTTCTCATAAAGCTTCCAGGAATTTTACCTATGGAAGACATTTTTTCTTCATAGTCAACCAATAATGGGAAAAAGTCTATTCCCGGTCTGGGGTCTTCTGTGCCTGTTGCGGAAACTAATATTACATTATCTCCACATTTTACTGTAACAGCGCCGCCCGCTGATTTTGCAAGTCTGCCTGTTTCTAGTTCTACCTGATGTTCACCGATTTTTAGCGAATAATTTTGAATTGAATCCATTTACTTACTACCTTTTTCATTTCTTACTTTTTACTTCTTTTTTCATATTCTTTATTAGTATATATTAAAAAAAAAATTGAAAACAGAAAATTCTATAGTGTTCTATACTAATCCAAATAAGTTTTCGTTAATTTGTTAAAAAGCTAATATCTACAGCCCGCGCCGCCCTGCGGGCGGCGCGGGCTGAGTAAGGATATAGCGGGTGTTTCGGCTTCGCCGAAACACCCGCTAATTAGGACTTTACAAAAATCGCCTCTTTCATTTGCCGATTTTTTTCAATAATTGATATACATTTGCAAATGGGCGGCTGTGGCTACGAAAATTGTCATGCCGAAACAAGTTAAAAAAGATTTTATCTTAACTTCTTCGCCAAATTTTAATATCCAGGCACAGAAGGCGCATTAAAAACAGATTTGTTTTTTGCTAAAACGGGAATTTCGTTTCTTTCCTTTACTTCCATTACCTGATCAGCTTTTTTTAAAAAATCTATTTTCTGAACTTTATCATCAACATTATAAAAAGATTTTAAATAATCAACCTTGTTTTGAAGCTCTATATTTTCATAGTTAATTTTATTTGTGGAAATATGCAGCTCTTTTATTTTGCTTTCTTTTGCTATAACGCCAAGATAGCTCACCATACAAAGAACTACCGATAGCAGTAAAGCAAAAGCAAGAATTACATTTATTTTTATAATAACAGGCTTTTTATAAGCAGAGTTCTGTTCTGAAAATTTTCCCTGTATAACTCTGTTTTGATTTTTTGAAACCTGTTTTTTCTTTTGTGACAAATCAACGTTTACCATTCTCTCACCCTATTTATTTAAATAATTTTCTCCGCTATACGCATTTTCGCGCTTCTTGATGAAGGATTTTCTCTTAGCTCTTCTCTGGAAGGAACAAGAGGTTTTTTAGAAATAATTTTCAAAACAGGCGGCTCACATTCGCATATCATTTTACCTAGAGGGCAAATGCACTTTGATGAATACCGTCTGAAATTATTTTTAACCAATCTGTCTTCAAGTGAATGAAAACTTATTACAACTATTCTAGCATTTACATCTAATAAGTGAACAATTTTATTTAATGTTTTTTCTAAAAGCTCAAGCTCCTGATTTACCGCAATTCTTAACGCCTGAAAAATTCTTGTCGCCGGATGAATTTTCTGACCTGAGCGGGGAATATTTTTCAGAAGAATATCAGCCAACTCTTTTGTGGTATTAATTTTTTGCGTTTTTCGTATTTGGACAAGTTTTTTTGCAATTTTGCGTGAAAAACGCTCTTCTCCAAACTCTTTAAATATCTTATATAATTGTTCTTCACTCCATGAATTAACTATATCATAGGCTGAAACAGGAAGATCAGGGTTCATCCTCATATCAAGAGCGGAATCATGCATAAAACTGAACCCTCTTTCTTCTGAAGTAAGCTGATGATAAGAAACTCCAAGATCAAACAGAATGCCGCCCGTTATTTTTTCTATATTCAGCTCTTTTAAAACGTCAGGAATCTCTGAATAATTTGATTTTATTATTGTTGTTATTTCTTTATACTCTTCCAATCGGGCAGTACAAGCCTTAATCGCGTCAGGATCGGTATCAAAAATAATAAGTCTGCCTTCGGGAAAGATTTTTTCGGCTATTGCAAATGAATGCCCGCCGCCGCCGGCTGTGGCATCGATATAAATTTTCCCTTTCCGGCAATTTAAAGCGTCAACCGCTTCATTTAAAAGGACTGTTTTATGGACAAAATCGTTCATATTAAATTAATTTAAGCCATGCCTGCGTTGCTTAGTCTTTTTCTACGTTTCATAAGATCAACAAAGGCTTCAAGTCTTGTAACAAACCCGGCTCTTCCTGTTTGTTCATCCATTACAAGGGCTAAAATCGGTAATGCGCCATCTTGTCGCATTCTTGGGAAGATATTTTGGGACATGATCTCCGGCATGCAGGTGAAAGGGCTAACATGCACTATTCCGTCCGTTCCCCTGCTTGTCGCATAAGCCACATCGCTGACGGATTCTATGGCATCTCCGCCGATATCTCTTGTAAGATAAGGCTTTGCAAACCTGAATGCTCTTTCAAGGTGAGTTTCACCGCTTCTCAGAAATTTTGGAATTATTGCTGTTTTTACCCAACCGCTTAAACTCATGCTTCTTTTTGTCTGAACTCCAAGTCTGCCAAGTTCTCTTTCAATATGCTGGTTAGAAAAAGGATCAAGCACCATAAAAATTTCACCTGTTAAATCAACGTTTAAAACCTCTCTATTCGTATCGATAGCGGTTTTTTTAATTTCTTTTATTGCTTCAATTTTAGCTTCTTTAAGGTCTTTTCCGGTAGAAGCCTCATCTACCCAATTTAAAGATTTATTAAACGCTTTTTCTGCCTGTCCATAATCAAATTCTCTTGCTCTATAATATGAAAGCGTGTTTTCCAGATCATCGAGAACAAAAACTTTTTGAAGAGCAAGTCCTACAGCTTTTCCCAGATCAACAATATTTGTATTTCCGCTTACTGTTTTCATGCAGTCGACCAATTCAAAAAATTTGCCTTTATAAAGGTCGATATCAATATATTTAATTTTGTATCCCAAGTCTTCAAGGGCGTTTTTAATAGATTTGCTATATTCGCCAAGTCTGCAAATTCCAGGACTGCTTATCATGATTACAGCTTCAGCTCCGCGCTCTACAGCTTCTATGTAGTTGCCGAGCAACAGTTTGTAAGGAAGACATATAGCTTCAGGACTGTACTTTGTGCCTAGAGAAAGAGTTTTTTTACTTGTTTTAGGCGGAAGTATGACTTCTCCTCCCAGAGATTTTATTAATGATGCTCCCACCACATATAAACTCCCCATATGAGGGAATGAAACTTTTATTTTTTTACTCTTTTTATTAGTCATCAGTTATTTTCACCTGTAGTTTTTAAATTTATTACAATCTGAATATAAAATTTTGTCTATTATGTTAAGCATATTTAGCTATATAAATATAATAATTTAAAATTAAAATATTTGTAAAATAATTTTAATTTTAAATTATTATTTAAC
>ERZ795055.4219-NODE-4219-length-10179-cov-7.490024_pt1 | contig 10179 bp, 7 predicted proteins | sample MGYA00375139_ERZ795055 | MGnify/ENA primary metagenome ERZ795055 (study PRJEB30184, sample SAMN05720283) | anaerobic digester metagenome | isolation source: active sludge of municipal wastewater-treating anaerobic digesters | place: USA | collected 2015-01-23 ...
GGATAATGTGCGCGCTCTGGTGCTGGAGGATCAGATCGTGGACTGGGTGCTGGAGCGGGCGCAGGTCACCGAGAAAGCCAGCTCCTTCGCCGAGATCATGACCCCCGGTCAGCAACCCGCAGCAGCTCCGGCGGAGTCGGTTGAATGAGCGAAAAAGGTTCTGCTACCGCCATCCAGGCGCTCAATCTGGTGCCGATCGTGGTCGAGCAGACCGCGCGCGGCGAACGAGCCTACGATATCTATTCCCGCCTGCTCAAAGAGCGGGTGGTGTTTCTGGTGGGGCCGGTCGAGGATTACGCCGCCAATCTGATCGTAGCGCAGCTTCTGTTCCTGGAGGCCGAGAATCCCGATAAGGACATCCATCTCTACATCAACTCGCCGGGCGGTTCGGTCAGCGCTGGCCTGGCGATCTACGACACCATGCAATTTATCAAGCCGGATGTCAGCACCATGTGCGTGGGCCAGGCCGCCAGCATGGGCGCGCTGCTGCTGGCTGGTGGTGCGGCGGGCAAACGGTTCTGCCTGCCGCATTCGCGGGTGATGATCCATCAGCCACTGGGCGGCTTTCAGGGCCAGGCCAGTGATTTCGACATTCACGCCCGGGAAATTCTGCTGGTTCGGGACCGGCTCAACCGTATTCTGGCCAAACATACCGGCCAACCGGTCGAAAAAATTGCGGTTGATACCGACCGCGACAATTTTATGGGTGGGGCCGAGGCGGTCGAATATGGCCTGATTGACGCCGTCTTGAACCAGCGCGTTCCCGCCAGTTAACGATCCCATTCGTATCTCCCGCCGTCGCCGGGTGTGCATACCCCGGCGGCGCCGATCATGCGATATCCGCTGGAAGCCGGCGTTGGCTGGCTCCACCGACCGCGCCATGACGAGGATGGCCTGATGAGCAGAGACCGAAGTGACCGGGATGACGATAAGCTGTTGTATTGCTCCTTTTGCGGTAAGAGCCAGCACGAGGTGCGCAAGCTGATCGCCGGGCCGAACGTATTTATTTGCGATGAATGCGTTGAGCTGTGCAACGACATCATCCGCGAGGAGATGGAGGAAAACGCCCCGGCCGCCGCGAGCAAGCTACCCAAGCCCCACGATATCAATCAGGTGCTCGACGAATACGTGATCGGCCAGGATCGCGCCAAGAAAGTCCTCGCGGTTGCGGTGTACAACCATTTCAAGCGCCTGGAGCTGCAACGCGCCGGCCGCGCCAAGGATCCTGAGATCGAGGTCGCCAAGAGCAACATCCTGTTGATCGGCCCCACCGGTTCGGGCAAGACTCTGTTGGCCGAGACGCTGGCCCGGTTGCTGAACGTGCCGTTCACCATCGCCGACGCCACCACGCTAACCGAGGCCGGCTACGTCGGCGAGGACGTGGAGAACATCATTCAGAAGCTGCTGCAAAAGTGTGAGTACGATGTCGAGAAGGCGCAGACGGGCATCGTCTACATTGATGAGATCGACAAGATTTCCCGCAAGTCCGATAACCCTTCGATCACCCGCGACGTGTCGGGCGAAGGCGTGCAGCAAGCATTGCTGAAGCTCATTGAAGGCACGCTCGCATCGGTGCCGCCGCAGGGTGGGCGCAAGCATCCGCAGCAGGAATTTTTGCAGGTGGATACCTCCAATATCCTGTTCATTTGCGGCGGGGCGTTCGCCGGGCTGGACAAGGTGATCCGCAGCCGTTCCGAGAAAGGCGGCATCGGCTTTTCAGCCGAGGTCAAGAGCAAGGACCAGGGCAAGAACCTCGGCGAAGTGCTGATGGAGGTTGAGCCGGAGGACTTGATCAAGTACGGCCTGATCCCGGAATTCGTCGGTCGTCTGCCGGTCGTGGCAACCCTGACCGAACTGGACGAGCACGCCCTGGTACGGATTTTGACCGAACCCAAAAACGCCATCGCCAAGCAGTTCAGGAAGTTGTTTGAAATGGAAGGTAGCGAACTGGAATTCCGTGAAGAAGCCTTGCGGGCGGTCGCGCGCCGAGCGATGGAACGCAAGACCGGCGCACGCGGTCTACGCACCATCCTGGAGCACATTCTGCTGGATACCATGTACGATTTGCCGAGCTTGCAGAATGTGCGCAAGGTAGTGGTGGATGAGTCCGTGGTCAACGGGCGCGCCAAACCCTATTTCATCTACGAGAATCCCGAACGCCGCGCCGCCGCGCACGAGTGACCGCTCATCCCTACTGCCGGCGTGCGCCCGGAGAGCCTGCCTCATGAAGCGTAGCGAAATCCCGTTTGACAGTTTGCCCAGCCACGCGCTGATGCCCGTGTTGCCGCTGCGCGACGTGGTCGTCTATCCGCACATGGTCATCCCGCTGTTCGTGGGGCGAGAGAAATCCATCCATGCGCTCGATCTGGCGATGCAGCAGAACAAGCGCATCGTGCTGGTGGCGCAGCGCGGCGCTGAGGTGGACGACCCGCGCACCAGCGATTTGTACGCGATCGGCACGCTGGCCAACATTCTACAATTGCTGCGGCTGCCGGATGGCACGGTCAAGGTGCTGGTGGAGGGCACCCACCGAGTGTGCATCCACCGGTTCACCGAAACCCGGTCCTGTTTCATCGCCGAAGTATCGGCGTTGGAAATACTGCCGGAAGAAGGGGAGGCCCAGGAAGTGCAGGGGTTGATGCGCTCGCTGCTCAACACCTTCGATCAGTACGCCAAGCTCAACAAGAAGATTCCGGGCGAGGTGCTCAGTTCCGTCGCCAGTATCGAAGACCCGAACCGGCTGGCCGACACGATCGCGGCCCACATGACGCTCAAGCTCGATGAGAAGCAGAAAGTTCTGGAAATCCAGGATCTGCCCGAACGGCTTGAACACCTGCTCGCTCTGGTGGAAGGCGAAATTGATATTCTCCAGGTCGAGAAACGCATCCGCGGCCGGGTCAAGCAGCAGATGGAGAAGAGCCAGCGCGAGTACTACCTGAACGAGCAGATGAAGGCGATTCAGAAGGAACTCGGCGACCTGGAGGATGCGCCCAACGAAATCGAGGAACTGGGCCAGCGCATCGAGCGGGCGGGGATGCCCAAGGAGACCAAGGCCAAGGCGCAGGCGGAATTGAACAAGCTGAAGATGATGTCGCCCATGTCCGCCGAGGCGACGGTAGTGCGTAACTACATTGACTGGCTGGTCAACGTGCCGTGGCGCAAGCGCACCAAAATTCATCAGGACCTGGTCGCCGCCGGAGAGATTCTGGAAGCCGATCACTATGGGCTGGAAAAGGTCAAGGAACGGATTCTTGAATATCTCGCTGTGCAACAACGGGCGCGCAAGCTCAAGGGACCCATCCTGTGCCTGGTCGGGCCGCCAGGCGTGGGCAAGACCTCGCTGGGACGCTCTATCGCCCGCGCTACTAACCGCAAATTCGTGCGGATGTCGTTGGGCGGGGTGCGCGACGAGGCGGAGATTCGCGGCCACCGCCGCACCTATATCGGCTCGCTGCCCGGCAAGATCATCCAGAACCTGGCTAAGGCCGGCGTGCGTAATCCGTTGTTTCTGTTCGACGAAATTGACAAGATGTCCATGGATTTCCGGGGCGATCCCTCGTCGGCCCTGCTGGAAGTGCTCGACCCCGAGCAGAACAGCACGTTCAATGATCACTATCTGGAAGTGGATTTTGACCTGTCGGACGTGATGTTCGTAGCGACCGCCAACTCGCTCAACATTCCACCGCCGTTGCTGGACCGCATGGAAGTGATTCGTATCCCCGGCTATACCGAGGATGAGAAACTGAACATCGCGCTGCGTTATCTGGTTCCCAAGCAGATCGCCAACAATGGCCTCAAAGAGGATGAACTGGAGATCGCCGAAGACGCCATCCGCGGCATTATTCACTTCTATACCCGCGAAGCCGGGGTGCGTAATCTCGAGCGCGAGATCGCCAAGATTTGCCGCAAGGTGGTCAAGGATATTACCCTGCATCCTACCGACCACAGGACGGTGGTTGGCGCTGACCTGCTGGAGAAATACCTGGGCGTGCGCCGGTTCCGCTACGGTCTGGCTGAGGAGGAGGATCAGATCGGCCAGGTGACCGGTCTGGCCTGGACCGAGGTTGGCGGCGAGTTGCTCCGCATCGAAGCGGCGCTGGTGCCGGGCAAGGGCAAACTGATCCACACCGGCCAGTTGGGCGAAGTGATGCGGGAATCCATCCAGGCGGCGATGACCGTAGTGCGCAGCCGCGCCGAGCTGCTGGGCATAGACCCGGATTTTCATCAGAACTACGATCTGCACATTCATGTGCCCGAAGGGGCCACGCCCAAGGATGGTCCCAGCGCCGGCATCGGTATGTGTACGGCGCTGGTCTCAGCCCTGACCCGAATTCCTGCACGGGCCAGCGTCGCCATGACCGGCGAGATCACCTTGCGCGGCGAGGTGCTGCCCATCGGCGGCCTCAAGGAAAAGTTGCTGGCCGCGCACCGGGGCAGCGTCGCCACCGTGGTGATTCCCGAGGAAAATCGCAAGGATTTGGCGGAAGTCCCGGAAAATATCCTGGCCCGGCTGGAAGTGCGGCCGGTGCGCTGGATTGATCAGGTGCTGGAGATTGCGTTGCAAACGCAACCGGCGCCCAAGGTCCGGGACACGGCGGAACCGGATGAAGCCGTGGCTGTGCCGGAACCCGCCGCCAAGACCGGCGGCGTCCTGGATGGCGTGCGCGCCCATTGAGAAATGGAGTCGGTCGCCAATTGACACTGCTTGAAACGCCCTGCTATAAGGATGAAAGCACTGTCTTTCTTCCGGGGCGCGGGTTATCGCTCGCCACGCGGGCTAACCCCCAAACCCAATAACGTACAACACCGCAAAGGAAGAGCCTTATGAATAAAACCGAACTTGTTGATGCTGTCGCCCAGGCCACCGATCTGTCCAAAGCCGCTGCGGGCAAAGCGGTGACTGCGGTTCTGGATGCGATTCAGGGCGCCCTCCAGAAAGGAGATTCCGTGGTGCTCACCGGATTTGGCACCTTCTCGATGCGCGAGCGTCCGGCCCGGACCGGTCATAATCCCAAGACCGGTCAGCCGATGGAACTGAAAGCCAGCAAAACTCCAGTGTTCAAAGCTGGTAAAACGTTCCGGGACACTGTAAAATAGCCCTCTTTCATAGAGGGTGCTTAGCTCAGTTGGGAGAGCATCGCCCTTACAAGGCGAGGGTCGGGGGTTCAAACCCCTCAGCACCCACCACGGTTTGGATGCCGGAGCGGTAGTTCAGATGGTTAGAATACCGGCCTGTCACGCCGGGGGTCGCGGGTTCGAGCCCCGTCCGCTCCGCCACTTGGTTCCAGCCGTACCCAGGGATTTCAGCCTGCCGTTTTTGGAGCGGTAGTTCAGATGGTTAGAATACCGGCCTGTCACGCCGGGGGTCGCGGGTTCGAGCCCCGTCCGCTCCGCCATATACTCAGGGGTGTCGTTCAGACACCCTTTTTTATGCGCGTCCGCCGCGTTTTTCCTTCCCGCACTCTGCTGTAAAACCGGGTCGTCGCCATGCTGCTACAGAAAATCCGTGATCACGCCAAAGGCTGGTTCGCCTATACCATCGTCGGTTTGCTGACTATTCCGTTCGCGGTATGGGGCATCAATTATTACTTTGAGGGCGGCGGGCCGATGGATGCCGCCGTGGTGGGCGACAGCAAGATTTCGCTCCAGGAATTTCAGCGCGCCTATCAGCAGCAGCGCCAGCGTCTGCAAGCCATGCTGGGCAGCAACGTGGATCCGGCGTTGCTGGAGGGGCCGCGTCTGAAACAGGACGTATTGCGGCAACTGGTGGATGAGCGGGTGCTGAACCAGAGCGCGCACGATCAGGGATTTCGGGTCGGCGACCAGCAACTGCACGATGCCGTTCTGGCGCTACCGATTTTTCAGCAGAACGGCGGCTTCGACCGGGAGTTATACGAACGGTTGCTGCGCAATCAGGGGTATAGCGCCGCGGCGTTTGAAGAGAGCATGCGGCAGTCGCTGGCGACCGAGCAACTGCGCACTGGGGTGATTGCGTCGGCCCTGGTGACGCCGTCGGAGCTGGAGCAATGGATCGCCCTGCTCAAACAGCAGCGGGAAGTGCAGTACGTGGTGTTGCCGCTGGCCCAGTACGCGGCCCGGGTGACGGTGGAGGATAGCGCCATCCAGGAATACTTTGAGAAAAACAAAGAACGTTTTGTCAATCCCGAACAGGTGCAAATCCAGTTTATCGAACTCAAGCTGGCGCAGATCGCTGAAGGCATCACGACTAGCGAGGAGGAACTGAAGGCCGCCTACGAGGAGCAGATTGCCAAGTACGGTCGCCCCGAGGAACGTTCGGCTTCGCATATTCTGGTTAAGCTGCCACCGAACGCCAGTGAAGAGGCCGTGGAAAAGGCGCGCGCCAAGGCGCAGCAAATCGCCGACAGCATCCGCTCTGGCGGCAAGAGTTTCGACCAGGCGTTGCAGGAAGCCAAGACCGATGCGTCTGGCGAACTGGAGGGCGCTGAACTGGGCGTGATCAGCAAGGGCATGTTCGACAGCCCGGCGTTTGAAACCGCCCTGTTCGCCTTGGCGAAAGCGGGCGAGGTCAGCGAACCGGTGCGGATGCCGTCCGGTTTCCACATTATCCGACTGGATAACCTCACGCCCGCCCAGGTGAAACCATTCGAGGAAGTACGTGAGACGGTGGTGGCGGAACTGCGCCAGCAGAAAGCCGAGAACCGCTTGTACGAAATCAGCCAGACGCTCGCTAATCTGGGTTATGAACATCCCGACAGCCTGGAACCGGCAGCCAAAGCACTGAATGTGCCGGTTCAAGAAAGCAGTTGGTTTGAGCGCAAGGGTGGAGAGGGCATCGCCGCTAACCCCAAAGTCGCGGAGAGCGCCTTTGGCGAAGATGTGCTCAAGCGCGGCGTCAACAGCGAACCGCTGGAACTGGAGCCGGGCCATATTGTGATGATCCGGGTCAAGGCGCACAAGGACGCCACACCGCGCAGTCTGGAAGAGTCCCGCGAGGACATCGTCAAGGCATTGCGCGAGCAGAAGGCTCGCGAAGCCATCGCCAAGGATGCGGAGACGCTGAAGGCGCGCGCCGCCAAGGGCGAGCATCCGCAAATCCTGGCTACGGAGTTTGGCGGTGAGTTCAAAAATGTCGGGTTGGCAGGGCGCGACGCTACGACGGTAGACCCTGCGGTGTTGGAGGCTGCGTTCCGGTTGCCGCAACCAGACGCCGGTCAGGTCGCAGTAGGTTCCACGACGCTGGCGAACGGCGATCAGGTGGTGCTGGAAGTTATTCGGGTCACGCCTGGCCAGAAGGACTCACTTTCCGAGGATGAGCGCAAGACCTTGGCGCAACAACTGGCGCAACGGGCTGGCGCCGATGAGTTCGATAAGCTGCTGGATAGCGTGCGGGCCAGGACCAAGGTGGTGAATTATAACGACCGTCTGTAGGAATGAAGACTCCCTCCCCTCTTGTGGGGGAGGGCTGGGGTGGGGGATTACCGGAAATGAGTATTATTCCATCGCCCCCAGCGCGACGGTGTTGAAACCGCCATCCACGTAGACGATTTCGCCGGTGATGCCGGAGGCCAGGTCGGAGCACAAAAATGCTGCGGTGTTGCCCACTTCTTCGATGGTGACGCACTTGCGCAGCGGGGCGATGTGCTCGAAGGTATCCAGCATCTTGCGGAAGTTCTTGATGCCGGACGCCGCCAGGGTGCGAATCGGCCCGGCGGAAATGGCGTTAACCCGGATGCCTTCCGGCCCCAGCGCCTGGGCCAGATAGCGGACATTGGCGTCCAGACTGGCCTTGGCCAGACCCATCACGTTGTAGTTGGGCACCACCCGCGCGCCGCCCAGATAGGTCATGGTGATCAGCGCGCCCCGCCGGCCTTGCATCAGCGGCCGGGCCGCCTTGGCCAGCGCCGCGAAACTGTAGGAACTGATGTCATGGGCGACGCGGAAATTTTCGCGGCTGATGCCTTCCAGGAAATCCCCTTCCAGCGCCTCGCGCGGCGCGTAGGCCACCGAATGAACCACGATGTCCAGCCCGTCCCAGTGTTGCTGGAGCCCCTCGAACACTGCCGTGATGGCGGCGTCGCTTTCCACATCGCAGGGCAGGGCGATGGAACTGCCCAGTTCGGCGGCCATCTTCTCGACCCGGGGTTGCAGTTTGTCGTTCTGATAAGTGAACGCGAGTTCGGCGCCTTCCCGGCGCATGGCCTGAGCGATGCCATAAGCGATGGAACGGTTGCTGGCGACTCCCACGATCAGGGCGCGTTTGCCGGCGAGAAAGCCCATAATGAACTCCTGTGCGGTTTTGTTATCGTTTAGACGGTGGTTGTTAACTTGGCGAACTGTAAAGGATAGTGCATGGCGCGCGCAAAAAACCGTTTCTTTCGGCGGCTGACTGCTGGCTTGGCCGGGCTGGTCAGTATGCTGGTCGCAACCGTCGGGCTGGGCGCCCCGGTCCATGGCATCGCCCTGCACGGCCAGCCGAAGTATGGGCCGAATTTCCCGCATTTCGACTATGTCAATCCCAACGCGCCCAAGGGCGGGGAGGCGCGGTTTGCCGCCATCGGCGGCTTCGACACCTTCAATCCCTTCAATATCAAGGGCGAAGCCGCCGCCGGTATCGGCCAACTGTTTGAAACGTTGCTGATGAGCAGCGCCGACGAGCCGTTCAGCGAATATGGGCTGATCGCCGAGAGTGTGGATGTCGCTGAGGATCGCGGGTCAGTGACCTTTGCGATTCGGCCCCAGGCGAAATTTCACGATGGCGGTCCGATCACCGCCGATGACGTGCTGTTTTCCTTCGAGACGCTGAAGACTAAAGGCAGTCCGTTTTTCCGGCTCTATTACGCCAATGTCGCCAAGGCCGAAAAGATGGGCGAGCGGCAGGTAAAGTTCACGTTCGCGCCCGGCGAAAATCGGGAATTGCCGCTGATCATGGGGCAGATGCCGGTGCTGGCGAAGAAGTACTGGGAAAACCGGGATTTTGCCGCGACCACACTGGACGTTCCGGTGGGCAGTGGCCCCTACCGGGTTGAACGCTTTGAGGCGGGCCGGTTCATCGTCTATCAGCGCGACGGGAATTACTGGGGCAAGGATTTGCCCGTGAACCGGGGTCTGCACAACATTGACCGGCTGCGCTACGACTATTACCGCGATGTCGTCGTGGCGCTGGAAGCGTTCAAAGCGGGGGCGTATGACCTGCGTTTGGAGAATTCCGCCAAACAGTGGGCGACCGGCTACGACTTCCCGGCTTTGACCAAGGGCCTGGTGAAAAAGGAGACCTTCTCCCGGCAGATGCCGGCCGGGATGCAGGGGTTTGCTTTCAATCTGCGCCGGCCCCTGTTTCAGGACGCCCGGGTGCGCCAGGCGCTGGGCTACGCCTTTGATTTCGAGTGGAGCAACCGCAATCTGTTCTACAACCAGTACACCCGGACCCGCAGTTATTTCGACAACTCGGAACTGGCAGCGCGGGGTTTGCCGTCGCCGGAGGAACTGGCGCTGTTGGAGCCACTGCGCAAGGAACTGCCGCCGGAGGTCTTCACTACCGTTTACGAGCCGCCGGTCGCGAACGACGACGCCCAACTGCGCGCCAATATGCAAAAAGCCTTGCAACTGTTGCAGGGCGCCGGTTGGACCTTCCGCGACCGCAAGTTGGTCAATGCCAAAACCGGCGAGCCGTTCCGCTTCGAGTTGCTGATCGCCGAACCGACCTGGGAACGGATCGGACTGCCCTTCGCCCGCAACCTGGAGCGGCTGGGCATTGAAATGAGCGTGCGGTCGGTGGATTCGGCGCAGTACGAAAACCGGTTGCGCGCTTTCGATTTTGATGTGGTGGTGAATGTCTGGGGTCAGTCGCTATCGCCGGGCAACGAGCAGCGCGAGTTCTGGAGCAGCGCCGCCGCCGATCAGCCGGGCAGCCGCAACCTGGTCGGTCTGAAAAATCCGGCGGTGGATCGGTTGGTGGATCAGGTGATCGCAGCGCCGGACCGCCCCAGTCTGGTCACGCGGGTGCGGGCGCTGGACCGGGCGTTGCAATGGAATTTCCTGGTCATCCCGCACTGGCATATTCCTTACGACCGGGTCGCTTTCTGGGACAAGTTTGGCTATCCGGCGGTGACGCCGTTGCAAGGCGTGCAACTGGACACCTGGTGGATTGATCCGGCCAAGGACGCGGCGCTGGCCGAGCGCAAGAGCGGGAAGTAGTCC
>ERZ795055.4235-NODE-4235-length-10154-cov-3.047926_pt1 | contig 10154 bp, 15 predicted proteins | sample MGYA00375139_ERZ795055 | MGnify/ENA primary metagenome ERZ795055 (study PRJEB30184, sample SAMN05720283) | anaerobic digester metagenome | isolation source: active sludge of municipal wastewater-treating anaerobic digesters | place: USA | collected 2015-01-23 ...
CGGGCAATTCCGCGCGGATCGCCGCATTGATGGCTTGCCGCGCTTTGCCCTTAGCCCCGTATTTCTCACGCAGGTCTCGCATAGGCATGGTCGAACCTCACTGTTCGGATGGATCGGAGGCCAGCAACGCCGCCCACTGGTCGGCGTCGAACTCGAGCGATTCTCTCGCCTCGTTTTCGTCCACGCCAGCATACAGCGGGTTTCGTGTGCCTCGAGTGTAGGTGCGGTACTCCACAACGCCACCGCCCGCGTCGCGATCAACCTCCACAACATCCTCACAATCTTCCGATTGGTAGGTCGCGGTACTGGACACGCCGCGGATGCTGAAGTACCTGGGAGTGCTAGAGGAATCGAGGTAGCCATACACCGGCTGGATTTCGTTGCGGATCTGGCCGCGAATGTCGGCCAAGCCATCCGGCAGATCACCCGCGCTGAGTTCGAACACTTCAGCCCCTTCCGTTTGCGCGAGGTACTCACGGGCGGCATCAACAGCGGCCTCTTCAGTCTCGAAGCGGCTCGGCGAGCATTCGCACTCGTACTCAAACTCATCCGGCCATTGGGGATTGGCGACGATGTTGTTGATCGCGTACATGATCCGACTCCTGTGTTGATTGAAAGTTTCCGCCACCGCTCGCGCCCTCTCAGTCGGCGCGAGCGGGGCCGGAGCCCCGGCCGCTCACTCGGTGACCACGACGAGATCTTCTTCTTCCTCGGACTGCCCGGGCAGCACCACCTGGCTCTCGCGGATCTGAGGCAGCGGCACCACGACCTCCAGCTTCCGCACCACGAACGCGGCGTAGCCGATCGAGTCGCAGAACGCCTCGATGGCGTCTTCGCGGCTGTCCCGAGTCACCACGTCGCCATCGTATCCCACAGCCATCCAGATCGTCGCGGTCGTCGTTGTCGTCTTCTTGGCCATCCCATTCTCCTTTTCGCTTTTGGTCATCGTTTCCCCCTCGCGTCTGATCGAATTATAGTGCCTGAACTATAGTCGTCAATATGGTTCCGGCACTATTTTTCATTTTTTGGGAAATAGTTTCCGGAGAGGGGTTGCGTCACGTGCCAGGATAGGGCAGATCGGGATAAGGCTCGATCGGCGGCGAGTTGAGCCGATAGACGATGATCCGCTCGGCGACAGATGGTTCGTCGTCGAGCTGGTCCAGCGCGTCGACCGTGCCATCCAGTAGGGTCGGTGTCATTGCATCTTTCCCGTAGCAATCGCCCTAATAATTTTGGCAATGTGATCTTCAGCCAACTTGATTCCCCAACCGCCGCCGTCACGCTTGTTTGGTAATTCCAATACTAGCCTGTCTGCGGTTTCTCCGTGACCATTCGTAAACAACCCAGACGCGATTGCCTGTGCCAGTTTCGCAATCTCTCTTTCGGTCAGTTTCATGGCTCATCAACCTTTCGATTTCTTTACCATTGCTTCGCTTGCAAAACACTCCGATGCACGGAATCCATACGTCGCAGTCTCCACCCACTCGGAGCCGACTTTCGTAAGTGCTTCGGTAATCCACTCGCCGTTGCAGCACTCACGAGCAATCATCCGTCCGGGATACAGCGGCATCCCGTCGGCACTACGGGGAAGTGCTGCTAGGATCGGCTCGAAATATGCACGTTCGCTGTCTGTCATTCCTCACCGCCTTCCTGAAGTAGAGCGCGGTGTCCCGTAAGCAGCCATGTTGGTTCTCCCGCAGAACATGCGCCACCGCCTGGGCGATCGCGGCGCGGTGGGCCGGGCTGCGTGAGGCCGGCGGCGCGCCGGGCGGCTGCGATGCGTTGGCCGGTTGTGGGTGGTGTTTCTTTCTTCATTCTCCGCCCCCAATCTGATACCGCACCCTAATCTCCCGCTCCATCGCGTCCGCGATATAGCCAGCCGCCGGACCGTTCAGAAATCGGACCACAACCGCACCCTCGCATTCACCCCCGGAGCATTTTCAGGACTTGCGCGCTGGTCTGCCATACACGCAGCACTGCGCCGGACTTGAGAACGATTTCTGCAATCGATGGCCGAAACGAGTGGTAATTCCAGTCTCGAACGGCGGCCACTTCTTCAGGGTTGACGTGGCAGGGCCTGCCCGGATCGTCGCCGCGGTATTCCGTCAACTCGATCATTCGCATTGAAATCCCTCGAAAAAGTAACCTGGCAAAACGGCAAAGCACTGCGACAGACGCCACAACGTATCGGCCGTTGGGCAACTCTGACCGTTCTCGATCTGGCAAACGAAGGCATTGGACAGGCCGGTACGCTCTGCCACGGCCCGCATCGTAAGCTGCTGGTCCTGCCGAAGGGCCAGCAATCTCTGGCCGATATGGACAGCCAACGGGCTTCTGGTGGTCTTCTTCGCTTTCGCAATTCGTCCCATCTACTTTTTTGTTCTCGCCAAACGGGGTCGCGTGACCGGCACGCATCGGCTGCACAGATCCACTTCAACCCAGTAACACCCACCCTCGCACGCGTGCAGTTGGGTGCAGCCGCAGACGCGGCAGACCTGTTCGAAAAGATAGTCCAGCCCATTTCTTCGGACACGCCGAGGCAAGAGCACGTCGGGGCCGGCATCGCCCAAGAGCTGACGATAAAACCGCAGCGTCGCCCGCATCCGCTGGACATTCTGCAGCTCTCCGGGCAAAAGTGTCTTGGAGAGCGTGCGGTCGAGGATCTTAAACAGTTGGTCCTGCTCGCAGGCCGTGAGCGGATCGTCCGGGCCCGGCAGCCGGAGCTGCTCGGCAGTCAAGTTCCATTCCTTCGGCTTCATGACATCAACCCTTCGGCGATGGCTTGTTCGATGCGGGTGAACTTCTGCGAGATCGTCCAGAGGCGACGCAGCGAACGATAGGCGGCGTCGGCGGCGACGTCGCGGGTGTACGTGGTGATGGCATGACCGCGGCGGTGCATCATCAAGGCGTGAAAGTCCAGGTTCCACTGGCTGCACGGCAGATGGTCGATCTTTCGGCACTGGGCGTTAATCAGAATAATGTCGGTGCCGTGTACCCACTCGTCGCGAACCAGCTCCAGCGGCGTGCACCGCACCCAGGAATCGTTGGTCGTGTAGCCGGCGATCGACACCCAGCCGTGGTCGTCGCGCGGAATAGCCGGTTCCGACGGATGAACGACGACGAGCGTCCCCAGACCGCCGCGGCGGCCGAGGCCGTGCCAGGCGGCCGGGCAGTTGATCTTGCCGCCGGCACTCGGCCGGCAAAGGGCCCAGATCGCGAGCGGCTGCCGGAACCATTTTTCGATCGGCGGAAAGACCTTCAGGAGGTCCATGTCGAAATCATCGCACCACATGCAATCACCTTTCTTGCGTGCCACCCCTGAGAACATGCGCCACCGCCTGGGCGATCGCGGCCCGGTGGGCCGGGCTGCCGGGCTCGGCGTGGTAAAGCCGCCAGATTTCCGCCCGCAGCTCCTCGGGCACCTGGTACCAGTGCCGCTTGCAGAGCACCTGCCCCGCACGCCGCACACCCTCGCAGCCGGGAATCGGGCAGCACTTCACTTCGGGCGTTTGCATTTGGCGAGCTCCTTGGGGTACGGCAGGGCCTTGCTGGCCGCGGTGTTGGCGTCGTCTTCGTCGGCGGGCTTGTAATCCAAAAACCGCTGGATCATGTCGGCTCGCTTCGAAGCGCCTTCCAGCGAGACGTTCAGCTCGCGGCTGAGTTCCTCGAGCTGCTCGCGCGTGTGTAAGCCCCAATACTGCTCGGAGAGCGGCCCGCACTGTTCGTCGGACCAGAGCATCCCCAAGTCGATCTCCAGATCGGCGGCGATCGCCAGGACCTGATCCTCGTCGACCAGGCGGACCGGGCCGCCGGCTGCGGTAAACAAGCAGCTCGCCAAGTACTCGCCGGCGAGCTCCTCGATCGAGAGGTTCTCGACGCTCCGCACCGCTCGCCAAACGTCCTGCATGCCCAGTCGCTTCCCCTTCGCCGGCTTGCCGCCAAAAGCCTTCACGCGGTCGGCCACGATCTCGCCGCCGTCGAAATGGATCATCCGCTTTCCTACGGGATCGTAGCGTGGGCAGTCGGCGGCCCACTCCGCCGCGGCCACGACCAGCAGGCGGGTCACATCGTAGAACTCGATTTCGCCGGCCCGCAGCGCCTTGGCGAGCGCGTAGCGCGTCCAGTCGACGGAGAAGTGCCAGAGCCGCTCGGCGTAGTGCCGGGCCTGCTCGGCGGCCTTCTCGCGTCGCTCCTCCTCCAACCGGCGCTCTTCCTCCGGGGAGAGCTTTTGCGCGGCGGCCTTCCGGGTGTCCGCCTGGCCGTTTTTGGCGGCGCGCTTCTCGGCCCGCGCCTTCGTGCGGTCGGCCTTCTCCTGGAGGAGCTGATCGTAGAGCTTGGCGTTCGTCGCGTACTCGTGCTTATGCCCGCCGAATCCTTCCACCGCGACAATCCCCAGCGCCGCCCGCTCGGCGTCGGTGAACTTCGGTTTCAGGACGTGCCCGCCGACGTACTTTTCCTGGATCCGCCGGCCGTGCTCGTGCAGGACGCAGCCGATCGCGTCGCGGACATCGTCAAGCGTGGGCGGCTCGTCGCCGGCGGTGGCCTCCTGGACGGCCGCCTCGCAGAGCTGCGGGTGGTCCTTGAGCGGCGCCAGGAGCCGGGCGTGGGTCGGCGGTATTTCGCGCGAAATGACCTTGGCCTGCACCGCCTCGGGCAGCTCCAGGAGCCGCAGCCGGTTCGAGACGTGCCCCTGGCTCAGGCCGAGCTGGCGGGCCAGCTCCGTGGGGCCCGGGGCGTCGCCGGCGTCCAGGGCGGCGCGGAAGGCGCGGGCCTCCTCGATCGCGTTGAGCTCCTGGCGCTGCAGGGCCGAGGCCAGCACGATCGCCCGGACCTCGGCGTCGCTGAAGTCGCCCGACTCGGCGCGGATCGAGTTCAGGCCGAGCCGCCGCACGGCCCGCAGCCGCCGCTCACCGTCGACCAGCTTAAAGCGCGGTCCGCCGCCGGGCCGGACCAGGATCGGCGCAAGCTGCCCCTGCGCGGCGATCGAGTCGGCCAGCGCCTGGATCTCCTCGTCGGGAAAGTCCTGCCGCGGCTGGTAGGGGCTGCGGTCGATCGCGTCGGGCTTCAGGTCCAGCGGCAGAAGCTGCCGGCGCTCGACCCGTTGCCGGACCGGCGGACCGGCCGGTTGGCCGTTGGGCTTGGGTGTCTTGCTTTTGGGGCGTGGTTTGGTGGCGGTGGTCATAAAACGTCCTTTCGTAGGTGGCCGGTGAATAGTTACGGTCTGCTCGCCGTCCAGTCGCGGGCGGCGCGGGCAATGTGCTGAGACAGTTCGCGAAAGCTCTGCGGCGCCCAGCCGCCGTGAATGCGTCCGGCAAGCTGCGGGCCCCAGTCGTCAGCTCCGTGCTCGCAGAGCAGTTCTCGCCAATACTCCACGACCTGGCTGGCCTGGTCGCAGGTTGGCCCCTTAAATTCCAGCTTCAACTCGATTCGCGAAACGAGCGCGCGGTCGAGCTGATCAATCAGATTGGTCGCCATCACGAACAGCGTCGGAGCCTGCCAGCGGTCTAAGACCTGGAAAAACGTCGTCAGTGCCGAGCCGCGTTCCCGGTCGCACTGACCGTCCGAGAGGGTGCGATCGATGAAAAGACTCTCGACCTCGTCGAACAGGCACAGCGCCGGCGTGCAAAGCTCGCCAAGATAGGTGGTCACTTTCAACAGCCGATTGGCCATGTCGCCCATGTAATTCCCAACCAGCGCCTCGCAGCACACACGGTACAGCGGTACGCCTAACTGCTGGCACATCCACTGGCACGCCATGGTCTTGCCGTTGCCAGGCGGACCAAAGAACAGCAGCCGGTCCAGCGGCCGGATCCCGTATTTCAGCAGGCCCTCAAATCGCTTCCGGTGTTTCCATTGGTGAATCACCTCGCGCATGACCGTCTGAAGCTCCGGGGTCATCACCATTCGCGGCACGAACGGAGGCGCCTTTTCTAGCGTCAAGCCCTGGGGAAGTGCCGGAGGTAGTTCTTTCATCGCGACCTCGCCTCGATGTACGCGTGCAATTTTGCGGCGATCGCCTCGGCCATGCCGGCCGTGAGCGACTCGAACTCGGCGTACCACTCTTCAGGGTCAGCCAGCAAGAGATCCTGGAGCTGTCCGACCAGTACTATATCGGCAGCAACCAGGGCACGCAGGGCCGCGGCCGAGAGTCCCAAGACGGCGATGGGCTCTTTTCGCCACTCCGCGGCGCCGGGGCCTTGCGTCTTTTCGTCGGCAGGTGCCATCTGGTCGAAAAGCGGCATGATGTCGATCGTGCCGGGCTTGACGAAGTGCAGCAGCAGCTTCACGGTGGAAGCCTGCACGTCTTTGGCCTCACGCACGGAGTCGCGGATGTCCTCGTAAGCCTGCTTTCGCACGGCCTGCTCCCGCTCCAGCGCGTCGATCTGCTCGTCGGACTGGCGAAGCAGCTCGGCGAATTGATCCATCTTTTCGACGTAATGTCTGAGCAGATCCAGCTCACTGTTTTTTGCCATGGGTCTAATCTCCGTAATTAGGTGAAGCGTACTCGGCGGGCCTCAGAATCTGCTTGGCCCAGCGGTTTCCCTCGTCGCTGATCCGGTAACACCGCCGACCCTCGGTGCGGACCCGCAGCACGGCCGCCGGCGAGCGGATGGCCGCGTCGTGGGCCAGGTCGTAGGCCGTCGCCAGGAAGCGGATCTTGCACTCGTCGCTGTCGTCGATCAGCCCGGCCTGGCAGGCCGCATAGAACGCCGCGCGGAGCGGTCCGATTTGCAGCACGGGCCGGAAGTCGCGGGTTTGCAGTCGTTGCCACGGGGGAAGCTCCTTTAGCGATCGGTTCTGATCGGTGCCGATCGGTCGTGATCGGCCGTGATCGGTTGCGCCCGTTCCGTCCGTATCCGTAAGCGCAGAGTCCATTACGGATACGGTTACGGGATTTAGATTTGTCTCTTTACGGAACGGGCGCGGCGCCGATCGCGACCGATCAGCGCCGATCAGCGCCGATCGCTGCCGATCAGCGCCGATCAGGCCCAACGCTTCCGCGGGGGACAATGCCAAATCAGGGGCTAGCGCCATCTGCCTTCGGGAGCGGGCCTCCTCGGCCAGCTCGACCAGCCACGGCAGGAATAGCCGGTACTCGCCATCCGCCTCCGCGACGAGGCGGGAGTGTTTGAGCTTCGCCCGAGCCGAGCAGACGCTCGACTGCGAGAAGCCCAGCAGTTTCGACAGGTCGCGCTGCGTTGCTCGCGGGCTCGCCAGCACGCCCGGCTGGCCGCGCCTGCCCGCGCGGATGATCCATCGCAAGATTTCCGACGCACAGCGGCCCAGGCCGGCGGCCTGGAGCTCGGCGACGGCGTCGAGGTAGGCGGCGTCGGCCTCCTCGATCGCGGCCAAGGGCAAGGGCCGCTGGCTGCCCAGCGGCGGCCGGCCAGCTTCGTCCATGGAGGATTCCTTTCGTCATGCTCACCGTTGCCCCTCACGCTTCACGGCCGCCAGCGCGGCCAGCAGTTCGTCGCGCAATCGCCTGCCTTCGGGACTGAGCCAGGCGGTCATGTACTCCGCCAGCCGCTCGCAGACGTCCACCAGCTCGGCAATTGCGTCTTCTCGGTCCATCAGGCAAACTCCACCAGCTCGGGCTCGTTCCAATCCCAAAGGCCCTGGCTGCCCAGCGCGGGGATCGGATCGCGGTAACGCCGCACGTCGACGAGGATCCAACACCAGGGGCCCTCGGTATGCCGGTGGTCCAGCACGTCCCCTACGGTGACCGCCGAGCGGGCGATCACGCAGCCGCGAGCCGCCCGGCGCAGGCCTCCCAGCGGCCAGCAGGCCAGCAGCGTGCCGACCGCCAGAACGCAACCGGTGGGCCACCGGCGCAGCTCGGCGCGATCCAGGTACTGCGAGCCTCGGCCGGCATGGATCGCCAGCGGGCCGCGGTACGTCGTCGACCAGCGGCGGTTTTCCACGAACTTCTCGCCGGTGGCGATCATCGAGGCGAACGGCTGCGAGATGGTCAAGGCTTTCATGGGGTCACCGCCGGCTGATCCGAGCCGCTCCAGGGCCTGGCCTCGGCCAACAGCCGGCAGTTCTCCGCGCGGAGCTTTTCAATCTCGCCGCGAAGCTGTGCGACCTGGTCGCGGAAATGGTTGCGGCTGGCGACGCACTGGTCGTAGAGCTGCATGGCGGCATCGGCCACCCGCGCGTGATCGGTGAAGCGGGACTGGAGGCGATCCAGATCGGCCAGCTCCTCGCGGCGGATCGGCACATCCTTGGGCGCGGCGAATCCGAGCCGGACCTGGCCTTCGCCCAGGCCGATCACTTCGATGAGGATGTTATCATTGACGACGATCCGCTCCCGCCGCCGGCGTGAGAGTACGAGCATGCTTTCCTCCTGTCGAAAAACTGGGTCCAACCATTCGTTCCATCGCTTCCGAGTGGGGCGGGCGGGATTCGAACCCGCGACCTCCAGGTTATGAGCCTGGCGAGCTTCCTCTGCTCTACCGCCCGATCCGTGCGCCGCGGCTGCGCCGTGGTTCCACCAAGTCGCTCCGAGCGACCGACGCCGCGGCGTACGGACTTCCGTGGGATTTGTTGCGTGACTATGTCGAATCGCTGCTGGGCAGGCAGGCTCCTTTCGTGCAAAGAGTCTCGCAGTATCGGGTCCCGGCCAGCTCCAATGCCGGCGCGGGAAGACAGGGCCAACAAATCGGCTCGCGCTCGGTGAGCCACTGATGATCGCAGGCGCGGTCGGGCAGGTCCTCCTGGAGCACGAGGCCGCAGACGTCTTGCTTCCGGCCCACGAGCTCGTGCGTGTAGCGGCGGCCGCAGCCGCGGCACTCCAGCACGTCGCGGCCGCCGACGTGCCAGGCGTAGGCCAGCCGGCCGGCCGAACAGAGCGGGCATCGCGGCTGCTGGCAAACGATCTCGGACAACGGCTCGTGGACAGGCATGGCGGCTCCTCGGTGCCAGGCAGGAAGAGAGAGCCGGCGGCGCGATCAGCCCAGTCGCCGCCGCCGGCCGCGGCCACCATGACCGCTAGGGAGAGAAGATTGGAGGGGAGCGTCGCCCGAGAAGTCCCGCACGTCCCGGCGTTTCGCTGCGCGTAGCGGTTCGGAAGGCTTTTTTGACTGCCGGTGCTCCCCGTAAATCGCTGGAAAGATGCCGGTCTCTCCCGGCCGTCACGCCTGTTTTGCCGAATGCCGGACGGGCAATGCCGGGGCTGGCCCGGGCCGATGACACCGTCCCTTCGCCTTTGCAACCGGCCGGGCAAGTGGCACAGCCACACACCGCGGCGTTCTCCCGCAACGGGTATTCCAACAAATGCGGCGCGGCGGCAATCAAGATTGCACCACCGCGCCGCTCGGCGGCCGTCCGTGCCGCTTACTCGAACAGCTTCGGCTGCCGGTCGATCCGCGGCTGCTCCAGCGAGTCGAGCGGCGCGAGGACTACCGAAAGATCGACGTAGTGATTGTCGGTCGTCGATTCTACCGTGTGGCCGAGCTGCTTGCGGGCCACGCCGCTGCCGGCCTTCTTGGCAAGTCGCGTGCCCAGCGACCGGCGGCAGGGGTGATAGCCCTTGCCGAGATAAGACTCTCGCGGCAGACCCGTCGCCGCCATGATCGTTTGTCGCCGGTAGGCGTGCCAGTAATTGCGCGTGTAGGGCCAAACGAAAAGCCGCGACTCGCCGGGGATGCGGATCGCAAGGGCGGCCGCGTAGGCCGGCTCGTTGACGTGGAGAATGAACTCTTCTTCTCCCGCGCTGTCTCCGGTCTTCAAAATCGCGGCGGGAATGTGCAACCAACGCACGCCGTCGACGGTGCGGAGCATCGACCACTCCAGCGCCAGCGTGGTGTCGATCCGCGTCCCCACGTTCCAGCCCCAGACAAAGATCGATCGCCACCACTCGGGCGGCGGAACGCCGGGCAAGCAGGGGATGGTCGCGACCGAGCAGGCTTTGAGGATCGCTTCCAGATCGGCCAGCGAGTAGCCGGGCTTGGCGCGAGGCCGGCCGAGCCGCGGCTTGTCGATCCAGGGGGCCGAGCGCGGACGGCCAAATGCGTCGGAGCCGTACAGTCCGGCGTCGGTCACTCCGTCGCGATTGTAGCGGTCGCGCGGGGCCGCCAGGTCCAAGAGCCGCTGCACGTGGCGGACGTGCCGATGGCGCGAGAGCTTGCTGATCGGCTTGCCACGCCAGCAGC
>ERZ795055.4242-NODE-4242-length-10145-cov-5.589990_pt1 | contig 10145 bp, 5 predicted proteins | sample MGYA00375139_ERZ795055 | MGnify/ENA primary metagenome ERZ795055 (study PRJEB30184, sample SAMN05720283) | anaerobic digester metagenome | isolation source: active sludge of municipal wastewater-treating anaerobic digesters | place: USA | collected 2015-01-23 ...
GATAAAACCGGTTTCGGGCATGATTAAATTCAGGGAAAGGCCTCTCGGGAATTACGGATGGGGGGATCTCGCCCGTTCTTTTTCGGTGGTGCACCAGTTCGGCCCGGACCCGTTGCCGTTCACCGTGAGGGAATTCGTCTCCATGGGGCGCTTTCCCCACCGGGGATTTTTCCCTGCGATGGATCCCGGCAGAAAGCGCGAGGACCGGCACCGGGAAGCGGTCGAGCGGGCCATGGCTCTTGCCGGCGTCGAAGACCTGGCTCTTCGAAAAATTACCGAGCTTTCGGGCGGCGAGAGGCAGCTTTGCGCGATCGCGTGCGCCCTTGCCCAGAACTCCAGGATCATACTGCTCGACGAGCCGATCGCAAGCCTCGACATCCGGCATTCGATGACGATAATGGACGTGCTGTACGACCTCAACTGCTCGGGCTCGACCGTCATCGCGGTGCTTCACGATATAAACATCGCGGCCTGTTACTGCAGGCGCATGCTGGGCCTCAAGAGCGGCCGGCTTTTCATCGACGACTCCACCGAGGGAGCCGTCGCTTACGACAGGATCGAGGCCCTGTATGATACGTTATGCGTTACCGGAAAAGACCCTGTAACCTCGAAGCCGCACGTGTATCCGGTGCCGGGTTTCGTGAAAAAGAGATTCGGTTCTTCGGGGGGCATATCCGGCGGGGGCGCTTCAACGGAGGCTTAAAAAAGGGCTGCCCTTTTGGGACAGCCCTTTTGTTTTTTACCAGTCGTCGCTCTGCCTGTCGGTGTATTTTTCCCTCACCATCGCGGTGATGTCGTCAAGGTAGAAATAGTGCCAGATCGGCTGCTGGGTCTGATTGCCCGGCCTGTACTGGAAATGCAGTATCTTGATGAATTTTTTCTGGCTCAGCAGGTCGTCCTCCTGCCTTACTTCGCTCCCAAGCCTGATGACCAGTTTGCGCCATCCGAGAAAATCGAGCTTGCCGAGAATGAGCCTGTGGTTGTCTCCGCCGGCGTCCTGTATCATCATCGAGAGCTCGCCGGAGAATTTTTTTCCGTACACCCATACCGCGATCTCGCGGCAGTAGTCGTTTATGATAAGGTCCTTGGCCGGGTAAATCTTGAGCGTGTCGCCCTTGCGTCCGAAAAACTTGACGCCGAGATATTTTTTCGAGCGCCCGTTCTGTGCGGGAAACTCCTCGCGTATCGAAAGATCGCCCTGCTGGTTGCGGGAGACGAGAAAGTCTATGTTCTTCTTGGCGTATTGCGATGCTTCGAAGTCTTCAAGCACGATCTCATTGTATGATTTTGTGTCGACTATGGCCGATTCGGATTTTTCGATCTTTTTTTCAGGGGCGGCAGACTGCTGTTGGGGCTGCTGCTTGTCCTGGGAATAGCCGGGAATTATGACGGCCGCCGCGAGGGCGAATATGATAAGTTTCTTCATGAATCTCCTCCGATGGATACAACAAGGATATTTTATTTTACATAGTAAAACTACCAGAAATGACCGGCCATGTCAATACATTCTTTGGCGGCGCAGAAAATTATTACCTGAATTCAAGAAAGTGGTTGATTTTCAGGATCATACGAGTAACCATCTGAACGTTGCAGGAAATGCTCCAGGTTTCCCGACAGGAGGCGTAACATGCGGGCCATCAAGATACTTGCAGTTGTTCTTTGCGTTGTCGCGGTTGCGGCCGCAGGTTTCCTTTACCTGAAGCCCGAAGAAACGCTCGACCGCGTTTATTCTCTCGAGCGCTGGAGGTCGGGCCTCGTTGAAAAGCAGATCACGCTGAAGGGCGGCCTCCGTTATGTATACCTCGAGGGGGGACGGGGCGAGCCGCTGATGCTGCTGCACGGGTTCGGCGCCGATAAGGAAAATTTCACCAGGGTGGCGCGCTTTCTTACTCCTAACTATCGCGTCATCATTCCTGACCATATAGGTTTCGGCGAGTCCTCGCATCCCGAGGAGGCCGATTACACGGCCGCGGCCCAGGCGGCAAGACTGCGCTCGCTGGCTCTTGCCCTTGGCGCTAAAGAGCTGCACCTCGGCGGCAGTTCCATGGGCGGCCATATCTGCCTGATGTACGCGGCCCTGTATCCCTCTGAAGTCAAGAGCCTCTGGCTGCTCGACCCCGGCGGAGTGTGGTCCGCGCCCGAGGGAGAGATCAGGAAAAAATACAATGAAACCGGCGTCAATCCGCTCATGGCGGAAAACGAAGACCAGTTCGCCGAGACCTACAATTTCGTGATGAACAATCCGCCCTATATACCAAGGCCCTTGCTCGACGTCATGGCCCGCGAGCGCATCAAGAATTTCGCGCTCGAACAGCGGATATTCAAGCAGCTGACCGCGGATTCGGTTGAAGAGCGCGTCAGGGGTTTGAAAGTCCCGGCGCTTATCGTCTGGGGCGCCGAAGACCGGGCGATCAACGTCGCGGCTGCCGGAATCCTGCACGGTCTCATGCCGAATTCGAGGGTAATCATCCTGCAGGGCATCGGGCACCTGCCGATGATAGAGACCCCGGCGCAATGCGCCGAAGACTACCTGGGCTTTCGTTTATCGCTGTAGCGCCGCCCATCGCGGCATACGGACTTTCAGGCGCCGGAGTTTTCGGAGAGGATGAAGCCCCGGTGCATCCCTTGTCCCGGTCGGCGCGGTTGAAAATTGCTTGAAATATATTTTTGCGGCGTATAGAGTGAGCATTCGCCGATAACTCGCATGGAAAAAAGAAGAGACAACAGGTTCTACCTGCGCGACTCGGATCCGTCGCTGAACGAGCGCGACATATACGTCGAGCTCGACATCAACGGGGTCATCAGGGCCTCGGCTATCGACATAAGCCTCTTCGGTCTGGGCCTGGTGATTCACGAGATCAACGAACGGCAGATCGAGAACTTCAAGAGCATGGACGAGGTCTTCATCAAGCTGTACATGGGCTCCGAAGTCATGTTTCTCGGAGTAAAAAGCGTCTGGAACCGCCTTCTCTCCGAGGCGGGCAAGATGGTTTTCAAGAGCGGCGTCAGGATCAACATCATCTCACCAGAAGACAAGCTGAAGCTTTCAACACTCATTGAAAAAATGAGAAACGCCAGAGTCGAATAAAACCCGCTCCGAAGTAATGCGATAACCTGAATATAAGCCCTCATCTTTCTGGTCCCCGCATCGCCCGCGCGCGCCGGGGAAAATACGCGGCATGACTGGTATGGGATAAGCACGATTCCCTCATACGGATCGCAAACTATAAATAATTATTGACCATTATGAAATTATGATTAATCTGATAATGATCCGGAATTTTATTTTTCGGTCGTGATAAAATCAAAATTTCCTGTCCCAGGAAGGGTTGTCATAGAAACGAGAATACTGATCGTCGAGGACGAGACCGTCATCGCGATGCACCTGGAAAAGGTCCTGGAAAAGCTCGGATACCGGGTGTGCGGATGGGTGACCACCGGAGAGGCCGCGGTCGAAAAGGCCGGTGAATTGAGGCCCACTCTCATTCTTATGGACATCTTTCTCTCCGGGGACATGGACGGCATTGACGCGGCGAAGATCATCAGGGACACGCTGTCAATCCCCGTGATATACATTACGGGCAACGCCGATTTTCCGACCATCGCCCGGGCCCGCGAAACCGAGCCGTACGGCTACATCCTGAAACCGGTGAACACGCTGCACCTTTTTTCGATGATCGACACGGCCCTGCACCGGCATGAACTCGAATCCAGGCTCGTCGAGAACGAGGCGAAATACCGGCTGCTGACCGACATGATGAGCGACATCATCTGGATGATGGATCTTGACATGAAAACGACCTACGTCAGCCCGTCGGTTGAAAAAATGCTCGGCTTCACGCCGGAAGAACGCTACGCCCAGAAAGTCGAAGATCAGCTGACTCCCGCTTCCCTTGCGCTGGCGCAGAAGACCCTCGCCGATGAGCTCAGTCGGATTACGTCCGACAAGTCCAATACCGAGCGCATTTTGACTCTCGAAGTTGAGTATCTGCATAAAAACGGGTCGGCGGTATGGTTCGAGAACAAGATGCAGTGGATCCGCGATCGCGACGGAAAGATAGCGGGGATTCACGGGGTATCCAGAAACATCAGCGACCGTAAAAATGCCGAGGACACGCTGAGGGAACGGGAGTCGCGCTACCGGGCTCTTTTTAACCAGTCGCCGGCAGGCGTAGTTATATATGATTTGAATTTGGTGATAATTGAATGCAACGAACAGTTCGCCAATATGATTCGGATGACGAGGGATCAGCTTATCGGGACGGATGTGAAGACCATAAAAGAAGTCGAAGCGACATTCATACCGAAATTGCGGGAGGCCATTGAAAAAGGGACGCCAACATACTGGGAAGGCGAGTATGAACTTTCCGGAAACAAGGGCCGCGTATACCAATCCGGCAATTACAATCCCCTGCGGAACGCCAAAGGGGAATTGATCGGCGCTATCGGGATTGGCATTGATTTGACCGAGAGAAAGAGAGCTGAAGAGACCTTGAAAAAAACGGAGGAGCGTTTCCGAACCCTTGTCGAGAATCTTCAGGATATAATTTTAATAATGGACGAAAATGGAACGGTAACCTTCGAGAACCCGGTCACGAGGTCGACCCTCGGATATTCGATCATGGGGACGAACGGTTTTGAAATCATACATCCTGACGATATCGGAAGGGTTATCAATGATTTCGGCGAAACCATTCGATCGGTCAATCCCCACGTCCCGACCAGCTTCAGAGTCAAGGCGGGCGACGGATCATGGGTCCATCTTGCGGCCCTCGCCCAGAACATGATGGACGATTCGGCGATCAGGGGGATTCTGGTCGTGTGCCATGACATAACCCGGAGCCTGAAGGCTGAAAACGCCCTCCGTGAAAGCGAGCAGCGCTACCAGGCGCTGTTTCACCAGTCGCCGGTCGGCGTGTTCATGTTCGACACCGGTCTCCTGCTGACCGAGTGCAACGAACGGTTCGCACAGATCATGCGCACCGGCAGGGACAGGATAATAGGGACCGATCTCAATCTGCTCAGGCATTCCGAAATGATCGAATATCTGAAGCAGACCCTCCTGGGGAAAGACACGTCATATGAAGGACCTTACAGCCTGTCCCATGAGGACATGATGCTGTGGGTCAACGTCACGGGAAGCCCGCTGAGGGACGAGCACGGGAATGTCATCGGCGGCATGGGCGTCATCCAGGACATGACTGACCGCTACGTCGCCCAGGAAAAGCTGCAGCTCTCTGAGGAGCGCAACCGCATGCTTGTCGAGAACGCCAACGAGGGCATAGCCGTTCTTCAGGACAGGCGGTTCGTGTTCGTGAATCCCCGCTTCACCGGCATCACCGGCTATGCAGCCGAGGATCTCGCTTCGAGGGACTTCACCGAGTTCGTATATACCGACGACCGCGAGATGATGCTCGGCCGTTATAAGAAAAGAATGAACGGCGACACACAGCCCTTCATCTATGAGGCCCGACTGCTCGATCCGGAGGGAAATATCAGGTGGGCAGAGTTCAACTCGGTGCTGTTCGCCTGGGGAGGGAGGCCGGCGGTGCTGCTTTTCATGCGGGACATCGACGAGCGAAAGCGCGCCGAGCAGGAGCGCAGCAAAATGGAAAGCCATATCCAGCAGACCCAGAAGCTGGAGAGCCTGGGCGTGCTCGCCGGCGGCATCGCCCATGATTTCAACAACCTTCTCATGGCCATCCTGGGAAATGTCGACATCGCCATGGCGGAGCTTCCTCCCTCTTCAAGGCAGTACACGGCCCTGCAGGAGGCGGCCAAGGCGTCGCACCGCGCGGCCGAGCTCTGCCGCCAGATGCTGGCCTATTCGGGCAGAGGCCGGTTCAAGGTCGAGGTGATCGACCTGAACGAGCTTATCGGGGACATGGTTCACATGCTCGAAATATCTGTTTCGAAAAAGGCCGTTTTGAAATATGAATTTTCAGCCGGGATCAGGCTGATCGAGGCCGATGCGACCCAGGTCAGGCAGATAATCATGAATCTCGTAATCAACGCATCCGACGCCATCGGCGATTCCAGCGGGGAGATCACCCTTTCGACGGGAATGATGAAATGCGGTAAGGATTATTTTTCGGACATATGGCTGGTCGAACCGCTCGCCGAGGGCGAATACGTCTACCTGGAGGTCGCCGATACGGGCTGCGGCATGGACCCTGAAATGATATCGAAGATATTCGATCCCTTTTTCACGACGAAATTCACGGGCCGCGGCCTCGGGCTCGCCGCTGTGCTGGGAATAGTCCGCGGCCATGGCGGCGCAATCAAGGTTTTCAGCGAGAAAGGGCTGGGTTCGGCTTTCAGGATTCTCTTCCCGGCTACAGAACACGGCGCCCGGACGGTTCGCAGTCGGGAGCCGGTTAAAAGGGACTGGACCGGGAGCGGCACGGTCCTGCTCGTCGACGATGAAGAGAACGTCAGGGCAGTGGGAGGACGGATGCTCTCCATGCTGGGATTCACCGTGATTTCGGCGTCGAACGGCAGGGAGGCGGTCGACCTGTTCAGGGCGCATGCCGGGGAAATCGCGTGCGTCATCATGGACCTGACCATGCCGCTGATGGACGGCGAGGAGGCGTTCAGGTCGATCCGTGAAATCAGGAAAGGCGCGCGCGTTATAATTTCGAGCGGCTACAGCGAGCAGGAAATCATCGTCCGTTTCATAGGGGAGGGCCCGTCCGGATTCATCCAGAAACCGTATCAGCTCGATGACCTCGCGGCGAAGCTCAAAGAGGTCCTCGGATAGCGGCAGCCCGCGGCGCTCACGATTTTTCAGGGGAGATTCATTTTTTCCGAAAGTTTCCGAGTATCTGCTGGATGAGATCGAGCGGGTCCATTTCAATGGGGTCTATTGACTCGAGGAGCCCCGCGCACAGCAGGATTATCTGGGTCATCCTTCCCATGACGAGGAGTTCTTTCTCGGAGTCCGATTCGTTTTTACGGTAATCGCGCACGATGTCGCGGTACAGGTTCAGGTGGTTTCGTATGAACTTGCGGATGGGCGTCATGATCACCTCGTCCTCGAACCCGTTCAGGACCAGGTTGATGAATATCCGTATGTTCTTCTTGTCGAGCATGAAACGTTCGAGCCCGAAAAGAGTCGAGATGAGGGCCCGGTCCCTGGTGCCCAGACCCTGCAGCACCGAGAGATGGTCCTCCTGTATCTGGTTGAAAAAGTCCTCGATCAGGGCCAGGTAGAGCTCCTCGCGAGTGGGGAAATAATGCCGAAGGCCGCCCTTGGACAGCCCGGCCTCTCTTGCCACGTCCTCGAGGGATACCTGGGAATATACGTTCTTTTCGAGGCAGTTTTTCAGCGCTTCGACGATGTGTTTTCTTTTCTTTTCGACTTTTTCTTTTACGCCCATGGTTCTCCGCCGGTTTCTGTTTAAACGCCGCAAAAACCCATCCGGCGATTTTTACACCAGAAATAATAATTGCAATAAGTTTTTTTGGCCGGTCAATGTTATATTTATGTTAAATTTTCCCGGTTGTTTCTTATTATAATTGACAAAAGGGGTCTGTGGCAAGTTTTATTCGTAAACCGCAGCCGGGAATCACCTGTTTTCGGCGCGGTCCCCGCTCGAAATACCATAACGCAATGAGGTCCATGTGCCGAAACGAGAAGACATCAGAAAGATATTGATCATCGGATCGGGCCCCATCGTCATCGGCCAGGCCTGCGAATTCGATTATTCAGGCTCACAGGCGTGCAAGTCCCTCAAGGAGGAGGGATTCGAGGTCGTGCTCATAAATTCGAATCCTGCCACGATCATGACCGATCCCGACCTTGCAGACAGAACCTACATCGAGCCCATAACCCCCGATGTCGTTGAAAAGATAATCGAGATCGAACGGCCCGACGCCGTCCTTCCCACGGTCGGCGGCCAGACCGCGCTGAACGTCACCCTCACCCTGGGAGAGCGGGGTGTGTTCGAAAAATACGGCGTGGAGCTCATCGGCGCGAACATCGAATCCATCAAAAAAGCCGAGGATCGCGAGCTCTTCAAGGAGGCCATGATCGGCATCGGCCTGAACGTCCCGAAATCGGGCACGGTATCGTCGGTAGAAGAAGCGCTGGACCTGCTCGAAAAGATCAGTCTTCCCATAATAATCCGCCCGGCCTTCACCCTCGGCGGCACCGGCGGCAACATCGTGTACAATCGGGAGGACTTCACAGACCTGGTGCGCAGGGGCCTCGACGAATCCCCCATCAGCCAGGTGCTGCTCGAGGAATCGGTCATCGGGTGGAAGGAGTTCGAGCTCGAGGTCATGCGCGACACTGCCGACAACGTGGTCATCATCTGCTCCATCGAAAACATCGACCCCATGGGAGTCCACACCGGCGACTCGATAACCGTCGCACCGCAGCAGACCCTCTCAGACCGGGAATACCAGGACCTCAGGGACATGTCGATCGCCATAATAAGGGAGATCGGCGTCGACACCGGAGGATCGAACATCCAGTTCGCGGTCAATCCCGCAGACGGCAGGGTCATGATCATCGAGATGAATCCCCGCGTGAGCCGAAGCTCGGCGCTCGCGTCGAAGGCGACCGGGTTCCCCATAGCCAAAATTGCGGCCAAGCTCGCGGTCGGGTACACGCTCGACGAAATCAGGAACGACATAACCAGGGAGACGCCCGCGTCTTTCGAGCCGACCATAGACTACGTCGTGGTCAAGGCGCCCCGCTGGGCGTTCGAGAAGTTCGAGGGCGCGGATTCGACGCTCGGGACCCAGATGAAGTCCGTGGGCGAGGCCATGTCCATCGGCCGTACGTTCAAGGAATCCTTCCAGAAGGCGCTGCGCTCGCTCGAGATCGGCAGGTTCGGATTCGGGTCCGACGGCGTGGTGCGCATAATCGAGATGCTGAAAAGGCTGCCCGAGCGGCACCGGCGCGACATCATCGAGAAAGAGCTGCACCAGACCCGCGAGGACAGGATATTCTACGTCAACGTCGCCTTCAAGCTCGGGTGGACCGTGGAGCGGGTGCGCCAGCTCACCGGGATCGACCCCTGGTTCCTAAACCAGTTCAGGGAGATAGTGGACGCCGCGAAGGACTTTGCGGAGGAATACCGCAAAAGCGGCTTCACCGCCCCCGGAGTGGCCGGCATGAAGAGGCTCGGCTTTTCTGACAGGCAGATCGGCTACCTCGCGTTCCGCGACGAGCTCATGAGGATTTACAACAAGGGGGCGGACCACCAGAAGGAATACACGAAAAAGCTCAAGGACAAAGAGGACCAGGTCAGGGCGTTCAGGAAGAAAAACGGCATCGCGCCGGGGTTCAGGGTCGTCGACACCTGCGGCGGGGAGTTCAGGGCCTTCACGCCGTATTATTATTCCTCGTACGACGAGGACGACGAGGCGGAATCGCCCGCAGCGAGAAAGGTGATGATCCTGGGCGGAGGGCCCAACCGCATCGGCCAGGGCATCGAGTTCGATTACTGCTGCTGCCATGCATCCTTCGCGCTCAGGGACATGGGAATCCGCTCGATCATGGTCAACTCGAATCCCGAGACCGTTTCGACCGACTACGATACCTCGGACCGGCTCTACTTCGAGCCGCTGACCCTCGAGGACATTCTTCACATATATGAGCGCGAAAAGCCCGAGGGCGTGATCGTCCAGTTCGGCGGGCAGACCCCGCTGCGGCTGGCTTCGCCGCTCGAGCAGAACGGGGTGAAAATACTCGGCACCACGCCCGATTCGATCGACCGCGCAGAGGACCGGGAGCGTTTCGCAGAGGTGGTTCGCAAACTGGGCCTCAATCAGCCCGACAACGGCATCGCGTTCAACGAGGAGGAGGCGGTCGCGACCGCCTCACGCATCGGCTACCCGGTCCTGGTGAGGCCGTCATACGTGCTGGGCGGCAGGGCCATGGCGATCATCTACGACCAGGAGCACCTGTTGCACTACATCAATACCGCGGTCGACCTGTCGCCCGAGCACCCGATACTGGTCGACGATTTTCTGGAGGACGCGGTCGAGGTCGATGTTGACGCGATCTGCGACGGCGAGACCGTTTTCATCGGCTCGATCATGGAGCACGTCGAGCAGGCCGGCATCCATTCGGGCGACTCCGCATGCATAATACCCCCGGTGTCGCTTGCGGCGGAGATGATGGCGAAGATAAC
>ERZ795055.4248-NODE-4248-length-10139-cov-24.787683_pt1 | contig 10139 bp, 8 predicted proteins | sample MGYA00375139_ERZ795055 | MGnify/ENA primary metagenome ERZ795055 (study PRJEB30184, sample SAMN05720283) | anaerobic digester metagenome | isolation source: active sludge of municipal wastewater-treating anaerobic digesters | place: USA | collected 2015-01-23 ...
ATTTACCTATAGATCCCGTCAGCGGCAAATACAGGTTCGTTGTATCCGATATAAGTTCAAGGATTGACTCTAATGAATCTGAATAACATGACCGTTAAAGTCGAAGGAGTATTATTGCATGATGGACTACAGAGATCCAAGAATTCTTGATGCCTTATTCTCTGCATTATACAGACTCAACAATCGCTTTGTGAGAAAAGCTATTCGCGAATTAATATTCAGGCGAAAAGGCGCAGGATATTATTCGAAGACTTTACGCAAACTACTTTTGAGGTATCATGGTGTCGAAATAGGAATGTATTCACGTGGAGCATTTTGGGCAGATTTCCCTCCCGGCACCATAGTTGGCCGCTATACGTCTTTGGCAAACGGTCTTCTAGTAATAAATGGAAGTCACCCCATCAGGCACAAATCGACGCATGCCTTCTTTTTTAATCCTACACGTGGATATGTTGACAAATTATTAATCGAGCGCAGAAAAAGCCTGATCATTGGCCATGACGTTTACATGGGCAGCAATGTGACGATCCTGCCTAATGTAAAAACTATCGGTACGGGAGCGGTTATCGCGGCAGGCAGTGTCGTGATCAAAGACGTGCCGCCTTATGCAATAGTTGGAGGCAACCCGGCCAAGTTGATAAAATACCGTTTTTCCGAGGAGACCATAAAGAAACTCATGGAATCGAAATGGTGGGAAAAGGACATTGATCAGCTCCGCGCAGATGAATCTGAATTTAAAACCTTTCTACGGCCTCTGGAAGAATGAAAGGAGTAAGGCGATTCATTGCAGAGAATCACATTTAAAACTAAGTGTCATAATGAAACTCTGCAATAGACTCGATAAATACATGTACAAAATTATCAGAAACAATTTGAAAAGAGGTTAAATTCTTTTCCAGTTAGGCAGGTTTCGTGAGGGCTTCCGATATCGATTAAATCTCCTGCTATTGTTATTCATTACTCTTGAAATATGAAATAGGGGTTTAATATTATGTTGAAAAAAATATTGCAAAAGGTACAACCTTCTCCTAGCAAATTCATGAAATACAATAGTAAATATTCCAATTTCGATATTGGAGATTGGACATATGGAAATCCAGATGTCATATTAGGCAGAACGCATGGCACATTGCGCATGGGAAGATATTGTTCGATTGGCCCGAATGTTCAATTTGTCCTAGTCGGTGACCATAGAACTGATTTTATTACTACATATCCGTTTTCAGTATTATTTGATGAATTCCAACATATAAAAGGTTATCCCAGACACCGCGGGGATATCAATATTGGTAATGATGTATGGATAAGCTATGGTGCGCGAATTCTTTCCGGCACAAAGATAGGTGACGGTGCCGTAATTGGCGCAAATGCAGTGGTCGCCAAAGACGTTCCCCCGTATGCAATCGTTGTTGGAAATCCTATTCAAATTACTCGTTATAGATTTTCGCCTGAAATTATTGACAAATTATTAAGAATTAAATGGTGGGCTTGGGATCACGAAGAAGTGTTAAAAATTGTGCCATTGTTGATGAATGCTGACATAAATAAGTTTGTTGATTATGCAATGAAGAGGCTGGGCGAAAAGTAGGATTAAGAAGAGTGGCTTAAACTGTTCCGGTCATATCCATAGAAATACGCTTATTTCGTATGTATATGTGATTATTCTTAAATATATCGCGAGGCAGAGCATTTTATTCAAGAAGTAATGGATGAAGCAATGAAATACGCAACGATAAAAAATACCGATATCAAGGTTACGAGGATCGGTTTTGGATGCGCAAATTTTGGCGGCATCGGAAGTGACCCCCGACTGGTCGGAAAAGGTGATTCTGAAGATGATGCACATAAAATACTCGATAAGGCCTACAATTTCGGAATAAACTGTTTCGACACTGCAGCAACATATGGGAATGGGAAAAGTGAGGAAATCCTCGGTAGATGGATAAAAAGAAATAAATTAGCCAGGAAAGATGTGCATATATCATCAAAAGTCAGTAAGAAATCGCGAGGATTGTTCTGGAGTAGCAAAGGCCTGTCAAAAGGATATATTTTAAAACAGATTGAAGTCTCCTTAAAAAGACTACAATTGGAATATCTGGATATATTTTATATCCATGCACCTGACCCCGCAACACCGATTGTAGAAATACTTGGTGCTCTGAATGAATGCGTAAAGAAAGGACTGACCAAAGCAATCGGCATATCAAATGTAACTCTGGAATATCTGAAGGAGTCAATACAAATCAGCAAAAATAAATCCTGGGCGGAATATACGGTCGTTCAGAATTCATATAATTACCTAAAACGAAATGACGAGAATGACGTAATACCTTACTGTAAAAATTATGGCATTTTGTATGTTGGTTACGGGCCACTTGCAGGGGGAATATTAACTGGAAAGTACCAGGCAGGGCGGGCTTATCCGGAGAATACACGGCTAAATCTCAGAGAATCACTGTATAGAACATATCTAACAAGAGAAAATATGCAAAAAATTGACGAGCTGAAAGAAATAGCCGGAAAAAGGAATATGAAGCTTCCGGTCTTGATGTATGAGTGGCTTTATAAGAATGAAAGCATAGATTCCTTTCTGGTTGCTCCGAGGACTCCGGAACAGTTCCAATCTCTAAGAGATGCCTTGGAGGACAATATTCTGAGTAGATGAATGATTTGACTTAATAGATAACGAGCGAAATGTACCTTAATGACAAGAAAAAGATAAGCTGCTGCGGATGCGAGAGTTGTAGACAGATATGTCCCCGACAGTGCATCGAAATGACATTCCAAGATGATGGATTCAGCTACCCGGTTATTAATGAAGAAGAATGCATAAAATGCAATATATGTAAAGAAGCATGCCCGTTGGAAGAGGCAAAGAAAATCGTAAACTCCCCTCAGGAGCGTGAATGCTATTATGGCTGGCACCGAGATGGGGCTGTCAGGCATGAAAGCACATCGGGCGGTGCATTTTCAGCAATAGCTGAATTGATTTTGGATGACGGCGGTTCGGTATATGGTGCAATGTTTGATGATAAATTCAAAATCTGCCACCAGAAAGTCCGGATAATAGATGACCTGTGGAAGTTGCGGCAATCAAAATATGTGCAAAGTGAAACAGGGAACTGTTACACAGAAATCAAGGAAAGACTCGATAACAGCAAGAAAGTGTTGTTTTGCGGTACACCGTGCCAAGTGCATGGATTGCAGACATTTCTTCAGAAATACTATGAAGGTCTTGTGTTAGTTGATTTCATTTGTCATGGAGTAACGAGCCCGTTGTTATTCAAGAAGTATCTGGACTCCCTGGAAAAGAAGAACAAGTCAAAAGTAAAAAAATTTAGATTCAGGGATAAAGTAACGATCAGGAATTTTTCATCGCTTGCATACACGACAATAGAATTCGAAAATGGCAAAAAAATATCTTCGGGTATGAACAGTTATTTGATGTCATATATGAAAGGCTTCATGCAGCGCGAAAGTTGTGAGGCGTGCCCCTATGCAAACCTCTACCGATGGTCCGACATCACCATCGGCGATTTCTGGGGCATCGAGGCCATCGTACCCAATATTAAAGATGAGTTTATGAAAGGCATATCGCTGATAATGGCGAATTCGAGAAAAGGTAGGGAAGTATGCAATAAACTGACGGAAAAGATGCATCTATTCAGCATTGATGTTTCCGACGTGCAGAAAGGGAAAAATGAGCAACTAGAAAAACCTATTAAAAAAAATAGGCATAAAAAGCAATTTTATAGAGATGTGAATAACATGCCTATACAGTTGGCTTTAATCAAGGGCATTGGTATGGGAAGCTATCTGAAATTGCTTGTAGAGGAAATAAAGAATGGAATTAGAATGATATTTCCAAAGAACATTAAAAACATAATTTTCAGCTTAAGAAATCATCTAACAACAGGTCATAATAAGGCTAACCAATGTTAATGACTGTTAAAATGTTAGTTTTAAATTTGCATCGCAATGCTTTTTCAATTGAATTGAAGACAGGTAAATCAGGTTTGTGACAATAAAAGAAACAGCCATCAGGGGATCACTCTTCCTGGGCGGCGGCCGTATGATAGACCGGGGCCTGCAGTTTTTGCGCAATATCATTGTTGCGCGGCTGGTCAGCCCTGAGGATTTCGGCATTGCCGCTCTTTTTGCAATGACTGTCTCTTTCCTGGAGATGATCAGCAATCTTGCCGTTGACACCCTTTTGGTGCAGAGCCCAAATGGAGAGAAGCCGCGCTTCCAGCAGACCTCGCAACTGATGATGGCGGTTCGGGGGGCGGGCATCGCGCTTATGCTTCTTGTTTTTGCCGGACCCGTGGCCAGGCTCTTTGACATCCCGGCGGCAACCTGGGCGTTTCGCCTTTTGGCATTGGTGCCCCTGATAAGGGGTTTGGCCCACCAAGACATGAGCCGTTTCCAGAGGCACTTGAATTTCAAGCCCATTCTGGCGACGGATATTGCATCCCAGTTCATAAGCGTTTTGCTGGCGTGGCCTCTTGCCGCATGGCTGGGCGATTACTCGTCCATTCTATACCTGATTCTGGTCCAGACCCTGGCAAGAACCGCTATGTCCCATTTTATGGCGGAGCGTCCCTATGCCTGGGGATGGGCACCGATTCATGCCCGCGAGATCATAACATTCGGTTGGCCTCTGCTGATCAATGGGATTCTGCTCTTTGTAATGATTCAAGGCGATCGGTTTGTCATCGGCGCCGCGGACAACCTATTTGCTAGGGAAACATATTCCAAGGCACAGTTGGGCTTCTATTCGGCAGCATTCGTGCTCTCATCAGCGATAACAGAAGCCGTCACTTCTATTATAGGCCCAGTGATGTTGCCGCTTTTATCGAGGGCACAAGATTTGGAAGACCAATTCCACAAACGGTGTCGCTTCTGCATTCAAATAGCGGCTTTCATTTTAAACCCGATCGGGATTTTTTTTATCCTGATAGGCGGATGGTTTTTAGTTCTGGTATATGGGAATCAGTATCTTGCCGCGGCGCCACTGATGGCATGGCTGGGCGCTACAAGCAGTATTCGACTACTCCGCGTGGCTTTTGCAACCATTGCACTTTCCAAGGCTGATTCTCTAAACTCGATGGTCTCTAATGTATTCCGTTCTTTTTCTTTTGTCCTAGCTTTCATCTGCGCCGCGCTGGGAACCGATCTTGTCTGGATAGCCGCAAGCGGTCTTCTGGGAGAGTTGCTGGCCATCGGGATCAGCATCGGCATGCTGAAATATCGCCTTGCCATCCCCTTAAAGTATTTCTCAAAACCTTTAATCATCTCTCTCACGGGTCTTTTGCTGGCGGCCCTGTTCTGGAATGCAGGGCTATCCAACGCGAATCCGTTGTTCGCATTTTTAGCTGCTACCTCTCTAAGTATTTTCATGGCGGCTTTGTTTTTTTTGTTTTTCCCCGAATTCCGCAAAGAGATCGGCGGCATTATAAGGCTGCTGCTTTTACGAAATAATCAGTAAAGAGAAAGCTTAGAAATCGGTGCTGCTTGACACGGCGATGCCAAGCGTACAGACGAAAGAGTTTAAACAACGGCAAAAAAGCCATCCTCACCGCTCTTGCGGGGGATGGCTTTTTTTGCCGTTACTTGTTTGTATGTATTTTGTGACTTTGAAAAAAGTAATTATTTCAAACCATTTTTACTTCTTCGTCGCTCTTAGATTGCGGGGTGCGGGGGCTTTGAGGGTGGCGGTAGTAACACCGGCAATCTTATAAATATGAACGGCGTTCTTTGCAAACGTATCCGTAAATTTGCCGTCGGTTACGGTGCGTACACGGCCTTCATCCACAACTTCAGCGCTGGCACTACCCGTTAATCCGCTTACCTTGAAACTGACCGTGATGGATGCAGGTTCAACGCCTGTGTATTTGGCCCCGTCAATGGGATCGGGTTCCGTGACCCGCGCGGCAAAGACATAGACCACTCCGTCCTTCTCACGGATCATGGTGTCCACGCGATTGAGTGCTGTGTTTGCGTTATCCGTCACGGAGATTGCCGGTGCAGGTTGTAAGACTACCGGAGCTAATGTACTCATCTGATCCGCGAATTTCTTCATGGCTGGCCAACGGATGGATGCCGGATCAAAATACTGGAACCAGACAATCCCTTTTGCTCCATGAATTACATTTGCCCACGCGTCAAAAAATACCTGTTCTGGGGTATGTTCTGGTGTTAATCCGGCATTTCTGTTGCTTGGATTAATTGCGGGTATGAAGGGCGCTAAATTTTTATTGTGTGTTCTGAATCTTTCTACACCATCAAAATATGCTGCATACATTCCCTTTTCAGAAAAGTTCAGCGATGCATGGAGGCGAAAGTAAGTGATAGGATAGATATCAAATGACAAAACATCCTGCATCCATTTCTTGCCACCGAAAAGGGGAGCGCTGGCCATGTAATCGTATGCACTTGGTACTGCTCCGGCACTCAGGGAATAGTCATTACCGTAAAAAAGATTATAAGTTGGATGCTGAGGATCCAGGTTGTGGCAGACGTAATTCCATGCTGCCAAAGTGGGCAGATAGACTTTTTGTTGTCTGCCGCCCAAATTCGGTTCATCCTGCCAAATCCAGGCAAACATCGCCGGACTGTCTTTGCCGGCGTTTACGTAGTCAGCCATCCGATCAAGATTGTGATTGAACTTCCAGCGATTTGCAGGTGCAGGCGCGTAGTTGACAGGATAATCACCCCGGCCTGGCCCTATTGCTAGAAGTCCAGAGGCATCGGCCTTGTTTAAGTAATCCACCCACGTGCTGGGTGTGTGTGCCGTGTAATACCCTTCTGTATTCACTGCATTAACACTCGCTTGATTTATATATTTATCAAATTCTGATGTATTTGTCATAAATGGCATTATTGGGAAGACCAATTCCCCATTGACTCGAAATGAATTGTTCTCATCAATGCCCACCTTGGGAATGCCGGAATATCTCTTGGAAAACTTGTCTCGCCACAGACCGCCGGATATTCTTGCGCCACCGGAATTCAACAACTCCGCTATCACCACATAATCATCCTGGACAAGCGGTTTGTGGTCGAGGAAGACACGTTCCTCGGCGGCAAGGTTGCTTTTCGATAAAAGCACGCTGCTGCTCCCCTTTGCCCCCTTCAGCGTCACGCGGAGAGTCGTTTCATTCCTCTGGTATGCAGTCGGGATCTGCACAAAGAGATACTGCGCGAGACGGTTATGGAATGGGGCCCGCTGAATTTCAAATCCGGCCATTGGCGCTTCACCCGCTACATTAATGACACGGGCAGTTGTTCTTATTGCAAGAGGACTGCCGACGGGATTACCTGCGTCATCAAACTCTGCCCATACCGTTACTTTGAGCGTTACCGTAAATGCCCCAGGCTTCATGTAGTAGTGTGTAACGGCAATGCCAGAACGGGTAATTGCAACAACAGCTGGGTCAAAGCGGTGGTAATAACCGTCGCCGAAGTCCCATTCGTATCGAGCCTTTCCAAGAAGCATCGCATTCGGGTATGTCGTCCCGGTTGCGCTCAGATAGACTTCTTCACCCACTTCAACGCTTGTGCCCGGCTGAATCTCTATGGCTGGGATCAAATCTTGAGCCAGTGCAATGCTTGCCGTTGCTAAGATCAGTACTCCTATCAAAAGGGTTCGCATAACATTCCTTGATGTCACGATGGAATGTAATATTTTTTTTCTCATAGCGCTGCGCCTCCATTTTTTATTTTATCCATACAGACCAAAATCACTTCATGTTTTTTCATATTATTATTGTTTGATTAAATCAACCTATAACGCAGTGAGCCAATGTTGGAGTCCTGATTCCCATTCATATCAGAACATTTATTGTATGTTTTATTGATATCAGCTTTATAATTAAGATAGTTGTGTTCTCCTTCTTTTGTAGCCCCATACGATACCTGCTGGAACCAGTAAGAATACTAACACTAAATAAGGATACTCGAAACCGTAAATAAGCGGGAACAACGCCAACCGGGTAGCATATCTAAGAGATGCATGCTCTCTGATGACATCGGCTATGGGCGGAGAATGCCTGTAATAGAACTTAACAAAAGCCTTACCCAGGGTATTGGTTAACAAGCACCTGTCCCGGAAGTTCCTTAGAACTTTTACATGGGGCTCAAGGTATGAACCGAAGGCAGCCGTAGCAATAAAACAATTGCCCCCAACACCCGCAGTTTCAGCAGTACTACTGGAGACAGCCGCATCGGCCAGCAGGGCGATTTCATCGGCATACTCGCTTTCCAAATGAGCATTATCATAAGCTGTAACTGAAAAATAGTACGCCTGCCCCTCAATGAGGCCGCTCACCGTATAGTTTGTCACATTACCGACGTCAATGACGTTTGTATAGCTGCCGGGAGACGTTCCGTAATGGATCATATATCCAGCCACGTCTGTGGAAGTTTCCGGCGGGTCCCATTCCAGGATTGCATCACCTGCAAAAACATTAGTTGCGGATAGGAAAAAGCAGAGAACCAAAGAAATAAGTATTCTTGAAAATAGTCTTTTGATCACGAGTTCCTCCTTTGCTACGTTAGCCGAGGCTAATCACAGCATTGGAGGTACTGTTTTTGCCCGGCAGCCCTACTTCCATGTCCCGGGATGCCAGGATTTAGGATAGTGGCTTTGCGTCCCACATTTTCATGTGGTTTGCCTTTTTCAAGCTTCGGTTATTAGAATTCTTTCTTCTTAAGTCTGTTATTTTGTGTATTGCCGGACGAATATTTTGAGGGTTGCCCGGCGGTTCTGTCACCTTTTAAAGATGACGCGATAGATGATGCAATGCTTATACCATAAAAAATATCTATTTATTATTAGTTATATCAATACCTTACAAAAATAAAAGAATTTATTTCCTACCCAAAATGGGAACATTTGGCCGGTTTTGGGGTAAATTCACCGGAGTTTATCGTTCATGGCTCGTCGATAAGTAGATAAAAGGACAAGGGGAATAGTGAATGGCAGATAGTTTATGGCTGATGGCTAATGGCTCGTAGATCATAGATAAAGGGACAAGGAAAGAATCCACCCCTGCCATTCAGGGGAAAAAGAGCAAGGCCCTCAACAACTTGAGGGCTTGCACAACCACTCTATTCGTCTTACCGGCGAAAGCCGGTATCCAGAAAGACCTTTATAATACTGGATTCCGTGTTGCGCTACGCTTGCCTACCCTGAAGGGCACACGCGGAACGACAAATAAATAATTGTGACACAGTCTGCAGTGGTGGACAGGAAAAAAGTTTTCTCTTTTCAACAAAGCGGCGTGGGCAACAGGTTAAATTTATCCCCCTGTCCTTTGCAACTATTTTTCAGTTGCTTCTCGTCTCAGGTTTTGATAAATTTAATTCATGAACACCAGGCAGAAGAAAACATTGGCCCTGATCTTTGAGAAGCCAACGCGCACCGACCTTCGGTATAATGACGTAAAATCGCTTCTTATCGCCGCTGGCGCTAATATCCGGGAGGGGCGGGGCTCGCGGGTACGGTTCGAACGGGATGAATACAGCGTTCATCTCCATACACCACACCCGCAAAAGGTCCTGCCAAAATATTCAGTCGAATTGATTAGGGACTTTCTGATACAAATTGGAGTAAAACCATGAAGAACACTATGAAATACAAGGGTTATATGGGCAGCGTCGCCTTTGACGCAGAGGACAAGATTTTTCACGGCCGTGTTTTAGGCGTTTCTTCCGCGCTGATTGGCTTTGAAGGCGCAACCGTGGCCGATCTAGAGAAAGATTTTCAGAACGCTGTCGATGACTACTTGGAAATGTGCGCGGAACAGGGAAAAGAACCTGAGAAACCGTTCAAGGGGTCATTCAATATCCGGATCTCCCCAGATCTCCATCAAAGTCTCGTCCTGAATGCGGCGGATCAAAAAATGACCCTCAATACCTATATCAAAACGATCCTTGAACAGGTCGTAACGGCCGATAGATGAAAGACATAAAACTCATATTCAAGGGCTAGTTAGCGACAGTCACCTAAAGGAGTGATGATCACAAGGGCTGACAAATTGAATATGATGACACGTGACTGGAAAAAGCTAAAAGACGTCCACCCCCGGCGCTGCGCGCCACCCCCGCCAGTCAGGGAACAAAGAGCAAGGTGAAGG
>ERZ795055.4249-NODE-4249-length-10139-cov-4.007140_pt1 | contig 10139 bp, 3 predicted proteins | sample MGYA00375139_ERZ795055 | MGnify/ENA primary metagenome ERZ795055 (study PRJEB30184, sample SAMN05720283) | anaerobic digester metagenome | isolation source: active sludge of municipal wastewater-treating anaerobic digesters | place: USA | collected 2015-01-23 ...
CGTCCGAAGTGAAAATTTCACTTGCGCGCGACTCAACTGCTTGGACAGTTAGTTCTTTTGTGCCCTGCAACTTAATAATGCCTGCATTTGGAGTCAGCGTCGGTACATGCCCCTCGCTGGGCTTCGCCGTTAGGCCTCGGCTGATAAGCGCTTGGCGAACTTGGTTTGTAACACCATCAAGCCATGCAAGCCCTTCTGCCTTGGATGATTCGAACTGCGACGACTTTAGCTCAAGAAAGTTTATTAACTCGTCATCACGGCCTGGCATTGCCGAATCGCTGAAGGTCAAGGAAGTCTTGACGGGTGCGTGTACAACAGTCTGGTCCTGACTTACATCGGTTGGCGTGGTGGACTGGTCACTACAAGCTGCTTCATGATCCGCGATCTGAACTGGATTCTCGCGTAAGCTCTCAATTGGCTTACTCGCTGATTCAAGTTCTTCGTGGCTAGGCTTGGGCGTTAGTACGATGCGTTTGGACAGTCCAAAAGTGGGATGACCGTTGCGAATACGCATTTCCGTTGTGGCCTTGTGATCTTCCGCATGGTATTGAAGGAAGAGTTCACGGATCTGCCCTGGGCCGAAGATCTCTTGAAGGGCATCCAGATCACCTTTGGTCTTCGCATTCTGGATCCCCTTGACGGAGGTGACGTGGGCGGTAAAGTCCTGAGGCGCGTAGACGAAGACATGCGAATAACCCCAAATTCGAAATGAACACTCACGTCCACGTATGGCTCGCCTCCATGCAGCGGTATCGAGCGCGGGCTTACCAGGTACTGCAACAGTCTGCAAGACAAGCAAGTCGGAAAGACGTGCCAGCCAAATATCTTGGTCAATCGTTTGTGTCACACCATCGAGCGCTTCGGTGAGCTGCGAGAGTGTGTCGACCAGCTGCTTCGCAGACTGGTTGCAGGCGCCGCCCAGAACGTCGTGAATGACGAATTTTGCTTCAGTGACTATAACGTCCAAATGCAGCGAGCCATCTTCATTGCTGCTAGGCGCGAGAATTAGCAAATCTGCAATGCTGGTACCTTCCTTCTTGCCAAGCCACTGGCTATAGTCATCTAGGAAGCACCAAGCGATTGTTCTGTCAATTCCTAGTTCGGATAGAACTAGATAGCGAGAGAGCACCATCCCGAGCAATTCGTTGGTGTTGTTTGCACGGCGCGCCGCCTTCAAGACCAAGCCGCCGGATATCCGGTTTGCGTCTTCCATGAAACGTTTGCCGAGATCCGTTATTACCTGGTCATTTGTTCCGGATGGAAGGATCGCTCGGAGTTTTTCTTTTAGTGTATTAACAAGCAGGGTGTCACGGGCATCCGACGAGATGATCAAATTCCGACCATGCGTCGACGACTGGATGTAGCGAATTACTTTGACGTGACATGCCTCAAGAAGTTTTCTGTCGAGAAGCTCATCCTGATTCACTACCCACGTGGCTAACGCATGGGTTTCCTTAAATATACGTTCGACTTTCTGATCGTCGAAGTCGAGGTTGCGCATAAGTACCGGACATTCGCCAACTTTCCATGCTTTATCTGCACCATTGGCGCACAGTTCCGCTATTGCGTACAGATAGGCCCACCCCGCCTCCGTCTGCGCCGGACAAACTAGCTGAAGCCGAACCCTACGATCGCCTGCGGTTACGGGTAGTCTGCGACTCCATTGATGGGGCTGAAATTCATCAGGGCTAATCGTTTCCCGTGGTACCCACTCCCATACAACCTTAGCTTCCTTAGAAATGAGGTCTCGGCAATAAGCAATGTCCACCGGTTGGGAGCGCCCTTGCCGGCGAAGTCGGTTTACTGCCGTAATATTCACTCGCACTTTTGCAAGGAACTCACCAGTAGCTTCTGTTGAGTCAACGTCATCGTCAACGCCGCGAGCCACTAGGTCCCGGTAAATCTGTCGAAGATGATTTTCATCACGATGCATGAGCAACACTTGGCACGTGATTTTGTCGCCGTCCCTTTTCGCGTTGATTCGATTGATACTCTTAACAACTGCAATGGGCAAATCCGGCGAGTCACAGTTGTAAAGGAGTACCGATAAATTGTCTCGTTCGTGTGGTTGAAGTCTGAGGTACTCAGTGACCTCATGCTCGATGGTCACAGAGGCCGCCTGCGACCCATCGTCAAAGGTAGCCATTTCCGGCTCTTCGGATTGCCTTGCCGGTTGATGTAAGGTGTAGCCACCGAATGCCTGAGTGACGATACGTGCAGAAGGTTCGGCCTGCTCCCAGATCAATGCCATTTCCGGATAAAGAGGGTGAGTCAACAATTGCTCGATCTCGTTAAAGAAGAGAGCACCACTTATGCCATCAGAGAATGGCGGACGATTTTTCCCTAATAACTGATTCAAAAAGCCAAGAAGTTGATGCTGTCGTGCCGCCATGGACTCCATGCGAAGTGGGTGCCATGGGCAGACAATCGCGACTGGAGCGCGTCGACCGGAGCGCCGCACTTGCGCCAAGCCTACTGAAAGAATTATTCGGAGTAAGCGGCGGCGGCCGTCCTGGTGCAAAATCTGATTGATTTCGAGCAACAGCGAGCGATAGGCCGAGGCTATCGCTGAAGTCTGTTCGTGTGCCATTGCATCTTTTCGAAGCGCCATGACTCCAGCATTATATGCTTCTTCAAACGACCTAAAATGCGTATATAGCCTTGAAGCAGCATCCGGGAGAAGCCACTTAACTGACTCTCCCTGGGCTATGGTGTCTCTCCAGTCCGAGGCAAGGGACTTTATCCGATCTTGGGCTGGTACGAATGCACCACGCCCACCCCCGCGAACTTTGTCCGCGAATCCCTCTGTGTTGTCCAATGCGAGCGACAGTGGCAAACCTTTGCGGCCAACACCCTCATATTCCGCGTAACAATGGACGAGAGCGGTTTTTTTCTGAGCGTAATACCGACAGATTGCGTCGAAATCCGGGGTTTCTTGAGCTAAAACTGAGTTGTATGGGAATTTCCAAGTAAGTGACAGCGTAGCGATCTTCCGTTCTGTGCCACCGTGTTGAATTTGGAAAACGGAGGCGCGAAACTCTAGAGCAGTAGCTTGGGTGGTTTTTTTGGTCCCTTTAAACTTTGGCTTATCCTGCAGGTTGGGTAACACATCCGTTGAGTATTTGAGCGCCAGCGTATCTCTGAATCGAATCCGGCGATTCGTTCGAGCTTCGAGTGAGCGGTATGACCTTTCGAAGAATTCGCACGCACGTTGGTTGCGTTCAATGAAACTGTTCGGCTTGTTCTGGGACTTTCCTTCAAGTTCGACATACGCCAATTCGTGCAACGTCAGTCCACGAATTGTCCGTTGAAGGCATTCAAAAATCCCCTGGAGAAGATCGGTGCACTCGATTTTCTTCCCGTGCACATAGTCTTCCCATTCGATGAAAAGTCTTGCGTCTTTTTCCAATGCCTCAGATCTTCGTTCAAAAAATTCACGAAACTCTGTAGGAGCTGAACCTGACTTTCGGGAGACTTTTCCCAGAGCTTGAATGACAAGTTCGTCATCGGAAGTTGGGTGGAGCGCTTCATCTTCTAGTGCCTTGCGCGTACGCTCTGAGAAATCCTTCGATGAGCTGCGTTTCGATTTGTCAAAGCAGTGGCGCGTAAAACTCCAGTCGAAGTTAAAAAGGAGATTTTCAGTAGCGGCGTTGCGCTTGCCCTCTGATTCAATGTAGGAACTAAATGCATCAAGGATGTCTTCTTGAATTGGAGGTTGTTGTTCATCGGTTCGAAGCCGAAGAAGCGTATTCCGTAACTTTTCAGCGTCTAACAACTCTTGCGACAACCCTCGTTTGTCGAGATAGCATTCCAGCGCGTAGTGAGATTTAAATTTTTCCGACCATTGCGATGCTTGATGCAACTTTCCATCGTTCATCGAGCTAAAGCAGTCGTCGAAGCGCGGCAAGCCAATTATTGGGAGCGACTTTCCGGCGGCGCGTTTTAGCGGTTCTGTTTTGAATGCTTCAAGAACGGCCTGGAGATATTCACCTACCTTCGCTGTGGGACAACGGCCAGTATCAAAGAGTCCCTTGAGAAGAGCTTCCACCATCGGCACTTCTTCTGGCAATAACGTGCGTTTAACGCTCTTTGAGACAAACTCGACCCAGATGTGGGCAATATCTTTGTCCTTCAGATCGGATGCGTCAGTCCTGTCACTGTCAGCCAACGATGCCCCTGCATCATCTTCCACTTCTGCGGTTAGAACGATCAATCCATTACCGCGTGTCTGGTTGCGAACGCCTACCGCGGACTCGTCCGTCAGGAACGCCGGGCTGACACCATAAGTGGCGAGGGCGACAGATGGAAACTGCAAGTGTAGTCGCGCGGTCCTATGGCCCCCTGCAACCTTTGCTTGGATAAATCCAACCAACTGTTCGGGAGAAAACCCTGACAACACATGAAATGCTCCTCGAAAATCGTCGTCTTCAGTTTGGGGCTTGAACTTTAGTAAAACATGTTCAAGAGCAATAGCGCCTACCAGCGCGTCGGGAACAGTAATTTCTTGGTAACTCACCTGCGTTTATCCATTGGGTTAAGTACGTAGGTGCAAGCATCGCTCATTCGTTGAGCTAAACCCATGCCAATCAGATGTTGTGCGAGCCTATCTCGGTTTCTTTTGAAATCCGATTCATCAAACAGGGTAGGTCGCACTATCGACTTTGCCTCAACAGGGCCGATGACAATGCTGTATCGCTGATAAAGAAGGCGCAAAAATGCGCTCTCTTCGATCGGTGATGTGACGTTTGCAAAGACCAGTGCTCGCAATAACTCATCGGTGGGTGCGTAGCGATATCGATTGGTTCCCCGTCGCGACACAAGACCACATCCGGTACCAAGGCCGGTGAAACCATCAGCCGCGTTTCCGCGATAATACTGATCAGCGAAACTATAAAACCGCTGAATTAATGTCTTTGAATCAGGCGCGTTAAAATCTACTCGTTTGCTGAGGGAGCATGTCTTCCGCAAATGCTCGAGGAGGAAGTCTCTCTTAGACTGTTCGTCGACGTCATCGCTGGCAAGCATCGCTTTTAGCGACGGATCGGAAAACGCGGTTCTATCTATGTATTTGCGAACAGCCTGACTGCCTAGACCATCGTTATCGAGGTAGGACGCGATGGCTGCCTTGCGGACGAGGTCGCTTTTAGGAGCGAGGATTTCACAAATCATTGGTGGCAGGTTTGTATCTCCAACCCAATGGTTCGCCGTCTCGATGCCATACATGTAAATGTGAAATCCGAGCAACGGCTGTATGTACTGAAAGGCATCCTGGTCGGGAAGGCCAAGGTCGAGAATTGCCGCAACATCTTCAGCCATTCGGTCGTATGCCGGGTGGGACCTGTAAGGAAGGTAGGTTCCACCTTTTTCTTTTCCTCGATCCGGCTCAGTAGTGGACAACAGGCGCAAGATGAGTTTGTTACGCGCTAGTTCTGACTCAAGAGAAGGTGCCAGTCCGGTTTTGATTCTGTTTCTAAGCACCTCAGACGCGCGGGTCAGCATAAGGTATGCAAACTCGCCAGTTCTAGTGAATACTCGTCGAGTAGTTTCAAAATCATCTTCCGTCTCGAGAAGGACCTCGTAGAGAGCGGCCGGTCCGACAGGGAAAATGAACTGCGTGGTCCACCGTCGCTCGCTGCCCGGGTCGATCGTGATGTTCCGAAACAATCTTACGACATTGACCAGTTCGTTGAACGTATCGAAATGACTTCGAAGGTATGCAAAATCTGTGCTGCGATTCTTTCCCATGGAAGCATTCGCTTTCATGGCCGCTAGCCATTGTGTCCACGCTGTTTCATCGTCTCCCTGTGTATCGCGCAGGATTTCTTCCATTTGCGGATTGTTGAAGAGGATATTTCGCAACTGAAGGCATTGGTTGGCGCAGTAGAGGGGATTGTCGGCTGGGCCAGTGTGCGCGAGTAAGGTACCTTTACGATGCATTCCTTCGGCCATCCCCAGAAACTCGAGCATCAGGGCGGAAAATGGCTGGCGCTCGATACGGTGGCCCCATATTGCTTCGACTATCCACGAATCATTGCCGCTCTTCGATGGCGAGTAATCGTCCGTATTTTCTGGTTCAATCATTGTTCTGTGAGATGAATGGGACGTTTGTGGATGATTCCCGTTTCGCGAACCTCTATCAGATTTAACGTCCGGGTGCCGGCCTTGAAGCCAAGGTCGCGCAAGCAACGTTGCTTCAACGACATGAAATCGGATGAGGACTCACGGGAAAAGCTTGATGGCATTGCGCCATCGGCCACTCGGCAAAGGAATTCAAAGCGCGGCAGATTCAATTTGAAAGTGAATGATTTGCCGTTTGCCCGAAGTACTAGGTCGGGAACCGGACTGATTTCACTACAAACGACTTCGAGACCCGGTGGCTCTGCGTCGACGTCTATTTGTGCAAGAAAAATATCGCTCACCGGCGAAGTGGTCAGGTCCAAGCCTGTCGCAAAATAGATTTCAGTGGCATTATCGGCCAGCAGTAAACCTGTCCAGGCCCGATTTAGTCCAGCTGCAATTTTTCGCAAATGCAGGCGTCCCGGACTTTTTCCTCTACTGACGGGGTCGAGGATTTCTTTGAGGTATTCCCCCGCATGGTGAAACACGGTGGCTTGCCATAAGTGATGCTTTTCTAACTGCTCGTCGGATGCCTGTAGAAATATTCTTCGTCGTTCGGCAGCAAGTTCCGTCAGGAACCGCTGAGTTGCTTCTTCGTTAGGGAGATCCCCTCGAATATACGCGTTCAGCATCTCATCGAATTCGCGATTGCGTTGGCCGAATTTGTCAGGTGCAATAAGTTCGCTATAAACCTCGTTCAATTCGGTATCCCGTGTACCGAATACGAAGAGCTCATCAAGATCGTTAGTTGTTTCCTCGCCGATGTGCAGCATCGAAAGAAATCGGTAAACGCCCCTTTTATTGCGGGCACTCGCACTGAGGTTTTCTCCGAATAGGGTACGGTGGAACGCTGCTTTGTACGGGGTCGCTTCTTTGAGGAGCTGGGCCGCCTCTATTCCCGGTCGAATGACACCATCTTTTGCGTTAGGATGGCCCAAAAGACCGTTGGTAAGTAAGCACAAAATACCGCGTACCGGAAGATGGTGCCCGGTCACGTCGGCAATTTTGGCGAGCATCAGTAGTTTATTTCGAAGCTCTGGGGTGTTGAGTACCATAAAGTTCTGGCGGAGCGAAGATGCCTCCGCAAAGAGCGGATCTTCTGGTTCCTCAACAAAGCAATTCCATTCCTCTCGGGCCAATAAGGCATCGAGACAAAGCGACATAATCTCTTCACTTCGGACGAGACTCAGGTTAATTAATCTGAGCTTCTCGTTAAGATCTTGAAGGCCGCGCGCGTGAAGCTCTATCAGATCTTTCTCAAGCCGGCGGATTTCCTCACTAGCATTCGTAGGCAGGGCACGAAACAATTCGTGCATTTGACCATCGTTGACGGCGAGGACAAACACCTTGTCGGATTTTCCATAAACCGATGCAGCCATTTCTGATAAAACCGCAACATCTTCAGGGCGCAACAGCCCCTTCTCTTTCTTTCTCCAAGCGGTGACATCGTAGATCAACGTAATATGCCGTGATCCATTATCCGTCGCCACTTCAATGGTGGCTATTCCATTGTCACCCAGTCCAGGTTGCCCAGTCAGTTCTCGGACAAGGTCAATGCAAAGCGACGTTTTTCCATCGCCAGCAGTACCCGTCAACACCACATTTCTGAAAATGCCGGTTTCTCTTGGAAAACAATCAAGCAGCCCCTGCTGGGCAGGGTGAGGAAACGAAAGCTTCGGAATGCCATAGTAATTAGCTAGTTTATCGACGTGCTCTGCTTGCATAGCTTCGTTGTCCCCGACCGGACCATAGCTCCTAAGTAGTCTTATCCACTTCTCTCCTCTTTTTGATGCGCTCATGGTGTGTCGATCAATACTTAAAGTTGGCAAATCAGGCAGCCATCCCGGCGCCGGGGTTCAATTGAAAGGCCCCCAAGAGTCTGAGCAAGCGAGAGGTTCGACTGTTTCTTTGCCAGTCGTTCCTGCGTCTTCGTCCAGTTCTCCTCAATCTGAGCCATGCGCTCCGGCCTTTCAAGTTCGCTTAGAGACTCAGTCCCGCACCAATAAAAGACGTTACCGTTGACATTGTTGGGTTTTTCATAGGATTTTGCTTCCTCGTAGAGCTCTGGATAACGCCTTCTGAGGTGAACCCATTCGATTTTTTGCTGATAGAAGCAGAAGAAGCAACCACTGCGGGTGCGACCCCATTCTGTATAAGGTGGCATGCCAAGACCTGAGTCCTCGAGAATGCGCTGAACACCCTCATAAGCAACCCCGTCTTCGCGAAACGGAAATACGGCGCGAATATTTGGTTTGTGGCTGATGTAACCAACTCGGTCCTCATCCGCACGAATACCTACATAGTTGATGCAGAAGTCATCGCCAATATAATTCTCAAACGGTTTGAGCTTCATTAGGTCGGTGCACCACCGTCGATGGGTTGACGGCAGCATCCCACCCTTGATTCTAAGGATATTATCGAAGGTTGTCCCAAAGGTCGTCCGGACAATTTTTTGACCTAGATAGCCTTCCAAACGCTCAAGGTACTCATAGGTATCTGGAAGTTCTTTTCCCGTATCGTGAAAAATATATTCGATGCCCTCGACGCGGTCGCGAAGGTAGACGGCAAGCGCGGCGCTGTCTTTACCTCCAGACAGGCTGAGAATATGGCGAACCAGCGTCGGATCTTCTGGCCAAGCGACAGTCGACGCATTGGTTTTTTCAGTCATGGTTTTCTTGCACTTTATTGCTTTCGCTTTCAAGACGCTGCCAAATAGCTCGCATCGCAGCCGCCATCCCATAGCGGCCATGTTGTGTGAGGATACCTTGGATCGCCATTTCTGCTGTTTTTATGCGATCGTCGTCCATCCCGTCCCAGTTGATTAGTTCCCCCATTTCAGTACCGTCACTCTTGGTGATCGCTAACCGACAGGCATGTCCATTCAACTTTTTCGTTGTCCCGATAAGCGCCATTTCTGTGCGCAGGAACTTAGCAGCTGATAGTTCCAGCTGATGGTTAAATTCGCTCTCATCCTTATCGGTCCAACGTTCTGGCGATTTTCGGGCGAGCAAATTTGCAATGGATTCTATCCAGCTTCGGTGATCGAGAGCCTTATCTGACAGACGTAAAGCGAAAGCTTTCAGCGTGGGCTCGGTCACAGCTGCGGCCAGTTGGGCGGCTCGATCGATGATATTTTCGCGGGCCTTCGGGCCAGTAATGTCAATTTTGAAGGCTGCCGTCAGCGAAGCGCTTAGACGCTGAATGAGATTTGGATAGGCAGTGCGAATTTCATGCAGCGCGGTTTTCAGGCCAGCGGCAAACGCTTCCGGATTCTGTAGCCCCGCCTTACCGACTGGTGGAAGACCGCATGCCTCGGGGAGTGTTGTAAATACTAGCTTGACGGGTTCCCGTGCATCTAGAAGAGCTGTTCGTACAGAGGATGCTGTAGCCGAAAGCGTTCTTGTTTTACGCGCGTAGTCGGGTATCTCCCGGCTGATAAAGATGGCTAGCGGTCGAATCAGATCGAGAAGATCTGTTTTTGAGGTGTCTCGGGGATTTATCTGCAGTTGCACTAGCAAGCTATTTAAAACGTCCGTCCGAACGGTATCAAGCTCGCAGTATTGCAAATGGAAGTATTGCGGCTCCTTCATCAGTCGGAGAAATGCTTCACCACCAACCTCATGTAGATAAGTGCCATCCTCATAGAGGGCCACGCGTTGGTGATGGGTTGCCAGATAAATGGCAACAATGAACGGTTGCAGGCCCTCACGGATACCAAATGGCGGCAGTGATAACGCATCAAAAACATCAAGGACGGGAATAAGTACATCGCCCCCTTTTTTTTGAAGCGTTCGGCTGATGAGATCGAGCGCAGGCAGAAGGCGGCAATGATCTTCTTCGTCTTTCGGTACGCGAAACAACCAGCCGGATTCGGTTGCGCCATGGAAGCCGCCGTGCTGGAGTATTGACAAATAAAGTGCCATTTCTGGCGGGCGCTTGTTGATGTCGAGTCCACGGTTCGGTTTGTCCGGCGAAGTAGCCATCGCCTCGACAAGCTTGGTTCTGGCGGCTACAGCAGCGCT
>ERZ795055.4250-NODE-4250-length-10138-cov-4.147079_pt1 | contig 10138 bp, 6 predicted proteins | sample MGYA00375139_ERZ795055 | MGnify/ENA primary metagenome ERZ795055 (study PRJEB30184, sample SAMN05720283) | anaerobic digester metagenome | isolation source: active sludge of municipal wastewater-treating anaerobic digesters | place: USA | collected 2015-01-23 ...
GTGCTCGACGCGATATACGGATACCGGTCGACGGTCACCTCGACGCCGCGCTTCACGGCCCGCTCGATCAGCTGAAACACCTCCGATATCTTTCCCCAGTTCTGTTTTCCGGCCGTTTTGAGGTGCGATATCTGCACCGGGATATTGGCGCTCTCGCCGATGAATATCGCCTCGGTTACCGCTTCGACCAGGCCGTTGCCTTCGCTCCTCATATGCGTCGCGTAGATACCCTGGAACTCTTCGAGCACCTTGGCAAGCTCCGCCAGCTCGTCGGTCGTCGCAAACGTCCCTGGCGGGTAGATCAGGCCCGTCGACAGGCCGTACGCCCCCTGCCGCATGGCGTCCCTGAGCAGTTCCTTCATACGCGTCATCTCGCCTTTCGTCGGCGCGCGCTTTTCGTACCCGATCACCGAGGCGCGTATGTTGCCGTGGCCGATCAAAGGGGCAAGGTTGACCGACGATCCCGACTTCCTGAGCCGATCCGCGTAGCCGTCAAGGTCATTCCAGACGATGCCAATATTGTATTCCTTATTCGAGTCCTTTATATGCTCGAGGCAGGGCCCGTACAGGGGCGCAGCCGAAGAGCCGCAGTTGCCGATAACCTCGGTCGTAACGCCCTGGCGAACCTTACTTTCCGAAAGCGGATTTACCAGCACCGTGAAGTCGGAATGGGAATGGATATCGATGAACCCGGGGGCGACGGCAAGTCCGGCGGCGTCAATAGTCTCGTGCGCATCGCGAGAGGAAAGATCGCCGACCGCTTCGATCCTGTCCATCCTGATACCGACATCGCCTAAAGACGCGGGGCTCAGCGTACCGTTATATATCTTTCCGCCGACAATCTTTATATCAAGCATATATCCCGCCGCCCTTCATATATATGAGAATTCTAAAGGAGCTGTGCATTTCTGTAAATACAAAAAAAACCTTACATTTTTGTCATGCCAAACCGGCATCATTTTCTCGATTCCTCTGCGCACCATATACCAAGCAAAACAAGCAATATATTGAAAACACGCACATTACGATAATTTAGCAATATTATTTTTGCGGTTGGCACAGCCGTTGCTTATATATGGCACAAAACAAAGGAGGGTTCCATGAAGAGAAATCGCAGAGTGAAGGTGGATGAGGTTGAGGTAAGGGACGCGCTGGTCGAGAACGAGATCATCAATAACAAGCTTTTCGATGACCCGACCGATTCGTTCGATCAGTTCGGCGACAACGATAACGACCTCGACGACCTTCTCAGGAAACTCGACAACATTACGGATACGTTCCGGGAAGAGAACGAGAACCCGTTCTACTACTTCCTGAACATGTACTCCTACTGATAGATAGAATCAAAAAAAAGGCCGCAGAACCGTCCGGTAGTATCGACGTTCTGCGGCCTTTTAATTTCCCGCGAGCTCCGATCCGCTCTTCCTGCCGCGCCTCAGAGAGACGAACATTGCCAGCACAACGACGGCCAGGGAAAGAAGCGTGAGTAGCGCCCCCCTCTTGAACGATTCCGGGAAATACGACAGGCGAACCGCGCTGTACCCTTCCGGCACGCGGATCCCTCTGAAAGCACCGTTGACGCGATGTATCCTCGCCGGCCGTCCGTTCACGGTTGCCTTCCATCCGGGGTAATACGAATCGCTTATCACCAGCAACGCCTCGGCCCCGCTTTTCACGCGAACGCTCATATCGTTGATACCGTATCGGACATAGTCAACAGAGTGATCGACCTTTCCGTGCGGCAGCCAGGAGAAATCTTCCGGACGGTATTCCTCGGCGGAAACCAGGGCCGTACTGGCGTAATCGATCGTCTGCCCCCTCATAACGCGGAACACATCCGCGTTATCTTTACAAAGCGTGACCTGGCCGACGACGTATGCCCGCGGCAACGCATCCGCCACCGGCACGATCGTCATCGTCAACGGCGGATCACCCCATTTGAACAACACTTCGTGGGGGAACATCACGTCAAAACGGCAGTTGACCATCCTGAGCAGTCCCCGCTTTACATCCGCATTGATCCGATGGTCGTCGATTATCCGGATAAAACTGCGATAGTACAAGGTTTCCGTGTTGCAGTGGTGCTCGACGTTAAAACCTCCGCAGACCTGCGCCCATCCCCCGATCAGCGTACCGCGCGCGATCTGGTACAGTGCCGGCGATGCCTTCCCGTACAGGTATGACGGGAAACAATAATCGTCGGTATGGAACCGGAAGAGCCCCTCGCCCGAAGCATTCAGAGGCGCCGGCACGTAAACGTTGTCGAACAGCTTCCGATCTCCCGCGGGGACAAGGGGGATGGCGACGCGCATGAGATCGAGGACAGCAACGGCCAGGAGCGTCCACCATGCAGCCGCGCGCATCGCCGGGCGAAACAGATACGCATACAGGACCCAGACCGAGACAAACGCCGCCGCCGCAAAAAAGATGCTGTCGGATACGACCTTCTGCAGCGGCAGCCCGTGACGGAACGGCTCGGGCACCGATTTAAAGTTGAATACGGTATTCAGGATAGCCATACCGCGATCGCCGGGATTTGCGACACATACAAGCACCCCCGCGGCGCATACCGAGACGATCAGCGGCATCGCCCACCTTGCCGCGAAGGCGCGCCTGCTTTCCGGTTTCTCCGTCCTGCCGGCCAATCGGCCCAACCGGTCGAGCCCCATCCCGGCAAGACAACACAGCGCGAAACAGAAACACGGCAGGATCTTCGCCGGCCACCGGAATTTCTTCAGCAATGGGATCATTTCCCGGATCGTCAGAAAAAAGAGGGAGTACCACCCCATCGCATACAGAAAAGAAAAGATAAGCAAGACGAGCAGGAAGACGGCCGCAGGGTTCGGGGGGTTCCGCTGCGGCACGAGAGAAGTCTCTCCGCGCGACGCCACCCCCATAACGTACGTGACACACACCATACCGAGGATAATAATGGGGACGACGCCGACATACATCGCCCCGACCTCGTACTCGAACGCAGAAGGCGCCCAGTACCAGTAGGTCACGAAATAGCCGGGAATGCCGTACAGCGACGGGATCAATAAAGTAAACAACGACAGGGGGTGTACCGAGCCGAAATGCAGCTGAGGGTCGACGATCCCGCCGCGGGAACTCATCGAAACGAGTTCCCACTGGGGCAGCATCTGCGCCATCGAGAGCATGACCGCCACGGCGGCGGCGACAAGGAGGCATCCTGCCGGCATGAAGAGCTGCCTTATCCGGCCGTCCCTCCTCCATCCGTGAAAGCCTGCTATCGCGGCATAGAGTCCCAGGCTCATCCCGGTAAAAGCCGCGGCCTCAGGCCAGCCCGCGTAGTACTGCAGGGACATGATCAAGGCCAGGAGCAGCATCACCCACACACGGCGTTTGGCGAGCCATAGCGAAAACAGCGCAACGCAGGAAGGGTACCATGCAAAAGCCGCGAAAGACGGCGCAAATTCCATCCGCGTGATCATCGCATTGGAGAATATGAAAGAAACAGATGCCAGCAACGCTCCCCTCGGCGATATCTTCCATAACCTGCACGCGTAAAACACCCCCCACCCGCCGATAAGGAAATGGAGAGCCATCCACACCACGACCGCGATCCCGACAGGCAGAAACAAAAAGAGACAATTAAGGGGGTAGAGCGCAGCCGACTCGCTGTTCGCGAGGAACGGCTCTCCGCAGCCGGTATACGGCGTCCAGAACGGGATCTGCAGCCGCAACAGGCATTCCTTGAAGAAGATCCAATCAGGGTAGATCGCATAGAACAGGAATCTCAGGAAGGGCACTTTGCCGGCAAGGAGAAACGGGAGAAAAAAGGCGACAACCAACGCCGTGAGAACATACGCTTCAACGGGAGGCGAAATGCGTTTGATCCGCTCGATAAACCGTGTCACGTGGGCCCGTCTGAAGTGGCAGTGCCCTCTTCCGTCCCTTCAGCCGCGAACCCGTCGACGGAATAGATCTTGATCGGCTTCGTCTTACCCTTCACGACGATCGAGTCGAGCTCGCGGAAGATGAAGGGCTCGTCTTTGATGTAGCTGTATGTGGCTTCGGTAATGATGATATTCGTGGGATATTTTCGCGTCAGAGCCTCGACGCGCGCCCCGATATTCACGTTATCGCCGATGACGGTGTAGTCGAACACCTCCGCCGAGCCCATGTTCCCCGAGATCATCTCGCCCGTGTTGATGCCGACGCCCATGCCGAGCGGGATCTTCCCCTCTTTCTGCCACTTGTCGTGCAGCTCCATCAGCCGGTCGCACATCTCGACGGCCGTTCTGGTCGCAAGGATCGCCTGCTCTTTTGTCGGCAGCTCAAGCGGAGCGCCCCAGACCGCCATGATCTCGTCGCCGACGAACTTGTCGAGCGTCCCCCGGTTTTTCAGGATCACCTTGGTCATCGCATCGAGATACTCGTTGAGCAGCGCCACGACCTCTTCGGGCGTATGGCTCTCGGAAAAGGTGGTGAAACTTCTGATGTCGGAAAAAAGCACGGTCAGTTCGCGCCGGACGCCGCCCAGCTTCAGCTGGTCGGGGTTGTTGATGAGCTGTTCGATGATCTCCGGCGACAGGTAGTGGGAGAAGATGTTCTTGATCCATTTCCGCTGTTTCTCTTCGGCAAGATAGCGGTAGAGCACGATCGACAGGTAGGTGAAGATAACACCGCAGGACGGCGCGACGACGTCGGTGAGCAGCCCTTGCCGAGCAAAGGAGAGATACCCCGCCGCAAGATACAGGAGCACGAGAACGCCGGTCAGGATGCCGCCGAAAAGCGGCCGCAGGAAATAGACGATCAGGCTGGTCAGAAAACAGAGCGCAAAAAGGCACAGCAGGTCGACATGGAGCGGCATCTCCCGAAGAAAACACCCGTTCAGTATGCAGTTCACGACCGTCCCGTGCACCCCAACCATCGGGTAAAGCGTCTCGAACGGGATCGGCTTGGTGTCGAACGTCCCCGTCGCCGTGAGGCCGACAAAGCAGATCTTGCCGCGGTAGAGGTTCAGGTTCATGACCGGCTCCTGCTTCTCCTCGAGCTGTTTGTACGCAAGGATCGTCTCGTAAAACGAATAGTGGGAGAACGTCTCGGCCCACCTCCCCGCCCAGTTGAGCATCATCTGGCATTTGTCGTCGATCGGGATCGTGATATCCCCTTTCTTCGTGCCGCGCAGGTATATATTCTCGCCGGGAACGATCTCAATATTGCTCTCGGGGACGCCGAGATAGTCACAAACGACCTTGAACGCCATATGGTAATAATACTTTCCCTGGATCTTCTTCGCTAGAGGGACGCGCCTGACGACACCATCGACATCCGACGCAAAATCGAGGTACCCGAAGGCATGAGCGCTTTCTTGCAGCTCCGGGATCGGGAAGGTGATCCCGGAGACGGCATCCTTGTCATATTCGATAAGGAACGGCAGATATACGAACCCCGCGTCCTTGAGCGCCTTCGCGAGCGCGCCATCCATCTCCGGCGCGCTCGGCTCGACGAAGAGCACATCGAACGCGACCGCCTTCGGCTTGAATTCGTTCAGGACGGAGACCAGTGTGGCATGCCATTCGCGCGGCCAGGGCCAGCGGCCGATGCTCCTGATACTGTCCTCTGCCATATCGATAAAGGCGATCTCGGGACGCGTCGGGATATTCCCGCGAAGCTTGAAACGGGTGTCGATAGTGGTGAGCTCAAACCGTTCGAAGACCCCGGCAGCGTGCAACCCGGCAACAACGACAGTGACGCCTATGCAGATAAGCAACTCGGCGCTGCGAAAATAATGGATCACTCGCTTAATGAACATAGTGCGCATTGCTCTTTGGAAGCGGTTATTGCGGGGTTGACTGCCGCGCCGGCGGAAGATTGAGCGATCCGCCTCTCGCTGCGACATCCGACCTCTCCTCGGCCAGCCGCTGGCCCTGACCGTCGATCTGAATACCGTCAGCCGGGTCCAGCTGTTCGGTGAAATACTCTGTCGCCGCCACCTGCGAATGGGTCGGGAGATACTGCGGCCCGGCGCGCCGCTCGACGAAACTGCAGATACGCGCGGCCATCGCGTCCTTCATCACCCTGAGATTTCGCAGGCTGCCATCAGGATCGACATCGGCGATCCCTCCTTCGTTGATCCTGATATAATCGTAACGGTCCATCCCTGCGCTTCTCCCGCCTGCGGCGAAACGGCGCATGCCGGCAATGATGTTGCCGCCCGGCGGCTTTCCGATGGCTTTGCGCGGCACCCAATCGATAAAACCTGACACCACACCGATCATTTTTTCTCCGACAGTCCAGTTCGTACCGCGCACACCGGCAATGCCGCGGGGGGTTTCAACGGTGAACTGTGAAAGGCTGTTCGGCAGCTCCCTGACACTGGCATAAACGCTCCCTTGCTGCAACTTCAGATCAACACGTCTCGCGATGCAGTCTCGATCGAAGCAATAGAGGAACCTGCCCGTCTCCCGGAAAAGAGACAAACCATCAATGAACAGCGTTGTCTCCTCGTTGATCCGGACCACGCTCCCGTCGTCGAACGCAATATCGGCTGTTGAATCGATCGCCGTCCTGACGCTGTCGCCGGCAGACAACGCCATGCCCTTTTGCGCCGAGATCCATTTTTGCTCCCCGGCCTTCTGAGCATCGACAAGGCCCTGCACGGCAACGATAGTAACCTGTACACGGCCGCCAGGTTGCACGGCATAGGATATGCCGGATATAAGAAGGACCCCTAGCAGCGAAACATAGCGGACAAGGAATGCGGCTGACATTGTTTCTCTCTCCCTTTACCAAAACGCCCACTTCCATGAGTGGGCGTTTTGTATCACCAACAGATACCGCGCATTCTCGTCATCACGGCATATGGTGAGGAGGAGGCGGCGGAGGAGGAGGCGGTCCAGTATGCGACGGGTCAAACGGCGGCGGCGGCGGCGCGAAGTTATGGTTAGGATCACCACCGACGTTCTGCGCTGCCTGCTGCGGGGTTTGCATAGATTGCAAATCCGCCTGCCCAAGAACGACGGTGCCGGCCGTAGGATTCGTCTGTTCGGTAACGATATTCTGGATCGCTGCCACTTGATCTGCCGGTTGAGTAACGTTGAGAGGAAGTTTCTGCTCTTCTACGGCAAACACCTGAATAGTGTTCGCAGCTTCAGGAGTAATACACCCGATCGACGTTACTTTGTCGGTTATTGCCGCCGAAGCCCCGTCAATAGCTGAAGTCGTCGGCGGCTTCTCCTGAATAGTGTTTACCTGCTCCGCATATGTCGCAGTTCCCTCGACTATCTTAGCATATTCCGCCGCTGACACCTCGAACACGCGCTGTGTTTGACCACCAATCGCCCCCGCATGTCCTTCTGCCCTATCTGCTGCAGCTTCTGTCTGAGCCGCCCCGGCCGCGGCCCCTTCTGTCCCACCTGCCGCAGCGGCATACGTCTCATCGCATACTTTTAAGTACGCTTGCACTGCTGCTTCAAATTTCTGCTCAGTTGCCGGATCAGGGAATTTCCAGTAGTTTACCGTCCCCGTGCTGCAATCTACGTTATCGGACTTTTCTGAAGAACTGATCTTAAATATCGTACCGCGAACACCGGCTATACCTCGCGGCGTTTGTAACGTATATTTCGATCTGTTATTCGGCAACGGTTGTACATGCGCCGTGATAGTACCCTCTTTCAGGTAGAATTGCTTCTTCTCAGCCTCAACTGGCCGCTTGAAAAAGTAGAGGAACCTCGACTTTTCGACCTTCTTCGAGAGATCAAGGATCGTAAGATTAGTCTCTTCGGATAGTTGCATAACACCGCCATCATCGAACGTAAGGTCAACTACCGAGTCGAGCGTCGTGCGGATCCTGTCTCCCAACGCAAGCTTCATACCGACCTCGGCCGGCACCCATACGTCCGTACCAACCCTCTTCACGTCGACCATCCCGTCAAGCCTCGTTACCGTCATCTGCTTCATCTGCATACTTTCATCCGCCTTACCGCTCGCCTGACCGGTAGCGGCCGGCTTTACCTCCTGTTGCGCCAGGGATATGGCTATCCCCGATATCCCCAACAGTAAACCTATCATCAATATTTTATGTAGCTTTTTCATACCATCACCTCTTTCTATATATATCGTTAAATTTTACCGTTCGGTAAAATATTTATAAGCAAGTACTATACCAGATTGCGCCTATGCAATACTCTTGCCAAACCAATATTTGCTCCATTACGGATCACCGCGATCATGCTATGCGCCAAACTAGAATACATACTGATAGATCATCTGAAAGAAGTCTTCGTCAGTATGCCAGTCCTGCGGATAGGCTGACCCGGTAAAGAAATGACCGTAATTGAATGTCAGGCGGGAGTATTTCGTCATCTCGTATTCCAGGCCAAGGTCAATTTCGTTTCCCACGTATGCGCGCTGCAGCGTCGCAACCGCATCCGACATCGGCCCGTTCACACACTGCTTCCAGTAGGCGAAATGATTGATCTCTGCGACGATCCGTTTCATCGGGTTGAACTTCAACCCCGATTTCCAGACAAGCAGGTTCGAGAGGACCGGGTTCAGCGCCACGCCATAGTTGACATAGCCGTCCGCCGACTTGAAGTTGGTGTCGCGCGACCCCTTCGGGTTGCCGCGCATGGTGCTGTAGACGCTGCCGCCCTGGTTAAGGTAAACGCCAGGAGTCCCTTTAAAACCAGGATTATTCGCCGCCGCTATCCTGTCAACATCGATACTCGAAGGCGGCACAACGATCGTCGAGGCGATCGGCACCGTGTCATCGCCCGATCCCCACGCAAACTCGTTTTCCCATTCCGGCTTCCAGCGATGGTCAAACTTGACGATCGCGCCAAAGTCAAGCAGGAAGGCATCGATCGTTTCCGTGTCATACCGGTTAGCCATGGGGCTGAAGTCGCTGACGTTGCTGCGGCCATACACCTTGACCGTCTCCGTGTAATAGCTGATGCTCTTGACCCGATATTTATCGATATCGAACCGGCCGACACCATATAATCCAAAATATACCGGCTTGTAATGTGTCTGGCGATAGTAAAGCTGGTCGTCGCTCTTATCGACAACGCCGAGGACGTACCCCTGGAACAGGTGCTTCATGAATTCCTTATAGGTCGCGGTGATACCCAGGGGATATTTATTCTGGTGGTTGTTCGGGATATACGGATCCTGATTGTCGCCAAGCATCTTTCCGACATACATGTCGACATCGACGAAATCGTCGGAATAGATCAGCTTGAAGGCGTCAATATTATCTCGGTAGACATGGCCGCGGCCGATCTTGTGGAATTGCCGCCCGGCCGTCAGCGTGAACGGCTCAAACATCAAATCCACGTACATCTGGTCGACATCGGGCCCCTCGTTCATGTTATCCGTCGGCGCATAATCATTGCCGTGGTATATATCCCTGAACTTCACGTAATACCTGAGCCAGTTCTGGTAGCGGGCATTGAAATAGAGATAGAGGAACATGCGTTGTATGTCATACGGCTTATCCTTGAAATTCGCGTTCTTATCCCTGTTCAAGTCCCATCTGAACATGGCTGCCGTCGATCCGCCCCAGTCGATAAACAGGTCATAGATGTTCATCCGTTTGACGTGATACGGAAACGCATACCCGTCGCCCCATATCATAAGATCGAGGTAGTTGACATCCTTCCAGGTCTTATAACGAGGCTCTTCCGGCTCGCCGGATATCACCCGGGGCCCCTTTTTCGGCGTAGCGCCCGTTTGCGCCTGCTTTACCTGAGCGTCTGCCTGAGGTTGCTCGACCGAAGCGTCCGTCGGTGCCTGTGCTGCCGACGTTTCCATTCGCTGCTGCATTTCCGAAAGATGTTGTTCGGTCATAGCGCCCATTTGGGCCGAGCTCGAAGGGTCTCGCTGCTGCGCAAATGCGGCGGGTGAGCACAGAGAAAAGCCGATGCAGGATGTCAGGACGGAGAAGAGTATACGCTTACACATTGACGTAATCCTCCTTTCAGGATTTCGCAACTATTGCAACGACAATAACGTAAATATCAGGAATACGTTATCTTGAAAGATGTGAAATTTTATCATACGGTGATTTATTGTCAATTCCATTTTTCTACGCCTCGGGCGGCGACAAAAACGTCGACCGAACGCGCGCCGGCGGCAATGAGAGCGCGCGCGCATTCCTCTGCGGTAG
>ERZ795055.4254-NODE-4254-length-10127-cov-8.798352_pt1 | contig 10127 bp, 13 predicted proteins | sample MGYA00375139_ERZ795055 | MGnify/ENA primary metagenome ERZ795055 (study PRJEB30184, sample SAMN05720283) | anaerobic digester metagenome | isolation source: active sludge of municipal wastewater-treating anaerobic digesters | place: USA | collected 2015-01-23 ...
CATGTGCTCTTGGATGGGCGAACGTCTCAGAAGAGCAGGGGAGCCCAATCTGCGCGTTTCAAGCTAGGTCCGCCAGCAACGGCTGGAAGTCGAGCGAGTGAGTCAATACCTGTGATGTTGGCCGGTGTCGATTCGATGTCTGAAGGGCACTCGTTTCACCTGTGCTCGAACGTAATCATGGTCGCCTACTCGTGGGCATACGACAAGTTCGAGCAGGCAATCAACCGTGTGCATCGGTTGGTATCTCCGAAGCCGGTCAACGTGTATAGCGTCATCTGCAATGGGTCGGTGGACAGGAAGCTGGAGCAGTTGATTCAGGAAAAGGCTGACGCGGCTGAACTGGTGTTGGATGGCAGGCTTGTGACTGAGGCGAGCACCGAGGTCAACCTAGCTGAGATTCTTAACATAGCGCAGGCTGACTTCGCCAACCGCAACGATGATGCAGTAGATGAGATCGAGCTGGCAAAAGGTTGGGATGAACTCAGATGCAAGTTGGAGGTAGCCGGAAAGGAATGGTATAAGTGATAGGCTGAAACAAGAACTGGTCCAGGCACCAACCTGGACCAGTCTTGCAACACACAACAACTAACACGGCACCAACAAGAAAATGCATAGGTCGCCATTGAGACGACCTAAGATGCTCCTTCAACACATGGTTGGCGAGCCTATTGAGCGGACAAGCAGGTCGCTGCGTTGCGTGATGGTGTCCCTGGTGAACAATCTGGCATCAGACTCCAGGTCAACTTAGGTAATCCGCAGCGTTGCTTCGTCGTCGATTGCCGACTATCCGCTCACGTTTATCTGTTTCATACCTGTCGTGCCCCACGCTACGTCTTAGTGACGCACGCCCCACGTCGTGCCCGCACGGTCAAATTAACAAAACACATTCACGGCGACAAGCTGAAAATAACTTCCAGAATCTCGACACGTTCTCTTTTAGCTTCTCGATTGTGCCGTTGTTGACGATGAACGCTCTGAACGGATGGTTGTCTAGGTCTGTTTCAGAAGCATGGTTATCACGAGACTTCTTGATGATGTTCCACGGCAACCAATCACGCCATGTCAACGTCTCTGGCCGTTCAACCCGAACGACCAGCCCGCCAAGCTTCTGTATGTAGTCGGCCTCGTTCTTAAACCTAACGTCTGTCACAATGTAAACGTGCTTGTCAAATTGCCCAAGCCCTTCCTGCTGCATGGCGAAGTTCAACTGCTTGACCCAGTATTTATCACCGTGCATCGCACGCCTGAACTCTGTGCCCCACCACTGGAGACCAAGCCTGAACATATCCTTGTGCTTCTCGACGTAATCCACTGTCACGTCGCATGCGTCAGCCAACTCACGCTTGACTGGATAGGCAAAGGCAAACTGCTTTACAGTCCATCCTTCATGCGCGGCTAACTTGCTCAGCATGTCAGCCACAGTGTTCTTCCCGCTCTGCTTCTTCCCTGCCAGACCTATGATTATCTGGTCAGGCTTCCGATTTCCAATTGTCTGACCCGTCGTTTTCTTCGTCGTTCTTGTCATTTCCGTTTTCTTGAGTCCAATTGTCATAAAATCTGTTGAGCAATTCGTTCAGCCCAAGGAACGTCATCGGAGTATCGTGGTATTGTGTAATAATAGGAGTGCCGCTTTCAGCAGCAAAACCAATCACGATGAAACCGCACAGGTGTTCGGACAGCCTGCGTCGAATGATTTCCTCGACCTCGTTGCTTTCCTTAATGATTGTCTCCTGTTCCTTGGTGATTTCATCTGTCACCTCGACGCACTTCTTAAGCTCTTTCACTTTTTTTGTATCGCTCATTTGGTATGCTCCTCAAATCCTGACTGTGTTAATGCCGCCAACCATCTTGGGCTTGTTCTTTAGCCACGACTCGTTCGAGTCCATCACGAAAACAGGGGTGCTCATGATGATGTTATGTTCTGGCGCGACGAAGAATAAGTCTTGGGTTGGTTCCTGATACTTGAACTGCTTGATAAAAGCGTACTCGTCGTATCCCTTGGCCGCACCGTTGCACCGGATAAGCCCATAGTTCCCCTGGAAATGCCAATGACCGCAAAGCCAATAGTCGAAGTCGATGTTCTGCTTCATGCGGTGGGCGGCGAGCAACTGAGGCGACAGCATGGCTGCAATGCCATGACCGCCTCTTGCTTCGTCGCCGTGGCTGGCGACAAACCGAGTGTTGTAAACCTGAAACCTGTGCTTCTGAGATGGCGTTACAGCGAACGTGAATCGCTTGTCGTCCTGCAATGCACGCTGAACCATTTGCCCAAGCATCCAATCGAATGTATCCTGCGCCCGCAGCTTGGCTCTTGGCTTCTTTGCCATCCTACCGTGATTGCCTGGAACACAGACGACCCAAACGTGCTTGAACTCGTTCGCCAGTGTCTTCAGTGATGCCACCATCTGGTCAGACCAGAACAAGACAGACGATAGGATTGTGTCCTCGTTCGTTTCCTGCAACTCCTCGTGGATGATGCCAGAGAACATATCGCCAAGCATTGCATAGACAAGACCGGGGTATGTGTAGCCCTTCACCAAGTCAAAGGCCACCCATAGAATCTGGTGCGTATGCCGCTTCAAACGCCCAACCGCAATGTCCCGGTTGTATGCGTTCATGAAGTCAATCTCCTCCGGTCTGACTACCTCATCAAAGTGCCAGTCCGACGAACACGCAACAGGAATGGCCTCGTACTTTTTCCCGGTTGGCTTGATCATCCAAGCGGGTGCATCGCACTTGTGCTTGCCTGCCTGTGCGATGAACGCTTCGTAGTCCTCGTTCTTGGACTTCTCAGACAGGATGCCTTTGAGTTTCCTTTCGAGTTCCTTGTTGCGGTCTCGAAGGCGTTGTGACGTGGTTGTGAATTGGTCGTCCTCTTTGTCAAACACCCACTTAACGTCAATACACTTTTGCTTTTTCATGCGATGCATGGTTCTAGCTCAGACAAACTATCCTTTCTTCCTGCGCTTCGCTTTCTCGACAGTATTCTTGTTGGCGTAGTAGGCAATGTTGCCAACCTTGAACCTGTAAGGAACAAGCTCGGGGTCTTTGGCGTACTTTTTGAAGTGTTCACGCGAGACACAAAGCGCGTCAGAAAGCCGAACAATGTCAAGCAGTGCGCCTTCCGGCATCCCGCTGCACAGTTCAACGGCACGCTGAACAATAGCCGGTATCGTTCTCGGCTTGTTAAAGATTGAGTCCAGTGTTAATGGTTCCAACATATCGTTTCCTTTCTTTTGGTTATCGTCTTTTAAATGCCGTCCTCTGCTTTTTCTGGGCCGCTCTGAAATCTTTCAGGGCACGCTTCCTTGCCTGTTATCGGGCAGCGAAACCCGATGTCCATCTTGTCACCGCGCCACCAACGTTGCAGCCTGTGCGTAAGCCACAGCACAGCGCCAATCGCCTTGCATACGCCATACACAGCGGCAGCAAGCAGCACGACGAATTTTACGCCTTCCTGCACGTCCGAAAAACTGATCGCCAGCGAACCTCCTGTCACGCCAGCAACCTTAAGTGACTCAAGCCAATCCTGTTTGTCCATGGTATCCCCTTTTCCTTAATGTCCTCCAGATGACTTATCGACACACACCAATGGCTCACCAGTGTCCATCTTGTGCGGATTAGCCAATCTCTTTAATGACTCGATAAACTTTCCATCTGATACATAACTCTGGTCGTCATTAGGCCATAGTATTTTGTTTCCATTGATTCGATTGGCGTGCAAAAACTGGCATGAAACGGTTTGGCATATTGCTGGTGGCCAAGCGAAGAACAGCGCCCCATACCTCTTGGCAGGGAACACACACCAAGCAGGTTTGGGCTCCTTGTCTGCCAGCCATGCGTCGATCATAAGAAAAGCATTGGGCAGATAGTAGTCGTCGTCGTCGATGTACATCACGTAATGACCAGATGCTGTCATGCTGCCCATGCGTCTTGGAGTGTTTCCAAAATCGTTTACTCTGGTTTCAAGCGTGATTATGCGGCGCTTCGGATTCTTGAGTATTGAACTGATGATGCGCTCTCTACCAGAAAGACACTCCCTACCATCGAAAACAACTATATGCTCATACGGATTATACTGTTGGGAGTCAACGCTCTCGCATGTCCTAATCAGCGAATCTCTGCAAAGACTTGGTGTAACAATGGAAAGCATATTTACTCCGATGCGTGGTCAGCCTTCACTTCAACGAAGCCAGAATTAATGATTGAAGCTATCGTGTTCTTAACCTCAACTCGCTTCTTGTTGTGTTCTCGAATCTTGATGGCCCTGCGCCCGACTTCTTCCAGGGGAAGCTCGTTCTCCTTCCCCCTCCTGATGTCCGATTCAAGGGACCATATGTCATTGTTGTGCTTTATAAGGTCAGCAAGCCATATCGGTATCTCGGCTGTGCTAAGATTGGTCCTTATGTCTGCAAGGTAATCAACATATGCAGAAACTTCTGCGCCAGTTTTCTGACCGCCCCGTATTGCCTTCAGCAAGGCAATGCTAAGTTTGTCGAACGCTTCTGATAACGGCATCATCATAACGATACTTGGCTCCTGATTTTCTCGGCATAGACACGTCCTATCTCGTCATGCCTTGCCCATCGCTCTGCGAGATTCTGGCATAGTTCTCCATAAAAAGGATTGCATCCCTCGTTTGCAGTCTGGTCAGGATGCAGTGTCCCAACGTGGTTGTGGTTTACTGAAACTGTTTTTACGTGAATCTCCCTGTTGATATTTCGCATGAGTGCATCCCACGTCCTGTCAACAGACGGGTCTTGTCCGAGAGAGTATTCCCCGCACAGTTCATATAACCTACGCGTCACAACCGGCGCAGAATAACGGTAGCCTTTTCCTTTGCCTTCTAGCGGTGTAGACACGCTGGATGTCAGCACCAAAATATTATCAGGATAAGCCTGTGCTTCCCTGATGTATTCCAAGTCCCAGAACTCAGTATCATACTCCATGTCGTCGTTAAACTGGATTATGAAATCTCCGCAGGACATTGTTGCAGCTTCCTCAATCATGATGTGATTGCTGGCATATCCCTTCATTCGTGGACCAACGATTAGCAAAACACGGCAGTTGTGATGTTGCCTGAAATCCTGAGCAACCTTGGCGTAATCAAATATCTGCGGCTCGTCATCGTCGATTCTGCAAATGACTTCAATGTTCTGCTTGAATCTCGCCTTGAAAAAGATCGACTCGCAGCAATGCCTGAACAAATCTGCCCTTCCACGGGACGGCAAAATAATGCTGAATGTGATTCCGTTCATTCGAAGTAAGACCTGTATAGTTCAATCGCAGCAATTGACTTGCGCGGGAGGTGAATCCTCATTGCTTCATCTGTCCCGTATGATCTCAGTGAATTCAGGAATGAAAGCGTGTTCTTGTACCCGAAAAGTTCCTCTTGAAGATCATGAATGATTGACTGCGTGCTCCTATCCTGTTTGCAGCAGACTGTTTGATGACCGTATAGAACAGAATTCGGATGCATAGACTCGAACAAATACCCGGACCATATATCGTCCATCCTGCCAATGAACGGTATGTTTGCGTAAAAGTCGCGCAGGTATTTCCCGAGGATGAATGTGTTCTGAGTGTTGACTGGGCTGAAGGTGTTAGTCGAGAATCTATTGTAGCCAATCTTAGGCGTATCAGGACTAGCGAAAAGCCTTACAGTGGCGTCTACATCAATATCACCTGTCCACAGGTCGGTCTGTATCAAAGGTGTTATCGTCAACATTTTACCAGGGATAATCAAACGATCATGTCTTAGCTCAACTGGGAATCCTCTGTGCCATTCTTTAAGCCCGATCTCATGTAGTGGGTCAAAGCATAGTTGCTGCGTTTCGAAAAACCTAACCTCAACAGGACTGCCAACTGAAACATCTTTTCCCCAATCAGCCATTGGATAATTGTCGTCATCAATCGAAGCAACAATATTAGCCCCCGACTTATGCGCCTCGATGAACGCAATCATCCTACCGCGCCGAACAGAGTCTGGACCAATCAGCTCACACAAGTCTGAATAGTTCCTCTCTTGCTCCTCCCAAGAAACATACCGCCCACGATTCAGTTTGTACTCTGGAGTCTTCCGGTCGCCTACGACAATAAGCTCCCAATCTTCCATTGCGTCGAATGAACGGATGGCTTCTGTTGGCGGGTTGATTGTAGTTGTGACGATTACCTTTTTCATTTACATGAAATAGACTGCCCCTCGTTTCTCTGCGTTCTCTACATCCCTGTGATGCCGGAAGAACTTGCAGTCAACCATAGCGCAGTGCTTGCGGTTGATTTTTTTCAGCTTCTGCCTGTGGACTTCACCGAACCAGATGTCGTCAAACTTCTGTTCGAAGATGTTTCCGATTTTGAAATCGTTATCTCGGTAGTAGTAGTAGCAGCAGATGTATATGTTCCCCTGCCAATCCATGACCGTATGTAACGGATTCAGCCAGCACTGTGGGACTTGGTTTAACCTGACGGGAACAATCCATCTTGTGATGGGAGGGCACGATTTGCATGCAGCCGATATGTCAGCTAGAAATTCGTCCTCACGATACTTGTCAAGCTCAGTGAGTTCTTCTGGTTGGTGTCGCAACGCCTTAAAGGACACACGGTCAACGCCGAGGTCAATCGCCAGCCTCAAAGCATCGCAGTAGTGCTTTTCACCGCGAAGACTTTTTGAGACAGAGAACTTAATAGTTATCTCGCAGTCAGACTTCGATTTCTTCTTAAGTGAAACAAGCGAGTTTATATTTCCTATTACCCTGTCCCACATTATTGATGGAACGTGCTTGTAATTTGAGTAGGCATCTTGGTTGGATGCCTCAAGCGAAATCCGTATGTAGGTTGAGTGTGCTAAGACAGCATCTCGCAATTGTTCGCTGATGTGCGAACCGTTCGTAATGATCCCGCTGTGTGCTCCATTATCAGCAATCAATTCAACCAGTTTTGGAAGGTATGGAAGGAAGCAAGGATCGCCACCGCCCGCAAAGTCGAACGCCTTCACTCCTTGCTCAAGAAATATTTTAACAGCAGCCTTATGCCTATCTTCAGGCATTATGTCGGTGGTTAGCTTCCCGCCGTAGGCGCAGCCTTGGCAATTGTGGTTGCAGACATTTGACGTGTGGAAATCCACAAAGGTAGGCTTCACGATTTCGCCTCGGCGCAACTTTTGTATGTCCTCCCATCTATAAAACAGATTGCTCATGCGCAAGCCAACTCCCTTACTTTGTTCCAAGCCTCACGGCTGATTGGTTTATACGTATCAACAGAACCCTTGGGGCGACCAGCAACCTCTGTGGTTGAATGATCGTGGTCGATGTGGAAATGAGTATAGACCCTGGCAGACGGAACGCCGCACGCATTAGCGTGTCTTATAAACCAGTTGTCTACATCCCATGCCCCGTGACATAGCGGATAACCGCCAAGGCTCATGTAGTTGTCACGGCTGATCATTGTGAAGTCACCGCCAGCCGTTTCAAACTTTCGGAACACATCAACCTTCCCATCATTGATCAGTTGCAGGATTGTTTCACAACTTGTAAGGCAGTATTCACGGTGAATGTCTTTCCTAACGGCCAATGCGACATGACCGCGTGTCGCCATCTCGATTGCTTCGGCCATTCCATTTGATGGAAAGATGTTGTCTGGATTACACAGACACAGAATGTCGCCTGACGATCTAAGGACTCCTATCTTCTTGGCGACGTACTCATAGTAGGATATTTTGTTTTGGCCATCATCGTTGAGAATATCATTCGCCTCACTCGGAACTGTAACAACAGCAGCATTAATGCTTTGTGGAATAGAATGCTCTTCTGGGCACCACTCAACCACAATGGTTTCGCTGTCCAGTCCAAGACGTGCGATTGACTCACACGTCAGTTCAAGCCTGCGCATTGTGTAGTCGCCAAGTCCTGGGCATGAGCCTCCGTAACCATCGTTCCTTGTCCCAAGAATGAATGAAACTTTCATAACGCTGACATACCCAGCCAAACCGGATTGTCCAAATACCAGCAGATTGTTTTCTCCAAGCTTTCCTCGAATGACTTTGTCGGTGTCCAGCCCAATGACTTCATCTTGGAACCATCAAGTCCATACCGAAGATCGTGCCCAGGACGCGAAGAATGGAAATCAACAAGCTCATACTTCAATTGCCTTCTGAGCAATGATGCAATAAGCTGTGCTAATTCGAGATTGTCCACTTCCTTTTCTCCGACGACGTTGAACTCGTCAAAACCATCGTGGTTGTGACGACCGATAATGTGCAGCACTGCATCAGATACATTGCGAGCGTGAATGTAGTAGCGACTCCCGGCTTTGGTGCGGGTTGAATCCGCATGCACCGTGACGAGTTCGCCTTTGATTACCTTTCTGATTGTGGACGGGATATACTTCTCTGGATGCTGCCTCTCGCCGAACACGTTCATTCCATGAACAACTACCACCGGCATCTTGTATGTGTGAGAGAACGCTTCAGACATTGCCTCTTGTCCAAGCTTTGCTGCGGCGTAAGGATTCTTTGGATGCTTTGCGTCTGATTCTTTGTAGTTGTATCCGTTCAGAGCAGGCCCAAAGACTTCATCTGTGGAAAACGATACTGTCAGCTTAATGGATTCACTGTTGTCTCTGGCGTAATTGAGAAGATTGGTTGTGCCGACAACGTTGTCCATCACAAAGGACATTGGGTCTGTAATTGACCTGTCAACGTGCGTGCTTGCTGCGAAATGGACAATGTAATCCACCTTGCCAATCATGGCTGAAATGATGTCGCTGATTGGCGATTTCAAATCGTGATAAACGAATTTGATCCTATGGCGATTGGCCGCAAAAACCTCAATGTCTGTTATGCGATTGCAGTTCCCAGACAAATCAAGCCTGTCCAGAATGACAATCTCGGCATCTGTGTTCTTCAATACGGCTTCAACGAAGTGATGCCCTATGAAGCCAGCTCCTCCTGTTATTAAGAATCTGTTCATCTTTAAGTCGGCCATTGCTGTTGTGCTCGAAAGTCAACGTCGAATGCCCAGTGACACACTGGAAGATTTGGATCGTTAAATGGGTGAGTGAACTTCTCGTCTCCATTTATACCACCCCATTTCTTTTTGTAATAAATGAAGTTATTACTGTGCGTTCTTCCATTAACATGCCGAAGGTTTGTGTCTGAGTGAATCGTCATACTTCCCCAGCTCGGAGCCTCGCCATGAATAGCCTTAACGTCAGGAACATTCTGCGTCTTAACTCCAGCCAAGTGAGCGCGGTAATGCCAGTCGCAGTCCTCCAGATATGCCGGGTGAATGTTCTCGTCAAACAAACCAACCTTTCTTACTCCGTATCTAGTCACGATAAAAAACGAGAACCCGTGATTCCCGAACATTGCGCCAGTATCATGAGCATTGTTTTGAGCAAAGATTGTCATCTTTGTCAGATCGCCTGGTGAAAATTGAATGTCGTTCCCGACAATCATCCACCACTGACACGGAAATAGCTTAATGAACTGGTTCCAAGTGCCTGCACAACCTGCATTGGGCTGTGAGAATGATCTGAATCCGTTGATATAAGGCGACTCCTTTGCGATCTCGGCAATCTGCTTAATTGCAGTCGTCACGCCAGGGTCAGAGCCGTTATTTATGATGCACAGTTGGTCAACTGTGGTGTCTATGGACTTAACACAACGCAGCAATAAGTCGCCGCGATTCACTACTGGTATGCCCAAAAATGGAATCATAGTATGATTATATTCGTTCCTTCACAGACTTGGTTTCTCGGAAAAGCTTCAGCCACTTCAGCGCAATCGAATCCCAGGATAGCCACTTGGTTGCTTGCTCTCCTAATGGCTGGCGCTTGTTACCAGCAATCAGGCCGTTCGACCAAGCCCCATAAATGGCCCATGCAGCATCATCAGCTCGCGTCTGGTATCTGAGCCTCGTGTTGTCGTCGATGAGTGCTATGGGGTCATCGTGAATGTTAATAGGCAGGATGCGGTCGCCTTCACCCATGCCTCTCAACGTCTCGTAAATCTCAGTTAAGGAAGTGTGCTGAGGCATCGCCACGAGACAGCCAGCGGCTAATGCCTCAGTCACACCGAGTCCCCACCCTTCTCCAAGGGTCGTTGTTAGGTAAATATCAGCGCAGTTGTA
>ERZ795055.4257-NODE-4257-length-10123-cov-4.061681_pt1 | contig 10123 bp, 5 predicted proteins | sample MGYA00375139_ERZ795055 | MGnify/ENA primary metagenome ERZ795055 (study PRJEB30184, sample SAMN05720283) | anaerobic digester metagenome | isolation source: active sludge of municipal wastewater-treating anaerobic digesters | place: USA | collected 2015-01-23 ...
CGTAGAAGGCATCGCGATGATGGCCGGATGCGTCGACCGCCCGAGGCCCGGCAAACTCGTCGAGCCTCCAATAGGCGATCGGGCTGGCCTCGAGCACCGCCTCGGCCGCCGGCCCACAAGTTTGTTTGAACGGACGGCGCGGTCGCCCGGCAACGCGCTCGAGAAGCTGCAGCGCCGCCTCCGCGATCTTTGGCTCAGCGTCAATTTCGAGTCCGGCCGAGCGCGCGGGCCACGTGTTATAGCCGCCCAGCGCGTGCTGCTCGGGGGGCGGAATGTAGCCGTCGCCGCCATTGGCCAGATCCAGGACCATCGTGCGCGGCAGCGGACTCTGGGACTTGATCTTCAATCCGGTCAGGGCGTAGGTCTCGGTAGGCGTTGTGGCGATGGCGATGTCGCCGATGCGCAGGGCCTGAATGACCACCTCGGTTGACTGCCATTGGTGCAGCAACACTTGCTCACGCGCATACACCTCGGCCGTGTCCTTGGGCGCACGGTCGCCCATGGCGGCGACAATCCGCTGCGCCCATTCGAGCCGCTGCTTGTCCGGGACGCGGTACCTCAGAGGCAGGCGGGTCTCGGCCATGGCCAGGTCGGCATCATCGTGATAGCGGATGGCCGCATAAGCCGTCCAGGCCTTGTCCAGCAACCCCTCGGTGTAACTCGCGATGGTCCAGCCCTCACCCCGCGAGCCGGCAGGCTTCTCATAGTCGCGCAGCCAGATGTCCCCGCTGCAGCCGTGCGACATCAGCGCCACAAACGCGGTCTCTCCCCCGCCCGCCCCGCCGGCCACACGCCTCTTGAATCCTTCGCAGAACAGACCGAAGTAATCGGCGCTCAGCGGTTCATCGGAGAAGTAGTGCATCGAGAAGTTGGCAAGAACGGCCACGGGCCGCCCGTCCTGGGCGCGCAACGCCACCATCGACAGCGCCGGATCCTCCGGGCCGGAGGGACCGGTGACGTCGTCCCAGTTCGAGGCTGCATGCATGTTGGCGCGCACGGTCGGGTTGCCGAAGGGGTCATCGGCAATCCGATCCGGACGTCGAATCCAACGGCGTGTCGCGGTGTGCTCCGCTGCGTCCGCAACCGCCCAGCCAACCTCGACCGGCTCGAGGCCCGCTTCAGCGGCGACAATGGCCTCGGCCAGCCGCTCGCGCAGGAACGGCACATAGGTCGCATCGGCCTCGGTGCCCAAACAGGCGAAGACCGACGGGGCGGAATGCGAATGAGTCGCCGCAATGAGCATGCGATTCGTCCGGATCGTTGTGCGCGCCGCAGCCAGTTGTTTGGCCTCATCCAGGAGGGAACGCGGCATCATGCAACTGTCCGCGATGACGATCGCCATACGCTCGCGCCCGTCATCGAGCACCAGCGCCCGGCACTGAATCGGCGCTCGAACCGTGTCGGCCAAGCGCGAGAAAAACCCGCCGTTGACCAGAACGGGCAATTGACGCGGCGTGGCATCCACAACCGCCGCCCCAGCCCGCAGGGCGGCCCGGACATCGAGCGTGCTCGAAGAGAAGAGGACGCAAACAAGAAAAATGACACGGATTTCTTTCATGGCAGCGGTTCCTAATAACCAAGAACCGACAGTTCGTCGATCCGAGATTGTGCTGCGTCCGCGCGAGTGCTGCATCCGGCTGTCGTCGGTGTTCTGTCGCCCGGTGAGGGCGCCGGGCCTGCACCGGATGGAGACTGCCGCTGCAGGCCGCGCGCCCCCACGCGGCGCCAACTCGATTCCCACCGACAACCCGCGGAGGCACCGCCGCGCCACTGCCAGCACCAACCTCTGCGCCTGAGGGGCAACGCCTGCCTGCCGGCAGGCAGGTCCTCGTCGCCCGCGACCACATTGGGAAGAAACATTTGCCCCGGCGGGCGTTCACCTGCACTCTTTTGCCCTTATTGCATGAGCCTCGAGCCCAGCTCTTCGTCGCCCCGGGTGCCGCCTCAAGCCGGGATTGACCGACTGCCTCCGGTCACACCGCCGCACAAGGGTCTTCTGAGACTCGTGAGCGAGGTCCTGGACCACGGCGGGCCGGGGTATCTGCAATTCGCCATCACAAACCTCTGCAACGCCAAGTGCGGCTTCTGCGGGTTTGCCGTGGACCGATTCGATCCTCGGCAGCGACGCAGCGTGACGCTCGGCGAGGCCCGGGAGGTCATCGACATCTGCGTTCGCAACCACATCGGCTACCTGCTCTTCGTCGGGGGCGAGCCCATGGTGCATCGGGACTTGGGATCCATGGTGCGTTACGCGGCGGAGCGGGGTGTGCGCCCGATGATTTGCACCAACGGCTCGCTCTTCACGGACGCCAACATGCATGCATTGGCCCGCAACGGCCTGGCCGGCGTCATCATGTCGATCGACGCCCCCGATGTCGGGCGGCACGAGCAGAACCGGGGCCTTCCCGGCGTGTGCGAGAAGATCAGCCGCGCCAATGCGGCGTTCGCCAAGCTCGGGGTGCAGAGCACGGCCAGTGTGACCGTGAGTCGGCTGATCGAGGATTACTCGAAGCTCCCGGCCTTCCTGCGGGGCCTGGGTTTCACCAGTTGCACCTTCAGTTATCCCCTGACAACGCTCGGCTCGACTTACCTGAGCTTCAGCGACTCCAGCCTCGTGGCCTACCGCAAAGACGAATTGATCGAGGTGTTCGAGCAGATCAAGCGGATGAAGCGCGAAAGCGGATTCGCCGTCGTCAACCCGTCCGAGTCGCTCACCGAAATGCAGCGGCACCTGCGCGGCGAGACGGAGCGATTCGGCTGCCTGGGCGGACACAAGTACTTCTACCTGGATTGGAACCTGGACCTGTACCGGTGCCATTACTGGGAAACGCCCATGTGCCCGATCCGCGAGTTTGACCAGTCCAAGCTCATCCGCGATGGTTGCACTCGCTGCATGATTGACTGTTACCGCGATCCCAGCGTGCTCCAGTTCATCGCCGTCAATGCATGCGACGTTTGGCGGAGTCTCAGGCGCGGACGCTGCCTCGCCGCGGCCAGGCGGATCTGCGATCCCCGCAATCTCACATCCCTCAAGGCCGTCTGGGAAAACCGCACCTGGATCGGCGATGTCTAAACCGATCGGACACGGCTCGCTCTAAGCCGTATGTTTCATGGACTCGTGACCGCCGCGAAAACCAAATCTCCAAAATGCGCGCACGATCACTCGATCCGCGTTTCTCCGCGGCCCCGCACGACTTCGCCGATCAATGTGGCGCGGTGTCCGTGCCGGCCGCAGCGGCGCAGGACCGCTTCAGCCTGGTCCGCGGCGACCACGGCCACCATGCCAATGCCCATGTTGAAGACCTGGAAAAGCTCGGCCTCCGAGATCTTCCCCTTGTCCGCCAGCACCCGGAAGACCGGCAGCACATCCCATGTCCCCTTGCGAATGACGACGTCACACGTCTTTGGCAGAATGCGCGGGATGTTGTCGACAAAGCCGCCGCCCGTGATGTGCGCCAAGGCCTTGATCGGGCCTCCGGACCGGGCGGCGCGTCGGCTGCGGCCCCGAGGGCCGGCAGCCGTCGCAGGCGTCCTTGACCCGCGATTGAATTCCTGAAGCAACGCGCGGACCAGCGGACCATAACTCAGGTGAACTTTGAGCAATTCATCGCCGACCGTCCCCTCGAAATCCGCGATCCGGCTGGTGGGCTTCAGCTTGAGTTGATCGAAGAAAATCCTGCGGGCGAGGGAATAGCCGTTGGTGTGCAGCCCGCTCGATGCCAGGCCGATCACCGCGTCGCCCACACGAACGGTCTTCGTGCCGTCGAGCATCGCGGATCGGTCAACCACGCCGACGATGGTCCCGCTGACATCGTACTCACCCGGCTGGTAAAAACCGGGCATCTGAGCCGTCTCGCCGCCGATGAGAGCGCATCGGTTCGCGGCGCAGGCGCAGGCGAAGCCCTTCACAATCTGGGTGAAGACGTCGGGTTCGAGTTTCCCGGTCCCGATGTAATCGAGAAAGAAGAGCGGCTCGGCCCCCAGCACCGCGATGTCGTTGACGCAATGGTTGACGAGGTCCTGGCCAATGGTGTCGTGACGGTTCAGGGCGAAGGCAATCTTGAGTTTGGTGCCGACGCCGTCCACGCTCGCAACCAGCACCGGGTTTGGGTATCGACGGGTGTCGAGTGCGAAGAGGCCGCCGAATCCACCGACTTTGCCGAGTTGCCCCGGACGCCGCGCGGCGGCGAGCAGTTGTGGAAGATTGGATTTGACTCGATTGCCGAGGTCAATGTCGACGCCGGCCGCAGCATAAGCTTTTTGTTTCATGTCAGGAATCGGGCATCCGTGCCGATGCGGGGGAGAAGATGCCTCCTTGGAAGACCGCAGGCGATAGGAATCTGAAGCAACGCCCCTGCGCTTCCCAAGCCGGACAAGACATGCCATCCTCAAGTCGACTCGCGCCGGTGGACAGGGTGTTATGATGGCGGATCTGACAACGACCTTTGAAGCGCTTGGCATTGCGTTGGGACTCGGTCTGTTGGTCGGCATGCAGCGTGAACGGGCGGCTTCGCGATTGGCCGGATTTCGGACCTTCCCGCTGGTGACGATTCTCGGCGTGCTCTGCGCCGAGTTGGGGCGGACGCGCGGAGGCTGGCTGATCGCCGCCGGGCTGCTCGCTCTCGCCGGACTCATCGTCGCGTCAAACCACGTGCGACTCAGCGCGCCCGACGCAGATCCGGGGCTCACGACCGAGGCCGCCCTGCTGGTCATGTTCGGCGTGGGAGCGTACCTGGTCGGCGGACATCGCTCGGTCGCCGTGGCCGTCGGAGGCGTGGTGGCCATTCTTCTCCACCTCAAATCGGAACTGCACGCCCTCGCGCGGCGGATTGGGGAGGACGACTTCCGGGCGATCATGCAATTCGTGTTGATCTCGATGGTGATTCTCCCCGTGCTGCCCGATCGGGCCTACGGACCGTTCCAGGTTCTCAATCCGCGCCACATCTGGTGGCTGGTGGTGTTGATCGTGGCCATCAGCCTGGGCGGCTACATGCTCTACAAGCTGTTCGGGAGCCGGGTCGGGCTGGTGCTGGCAGGTGTCTTGGGCGGATTGATCTCGAGCACAGCCACCACAGTCAGTTACGCGCGGCGGAGCGGAACAACGCCGGGCAACACGGGGTCGGCGGCTTTGGTGATCATGCTGGCCTCGACCGTTGTTTTCGCGCGGGTGCTGGCGGTCGCCGCCGCGGTCAGTCAGACCCTGTTCAAGGCGGCGGTTGTGCCGCTGGCAATCATGATCGTGCTGGGCACCGGCCTCTCGGCATTGCTCTGGCTGCGAACACCCACGCACACCCTCGAAATGCCGGCCCACAGCAATCCCTCCGAACTGAAGTCCGCCCTGGTGTTCGGCGCCCTCTTCGCCCTGGTCCTGCTGGCCACCGCCGCCGGCAAGCACCAGTTCGGCGACCGCGGGCTCTACGTCGTGGCCGCACTGTCGGGGTTGACGGACATGGACGCGATCACGCTTTCGACTGCCCGAATGGTCAATGCCGGAGAGATCCCTCCGGAGACCGCATGGCGTCTGATCTTCGCCGCGTCCATGTCGAATCTGGTGTTCAAGGCGGGCGTCGTCGGAGTGCTGGGCGGACACGGCTTGTTTGGACGCATTGCAGTGCGGTTTGGGATCGCGCTCGGTGTGATGGCCGCGCTCCTGGCGGTCAACTAGCCCGCATGTTTCGTGGAGTTGTCACCACGGCGAAGCCGGAAACTCGAAGACATGCGCCCATGCGGGCGAGCCTTCGGCGCCCCACGAACCGACGACGCGGGGTCGCGCCATCCCGTGCGTTGCGCGGGTGCTGCCGATCTCGTTCGCACCGTTCACTGCGTCTTTACGTTGTCGGCGGGAATCGAGTTTGCGCCGCATGGGGGCACGCGGCCTACAGCAGGAACCTGCATCCGGTGTAGGCCCGGTGCCCTCACCGGGCGACGCAATCCTGATAACAACCCGATGCACCGCGCGCCGTTCGCGCAAAAAGATTTTGCTTTCCTGTGATTGGCTTTTCTCGTTGCTTGTGCGTTTTGCATGAGCGCGCCGTTCTGTTCAAGTGAGTTTGTGGCCGACCATGTCCGGGCAATCCCGCGCTCGGGCATCCGGGAGTTCTTTGACATCGTCCAGGGGCTCCCAGACGTGGTTTCCCTGGGTGTGGGAGAGCCGGATTTCGTCACGCCGTGGCACATCCGGGAGGCCGCCATTTACGCCCTCGAACGGGGCCGGACCACTTACACGTCCAATCTGGGCCTGCCAAGGCTGCGCGACGCCATCGCGGTCAGCCTCGATGCGCGATTTGGCGTCCGGTACGACCCGCGGCGACAGATCCTGATCACGGTGGGAGTGAGCGAAGCGCTCGACATCGCCCTCCGGGCGCTCATCAATCCAGGCGACGAAATCGTCTACCACGAACCCTGCTACGTCAGCTACTCGCCAAGCATCGCGCTGGCCTACGGAATCCCGGTCGCCGTATCGTGCCGCGCGGAGGACGGCTTCGCCGTGAAGGCGGCGGCGATCGAGCGCGCGCTCACCTCGCGGAGCAAGGTCCTGGTGCTGAATTTCCCGACGAATCCGACGGGCGGAACCATGACGCGCGCTGAACTCGAGGGGATTGCTGATCTCGCGCGCCGACACAACCTCCTCGTGATCACGGACGAGATCTACTCGGAACTCACCTTCGAGGGAGAGCATGTCAGCATTGCCGCCCTGCCCGGGATGGCGGAGCGGACCATCTTCCTCCATGGCTTTTCCAAGGCGTACGCGATGACCGGTTTTCGGATTGGATATGCGTGCGGACCGGTCGAGTTGATCGAGGCCATGATGAAGATCCACCAGTACTCGATGTTGTGCGCCAGCATCGTCAGCCAGGAAGCGGCCCTCGAAGCGATCCGATTCGGAGAGGCGGACACAGTCGAGATGCGGGAGCAATACCGGGTGCGGCGCAATCTGATCGTGAGCGCCTTGAACGCGATGGGGCTGACGTGCCATCTCCCGCGGGGGTCGTTCTACGCGTTTCCCTCGATCCGGTCGACCGGCTTGAGTTCGAAGGAGTTCGCCGTGCGCCTGCTCGATCGCGAGAAGGTGGCGTGTGTGCCAGGCAGCGCCTTCGGCCCGAGCGGCGAGGGGTATCTTCGGTGCTGCTTCGCGACGGCACTGGACCGCATCGAGGTGGCTATGGAGAGAATGGCGCGATTCGTCAAAGAACTGCGCGGTTGAACGCCCCACGGAACGCGAGGCGCCTACTGGCGGAGCGTGTCAAACCACTCCTTGGCCAGGATGAGACTTGGAATCGAACAGTCGCCGTGCCCTGCCGAAGGATCCGGGTCAACCAACTGCACCTGTGTGGCCCCCCGGGCCTGGAAGCTGTCATAGGCCACCTGCGAATTCGCATGGAGAACATCGCCGTCACCACGGCAATGGTACATCCGCATCGGGCTTCGAGGCGTCCAACGATACAGATCGTTCTCGCGCAAAGCGAGCCGAAGCGGGTGGCCCGGCTGGGAACGCAAGGCAGCGACATATTCGGGTTTGAGAGCCTTCGTCACGTCGTCCGGCATCGCGGCGTTGATCTCGCCGCCTGAGTGCTCACCATCGAGCAGTGGCGGCAGGGTCGCGTCGTACGGCGGAGCAAGGAGATCCGCCAGCGAGTCCGCAAGCCGGTAGACCGCCTGGTAGGAGGATAGCAGCATCGCGAAATAATAAGGATTGGGCATCGGACGCCCGGCCAGCACATCGTCGGTCGTGACTCCGGAGAGGTCGTAGGCCCCCGCCATGGGAGCAGACGCCGTGATGCTGAACTCGTCCGCGTGATATTCCTCGAGTTCGCGATGGAGGGCCATCGTGGCATGACCGCCGTGCGAGTATCCGATCAGAAACAGCCGGCCGCTCAGCGCCACGCCGCGGCTCGAACAAAAAGCCCGGGCCGCCCGCAGCATGTCGACCGATGCCGTCGCTTCCGAGGCCGCGTGATGGTACGGATGCGTCAGGAGCGAATCGCCGAGCCCAAGGTAGTCAGGGAGAGCCGTGGCGTAACCGCTGGCAGCCATCACCACGCCCAGGAGCTGCTCGTTCGAATTGGCCGCCGACGGCGCTTCGCTGCGCTTGGCGATGGTCCCGTGCTGATAACTGCAAAGCGGGAGCGCCTGGCCGGGGTTCTGCGGCAGGGCCAGCGCGCCGGACTTGTATATATTGGCCGCCACTTCCTTCCATGGCATTTCCGACGGATGGCGAACGAGATGCCAGAGATCGAGCAGCATCTGGCCGTAAAGCGACACTAGTCCGCGCCCGTTGTCGATGCCCCCCAGTACCAGGTAGCCGATCCGCTCAATCAGACCATGCCCCGCTTCCTTTCCAGAGCCGGCGCCCGCCGGCACCGCCGCAACGCGTTCCAGGGCATGCCGGCAGGTATCGGAAACACTCAGCTCAGCAGGCCAGCGGTCGTTCCACGTGCGCCAGAGCAGAACTGCCGCCGCGCTATCGAGGCGCTCGACCGCCGAAAGATCCCAAGGAAGATCTGCCCGATCACCCGCCGCCAGTTCGTCCTGCAATTGCCGAAGCTCAGGTAGCAGCGCAGCGAGCGTCCACTCGCCGCTCATCACGACCTTCCCTGATGCGATCTGCAGACGGGGTGCGCTCAAGCAAGCTTCCTCGGGGAACGACTCGTCACCAGCAACTCGCGTCCGGTCAGCTTCCATACCGCGACCTCTTCACTCAACGCTGCTGCGGTCAAGGGATTCGTCTGCAACCATTCTGCGGGCAAATCAAGCTGGAATCCGTTGGCAATGGCCGTTACACGCCAGGCGGGCAGCACCCGATCGTCGCGCGTACGGTGCAGCAGGACCGCCAAGCGCAGGCAAAAAATCAGCCACCATACGCTGTCGACCGCAGGTATCTCTCCCAGCTTTTCGAGTTTGCCGCGATGGCCGAGCACCAGCGTCGCCAGGCGCGCCTGGTCCTTTTTCGAGAAGCCAGGCATGTCGGCATAGGTAAGGATGTAGGCGCCGTGCTTGTGATAGGCATTGTGCGCAACTGAGATACCGATTTCGTGCAGACGGGTTGCCCATGACAAGAACTGGACGTCCGACTCCGAAGGCGAGCCTTCGGAAAGCTGCGTAAGCGCTGAGAGTGCCGTCATCTCGACGCGCTCGGCCTGGTCGGCTTCGACCTGGTAGCGACGGATGAACTGGACCACGGTCGAGTCGCGCATGTCGTGATGATGGAAACGGCCGAGCAGGTCATAGAGGACGCCCAAGCGCAACGCACCATCGGCATAAGTCATGTGCTCGATATTCAGTTCCTCGAAAATCGCCGACATGATGGCGATCCCGCCCGGCAATACCGGCAGACGGTCGCTCTTGACGCCCGGGATATCGAGCGCCTCGGCCGATCCGGCCTTGATCAGCATCGCACAGAGCCGATCGAGGCCGGCGCGGGTAATACCGCTTCCGCCGGTCGGATTGAGACCGTTCAGTTCGAGAATGTCGGCAATCGCCCGCGCCGAACCGGAAGACCCCACCGCTTCCTTCCAGCCCATCCGCCGATAATCGTGAGCAATCAGCTCGATTTCCTTGGCGGCGGCAATTTGCGCTTCGCGCAGGCGCTTCTTGTCGAACTTGCGGTCGGGAAAGAAGCGCAGCGTGTAGCTGACGCAACCCATGTAAAGCGATTCCATCAGCAAGGGATCGTGTCGCTTGCCGATGATGAACTCTGTAGACCCGCCGCCGATATCAAAAACCAGTCGCTTCTGTGCCGACATCGGCAGCGAATGCGAAGCGCCAATATAGATCAGGCGTGCCTCTTCACGGCCGGCGATGACCTCGATCGGGAAACCGAGCGCCTCCTCGGCCAGTGGCAGGAACTCGCCGGCATTCTTCGCCACGCGTAGGGTATTGGTTGCCACCGCCCGCACTGCGCCCTTGTCGAGCCCGGCCAGCCGCTCGCCGAAACGGCGCAGGGCGTCCAGCGCCCTTCCCTGAGAATCCGAATCGAGGCGCTTGTCTGCCGTCAGCCCGGAGGCCAGACGCACCGACTCCTTCAGCGAGTCCAGGGTATATATCTGGTCGTCGACCACTCGCGCGACCTGCAGGCGAAAGCTGTTGGAGCCGAGGTCGACGGCAGCTACGGTTTCATAAATCA
>ERZ795055.4259-NODE-4259-length-10120-cov-4.315450_pt1 | contig 10120 bp, 9 predicted proteins | sample MGYA00375139_ERZ795055 | MGnify/ENA primary metagenome ERZ795055 (study PRJEB30184, sample SAMN05720283) | anaerobic digester metagenome | isolation source: active sludge of municipal wastewater-treating anaerobic digesters | place: USA | collected 2015-01-23 ...
CTGGATCCGATCGGTCGCCTGCTCGCACGCAAGGTGGGCTTGCCATTGCCCATCTGCTCGTGCACGAACCTTGGCGGAGCTCACCGAGCCATCGCCGCGTGAAATCAGGACCTCGACGTGGCTGTAACCCGCGGCCACAGTGAACTGTAGCGTCGCCGCGCCGCCGATGGGCAAGTGACGAGGCACTGGCGCCATCACGATTCTGCTCTGCTGTAGCGCCACCCCAACCACCTGGCGCCGGTCTTGCGCGGCCACCGCAACCCCCAATCGGTCGTAGCGACCCACTCCGAGCGCCTCAGTCAACGTTGCGCGCACATTGGCAGACAGCAACTGTGCGTCACTGGACTCGGAGAAAAACAAGAACAAGTGCGGCGTCGGTTCCACTATTCCGTAATGGCTAAGCAAGAACTCCACGACCTCATAATCCAGAGGGGTATCTTCCCGAGCCACCCGAACCAAATCAGCCACCAGGAGATCAAGACGCGCATCGGCGCGCAGACGCTGGCGTGACGCCACCGTCAACAACTGCCGGCGCACCTCTGCGCATGCGGGATTGCATGGCGGCGCCGTGGGGTACACCTCAGCATAAGAAGCAACCCCTGGTTGCGCTGGCACCAATTCGAACGTCTCGACGGGCGCGGCTTTTGGCAGCGATATCGCTCTTTGGGACCCAGGCGGTGGCCTCGGACGCGAGGTCGCACAGGCGGCGACCAAGAGGGCCATCAACAAAACCCCAACCTGGCACAGGCCCAGCGGTTGACGCGTTGCACCATAGGATTGCATTGGCCAAGCCTACGATGGCTTGAAGCGAAGACCAACGGATGGTTCAATGCTTCCTCATCTTGGGCACGGACCGAATCTGCAACGCCCACACGGTTTGCGCCCCCAAGAATTGTGAGCTTAGCCATGAATGCCCACCGCACGCCCTGCTGTCGACGCCGTCTTATTGGGTCGACCCTCGCCACGTGCATGGTTTTTCAACTCGCCTGTCAGAGTGCCGAACGATCGCCGCCGCCCTCCCCGCCACCTCAACCTGCCGACAGTGTCACGTCCTCAGCGAACGTCGGTTTGGCGGCCATTCGCGCGCGCGGCAAGTTGCGCCTTCTGACTCGCAGCAACGGCACCAGCTACTTCGTCTGGCACGGACGAACGATGGGTTTCGACTATGAGCTCGCGAGCCGTTTCGCCAAGTGGCTGCAAGTAGGCCTGGATGTCGTCGTACCCACCAGCTGGGGCGATTTGCTGCCGATGCTCAAGGCCGGCCAGGGCGATTTGGCCGCCGCTGGCCTTACCGTCACCCCCGAGCGTGAAAAGGAGGTGCGGTTCACCAAGCCGTACACACTCACGCACATGCGCGTCGTGTGGGGAAAAGGGCGACAACGCATTACCTCGCCTGAAGAGCTATCCGGCAAGAGCGTGCACGTCCGCATGAACTCCGCTTACTACCGGCGGTTGGTAGAACTGTCGGGTCTGCTTGAAAGCACCGGCAAACGCCCGATCGACATCGTCCTTGAAGGCGAAGACTTGGAGACGGAGGAGCTGCTCGAAGAAGTCGCCACCGGCAGAATCCCGTACACGCTGTGCGACATCCAGATCTGCAACGAGAACCGCTCCTACCTCCCCGACCTGGTCATCGGACCGCGCGTCTCTGACCCGCAGGCACTGGCGTGGGCTGTACACCCCCAAGCCGATGATCTGGCCCGCGAGGTAGATCGATTCTTCGACGAAATGAAGAAGAGCGGCGAACTCGACGCCCTCTACCAACGCTATTACGAGTCACCCCGTCGCCGCGAACGTGCACGGCAAAAGCCGCAAACCAAACGCGGCTCGCAACTGTCGCCCTTCGATACCCAGCTCAAGGATGCCGCCGCCCGTGCCAGCGTGGACTGGCGACTCTTAGCAGCCATCGCCTTTGAGGAAAGCGGCTTCGACCCGAAGAACGAAAACTGGAACGGCGGCACCGGGCTGTTCGGCATAATGCCTAACCTGGCCCGCGAACTTGGCTTCGAAGACATGAAAAACCCAACCCAGGCAGCACAGGCCGCCGCGCAGCACCTGAGCCAAATGGGCGCTCAGTTCGCGAGCGTTGCCAACGAGGATGACCGCCTGCGCCTGACAATCGCGGCGTTCTCCTGTGGCCTTGGACACATCACCGATGCGCGCCTGCTTGCCACCTCCGAAAAACATGACCCCGATGTGTGGGCCAATGTCGCGCGCGCCCTGCGCCTGCTATCCCGTGGCGAGTATGCCGCCCGCGCCCAGCACGGCTATGTCCGAGGTAGCGAGATTGCTGCCTATGTCGACCGCGTCTGGAGCCAATACCGCGCCTACCGTCATGCCCTGGGTGACCGTGACGGCAATCGTTAAGAGGCCGCCGATTTCTCGACGCCGCTGCTAGAGTCTGTAAGCATCAGCGCCGTGCACTTGACTCTCATCGCGATCTTGGCCGCCGCGCCTGCAAACGCCACACAGCCCTCTGCCCTCCGCATGGTGCAAGCCTTTGAGGCTGGTCGTTTGACCGAGGCCCTCACCACGGCGGAGCAGCTGTGCAATACCGCCCCCGCCGACACCCCAGACGCCGCCCAGGCACGTCTGGTCGCGACCTTTGCGCAGCTACGCGCCGGCCAATCCCAGGAGGCGCTGGTCGCGCTCGCAGCGCTGCGTGCTCAAGGCCCGGCCTTGGGCAGCTACCAGGTCTTCCTAGAGGCCTCGGTGTATGCCGCCACCAAGCGCTGTGACGAAGCCGAAAACCTCTTGGGGCAACTACCCCGAGGCTCGGCCTTCCGCCACCCAGGCTTCAGTCGAGTCGCGCGCTGTTGGCTTGGGACCCGCGATGAGGCCCGTGCTGAACAGGCCGTGATCCGAATGCAAGACACCGCCGATGGCCCCGAACGTCAAGCTGACGCCGCCTTGATGTTGGCCCAGCTGTACGAGGCCCGCCGGGATCGCCCAGCAGCGAAAGAAGCGTATCGGCAGCTTCTGGTGGATTTTCCGCTGACGGCCGCCAGCCGCACCGCCCGCAGTCGTTTAGAGGCGTGGGAGAGCGGTGGCAGCGTCAAACCCCTCTCCCCAGAAGAGCTTTTACCCCATGCTGAACAGGAACGAGCCGCCTCCCGCCCGGGCAGGGCGCGCAAGCTCTACCGCACCATCATCGCGCAGAGCCAAACAAGCAAACGCCGCACGCTGCGGCAGGCAGCCGAGTTGGGGGTCGTGGAATTAGACATCGTCGACCGCCGTTACCCGCGGGCCTTGAAACGAATCGAAACCTTGCTCGCAAGCCTTGAGGACGACGGCCTGACCACCCGCGCGCTCTACCTCAAGGCCGACATTCTATCTCGTCGCGGCAAGAGCGACGACGCCCTGAGCGCCTACGAACAAGCAATCGCTCGCGCGCCGACGACGCCTTTCGCTGCCGAATCAGCCTTGGCCGCGGCCCGACTGTCCTACAACACCCGTGATTTCGAACGCGCAAAAAAGCATGCCCATTGGCTCACCAAGCTTACCCTCTCAGACGACGCCCCAGTGGTGCTCATCAGTGGCGATGGTGCTCGTGAGGCAGGCAACACAGGCCTCGCCGACCACGGTCACTGGTTGTTGGCCTTCATCGAGCGACGCCAAGGGGCCGCCAATGAGGTGGTCGAGGGGCTGCTGTCGGCCATCAACCAAGATGGCCCCCTCGGTCCAGCCGCTCTGTATTGGCGTGCCCGACTGGCGGTCGAGCGTGGCGCGGTGAACGACGCGGAGCTACTCGCAAGCTTACTGACCCGCCACAGCACGTCGTTCTATGCGCTCGCCGTTAGCGACTTGTTGCGACAAACCAATCCTGGATGTGACGTGCGTGTCGATATTCCGGCAGTGCCGACTCGCGAATTGGCGGACACCCCGGCGCCCGAACTTGAGCCCCGCGATCTGAAAGCCGTGCTAGTTTTGTACGAGCATGGGCTCACCTCGGAGGCCCAACGCCTTAGCCACTTGGTACCCCTTGGCACGTTGAACACCGCCGATCGGACCATCGCCGCGTGGCTGCATCGTCGCTGTGGGGATGTCCACCGTGCTGCGGTCCTCACCCGTCGCTTGGCCGATGATACCGACACGGTCAACGACCCTGTGTTGTTGGATCTAGCCTACCCACGCCCCTTCGCAGACTTGGTGATTGCCGCCGCGGCTGAGCACGATGTTCCGGTGGATTTGATCTACGCCGTGATCCGCAATGAGAGCGCGTTCAATCCGCGCGCCGTCTCCCCACGCCACGCCTTCGGTTTGATGCAGATGATTCGCTCCACGGCCAATCGCCTGGCCAAAGAGGCAGAGCTGGGCCCCATCAGCGCGCGTCGCCTGTTCGATCCGGCCACCGCGATCATGCTTGGAACTCAATACCTGGCGGAGTTGTTACGTCGTTTCGGCGGCAACGTGCCCGCCGCGCTCGCGGCCTATCACGCAGGTGAAACCAACACCGAACGCTGGCTGAAGAGCCGCGGACACCTGACCGCCGATGAGTTCATTGAGGAAATTCCGTTTTCTACCACACGCACCTATGTCAAAAAGGTGCTGGCCTCATTCGGCGTCTATCGTCTTCTGTACCAAGACAACGTTCAGCAAGCGATTCGCATGAGCCTGCCGGTGATGCCGACCTCAGCCTTGGAATCCGAAGCGCAAACGCCACCGGTCGCTAAGTAAGCAACGCATTAGCGTCGGGGCTCTTCTGGCGCATCAATAGCTCCACGCGAGCCGCCACGGGACTGAGATCCAAACGAATACCCAGGTTCTCCATCTCGGGCGCAAGTTTGTACTCCAACAACGCGAGGCGGCGGTAAGCGCTAGAGTAGGCCTCCGTCACGATCGCGTGGAAGTTCTGCGCGGTGATGGGACTCTCGGTCATCCGCTCGCGCATGCGATTGGAAGGCACAAAAGTAAAACAACTCACCTGCGGGTTTTGTCGCAAGATCTCGTCGGTGACTTGTTCAAAGCGCGTGTAGGCAATGGTGCGAAAGTCCTGCTGCACGAGCCACAAGTTGCCTTGACGGGCGTTGAACCCCGCCTCTTCAGAGATCAAAGGCACGTAGGGATCGATCACAATGACAAAGGTCGAGCCCTTTTTGATCGCCGCGCCTATGTTGCTGGTCCGCGTGACACCGCCGTCGGTGTAATAGCGCCCCTGTACCTGTACGCTTGGGAAAAACGGATGCGTCGCAGTGCTGGCCTGAATCGCGACCGAAATGGGTACGTCATCGCGACCTTCGTCGCCAAACAACACATGGTCGCGACGGTCTTGGTCGGTGGCGCCAATAAATAATTTGCCCTTCAATCGGCGAAAATCGTTGGAGCGCTTCGGCCGACCTAGCTCATGACGCAGCATCCGCTCGATGTCCTTATTGTCGAACATCGGTCCAAACAGCACGCCGTAATTGGACACCAGCGACGCCACGCTGAAGTCGCGCTTGCCGCGCACGGCATCCTTAACTTGGCTGACCACGTTGCGCTTGAGGCGGCCCACTCGGTGCGGAATGTCAGTGAGATTCAGATGCCGCCACCCCACCTCCAACTTGTATGGCCAGGTACGTTCCAGATCGCCGACGTTGTGGATCAGTTCATCCACCGGCACACCGTTGGCCAAAAATCCGGCCACCATGGCACCCGCGCTGACACCAAAAAACATATCAAAATCACGGATATCAAAGCCGCCGAAGGCATCGTTCAAGCACTTGAGCACGCCCAATTCATAATAAATGCCAGCCAACCCCCCACCGGCCAAACATAACGACTTCTTGCCCGAAGGCTTGCCTACCAGACTCTCGTTGCAAAACTGCCAAAGCCGCTCGACGAAACGGTTGCGGGCTTGGGTCTTGGCATCGCCAGTGCGAAACGGCGACGACGTACGATCGCGAATGCAAGCACCGATGTGATGCTGGCCGAACGCGAAGATCTGCTTCTCCACGCTCTCGACGTCGGTGTCAGAAACAAACACCGCAACCCGACTCATTGGAAAGCGGCGCTCACGATCGCGTTCAAGGCGCAACGTCTCCAAGAAAGCCAACGCCGCACGCAACTGCATCGTGGGATTGGCCTCCGGATGTTCCAGGTTGCGACAGTCAATCAGAATGACGTCGTAGTAGCGCCCGCGTACCCGCTCAGCAGCCGCCTCCACAGTAGTCGCCACATCCAACGTTAGCGCCAAGGCCTGCCCCTTCCACACACTCGCCTCGCCTTGCTTTTCGACCTTGAGCCAAGGCTGCTCCTCCACGGCCGCGCACAGATCGTCGAAGGTGTGCCGAAGGGGCGCCAGCACCAACGCGGTTTTACTCATGGCGGCGGCTGCTCAGCGCTTACTCGTTGGCAAGCGCCATCAACTTGTATTGAGAGAGCTCGGCTTGTCCGGCTGTGTACAGGAGTTCGAGGATGGTGTGGTAGGGCACCCGCTTGTCAGCCACGATGTTCACTTTGCCGGTGAATTCCTGCTTCGGATTGTACTTGGCGATGTACTTTTGTTTTTCGACTTCTTTGGTGAGCGCGTCGAACACCGGCGAGATCATCATGCCATTCCCTTCGCGATACTCGTTCGGGATGGCGCCATTCACCACCGGGCAGGCCGCTTTGTCGTTCACGGTCACTTGCGAGAAGGTCACGGTGAGGCTGATGTTGTCCTGCGGCTTCTCGATGGTGCTCGAACGCGGCAACTTCAGATCATCGGTCATCGTCACGTTGGTCGATGACGTCATGTAGCTCTTGAGCAAAAAGACCAAGATGATGGTCATCATGTCCATCATCGCGGTGATATTCAGTTCTTTGATTTCGCCAGCACGATCGCGTTTGGCGCGACGGGATTTGCGCGCGAGCTTCCGCTCGGTCTCGCGCTCGAACTCTGCCTGTGCCTCCGGAGTCAGGGCCGGAGGAGCGGGTGGCGCTTGATTGAGATCTGGGGTCTCTTCAGCCATCGCTTACCTCATCGCCGACAGCCAGACTTCAGGGAACAGCTGCTTCGTCGTGGTCGCGCCATCGGCGCCCTTGACCTTCTGCTCGCGGCAAGCGTCCATCGTCTGGATCAAGATGTCGTAGGGAATCTCGGGCTCAGCCACCAAAATGACCTTCTTTTCCTTCTCGAAGGTAGATTTGATGAGAGCCAGCTTCTCGGTAAGCCCATCGAAGTCGTAGTCTCCACCGCGGCGTCCAACCGTAGGCGGATTCTTGGTGTCGAGCGTGGCCGCATCCGGAGACCCCGGCAACACACCGCCTGCGCCAGCGATATAAAAACCTTTGTCTGAAATCGCCACCGTCAGCATCAACGGCTGTTCTTGCGGCTGGTCAGCGGCTTGCGCTGATGCACCTGAAGGCTCGCCGAGCTTGGGCGTACCGACGTCCAACACGCCAAGGCTGATGACACCCGCCATCGATAACAACATGAACATGACGAGGTTCGTGACGATATCGAGATAGGGAACAATGTTGAGTTCCCCAATCTCATCTTCCTCGTGTTCGCGACGACGCATGCGTTAGGCCTCGCTGAGGTTCGTCACTTAGGCGCGATCGAGCGGGCTGGTCTCACCGGCGCTACGCCGTGACAACATATTCTCAAGCCTGAGCGCTTGGAATTCCACGTCCTCGATCATGCCGCGCGATTTCGACATCAGCACCAAGTGCGCCACGATGCAGGTCACGGCGATGAGCAGACCAAACGCGGTGTTGTTCATGGCTTCGGAAATACCCATCGACAACATCTGCTGCTTCATTTCGGGGCTGGCGGCGCCCAACGATTTGAAGGTGCGAATCAGACCGGTGATGGTACCGACCAACCCGACCAGCGTCGCGATGTTCGCCAGTGACCAAAGCGACGCAATACGCTTGGAGATGAGCGGCGTCGTCTCGATGACCGACTCCTCCAACGCCCGCGACACTTCACGCTCGCCTCGGTTCGAACGCAACAAGCCCGCTTTGATGACTCGGGACAGCGCCGCATTCGGCGCCGCTGCACACAGCTTCACCGCCCGGTCGATGTTGTTCGATAAGATGAGCTTCTGGATTTGCGCCATGAAGGCCTTGGAGTCCAAGTTCAGGCGGAAAAAGACCACAAAGCTCCTCTCAATGACGGTTGCCAAGGCAATCGCCAAGAAGAAGAGGTTGAGGTACATAAAGGGGCCACCTTCACGGAAGAACGCACCTAATTCTGCAAGCATTCTGCCTCTCTCCGCGTGGAAATGAGACCGTTAGAGGGCGTATTCAAACCATCAACCCCGACGTAGGTCAAGCGACGCTCACGCGCGGCGTTGCAGTGCCACAAGCCCTGCCTCTAAATCATGCCCCCGCAAACCCACGCCAGGCCTGGCCACGACGCGTTCCACGGGTACACCCCCATCAAAGAACACCAGCGTCGGCACCACCTCAATTTTGAATTGTTCCCACAAGGGATCCTCCTCGTCGTCCAACAACACCTCCAGCGCGGTGACGCCCTGCGCTTGGCTCAGGCGTTTCTCGAACGTCGGACGGAAGGCCCGGCAAAACGGACACCAGGTGGCGTGAAACAACACCGCCGTGCGTCCAGCCGCCACCGCCTGTTGCACGCCGCTTTCATCTTGAACTCGCTTCATGTTCCACAAGATAGGTCGGGCCAAGCCGCTCGGCATCTCCCCGACGCATCGACTCGCGTGCAAGCCAAATCGCTGTACGACATCAACCCACATCGCCACAGAATCCTCGACCAGCCTTGGCAGCCGGCCACAACCTCATTAAAGTGCCGTGCGTGAGCCACAAAACCTGTAACGCCGAAGAATTGAAAACACGCGCCGCCTCGGGCGATCCAACGCTCCTGAACGACCTGTTCGACTGCTATCGTGATGACTTGTTAGGATTCTTGCGCGGCCGCTGCGGCAACCCGCACGACGCCAACGACGCCGTGCAGGATGCCTTCGTAAATGCTGCGCGCTACCTCGAAGGTTATCGCGGCGAAACCCCCCTCAAGAACTGGTTGTATCGCCTGGCATCCACCGCCTGCACGCGCATGCGCCGCGGTCGCAAAAACGACCCAAAATTGCATGCCGAGTTTGAAGATGCGACCCCACCGTCAGTTACCGAGGTGGGCCGCGCGGTTGAAAGTATGCTGGAGGCGCGCCTGTCGCCCATTCGTCAGGCGCTCAGCGCCCTCTCGGAGGTAGACCGCGCCGTGCTGCTCTTGCGCGATGGTGAGGAGATGTCGACCCGCGAGGTGGCCGAAACACTGTCGCTCAGCGAGGCGGCGGTCAAATCCCGGTTGCACCGTGCGCGGCTCGCGGTCCAAGAAACTGTCGGCAAACCGAAACTCGATCTTTAGACCAGTAGCTCGGCCAGCGCCCGTACCACCCTCTGTCCCGCCTCGCGCGCGCGCTCGGGGAAGAGGTGCGACGTGCCCTCGAACACGTGCAGCGCACCGGCCGGTTGGGTCCCGGCCAACAGCGGCGCCAGCTCGTCAGGCGTTCCGTATTCGTCCAGGCTCCCTTGCACCACAGCATAGGGACGGTGGAAATCCGCAAGATGCGCAAAGCTGTAGGCCGTAAGCGGCAGGCCGATGCACACCAACGCCCGCACACTCGAATCCAATACGGCATAGCGACTTACGCAATAGGCGCCAAACGAAAAGCCCACCAGGATCATCGGACCGCCGGCCATGCCGCGTAACCAGCTCGCCGCAGCCGCGACATCGTCGATTTCTCCCTTGGCGTCGTCGTAGCTACCTTCACTTTGTCCGACCCCACGAAAATTGAAGCGTAGCGTGGTGTAGCCAGCCCGGTGCAGCTCCCGATCAGCGTGGAACACCACTGGGTTGTGCATCGTGCCGCCGTGTACCGGATGCGGATGCGCTACCACCACAGTGCCGTGGGCCGGACAACTGGCCCGCAGCACCGCTTCAAGACGTCCCGCGGGCCCCGGAATCCAGAGCCGGCGCAGCTCAGACACGCTGCATCCTACGGACACCCTCCGGGGCCGCCACAATCACCTCGCTAGCCATTCCCAAGAATAGGCCGTGTGCGCGCACACCGATCAACGCATCCAACACCTGGGCCAACGCGTGTGGGTCGCCGATCCCACGCGGGAAGCGACAATCGAGATCGGAAGAGCGTCGTGTAGGGAAAGAGTGTTGTGCGTTGTGTAGATC
>ERZ795055.4260-NODE-4260-length-10117-cov-4.449215_pt1 | contig 10117 bp, 11 predicted proteins | sample MGYA00375139_ERZ795055 | MGnify/ENA primary metagenome ERZ795055 (study PRJEB30184, sample SAMN05720283) | anaerobic digester metagenome | isolation source: active sludge of municipal wastewater-treating anaerobic digesters | place: USA | collected 2015-01-23 ...
CGTCACGGTCTTGTCCGGCTTTCTCGGCGCTGGCAAAACCACACTACTCAATTACGTACTGAACAACCGCGAAGGCTTGCGCGTTGCCGTTATCGTCAATGACATGTCCGAGGTCAATATCGATGCCCGGCTGGTGGCCGAGGGCGGGGCAGAACTGTCACGGGCCGAGGAAAAGATGGTCGAGATGAGCAACGGCTGTATCTGCTGCACGCTACGCGAAGACCTGCTGATCGAAATCGCCCGACTGGCAAAGGAAAATCGATTCGATTACCTGTTGATCGAGTCGACCGGCATTTCCGAACCGATGCCGGTGGCCGAGACTTTTACCTTCCGTGACGAGGACGGCACCAGCCTGTCGGACATCTCGCGGCTGGACACCATGGTCACGGTGGTGGACGGCTTCAACTTCCTGCACGACTACAGCTCGCAGGATTACATCGCCGATCGCGGTGAGAGCCTGGGTGAGGAGGATCAGCGCACGGTGGTCAATCTGCTGGTCGAGCAGGTCGAATTCTGTGACGTCATCGTCCTCAACAAGACCGACCTGCTGGCGCCGGAAGATGTAGCCCGCCTCGAAGCCATTCTGCACGCCTTGAATCCTCGCGCCGACATCGTTCACGCCCGCTTCGGCCAGATTCCGCTCGAACGCATCCTCAACACCGGTCGTTTCGATTTCGAACAGGCGGCGGAAGCGCCCGGCTGGCTGCAGGAACTGCGCGGCGAGCACATCCCGGAAACCGAGGAATACGGCATTTCGAGCTTCGTCTATCACGCCCGCCGACCTTTCCATCCGGCGCGTTTCCATCAGTGGATCAATCAGGAATGGCCGGGTGTCATCCGCTCGAAAGGCTATTTCTGGCTGGCCTCGCGCCCCGGCCTGGTCGGCAGCTGGTCGCAAGCCGGACCGGTGACCCGACACGAACTGGGCGGGCTGTGGTGGGTTGCCGTCCCCCAGGAAGAATGGCCTCAGGATGAAGACAACCGCCGGATCATTCTGGAACGCTGGGTCGAACCCTATGGCGATGCCCAGCAGGAACTGGTGATGATCGGCATCGAGATGGATGAAGCTGCCCTGCGCCGGGCCTTCGATGCCTGCCTGCTGAACGATGCCGAACTGGCGGCCGGTCCCGAAATCTGGGTGCGCTATGAAGACCCGTTCCCGCAATGGGCCATCGATGAAGATGAGGAGGACTGAATTGTGAGCCAGACGATCAAACTGCTGAGCGATGCTGAATTGCTGGCGGCACCGGAATCCGAGTACATGTCCGAAGCGCAGTTGGCGAGCTTCAGGCAGCGCCTTCTGGACGAAGAGAGTGCCTTGCGAGGGGCAGCCGAAGAGACGACCCATCATTTGCAGGAGACGACGGCGGCACCGGATCCGACCGACCGGGCCAGCGCCGAGGAAGAGCACACCCTGGAGCTGCGCGTGCGAGACCGCGAGCGCAAGTTGCTCAAGAAGATCGCCCAGGCGCTGCAACGTATCGATGACGGCAGCTATGGCTGGTGCGATGAAAGTGGCGAGCCGATCGGCATTGCCCGCCTGCTTGCCCGGCCAACGGCCAGCCTGACATTGGAGGCGCAGGAGCGCCATGAACAACGCAAGCGCCAGTTTGGCGGCTAGGAAGCAAAATGTCTTCTCAGGAAATTGAACGCCGCATCCCCGTTACCCTGCTTACTGGCTTTCTTGGTGCAGGCAAGACGACCCTGCTCAATCACCTGCTCAGCCAGCCGGAAATGGCTACAGCGGCCGTGTTGATCAACGAGTTCGGCAGTGTTGCGGTCGACCACCATTTGGTCACCAAAATTGATGAAGACCTGATCATGCTGGATTCCGGCTGTATCTGTTGCACCGTGCGTGGCGATCTGACGCGCAGTCTGACCGAATTGTTCATGCGCTGCATGCGCCGCGAGCTGAAGCCAATCAGCCGCGTCATCATCGAAACCACCGGGCTGGCCGACCCGGCGCCGGTGATCTACACGCTGATGGAAGACTTCTTCGTCGCCGAGCGCTTCCGCATCGATGGCGTCGTCACCGTGGTTGATGCGACGCATGCCTTGCAACAATTGGCGCAGCACGCCGAACCGGTGAAGCAGATCGCCATGGCCGACCGCCTGCTGCTTAGCAAGTGCGACCTGACCACGCCGGAGCAACTGGCCGAAGTCAGCCGCACCCTGACCCGCCTCAACCCTTCTGCAGCACAGATTTACGTGCGGCGGGGCGAGGTTGCGGTCGCCTCGCTGACCCATTGCGGCCTCTACGACCCGGGCAGCAAAACGCCCGATGTCGCTGGCTGGCTGGCCGAGGAAAAGGTGCGCGAGGAACGGCGCAAGGCCCATGCCCATCATCACCACGACCACGATGTCGACCGTCACGATGCCCAGGTTTACAGCTTTGCCCTGACTTTCGACCAGCCGCTGCAATGGGTGTTCTTCGCCGATGCCGTGGCCACGCTGCTCGACACCATGGGCGACCGCATCCTGCGCATCAAGGGCCTGCTCAATGTCGTCGGCGACCACAAGCCGCGCGTCGTGCAGTGCGTGCAGCACGTGATGTACCCGTTTTCCCGGCTCGATAACTGGCGTGCCGAAGCCCCCTATAGCGACCAGCGCAGCCGTCTGGTGTTCATTGTCCGCGATCTGCCGCAGTCGATGATCGAGCAGGCTTTCGCGATGTTCTGCAATGCCCGCGATGTCGGCCAGGTTGGCGCTGAATGCTGAATGCGCGACTTATCCAATTGACTGCCACCAAAGGAGCTCTCAGATGAACGCCGCCTTGCCCTGCGAAGTAACCAGCAGTTGCGCCATCGCCGATGACCCTCTCGGCCTGACGCGGATCTTCGATCCCGAAATCCAGCTTGCTCAGTGGCGACGGCCCGCCGAACCGGACATCGCCAAGTGGCTGGACGAGCACGCCAGCGATCTGGGCAGCGGCTTGCGCCAGACGCTTGTGCCGGGGCAGATACCCGACCTCGGCCGCCTGCCGGCCGGTGCCGGACGCGAGGCGCTGGCCGCCGACATTGCGCTGCTCGCCGAGATACTCGGCGAATTGGTCGATGCCGCGACCATCGGCTTTCGCCTCGAAATGGTCGGCAAGGCGATGTGCCCGCGCCTGCATGTCGACCGCGTCGGCATCCGGCTGTTGTGCACCTATCGCGGTCCGGGGACGGAATGGGTGGAAGATGCCTCGGTGGATCGCCGCTTCCTCGGCGCAGCCTCGGGCGGCCAGCCGGATGAGATGTCCGGTCTGCTGCCGGTCGGGCATCATATCGAGGGCATTCCGCCCTTTGCTGTTGCCCTGCTCAAGGGTAGTCTGTGGCAGGGTAATGACGGGCGGGGCATCGTGCATCGCTCGCCGGCCGTTGCGCCGAGAGCGGCACCGCGCATTCTGCTGGCGATGGATGCCGACTGGTGATCGAGCAATCAATAGGGAGGGCGACATGAAGCATTGTATTTTTGGCCTTATTTTGGGGTTGACCGCAATCTTCACTCAGGCTGCCCCGGCCCATGTCCACGGTGAGGCCCGCATGGAAATCAGCATCGAACGCGAGCAACTGGTCATTGCTCTGGAGATCCCGCTCGACAGCCTGCTCGGTTTTGAGCACGCGCCGCGCAACGCCAGAGAAAGGGAAGTGGTGCAAGGCATGGCCGCCAAACTGAGAGAAGCGGGTAAAGTCCTGATGCCTAGTGTCGCAGCCCAGTGCAAATTAACTGGTGTCGAACTCGATTCGCCGGTGTTCGGCGGCAAAGCCGAACCGGGCAAGCATAACGACCTTGATGCCCGCTACACTTGGCATTGTGCCAAAGCGGAAGCCTTGCGCGACGTCGCGACCGGTCTGTTTGCCGATTTTCCGAAGCTACGCCGCATCACCGTCGAATTCGCCGGGCCGCAGGGCCAGCGCGCCGGGCGGCTTGATGCGCGAAACCCGCGCTTCAACTGGTGAATATGAACCCGCCCGCCATCGCCATCACGAATCTGGCCTTCCGCTGGCGGTCCGCCGATGCGTTCTGCCTGGAACTGGCGAATGCCACGGTCAACGCTGGAAAAAGCCTGTTTTTGCATGGCCCGAGCGGTAGCGGCAAAAGCACGCTGCTCAACCTGATCGGTGGCGTACTGCTGCCAACACACGGCTCGGTCAGCCTGCTCGGGCAAGCCCTGGGCGAACTGTCGGCCAGCCGGCGCGATGCCTTCCGCGCCGATCACCTCGGTTTCGTCTTCCAGCAGTTCAACCTGATTCCCTACCTGTCGGTGCTCGACAACGTACTGCTGCCTTGCCGCTTTTCTACCCGGCGGGCCAGCCGGGTCGGCCAACCAGAGGCGGAAGCGCGGCGCCTGCTCGCCGGGCTCGACCTTGATCCGACATTGCTCGGCCGCCCGGCGGCGGAGCTTTCAGTCGGCCAGCAGCAGCGTGTGGCGGCAGCACGGGCGCTGATCGGCCAGCCGGAAATCCTGATCGCCGACGAGCCGACCTCGGCCCTCGATGCCGAACGCCAGGCCGTCTTTGTCGAACTGCTGTTGAGCGAGGCCAAACGGGCTGGCAGCGCCGTCGTCTTCGTCAGCCACGATTTGCGACTGGCAACGCATTTCGACCAGTCGCTGGCGCTGAACGCATGAAGCCGCTCCTTCACATTGCCCTGAAAAGCGCCTGGAACCGCCGGCTGACGCTGGGCCTGACCTTGCTCGCCATCTCCCTGGCGGTGACGCTGCTGCTCTCGGTCGAGCGTATTCGCGAGGCGGCGCGCGATGGTTTCGCCCAATCAGTCTCCGGCACCGACCTCATCGTCGGCGCCCGCAGCAGCCCGCTGCAAATGGTGCTCTACGCCGTCTTTCATGTCGGCGAGGCAAGCAACAATGTCGACTGGAAAAGCTACCAAGCCATCGCCGCCGACCCGGCCGTGGCGTGGAGCGTGCCGCTGGCGCTCGGTGATTCGCACCGCGGATTTCCGGTGCTCGGCACGACGCCCGCCTATTTCGAACACTATCGCTACGGCGACCGCCAGCCGCTGGGTTTTACTGCCGGTCAGCCCTTCAGCGGCCTGTTCGACGCCGTTCTCGGGGCAGAGGTCGCCACGAAACTTGGTTACAAGCTGGGCGAACGGATCACGCTCAGCCACGGCAGCGGGCAGTTGCCAGGCCAGGCACACGCCGACAAGCCATTCACCGTGGTCGGCATCCTGGCACCGACCGGAACGCCGGTCGACCGCACGGTCCATGTCAGCCTTGCCGCCATCGAAGCTATCCACCTCGACTGGCAGGGTGGTGCGCCGATTCCCGGTGTCGCCATCCCGGCCGATGTCGTCAGCAAGTTCGACCTGCAGCCGAAAACCATCACCGCCTTCATGCTCGGCCTGCATCAGCGCAGCGGCGTTTTCCGGCTGCAACGCAAGATCGCCGACTACCGCACCGAACCGCTGCTTGCCGTGTTGCCCGGCGTCGCCCTCGACCAGTTGTGGCAGACGGTTGGCGTCGTCGAAAAGACCTTGCTCGGCATTTCCTGGCTGGTCTTTGCCGTCGGCCTGGCCGGGCTGGCGGCGGTGATGCTGGCCAGCCTCAACGAGCGGCGGCGCGAGCTGGCTGTGCTGCGCTCAGTGGGCGCCGGGCCGCGCCACATCCTGTTCCTGCTGATGCTCGAAAGCCTGCTCGTCACCCTGCTCGGCGTTTTGCTCAGTCTGGCCGTGGTGACTTCTGCAGCCTGGCTGGGTGGTCCCTGGCTGGCGGCCCAGTTCGGCCTGTCGACACTGCCGCTGGCTCTGTCGCTTGGCGAACTTCGCTTGCTGGCCGGCATCTTTGCCGCCGCCCTGCTGGTCAGTCTTTGGCCGGCCTGGCGCGCTTACCGCCTGTCACTGGCTGACGGCCTGATTCCCCGCTTATGAAAGCATGCTTATGATCCGCACTCTGCTCTTGTCAATATTACTGGTGCTATCGAGCCCGGCCCTGGCGGAGGATTATCGCGTCGGCGAGCGTCTGACGCAGCGCAAGGCAACGCCCGCGCCCAACTATCGTGAAATCGAGTGGGATGACCTGATTCCGAAAGACTGGGACCCGATGGCCGCCTTCAAAGGTTTGAACATGAGCCGGCTCAAGGACAGCGACCCGAAAGCCATCGAAGCACTGGAAAAGATGAAAGCGGCCTGGGCCGAGGCGCCGGTCGAGCCGTCGCTCGACGGCAAACGGGTCAAGCTGGCGGGCTTCGTGGTGCCGCTCGAGCGCAAGGGTGATGCCGTGCTTGAACTGCTGCTGGTGCCATATTTCGGGGCTTGCATCCATACCCCGCCACCCCCAGCCAACCAGATCGTGCATGTTGTGCTGAAAAAACCGGCCGAGGGTTTGAAGACCATGTCTGCGTTCTGGGTCAGCGGCACGCTCAGCCTGCAGCGCGGCGACAGCAGCATGGGCATCTATGGCTACCGGATGACCGGCGAGCAACTCGACCCTTACCCGTTACCGAAAGGGATGAAATGAGCACCTTGACGATGATTGTGCTGGCCACCGTGTTCGGCGGGTTGCTCAGCATGACTGCCGCAGCCGGGCTGGCTTTTCGACTTTCCCGCCAGTCGACCGCAACGCTCGTGGCATTTGCGGCTGGCGTAATGCTTTCGTCAGCCTTGCTCGAAATTCTGCCCGAGGCCTTTGCCTCTTTGTCGCAGCACGTTGATGCACCGGAGCATGCCAGCCATGCTCACGATGCCCCTGCATCGAGCCTGTTCGCGGTATTGTTGGCGGGTTTGCTCGGCTTCTTTGCACTGGAACGCCTCGCCCTGTGGCGCCACTCGCACGCTGGTTGCGTGGCGGTCGAAGGCGAACATCAGGCGGAAGTGGCCGCCCCGTTGATCCTGATCGGCGATGCCTTTCACAACTTTGTCGATGGCCTGCTGATTGCTGCAGCTTTCCTGGCCGACCCGATGCTGGGCCTGACCATGACGCTGGCGGTGGTCGCCCACGAAATTCCGCAGGAACTGGGTGATTTTGTGCTCCTGCTCAATGCCGGCTGGAGCCGGCGCAAGGCATTCCTGGCCAACGCCGCCTCGAGCCTGACGTCTGTACTCGGTGGCCTGCTTGGCTACTTCGCCCTGGATGGCGCCGAGCACGTCCTGCCCTATGTCCTGACCATCGCCGCCGCCAGTTTCATCTACATCGCGGTGGCCGATCTGCTGCCCCTGTTGCACCGCCAACGCAACAGCTTCGCGCTGCAATCAGCCTTGATTGGGCTGGGCGTCATGGTGGTGCCGCTTGTCGGGCAATGGGTGCACTAGTTATGGCGAATCGGCACCGTGACTGAGAGGCGAACTTGGGTTTGATGCCGGCGTGCGGCCGGTTTTAGATCTGTGACCGGTCGATCTCATCGACCATGCTTATCGACACTGAATGGCTCTTGATGGCCGGCTACACTCATTGAGATTCTAAACCTGAACGTCAGCAACCGCTGCATAGCTGCCCATCGCGCACCTCACCCAGCTTGCCACAAGCGGTCGATCAGGTTTTCATGGGCTACGTCAGCAGAAGACTGATTGCTGCCTGCTGACAAATGCATAGGTGGAGATGCGCAGATGGGTGGAGGTGTGTGCTTCGAGTCAGTAGATTTTCGTTCGAGCAAGCGATCGCTTGAGCCTGACCTGCTGCACAAGGAAACTGACGCATTAGGGTGAAGGCTCATTCAAGGCATTTTTGCGCGATGCAATGGTACGCACGACTACGCAAAGCGCCATAACCGCTGCCACGGCTTCCAGTCCGAACACCAACGGAGCGAGCAACACCAGCGCGGCAAAGACTGGCAGCACACCATGCGAAACACCACCGAGCATGAAGCGGTCGCGAACGAACCACAGTGCCAGCAGGTAGATTGCAGCCGGTACAGCCACGGCGTAGTCGCCCGCCAGCAGCGAGATGGTCGAGTGGCCACTGACGATATCGACCAGCACCGCGAAGCCCGCGCCGACGGCCGCACCGGCGGCAAACAGCGGCGCATGTCCGTATCCCCAGGCGAACGCATGCGGCAGACTGACAGTGGGTAGGTGCTCTTCGCTTGAGAAATACAGCCACCACAAGGCCAGCGTGATGACCAGTGCCGACAACGCGATGTGCACGAAGCGGATGTCGAAATGCTCACCGGCAGCATGGGTCAGTGCTGCGGTAGCGGCCAGCAGCGTTTCGCCCAGAACAATAATGGTCAGCAAGCCATAGCGCTCCATGATGTGGTGGCGGTGCCACGGTGTTACGCCATTGCGCTCGGCGAGTGCCGGCACAGCGAGCTCCAGAACCCAACCCAACAGCAGCACGGCGATCAGCCAGCCCAGCGGCAAGGGTTGAAATGGGATCAAGCCGATCCAGTAGAGCTGTACCAGCGCGATGCCAAGTGCGTAGGTGAGAGCGGTTCTTCGCCGCGTTGGGTCGCCCTGCGCGGCACGCAGCCACAAGAGAACCATCGCCAAGCGCATTACGACGTAGCCGATGATCAACATCACCAGCGAGTTGGTGGCGAAAAATGGCTCGATACCTGCTGCTACCGTGAGCGAGCCCGCCATCACCACCATCGTCAGGAGTCGAAAAATGGCGTCGTCGTTGTCGTAGGCCGAGGCCATCCAGGTGTAGTTCATCCAGGCCCACCAGATCGCGAAAAACGCGCCGGCGAACTTGAAGATGCCTTCGGCAGCGTGGTCGGCCGCCAAGGCGTGGTGCAACCCGGCGGCGGCTGATGCAATGGCGATGACCGTAACCAGGTCGAACAGCAGCTCCAGCGGCGTGGATGCACGATGCGGCTCGTGCGGGTCGCGAGGCTTCATGGGGAGGAGGGCGGTCATTCTTCGGTTCCGTTCGGGCGGACGGATGTGCTTGGTGGGCGAGCGCTTAAGCGCGAGTAAGTTGCCATGCAGTCAACCCTGCCACCGCTGCAGGCACCAGAAAGTTCAACAGAAAGATGGGCGACTCTGCTTTGAAGCTGTAGCCAGCATGCGTCACACCGACCCACATGTTAACTGCCGCGACGACCAGCCAGAACGGAACGAACATCTTGGCTGCGAACGCCATGGCCGCTGGCGAATTGCCCCACAGCCATCCGAACAGAACGAAGATTGCCAATTGGACGATTCCGCCCGTTAATACCATTGCAATGTGCATGAATTTTCCTTGTTTCAGTCAGAGATTTTATCGATGAGGCGGACAACAGCGACATGCGGCTTGGCTTGGAACTTGGTCCGGGATCAATATCGCATCCGCCAGCTTGTGATTAGCCCGTTCTCGACCGTGAAGAGAAAGTTTGCCTTGTTGGTGTAGCCAACAGCGTTGTACTGGCCGCGCACTACAACCTCGTTGCCGTTCACGGTGAATTCAGGGTCTTCCACCTTGCCTCGCCGTTTGATGATGTCGCTCTCAAGCCATTTGGCGGTGGCTGCGGGGTCCTTCATCTTGCCGTCGGCACCATAGGCTTGCGTCGCGGTGGGTGCGAACTGGGCGCGGATCGCTACCGCGTCCTGCGCCTGCATCGCAGAAACCAACGCCCGCACTGGCACATCGGCAGAGACCGAAGCTGTGGCTGTTGGCGAGGATGTATTCGGTTGCGCTGCCATCTGTGCATTCGCGTTGGCGCCAGCCAGCACAACGGCAAAGGCTCCGATGACCAAACCCTTTTGAAGGGTCATCGAGTTGCCTCACTGGGTGCTGTAGCTGTCAATGATGAGGGCGGTCTTGCCTTTGTGCGAACGATTTGCATGGGAATCTCCAAGTTAGTTCTTTGGACTTAAGTTTACCTGATTAGCGATGAAGGTCAGTTGGGCGTCTGTAAAGCCGGTAACTGGTGAGGCACCCTCAGGAGCGGCGGGTTGACTCGGCAAGCTGATGCTGGGCGTTTCGCAAATTCACGCCAGCCAATGACGGCAACCAAGCTTCATTGCGGCCGGTGTGGCGCAAAACTCGAACGGCAGTTGAGGGTCAATTTGAGCAGGCCGACCTGTTTTCATTCTTCATCCGGCAGAGAATTTCCAGGAAGAGATATGCGGACCCGGCGAGTCCGGGAGTGAAGAATGGCCGGTATTCGCTCTGGATGCTACCCCCCGCGCGCCGGTCAGTATCCGTTCAGGCGTTTGTAGATACCCCGAACCCAACTGCCTGGCAGACGGACCAGGA
>ERZ795055.4261-NODE-4261-length-10116-cov-4.495776_pt1 | contig 10116 bp, 11 predicted proteins | sample MGYA00375139_ERZ795055 | MGnify/ENA primary metagenome ERZ795055 (study PRJEB30184, sample SAMN05720283) | anaerobic digester metagenome | isolation source: active sludge of municipal wastewater-treating anaerobic digesters | place: USA | collected 2015-01-23 ...
ACCGACCAGATCATCGTTCAATGGCGAGACGCCGGGCATGTGCGGATCCAGCGGTGCCGGACAATAGGCCTCCCGCGCCTGATGCATCCACTTCAGGTTGATCAGCGGATCACCGGCGGGCGGAGTATGGATGGCTTCGGAGCTGAAATCGGTTACCGGCGAAAAGCACACCAGTGCCGCCGGCAGCGGCAGCCCCAGATCGCGGGCACGCAGCGCAGTAACCAGTGCCAGGTTGCCGCCAGCCGAATCGCCGGCGATGCTGATCTGCGCGGCCGCGTAACCCATATCGAGCAGGCCCTGGTACACCGCCAGACAGTCATCCGGTGCTGCCGGATAAGGGTGCTCGGGGGCCAGACGGTAGTCCGGCACACACACCGACATGCCGGCACGCGCCGCCAGCCCGGCAGTGATGGCACGGTGGGTGGCCGGCGAGCCAATCATGAATGCGCCGCCGTGGAGATACAGCATGACCTTGCCACGTCCGCTATCGCCATGCTGCCACTCGCAGGGCACCCCGTTGATCGTTTGCAACCCGCGCACCACGCCACGCGGCGTGACGGTAATCATGGTCAGCAGACGAATGATGCCGCGCTGCAGCCAGATCGGCACCGGCGGCCGCACCAGGCCATGGAAAAACAGGCGCATGGTCCAGCGCAACACTTGCTTGAGCAGGGACTGCTGCGCGCTGACGGGTTCGAAAAGGTCGGTGGAATCGCTCATCGGCAGGGAACTCTGGAGATTGTCGGGATAATTATTGGTCGGACCCTTTAACGTCTTGATTCTCGCTGGTCACTTCACTGCGCAAAGAACCCTTGGCATGTGTCCGTAATCACGAAGCCAGCAACGAGGCACGTGGTGGCCAATCGCTGCGCGAGTTGACCACCCTACGGCTTCCGCTGGTGCGCTCAACCGAGGCACGAGCGCATAAGGTACTGACTGACTTTGTACCTGAAAGCACCCTGTCACGCATAGGTTCGGCGCTGCATCCTGAGTCAGATGCCGCAACAATGGAATGACCATTTCACCCGGAAATTGTGCAATTCGGCCATTATCAGGGGCAGCGCCGGCATACGGATAACGCTATATTGCCAATCCGGATGACTGGCATGCCAGGCTCCCCCGCCCAGTACTCGCAGCTCTCACTGACTACCCCGCAGGATTTGCACAATGGACAGCAGCACCTGGCTTATCTATCTGCTGGCGGTGATCGGCCTGTCGCTGTCGCCAGGCCCCAACGGCCTGCTGGCACTGACCCACGGCGCGTTACACGGACAACGGATGGCGCTGTACACCATTAGCGGTGGCGTACTCGGCTTTATCGGTGTGGTTGCGCTGGCGATGTTCGGCATTGGCGCGCTGCTCAAGGCCTCGCTGATGTGGCTGGTGGTGCTGAAATGGCTCGGCGGTGCCTATCTGGTCTGGCTCGGCATACAACTCTGGCGTGCACCACCCATCGGTTTCAGCGCCGGCCAGAGCGCGCCACCCAGAAGCGCATCGTCACTGTTCCGCCAGGGCCTGCTTGCGGCCATCACCAACCCCAAGGTATTGCTGTTCTTTACTGCCTTTCTGCCACAGTTCGTTGACCCGGCGCGCAGCCTGTTTGTGCAATTTCTGATCATGGCCGGCACCTTTGCCATTGTGGAACTGCTAACCGAATACCTGATAGCCGGCATGGCCAACCGCATCGCCCCCTGGCTGAAGAAAACCGGCAAACGCTTCAATCAGGCCTGCGGCGGAGTATTTATGGCCATCGGGATTGCTTTGCCGCTCAGGGGTTAGCCGGCAGAATGGCTTGAGTCGGGTTCGTGCTTTGCGCGCGGGAGCATTCGAAGCAATCTGCGGAACCAGCGGCCAGCAGAACACTGCAAGGTGGGCAAGGCTGCGCCGTTGCCCACCCTACGTCAGGAGTCGGGTTCTGTAGGGTGGACAACGCTTTTCTTGTCCACCGGTTATAGGTGATCAATCTTCCAATCGAGCAAAGCTTGCGGCGATCAGATCGCCACTCAGCTTTACCTGTGCCCCTTGCTCGCTGCCCGTCACGCGAATCACCACGCAACTGTCCTGATTGCCGAAATCCAGCCAATGGCAGATGCCGGCCGGAATGACCAGCAGATCGCCCTTTTCGCATAACAGTTGGTACACCGTGTCACCGGCATGCAGACTGAGCAACGCCTGACCTGCGACGAACAGATGGCGTTCATCTTCGTCGTGACTATGTTCGTCAAGGCACTGCCCGTGCGGCGCGTGCGCTGGTGCCTGGCCGTGGTTGATCCTCACCAACTGCGCGGATAAACCATCACCCGACTCCAGCAGTTGCTTAACCGGCGCAGCATAGGCTGCCAGCACGTCTGCATCGCTCGAATCCCGGTTCAGCGGCATTGCCGGCAAGCACCGCTCATAGCACACCCCCAGTTCGGCCAGCGTGGCACTGACATGCTCCGGCCAGCCGAGCACCTTGTACGGATGTTGCGGAAAGTTTGCGGTGAAAACACTCAGACTGGACATGCTGAATCACTCGGCTCAGGACTGATTGACCGGCATCTGCCGGTAGATGATAAAGGCACCCAGCAGGGCCACCAGACTGGCGCAAAAAAAGGTCAGGGTCGGCCCCAGCCCGGTCCAGCTGTAGCCGGCGAACAAGGCGCCAAGCCCGCCGCCGACCCCGGATACTGCGGCATACAAGGCCTGCCCCTGCCCTTGCTGGCGGGCATTGAAGCTGCGGCGTACCACCAGCACACAGACCGAATGGAAGCTGCCAAAGGTTGCTGCATGCAACAGCTGGGCAAGCAACAGCCAGAACCAGTGATCAGCCAGAGTGCCAAGCAGAGTCCAGCGCAGTACCGCCAGCAGCAGGCTGGCGATCAACACCTGACGCAGGCTGACATGCCGCAACAGGCGCGCCATCAGCAGGAAAACGCCAATTTCCGCCACCACCCCGACAGCCCAGAGCTGGCCTATCACCCCACGCGTATAACCGAGTGACTCCAGATACAAGGTGATAAAGGTGTAGTAAGGCCCGTGGCACAGCTGCATCAGCCCGGCCGCCACAAAGAACGCCAGCACCCCCGGCTGCCGCAGTTGACGCACGAAACCGCCCGACAGCGGGTTATCCCGCGCAGTGCTGAGCTGGGCATTGGGTATCCACCAGCTGCTGACGAAGATGCAGCCGACCATGCCGATCAACACCCAGGGGAACACATCCAGACTGACCCGTTCGAACAGCTCGCCCAGCCCGACCACCGCCACAATAAAGCCGACGCTACCCCACAGCCTTACTTCGCTGTAACGCTCGGTCTGCTCGCCAAGATGGGCCAGCGTCAACACCTCGAATTGCGGCAACACCGCATGCCAGAAGAACGCATACAGCGCCATGATCAGCGCCAGCCAGGCATAGCCTTTGCCGAACAGGATCAGCACAAAACTAAGCAAGGTACAGAAGGCGCCGAAGCGCACGATGGCCAGGCGCTTGCCGCTGCGATCACCCAGCCAGCCCCACAAATTCGGCGAGAGACAGCGCATCAGCATGGGAATCGCCAGCAACTCGCCAATGCGCGCGCTGGAGAAGCCCAGATAGTCGAGATACAGCGCCAGATACGGCGCCGTCGCCCCGAGCAGGGCGAAATAGAACAGGTAAAAGCCGGACAGCCGCCAGTAAGGCAAGGCGGCCTGACTCACAGCTGTGGCAGCACCGGGGTAATGACCTGCACCTCGGCATTCTGTGCCCGATGGCGCAGCAGATGATCAAGCAGCACGATGGCCATCATGGCTTCGGCAATCGGCGTAGCGCGGATGCCGACACAGGGGTCATGGCGACCCTTGGTGATGACCTCTACCGAATTGCCATGGATATCGATCGAACGCCCCGGCGTGGTGATGCTGGACGTCGGCTTGAGTGCCAGATGGGCCACGATTGGCTGGCCGGAAGAAATCCCGCCAAGGATGCCGCCGGCATTGTTCGACAGAAAACCGTCCGGGGTCATTTCGTCACGGTGTTCGGTACCACGTTGCGCAACGCTGGCAAAGCCGGCACCGATCTCCACGCCCTTGACCGCATTGATGCTCATCAGCGCATGGGCCAGCTCGGCATCCAGACGGTCGAAAATCGGCTCGCCAAGACCGGGCATCACACCTTCGGCAACCACGGTAATTTTCGCACCAACCGAATCCTGGTCGCGGCGCAACTGGTCCATGTAGGCCTCCAGCTCGGGAACCTTGTCCGGATCCGGGGAGAAAAAGGCGTTGTCTTCAACTCCATCCCAACTCTTGAACGGAATTTCGATGGGTCCAAGCTGGCTCATGTAGCCACGCACGCTGATGCCGAAAGCAGCCAGCACCTTCTTGGCAATGGCACCAGCGGCCACGCGCATGGCGGTTTCCCGTGCCGAGCTGCGGCCACCACCACGATAGTCGCGGATGCCGTATTTGTGGTGATAGGTGTAATCGGCATGCGCCGGACGAAACAGGTCCTGAATCGCCGAGTAATCCTTGGACTTCTGGTCGGTGTTGCGGATCAGCAGACCGATCGCGCAGCCAGTGGTCTTGCCCTCGAACACCCCGGCGAGAATTTCCACCTCGTCGTCTTCCTGACGCTGGGTGGTATGCCGGCTGGTGCCGGGCTTGCGCCGATCCAGATCGCGTTGCATGTCTGCCAGCGACAGGTCGATACCCGGCGGGCAGCCATCAACGATGGCGACCAGCGCCGGGCCATGGCTTTCGCCAGCAGTGGTGACTGTGAACAGCTTGCCGTAAGTATTGCCGGACATGCAGAAAAGCTCCGCGGGGGCAGGAAAGAAAGGTCGCCAGTATATACCGCGGGTCGCGCATCCGGCACGACTGGCGGCCGCTCAGGACTTATGCCAGACGCTGGCGAAACAGTGCCTGATGCTCACGGCACTGCGCCGCCGCCAGCAGGAACACACCATGACCGCCCTGCTCGAATTCCAGCCAGGTGAAATCCACTTCCGGATACAGTTCCTCGACATGCACCTGGCTGTTGCCCACCTCGACAATCAGCAGCCCGCGCTCGGTCAGATGATCGGCAGCCTCGGCCAGCATACGCCGCACCAGGTTCAGGCCATCATCGCCACAGGCCAGACCCAGCGCCGGCTCATGCTGGAATTCGGGCGGCATGTCGGCAAAATCTTCGGCATCCACATAGGGCGGGTTGGACAGGATCAGGTCGAAGCGCTGTTTGGGCAGACCGCCAAAACCATCACCTTGTACGGTGTAGACGCGCTCTTCCAGATCATGCCGCTCGATGTTCTGATTGGCCACCTCCAGCGCTTCGAAAGACAGATCGCCGAGTACCACTTCGGCCTCGGGGAATGCATAGGCTGCGGCAATGCCGATACAGCCCGAACCGCAACAGAGGTCGAGAATGCGCGCCGGTTCGTCCGGCAACCAGGGCTCGAAGCGCTGGCCGATCAGTTCGGCAATCGGCGAGCGCGGCACCAGCACGCGCTGGTCGACGAAGAACGGCAAACCGCAGAACCAGGCCTCGCCAAGCAGGTAGGCAGTCGGTATGCGCTCGATGATCCGCCGCGTGAGTAACTGCTGCAGGTGCGCGCGCTCATCGTCTTCCAGCGCACAGTCCAGGTAACTGTCAGCCATCTCGAACGGCAAATGCACAGCACCCAGCACCAGCTGCCGCGCCTCGTCCCAGGCATTGTCGGTGCCGTGGCCGAAAAACAGGTTTTCCGCATGAAAGCGGCTGACCGCCCAACGGATATGGTCACGCAGGGTAAGCAATCGGGATTCGCTCACGGCACTCTCCAGAAAAAATTCAGCGCACAGTTTAACAGTGGCGCAGGCTGCGGAAGTAGGTCACAGGACGTAACAAACCTCGCCGTTTTGAGGAACCTAATCGACAGATAGCCGTCACAACGACACGCTCAAGGAGAACCTCTATGAAACTGTCTGGCGGATTCAACGCCAATCTCTTGCGTCAGAGACCACCCGGCAAGTGGCGCTGGCGCTTCTGCGCTGCACTCTGTGTGTTGTTGATCTGCCTTGGCGCCATGCTGCTGCTGACGGGGATAGCCATGGCACTGGGCGAATCAGCGCAACTGTTGGCCGGACTCGGGCCGACGGCAGTGATTGGCCTCGGCATACTACTGATCATCCTCGGCATTGCCGGCTGGCGCTTGTGCCGCCGTCGTCGCCAACCTGCCGGACTGGACATGGCACCGGGCCTGCTCAAATGACCTTGAGCGGTTAAACTGGCAAGCATTCCCGCCGATTGATCCAGACCATCATGACCAGTGACCACGACGAGCCCGACAACAACCTGTTCGCCACCCAGATGCGCGGCGTCAAACGCATCCAGCATGACCGCGCCGACACCGGCAAAGCCAAACCTGACCGCCAGCTGATAAATCGCCAGCGCCTGAATGCCACGGTGCGTGGCAATGAAATCAAGGTTGATGGCATGTCCGATCAGTTCGTCATCGACGTCGGTGCTGAAGATGAACTCTACTGGGCCCGTGATGGCGTGCAGGAAAGCCAGATGCGCAAACTCAAGGCCGGCCAGGTGCCCTTCGAAGGCAGCATCGACCTGCACGGCATGTCGGTGGAAAAGGCTCGCGAAACCCTCTGGGCATTTCTTGAAGAGGCAACGCGCTTCGAAATCCGCTGTGTGCGCGTAACCCACGGCAAGGCTGCGCGCCTGGATGGCAAGCGGCCGATGATCAAGAGCCACGTCAACACCTGGCTGCGCCAGCACCCGCAAGTGCTCGGTTTCACCTCCTGCCTGCCCAGACATGGCGGCGCCGGGGCGATTTACCTGCTGCTCAAGCGCACCATGCTCGAAGGGCGTGACGAGTAGCCCCATTAATCAACTGTTCGACTAGCCGGCGTTGCTCGCGGCATTGTCGCGAACCAGCATGAACGGGCAGCCCAGCGCACGCAGCAATGGCAGATCGACATAAGTCATGCATAGCCAGTGCTGTTCATCCAGTTGGCGCAACTCGTCGCGTACCCAGCGCCACGGCAAGCGCGCCTTGCGGCCGTAAAGCAACACTGAACATGTGCGGCCGTCATGCCAGGAAGGCTGCTCTTCACAGCGCATCGATAACACTTCACGCAAACCCTCGGCCGAACGCAACAGATTCACCGCCGTCTCCGGCGTCGCAAAACGCTTGCCAAACCAGCCGGGCATGCCGCTCAAGGCGATGGCCGGAGCGGCACTCAGGCGCAACCACCAGGGGCCGGTAAATACCGCCCGCCAGTCACCCTGACGCCGCGATGCCGGAACCGCTGGCAAATTTCCGTAACAGGTATACAGCTGACGCAGGCCAAGGCCATCAAGCGGTGAGTGCATGCAGATCGCCACCATCAGAAAAGTGCTCGCCACGTTAGCGCAATCACGCCAGTGCCACAGACAAGGGTTCGGCCAAATGTCACGGCAATGTGGCCATTCCGCATTATCTGCGACTTGCCAGCCGCCAGCCCGCCCCCTACCCTGCGCGTCTGCACTTTCGAGAGCCTCCAGCATGTCCATGGAACAGAATTACACCGCCATCCTCAGCCAACTCGGCGAAGACGTCAGCCGCGAAGGTCTGGTCGACACCCCAAAACGTGCCGCCAAGGCCATGCAGTTCCTCTGTCGTGGCTACCAGCAGACGCTGGCAGAAGTCACCAACAACGCCCTGTTCAGCTCGGACAACAGCGAGATGGTGCTGGTCAAGAACATCGAGCTGTATTCGCTGTGTGAACACCACCTGCTGCCCTTCATCGGCAAGGCTCACGTTGCCTATATCCCCAGCGGCAAGGTGCTCGGCCTGTCGAAAGTGGCACGCATTGTCGACATGTATGCACGGCGTTTGCAGATCCAGGAAAACCTCAGCCGGCAGATCGCCGATGCCATTCAGCAGGTCACCGGCGCGCTCGGCGTGGCCGTGGTTATCGAGGCCCAGCACATGTGCATGATGATGCGCGGCGTGGAGAAACAGAATTCCTCGATGGTCACCTCGGTGATGCTCGGTGAGTTCCGCGAGAATGCAGCCACGCGCAGCGAGTTTCTCAGCCTGATCAGCTGATCAAACTGTCAGACAAGTGTTGGCATGGCTAAAAGGGGGGCATCTTCAGGCGCCACCCCGCAAGCACGAGATAAAGTAACAACCTCAATCCAGCCTACTGAACTGCTCGACCCATACCAGCTCACAGGCTCCGGCACCGGTATCTTCGCGGCTCAGTGAGCTGACCCAAGTGAAGCCGTCATCGCCGTCTACCCGCACCAACTGACCGCTCAGGGCAATCCGCTCGCCTGCCCGCACAGCCGACAGTGCCGCTGCCACCTGTGGATTGGCCGGAATCATGTGCATGTTGGCGCTATTTGTCTCGATCTCGCGGCGCGGAATCGGAAATTCGTCAGTCTGCCAGTAGTACCAGCGATTGCGCTGGCTCACGTTGATGCTCGCCAGCACCTGCGGATCGGCCATCGGCCCCCAGCCCAGCGCCAGGTCGGTGGGTGACAGTCTGGCGCCGGCGTCGAAGCGATAATCCTCGCGGCCGAGCACCCGCGCAGTCAGACGGAAGGGCTGCAGCGGCGTAATGCGATAACCATCCAGCTGGTACGTGCCACCTTTCTGCGTATGCACTATCTGGGCTGCGGGCTTGAACATCACCCAGCCAAACCAGAGCAGGCACACACCGGCCAACAGACAGATCAGGCGCTGAAAGGCAGACACAACGGCATTCCCCCGAACAGTTCAGCTGGCAGACCGCCTTTATGCAACGGCCAAACGTCAAAGAATACAGACGTTCAGGCCGTTATAGCAGCGCCGCCAGAGGCTCAGGACGCCTTGGCTTTCGCGCGCATACGCATGGCCATGCTGATCATTTCGTCATACAGCGCCTGCGGGTTCTTCTGCTTGAGCTTCCAGGCCATGCGGCCCTGCTCATGGGGCAGAATCATGAACTCGCCGGCAGCAACCTGCTCATAGATATAGTTAGCTACATCACTGGCCGTAATCGGCGAAGATTCCAGCAGTTTTCCGACCTGTGCCTTCATCTGCTGGTTCGGACCGTGGAAGGAGTCCAGCAGATTGGTCTGGAAGAACGACGGGCAGACCACGTGCGTAGTGATGCCATCGTCATGCAGATCCACCAGCAGGCTTTCCGACAGCGCCACCACGCCGGCCTTGGCCACGTTGTAGTTGCTCATCGCCGGCCCCTGCATCAGCGCAGCCATGGAAGCGATATTGATGATCTTGCCCTTGCTCTTCTGCAGCAGCGGCAAGAACGCCTTGCAACCCTTGACCACGCCCATCAGGTTGATGGAAATCTGCCAGTCCCAGTCTTCCAGGGTCAGATCGCCAAAGAAGCCGCCGGATGCCACACCGGCATTATTGACGATCACATCAATGCCACCCAGCCGCTCCTGGCAAGCCTGGGCAAAGGCGGTCAGCTGGCTGTAGTCACGCACGTCGCAGCGCATGGTGAAGCCATCGCCGCCGGCTTCGCGCACCAGTTTCAGGGTTTCCGCCAAGCCAGTGTCGTTGACATCCGACAGCGCAAACTGCCAACCCTCGCGTGCCCAGCGCAGTGCTATTTCGCGGCCAAGGCCGGAGCCAGCGCCAGTGATCATGATGCGATTTTGCATGGGGTCAGCCTCGTACGGGAGAAAGTTTCCCGAGTGTAATCAAGCTGAGCCGCGGACTCAGGGATCATCAGGCTGCTGAATGCCCGCCGCTAAGCCGGCCGTCTGCCAAGCTGTGACTGACTAGCCGGCTGCGGCGGAGACGACCGGCTGCAGCCGCTCCGGATAGTCGGTGATGATGCCATCGACACCCAGCTCGATCAGTTCGCGCATCTGCTGTTTATCGTTGATGGTCCAGACCTCTATGCGCAGGCCGCGGGCATGCATGTCACGCAGAAAATCCGGGGTCACAATACTTATCCCCGAGGACGCCAGCGGCACCTGTAGCGCAACTCCCTGCGGTGGGTAGAGGTGGTCCAGACCGAGCTTTTGCAGCACTACCAGCCAGGTGATTTCAGGTTGCGACAGCGAAGTAGCAACCTCCGGGCAGTCGCTGCGAAATTCGCGGATCGTCTGGCTGCCGAATGAAGCAACGAGCACCTGCCGCTGCAGTCCATGCTTGCGGATCAAGCTGCACA
>ERZ795055.4264-NODE-4264-length-10107-cov-4.193892_pt1 | contig 10107 bp, 8 predicted proteins | sample MGYA00375139_ERZ795055 | MGnify/ENA primary metagenome ERZ795055 (study PRJEB30184, sample SAMN05720283) | anaerobic digester metagenome | isolation source: active sludge of municipal wastewater-treating anaerobic digesters | place: USA | collected 2015-01-23 ...
GGCAGTTCGACCTGGAGACTCTTGAGCGTCGAGCCATCGTGCAACAAGCGCACAATCAGGTCGCCGCGGCGCAGTTGCCAACGAGCCGCCTGCGGGGTCAACTGGCGCACTGCGAGTTCGCCGCGCTCTAGTAGCCGCACCGTGGCGGGTCCGATCGCCAGGGTGCTCGCACCCTCGGCAGCGGTCGTCAGTGTCGTGCCTTCGGTAAGCGTTTGATGGGCGCTGACAGTTGCCGCCAATGCCCCTGGCGCCTGGAAAGTTGTTGCCTTGGTAGCCATCACTCGTAGGTGTTGCGGCGCAGGTGCCGACGACCAAAAACGCGAGATGAGCGCCACAACAAGCACCGCAGCGGCGGCAGACAGCGCTAACCGCGGCCATGCCCATGCAGCAAACCTTCGCCCAGGGTGCGCCGCGACGTCGGCGATGGTTGGCTGAAGTCGCCGCTCGATGTCCGCCAGCACCGCCTCGGGGCTCGGCTCAGACGCGACTCTGCGAGCCTCGGCGAGTGTATGAGACAAGGTTGCGGCGAAACTGCGGCATGCGGGACACGCTTGGAGGTGGCGTGCCCGCTCGGGAGCCAAATCGGCGCCTTCAGGACCTGCTTCAAACAACGCGCGGCGGGTTGCAAAACAGCTGGCATCGATGGTGCTCATTTTTTGCTCTCCTGCTCATGCTCTTCTTGCATCGCCAGGATCACCGCATCGCGGGCACTCTTGATGCGCGCCCAAGTGGTCGCTTGCGTCGCTCCGACGCGACGTGCCACCTCGGCGAGATCTTGCTGTTCGACGTAATAAAGGAGGAAGGCAACCCGCTTCTTGTCGTTGACGCCGGCAAGATGCACTTCGAGGGCTGCCAACCGAGCCCGACTGCTGGCCTTGATTTCGGGGTCGGTATGGCGTCGCGGGCTGAGCCCCGACTGCTCCAAGCGCGTCATCGCCTGGCCGCGCCGCCGCTGACTGCGCCGCGCATTGAGCGCCACACGCACAGCGATGCCATGCAGCCAACTGGAAAGCTTGCGTTGAGAATCGTAGCGATGCAGGCCCTGAAAGGCGGTGACGAAGACGGCTTGCGTTGCATCCTCGGCGTCGCTCGAAAAGCCCAGGAGCACGCGCAAATGGCGATGAATCTCGCCCGCATAGCGCCGATAGAGTGCGGTGTAGGCCGAGGCATCTCCCTCGCGGCAGCGTGCGACGACCGTTTGCTCCCATGTCACCTGACTCCCGTCGTCGCCATTCGCCATGATGGTTACATCTGCTGGTGATTGTCCGGACATGTGCGACGCTCAAAAACCCCAACCATCCGGCGCGTACCCCAAAAGTAGTCCCAGCCCGAGTTGGGTGTGGCCGGTGTTCAGCAGCGTCTGATCGCCCACCATATAAGAGGGATGGGCGGCAAAGCGATTCACCGCGGCCACCGCTTCGATCGACCAATTTCCTAACTTTACGCCAGCGATCTGATGAGCGGCGAGGGCGGCGTCCAGGCTGTGACGCTGACGAAACTCGACGCGATCACCGCGGGCCCTGGCCTCAAGGCCGCGCACACCTCCACCCACAAGAGTCTCCGCAAAAATGCGCTCGTAAGTAAGGTGCACCCCTGCCAACAGCTGGGCTGACCAAGGATAAACATCTAGCGTCAGCCGCCCTTGGCTAGCAGATAGGGGCGCGAGCAGATTGGCATCAGCACGCACGCAGCCATAGCCCCCCGTCCAGGTGGCCGCCACGGACACCCCTGCCGTGTGGATCGTTTTGGGCAACCAGGTCGTGGCCCATGCCCCGGCGGTCATGCGGATCGACCGTGCTGCCGTGAGCGCTGGAGCTGCGGGCGCCGCTGTGATGGGCGCCACCGCTGTCCTGGCCGGTTCGGGGCGAAAAGTAAGGGGCAGCTCAGGCAAGAAGGGTGACAGCACGGCCGCAACAAACAGCGCAATAGTGTTGACGAGCTCCTTGGTGGTCCGCCCGCGGCTTGCCATACGAGTGTCCGCCAGCAATTGACCGTTGGGCTCGTAAACCACCACCCGCAGCTCCCCCCCAGGTTCGCTGCCCAGCTGCACAAGAAAGGCCGTCGGGGCCACAGCTGGGTCGGTTGCAGCCTGCACCCGGGCCGTCGGACAACGCAGCGCCAATGCCGTGACCAATAGCTCAGTCGGCAACCGCCTGCCGGTAGATGTCGCGGCCGCCGAGGTCGTGGCGGCACCTACAACCACCGACACCTCCGGCGAGCCGACGCCAAGCGCCGGTGCCACCTCTCCTGGCTGGCCAACAACGGCCAAGATCATCAACAAAATCAAGCGACTCCCCAAACTTGTTTGCGGCGTGAGCCACTCTACCAGAGTCATGACACTACGTCTTTTGAATAGCACCTAATCGCGGACAACTACCGGATGAAGGTAACCCAAGGAAGGAGCGGCGTCGCGATGATGTCACAAGTCGAAGCACTCGGTCCGAGTCGCCGACTGGCCCACCTCCGCCGCTCCCGCACCGCCCCCATGCACGACGCCCGCGAACGTTTATTGTTCTTTGCTGAAGATATGACGCTCGCGCATGTAGGCCGGTTGTTGAGCCTCGCCAAGAGCCTTGACGCAGCGCGCTATCAAATCGTTTTTGCTTGCGGCCCCCACTATCGCCGCTTTGTCGACGCCGCCGGCTACACCGTGTTGCCGATCGCAACGCTGGACGGAGCCTGGCTGAACCACTGTGTGCGCACTGCGACGCCGCTGTTCTCCCGGGACTATTTGCGCCGCGCGGTCCGCGAAGATCTGGCCGCCATCTGCGCGTTCGCTCCTGACTTGGTGGTGGGTGACTTCCGTTTGTCGTTGGGCATCTCCACTGAACTCGCGCAGGTTCCCTACGCCGCTCTGGTCAACGGCTATTGGAGTCCGCACAGCACGACCCCCATGACGGTTCCCGACCACCCGGTGTCGCGGTGGTTTGGCCCAGCAGTGGGGCAGGTGATTTTTGACCTGGTGCGCGACCGCGCATTGAACGCGGGGTGTGGGCCGGTGAACGCGCTGCGCCGCGAGTATGGTCTAATACCCCACGCAAGCCTGCAGGAATTCTACAGCCACGGCACGTACACCCTCTACCCAGACCTCCCGGCCCTGGCCCCGACGCACGATTTGCCTAGCAATCATCGCTACATCGGCCCATTGCTTTGGGAACCCGAGCTCGAAACTCCCGCGTCGTGGGCCGGACTCCAAAGCGATCGCCCGACTTTGTATTTGAGTCTCGGTTCCTCCGGCGACAGTCGTTTGCTACCCACGTTGATTGGCGCCCTCGGCACGATGCCATTGCAGGTTATCTTGGCCACCGCCGGCGCCGAAATGCCGGAAAGCATGCCGGAAAACATTATTGCCGCACCGCTCGTGCCCGGAAGCCAAGCTGCCGCGCGCGCAGATTTGGTGGTGAGCAACGGTGGCAGTGGCACGTTGTACCAAGCGCTGGCCGCGGGCACGCCCGTGTTGGCTATTCCAAGTAACCCCGACCAGCATCTGTGCACCCGCGCGGCCGTGGATGCCGGTGTCGCTTGTTGCTTGCGCTCCGACCAACTCACGGTCGCTCGCGTGCAAGAGCAAGTTCGAATGATGCTGAGCAACCCGACGCCGCGCTTCCGTGCGCAAGGCTTCCGCGAATCGATCCGCACACTGCAACCCGGCAGCGCCCTAAGCTGTTTAGTCGACGAAATTCGCCGCCCGGTTTGCCGCGAGGCCGCCTGCTAGTCTTGCTCTGCGCGTTCGCTTGCCGTGGATGACCTTGAGGCGATTCCTGCGCTATATCTGCGGATCATGGCCCGCAGTACTTTCTTGCTCGTAGCGATGGCGTCGCTGACCGGCTGCGTCGGTCGATACAGCGTCATGGTCGCCGAATCGAGCCCCGCCGATAGCGGGCACCTCCCGGGGGACGGCGTCGCTGAGCCTTTTGCGCGCTACCAAGACTACTTGGACACCTTGAGCCTCCCCACCTGCCCCGTGAGTCCTTACGCCGACCTCGTTGTGACCACCGCCGCGTTCGAGAACGACGGCGGCACCACGCTCACCGACCCCCTTGCTGCCGGTGCTGAGTTGTCCTTCTACGAGGCTGTTTGGATTGCCAGAAATCGCCCTGGCGTGGACGTCATCCGCTTCGGTCCGCGGTTCTCCGAAACCACCGCGCCGCGGCTGCAGGTCCGCTGCAACGATATTCTGACGCCGTTCCCCAACGACTGGCTCACCGACGTCTGCATTGATGGCAGGGGTCACGAGGTGGTCTTCGAATGGGATTGGGGCAGCGATGACAACGTGGGGCGAATCTACTGCGAATGGCGGCTGGGTCCGGGTTCTAGCCAAATTGGGGTGTCAATCATAAACCCCTGGAATAGCATGGCGGCGACCCAGGCGACGATCGCTGGTTGTCGTTTCGGCGGTGACGGTCACACCATGTTCCGCGCCAGCAGCCTCATACTATCGCTCGCGAACGCGGTCACCTTTGGCCCAGGTAACATCTTAGAATCAGGCTCATTCAACCTCGGCATCAACGGCCGCGACAGCCACATCTTCGGTAATCACTTTGGCTACGACCCGGTGACGGGGCAAATCGCGAGCAGCTACCAGGGTTTCATGGTGCAAGCCGCGGCCCAAGACGTGATCGTTGAAGATAACAACGTGATGGCGCTGATTCCGTTCAGCACGATGTTCGCCAACAGCACCAGCTCGCTCACCGCGCATCACAACTGGTTTGGCCCATACTCTGACGCATGGATGGGCTCGCCGCAGTTCGGCGCGATCGAAATCTACAACGGCAAGGTCGTACTCGGACCGGGTAACACCATCACCGGTTCTTCCACGGCGGCCATCCACGTGTGGGGCGCCGCTGCCCAGCTGACACTGACCGAAAACAGCATCACCAACAACTTGGCCGGCATCGTCTACGAAAGCCCGGTGGTCACACCGCCAACGCTTCTGGCCATCACCGCGGGGCAAGCCACTGGCAGCTGCAGTCAAGCGGGCAACGTGGAGCTGTTTGCTGACCCCGGCAACCAAGGCCAGACCTTCCTAGAGCGCCTCGCCTGCGATGCCACGGCAACCTGGCAAAGTACGGCACCCCTTCCCAGCGGGCGCAACCTCACCGCCACCCTCACCGACCCGCAAGGACGTACCAGCAGCTTTTCGGCCCCGCTCGCGATCCCGTAGGCCGGCACGATGGGCAAGCACCTAGACAGTGACATAGCACCCCGTGTCGCGATCCCCTCGACCGGTTTTTCAGCTCCGTAAGCCTCACCAGCCCTCGAACCGGTTCAGACTTCATGCTACGGTCCGGCCGACTTAGACCCGACTTCAGGGGGGATGCATGCGCGGTCCAACCTACATCGCCGTGGCTGGCAACATTGGTTGCGGCAAGAGCACGCTGGTCGACTTCATTTGCCGTAACTATGGCGTGGAGCCGTTCTTCGAGCCCAATGCTCAAAATCCCTACCTGGTTGATTTCTACGGTGACATGAAGCGCTGGGCGTTTCACTCGCAGGTGTACTTCCTGACCCACAAGTTTCGTATCCATCAGGAGCTCGAGCGGCAGCGTAGCTCGCACACCGTGGTGCAAGACCGCACCATCTATGAAGATGCCGAGATCTTCGCAACTCACCTGAAAAGACAAGATTATATCAATGAACGCGACTGGAGCGTGTACCAAGATCTGTATCAAACCATCTTGAACTCGCTCAGGCCACCCGACCTGATGATCTACCTCAAGGCCTCGGTGAAAACGATTCGCAAACGCATCAAATTGCGCGGCCGCCCGGAAGAACAGAAAATTCCCACAGCATACTTGAAAAGTTTGAATGAGCTGTATGAGGACTGGTTTGCCGCGTACCGGGCCTCGCCGGCCATCACTCTGGAAACCGACAATCTGAACTACCTGACCGACCTCGTACACCGCATCGATGTGCTGAAGACGATCAAGAAGTACCTGTAACTAAGTTACTTTTAGAAGTCGACGCGGGCTGTGGCAGACCCCGAGGAAGGCTACGGAGCGATTTCGACGGCCAAACGACGGTCGAGTTCGATGCCGCGACGCTGCACTTTGGCACGATAGCAGACGACTTCGACACCCCGGGCCATCGCATCGCGCAACGCCTGACCAAACTCGACATCCATCTGGTCGGCCACCCGGAAACGCTCGACGTCGGCGCGTTGAGCCAAGAAGAAGACCATCGCGCGATTTCCTTCGCGGACGATATCCACCAGCTCACTCATTTGCCTGGTCGCACGCTCCGTGACTGCGTCGGGGAACATGGCGGCATCCCCCTCGGACATCGTGACGCTTTTTACCGCCACAAAACAGGTGCGTAGGCCGTTACCTTCGAGCAGCAAGTCGATGTGACGATCGCGACCAAACTCCACGTCGCGACGCATCGTGGCATAGCCCGCCAACTCCGGGATGACCCCTTTGGAGACGGCCTCACTCACCACGGCGTTCGGACGACCGGTGTGAATGCCTACCAGAATGCGGCCCGAATAAATGATTTCGAGCTCGTGTTTGAACTTGCGATGCGGGTCTTTATCAACGGAGACCAACACCTTGCTGCCAGGCTCGCTGACGCCCTGCATGCTGCCAGGGTTTGCGCAATGTGCGGTAACCTCCTCACCGTTGTCGAGGCGCACATCGGCCAAGAAGCGTTTGTGACGGCGGAGCAGTGTTCCTTCGAGCAGAGGCTGTTCGAAACGCACGCTCACGTTCCTTTCTCTCGGGTCGACACCCCACCCGGTCGGCAAAATCTATCGAGCCCAATATTGGGCGGTCATTGGCTGGCTACCAAACCGAAACCGATCTCATTCGTCAACACATTTCGCAGAAAGCAGGGCAATGAGGTCACAAAAAGGCTGGGCCTCTGCTGTCACTTGCCAAACAGCCCCGCCGAGCCTAGAAGGCGAGACAAATGTACTGTCGCGGGCTCCTCATCGCCATCACCTTGTGTGCCACCCCCGCCAGGGCCACACCCGAAATGGGCGCCCTCAAGATCGGCCGCGACGCGCGGGCCTTGGTCACTTTGGAAGGGATCCCGTTGTCGGGATTCGGCTCGGGCGGCCGGCGCAAATTGCTGCCACACAGCGAGGGCTACACCTATTTTCTCAAGCCCTCCGAAGGGGTGGCCGACCCCGTTCGCGTCAAAAGCGTGGCCCTGCAAGTGGCCGACGGTGCGCCTCTTGTGTGGGTCAGCATGGACATCGTCGGCACCTCGGCGAGCCTGGCCGACACAGTGGCCAGTCGCTTGGCAGATGTAGGAGTCACGCGCCAACGCTTCTGGCTCAACGCCACGCACACCCACAGCGGCCCCGGGGCGGTGATCGACGCACCGTTCTGGGAGTTCTTGGCGGCCGATCGCTTGCACGAAGACGTGCTCGAAGCAGTTACCGCCAACCTCATCGCCTCGGCCCGCGCAGCCTTGGCCGACCTAAAGCCTGCACACTTCGGGATGAACACGGTCCAGGTACCGGGCCTGACCACCAACCGACGCCACACCGGTGCTGCCGTGGACAATGAGCTGTTGCTACTCAAGTTCGTGTCCCCCGATCAGACACCACTTGCGGCCATCGTACATTTTGCGATCCACGGCACCTGCTACGGGTCCAGTAACCTCCTTTTGAGCGCCGATAACCAGGGCTACTTCGAGCGTGCTCTAGAGACGGCGCTGCCCGGGGCCGTGGCCCTCTTTGCGAACGCCGCCCAGGGCGATGTCGACCCGATTCGGAAAGAACAGGCAGGTGCCCAAGCCATTGGCACAACGTTGGCGAGCGCGGCTGCGAGCGCTTGGGCGAGCACGCCGACCCACGCTGAGGTGACGCTGGAAGTGGTGGGACAACATCGCTCGTTGCCCGATATCTCGATGAACCTTGCGACTTGCGATCCAACGATGCAGGAGATGCTCGAAACCTGGGTGGTGTCGATGCCCGGACCGCTGGCGGAAACCTCGGAGCTGTTCAGCGCCATGCGCCTGGATGATGCCGTGTTCATGTCGGTCCCAGGCGAGGCAATTACCATGCTGGGCGAACAGCTCAAGGCTGCCGCTCTCGATCGCGGCTTCCATCAAGCGTTCATCTGGGGCCTAACCCAAGGTCACATGGGATACCTGGTGACGCCCGAAGAATATGATCTCGGCGGCTACGAAGCCTGCGCCTCGTTGTATGGGCGTGACGGCGGCACCTTCGTAGCTTCCGTGATCGATGAAGTCGTTGCCACGCTCACCCCGCCCGCACCCACGTCTGACGGCCAACCCCAGACGGACAGCGGCCCCTCCTTGGAGAGCGGCGACCCCAGCGGTGCCGACGCTGTCATGGCCGGTGATCCCATCCCCACTCACCCGACCCCGACAGCGACCCACGCCGACAGCGGCTGTGGCGCGCTCTCAACAAGTCCGACGTCGTTGCTCCTGACCAGCGGTTTGATTCTGATGTTCGGCCGCAGGCGCAACCACCGTCGAAGCCAAGCCTTGACCGAACGTCGTCCTGCGGGGCCCGTGCCCTCGTGAGACAGGGGAGTGCACCACAGCTGGTACGTTGCCTGCGCCTCGTCGCACCTTGGTACGCCGTGTGGCTTTGCGGCATCGGCTGGGAGCCGGCCCATGCCGAAGAGCGCCCCGTTATCGATGGCGCGGCATTGGAACGCCAGCTGCTCGACCTTGGCCTCGTGGATGCACAACGCCTGGTCCCGACGCTCATGGTAGAGTTACGCTACTCCACGCCTGATAACTTCATGCACGCCGATGCCTATGGTGACTTCGCGCGCTGTTACCTACAACCTGGGGTCGCCAAACAACTGGCAGCGGCCGCACAGGCCTTGGCCCAAGCGCGTCCCGGCACAACACTCCTCGCGTATGACTGTGTCCGCCCGCGGCGTGTGCAACAGATCATGTGGGAGCTCGTGAAAGGTACCCCAGAACAACGCTACGTGGCTTCGCCCAAAGCCGGCTCGATTCACAACTTTGGCGCAGCGGTGGATTTGACGTTGGCCGACCTGCACGGCCAGCCACTCGACATGGGGTCACCCTACGACTTCTTTGGCGACGCTGCCGAGCCGCGCCACGAAGCTCGCTTGTTGGCGACGGGGCACCTCAACACCGAGCAACTGGAGCATCGCAAGCTGTTGCGCCGCGTGATGGTCGGCGCTGGCTTTCACAGCATCCCCAACGAGTGGTGGCACTTCGATGCCTACTCTCGGGCCGCGGCCAAAGAGCGCTTTGCGATTGTCGAGTAGGCCACGACGGCGCTCGGGTGCCAACGCAGGGAGAGACCCCCGTCGATTGCCCTGGCTCGTCGGAATCAATCTGGAGTAGCTTTCTCCAGTTAGAACCAACCCCCGGTGGAGATTCGCCACATGACAACAAAGATCTTGGTTTGGGACTGGCCAACGCGTGCATTCCATTGGCTGTTGGCTCTATGTTTCTTAGGTGCCTTCAGCATCGCCGTCGGTATCGACGACGACTCGCCGGTGTTCCAATACCACATGTTGCTAGGCTTGACCGCTGGGTTCTTGGTTGTCTTGCGCCTCGTCTGGGGGCTCCTTGGCAGTCGCTATGCGCGCTTCGCCTCGTTTGTTTTCAGCCCCGCTGCGCTCATCGCCTACCTACGCGGGACCCTCGCACAACGTGCCGAGCGTTTCATTGGCCACAACCCTGGCGCAGCCTATGTGATTGCGGCCATGCTCACGTTGCCGTTGGTGCTCGTCGTAACGGGTCTCTGGGGGGAGAGCGTCGACATTTTCGAAGAAGTCCACGAGTTGGCGGCCTACCTCATGGTCGGCGCTGTGGGCGCGCATCTAGCAGGCCTGTTTTTGCACACGTTGAATCACCATGAAAATATTGCCGCAAGCATGTTCAGCGGCAAAAAAGCGGGGAAACCAGATCAAGCCATCGCCTCAGCACATCCGTTTGTGGCCACCTTGGGAATAGGATTGGTGGCAGGTTGGCTCTTGATTGTGCTCGGTGGTCACGACCTGCAGCGAGGGCAACTGCGGCTCTTCGGACAAACACTGCAGCTGGGCGAAGCCGAGCACGCCAAGCGTGGCCCACGCCCCCAACGCGAGTCGGAGGCGCACGGCCGACCGGACAGACATGACAAACATGATCGGGATGACGAGGACG
>ERZ795055.4266-NODE-4266-length-10106-cov-3.637151_pt1 | contig 10106 bp, 11 predicted proteins | sample MGYA00375139_ERZ795055 | MGnify/ENA primary metagenome ERZ795055 (study PRJEB30184, sample SAMN05720283) | anaerobic digester metagenome | isolation source: active sludge of municipal wastewater-treating anaerobic digesters | place: USA | collected 2015-01-23 ...
CCGGGAGAGCTTTTCCCCAGTCTGGACCTTCTTGAAGTGTATCTCGTGCCGGAAAGGAACCCCTGAGAGATCATGTTTATACTTCCGAGCATGACACCTGCAAATGTCATGAAAAGGACATCCCTGTTGATTATGTGGCTCATTTCGTGAGCGACAACGCCCTGAAGTTCATCTCTGTTCAGGGATTCAAGAAGCCCTGCCGTCACACATATCGCCGACTTTTCAGGTCTTATCCCTGTTGCAAAAGCGTTCATTGCCTCATCGTTCACGACATATATTTCAGGCATGTTCTTCTGGCTTGAAGCGATCTTCATCTCTTCAACGACATTGAACAGGACAGGATACGACTCTTTCGATACTTTTGTAGCATGACTTACGCTCAGAACTATCGAATCACCGAAATAATAGGCTATTGCAGACTGTATCAGCCATATGAAAAGACCTATGAGAGCTCCCCAGTATCCGCCGTCAGGATAATAGACGCTGAGACCTATCATTATAGAAAGCGATTCCAGCACCAGAAACATGGCGAAGAACACTATTTTTGACTTGCGCCTGTTCTGCGCAATGAGCTCCCACATTATTCAGATTCCGCTTAGTTGAAACTTACTTTGGGAGCCTGTTTTTCAGCCTTATCCTCTATCTCGAAGAAGTCAGACTTCGCAAAATTGAACATTCCTGCAACTATGTTTGACGGGAACATTTCAGTTTTGTTATTATAGGTCATGACATCATCATTATAAGCCTGCCTTGAGAAAGCTATCTTGTTCTCTGTGGAAGTGAGCTCCTCCTGCAGGGCGAGGAAATTCTGGTTCGCCTTGAGCTCCGGATAGTTCTCAACGGTAAGAAGCAGTTTTGCAAGTGAGCCGCTGAGCTCCGATTCGGCCGCACTGATATCCTTAACTGAACCTGAGCCGGCATTCATGGCTTTGGCTCTCGCCTCGGTGACCTTAACGAAAGTCTCGTTCTCGTGCTTCATGTAGCCTTTCACGGTCTCCATGAGGTTAGGGATAAGGTCATGCCTTCTCTTGAGCTGAACATCTATCTGGCTCCATGAGTTCTTCACTCTGTTACGAAGACCTACAAGGGCGTTGTAGATGCCGATGAAGAACATGAAACACACCACGATAAGGGCAAGTAAAATGATAGCGAAAGTCATTTGTCATTCTCCTTTTTACGGTTATTTCCACAGAATATATCGCTTAAAAAAGCAAGTACAGGATCTTTTTCTTTCCCGTCCTTCGATGCGCAGTTGATTATCTGATAAAGTTCACCTTTATCAAACCATATCCCGTGCTTTCTGGAACATTCGTCAAGAAGCACGCTGGAACCGTCTATTCTGACAGACATCTTTTTCATCGCCTTTTCACACACAGGACAGGGCCTTTTCTTTTCATCGCAGTTCTTTTGGGCATCACTGAAAGATGCCATTATCTCTTCTTTTTTCTGTGCAGAACCCATCAGAAGTTCAAGTTCGCCCGAATCGAGCCATATTCCGCCGCATTTCAGGCAGTAATCTATCTCAATTCCCTGAAGTTCAAGCACGACCATATCGGTCTTTTCACAGACCGGACATCTGAGCATATCCATCCTCTGCTAAAAATTACAAATGATAATACACTTTTCCGATCTTTTTTACAAACTTTTAGGGGAGGGTGCGGTCTTAAATGCTTACTGCTGAACAGCCTGATGAGCTTGAACTGCCGTTTGATGTATCTGCGGCATCGTCTTCAAATGATGCTTCCGTGTCACCTGTATCGGAATTTCCTGCCTCTCCGGTATCACCTGAATCAGCGCTGTCGCCCGTATCTTCTTCATCTTTGCCGACCGCTTCTTCATACTGACCTATGCATTCTTCGCACGATTTTGTTTCAAGACATGTAAGCAGTTCATCGAAATAAACTTTTTCAGCTTCGTAACCTCTGCAGCATTCCGCCACATCAGCCGCATATTCATTCCATGTTCCTGCAAGAAGTTCTTCAACTTTATCCTCCGGAATTGCTGATTCACTGCACTTTTCAGCATATGTCGCAAAACCGTTAGTGCAATAAGGAAGTGATTCTTCTGAACATATTTTCTTGAGGTCAGGAGCTTCCGTTCCGCATACCTCTACAAGAACATCTTCACATACCGGCATTTCTATTTCGCCGTTGAATTCACAGACACCTTCCGTACAAATATAATCTTCGGGACAGTCTGAATCCTGTGTGCAAATTTCAGGATCTGTATCGGGATTTTCAGTGGATACGCAGAAACCGTCCATGCAGACAAAGCCCATTTCACAGTCTTCATCAGTTGAACAGCTTACTGCAGGTTCAGGCTCTGTCGTGTCGCTTCCGTCACTTGAATCTCCTTCACCTTCAACAGGAGTTTCACCGGGGTCTGTCTCTTCCGGATCTACGCCGGGGTCGCCGGGTTCTGAACTGCCGCCGCCTTCGCCGCTGCCGTCAAGACAGTTGCAGAAATATGTACCGTCAGGATATACAAAACATTTTCCTGCCGGATTTTCACATGTTACAGCTCCTTCAGGAAGTCCGCACATTTCATCGACCATTGCAAGGCATTCTTCATCCGTCGGCATTGTGACCTCTTCATCAGAAGGACTTCCGGCAACACCGGTACCGCCGAACGGCGACTCGTCACTGCACTGACATTCGTAACTTCCGTCCTCGAAAAATTCGCATTTTCCGTTCTCATTCGTACAGCTTACAGACTCGGCATACATCATCCCTGACATAAAAACCGCCGCCGCAAGCACCAGAAACTTCTTCATATTCCCCTCCGTTTAAAGGTTAAAACTGTCATTTAGTTCCAATTGCTGAGATATTTTATCAGAACTGAAGGAAAAATCACCAAATTTATTTACATCCCTCAATGAATTCAGCACTTTGTCTGTTATAGACAAACTTGTTCTCCTTTTTTCTGACAATCTCGTTTCAGCCATCAATTTTCTTGCAATATTCAACTATTATTTCAAATGCTTTTTTAATTGGAACTGTCTCTGACAGACCGGCTGTTGCACTTTTCCATCCTTTTTCAAGAAGAAACATGTCAATATTTACAACAGCTGGCAGTATTTTTTCAGGGAGTAGATCTCTTCTTGAAGAAAAAGTCGCAGATAAGGCTTCTTTTAAAATTTGAATGCTGCATTTTGGCAGAAGAAAATAAAGATCAAAAATATCTTTTGATCTTGAGTTGTCTGAGTTCCTTATAATTAAAGTATGCAATTTTTCTGCAACAGCAGATTCGATCGGATAAACTTTCCACAATACTGTGTTTTTTGTTAAAAGCTCGTTCATTAAATTTATCTGCGGAGCAGGAAATACAGCGTCACCGACCCCCAAATCAAGATGAATTGACTGAGCCTTAATGAATTTTTCAGGAACATCACCAATTCCGCATCTGAACCACAATCTTGTTCCGCCATATTCACCAAGAGTAGTCAGATCAGATCTTTTTTCATATTTAAACCAGGTTCCATCCTGAATATCCTGCTCAATTGCTTCAATTGCCATTGTTTCAGTTTTTTTTATTTCAGCACAGTTTATCAATGCGTCCAAATCTATAGTAAATCTAGGAGATTGAAACACTCTGAGAGCAACATACCCGCCTTTGAAAACGATGGAATTGAAAAGCTCTTTTTTGCCGGTAAGTCTTGCAACCATTCTTTCAAGCAGAAACATGGTCTGAACATTCTGAAAAGTGATTTTCTGTTCGGCGGAAAGAATAAGCAGTTCTTTAATTATTACTTTTCCAGCCTTTTTCATCTATGCCTCCAACATTCCAAGAATTGTTTCTATATGTTTTTTGACCATATTTTCACATTCTAATGTTTTAGCCATTTTTAATATTTCAGGCATTGTAGTTTTTTTCTCTTTAACCGCCCGAACTACTGCAGTAAAAGCGATTCGCAATCCAGTCTTTGCTGAATATCTGAACGATTCAACAATTGCTCTATTTATGTCACAAATTCTGAAATATTGATTTGTTTCAATACCATATTCATAAGTTTTTCTTGCCCTTATAAGCCGGTATTTCTTCTCATTTGTTCTTTTTTCATGTGGAACAATTAGCCATATCTGTTGAGGTGGCTGATCAATAAGACCATGATAAAACAGTGCTGAAAGACCGGCAACCACAGAATTTTCACCAAATTTTCTGCAAGCTACAAAAAACTCGACCTGTTCAGCTGGAATATTTGAATTTAAATTGAAGTATTGACCGTGACCGACTTTCACAAAACTACCTTTGGATATTTTTTTTGAAAAAGCAGCTCTTGTCGAACCTGAATCTAAAGCATGTTTAAGTGTAGCTATCTGATATGACATAGCATAGACCTCACTTGTTATCCAAAACACAACACATCTTGACACAATTTTAAAATAATGTCAATAAATGTGTTAAAAACGAAGCTGGATTATTTACATCCCTCAATGAATTCAGCACTCTGGATGTTGTAGGTGAGCCTGTTCTCCCTTTTACGGAAGCCGTGACCTTCATCCTCAAAAATGAGCTTTCTGGTCTTTTTACCGGCTTTTTCGAGTTTTTCGAGAAGTATGTTGGCATCTGAGACCGGAACTCTGGGATCGTTCATTCCGTGGGCGACAAAAAGTTCACCTCTGATAGTATCGACCATATTGACAGGCGATATCGACTTCAAAAACGCTTTATCGGTGAGTGGTCCGTACTCGACCTCTCTGAGCTTTCTCCTGTAAGATTTTGTATTTTCAAGGAAATTCACAAAATCAACGACTCCTACGGTATCAATTCCGCACATATAATCCTCAGGGAATTTAGCCATGGATGCAACCACCATGAACCCTCCGTAGCTTCCGCCTGTCGCTATGAATTTTCCCGGAGCCGATATTCCGTCCTTAACGAGCTGGTCCGTTATCGCTTTTCCGTCACGAACCGAGTTCATTCTGAGCTTATAATTATCCATGTCCATGAATTTCTGACCGTAACCTGTGGAACCTCTCACATTCGGAGCGACGATAGCAAAACCCTTGGAAATATAATACTGGAATATTGCTGCAAAATACGGTCTGAACTGCCCCTCAGGCCCGCCGTGAAATGATACAATTGTCTTATACGGGGGTTTTGCATCTTTCGGAGTATAAAGAAAATAAGGTATCTCAACTCCGTCAAAGCTCTTAACTTTTTTAAGGACCGGCTTGACGAACTTGGAAACATCTATCCCGTTATCAAATCTGTATCCGAAAAACAATGCCTTACCTTCTTTTGTGTCAAAAACAAAAGGTGTCATTATCTTATCGGAATCCATCATGTTGTATATGACCTTCCCGTCAGACATCCTTGTAAGCCCGACCACCGAGTTCTCCAGAGGGATGTCACCCGTCTTTCCATCAAGATAATATCGGCATCTGCTAAGCCCGTCCTCGTTCGTGCAGAAAGCGGCGGAATTTCTGTTTTTTTTGTCAACAACAACCGAATCGACTTCCCACTTATCTTTGAAAAAAGGCTGTCTGCCTACCTCTTTCCAGATCTCAAGATATTCCATCTCTTCGTTCTCATTGGTCTTCATGAGTATTCCGTCTTGAAAATATGCTACAGGCACATATTTTCTATCTTTTTTAGCCCCTTTTATTTTTACCGATCTGCCATTTTTGTATTCATACGGAACAGTAATGTTATTTCCAGTCATTGTATAGTAAATGAATTCATCTTTGCTTTTTGCATCAGTCAGAATGTTGTATCCCGGTTTTTCCACTATAAGAGTTTTCTTTTTTGCAGCAATATCAAAATGATAGATATAAAAATCTTTCCCATTGACTTCATTTGATGTGAAAAGGATCTCATTTTCATTCAGCCATTCAGGGTTTTCCATTCTCACTTTATCATCGACAAGAAGCGGTTCTGTTTTCTGAGTCGCAAACTCATACAGATAGAAATTATACTGCTCATTTCCACCCTTTGCAGAAATGAATATCAGCCTTGTCTCTTCAGGACTCACAACATAACCTTCGACCGGATCGGGCATGTCCGTGATCTGAAGTGTTATCTTTCCGTCAGGATACACCAGATAAAGCTGTGCAGCATTGTCCTTTCTTGCAATATAAAGTTTTTTTCCGTCTTTCATTATGTATCCTGAATGAGAGCCTTCAATGTTGATATAGTCTGCTATCGTCAGGTCTTTGACCGGTCTGTATACTTCCGGTGCCTTTTCCGCGGCGGCAACAGCTGAAACAGCCGGTACGGCAGGTTTTTCCGCTTCTTTCTTACAGCCTGCGGCGATGGAAACAATGACAGATACAACGATAAAAACTCTTTTCATCTCAGTCTCCCTTTATATAGAACTTATCTTATCAGTTGAGTTCGCCGGCGGCTTTCTGTGCCTTTTCAACAATGGCATACTCTTTTTCAAGCACTTTCTGGAACATCGGATGAATGAACATATCCTTTTCCATGAACGGCACATCCTGCCTTATGAGATCGTATACCGCCTTCACCCCTTTTCCCGGTTTAAGCGGTTTTCTGAAATCTATCGCCTGCATCGCCGTGAAGAGCTCCATGCAGATCACTTTGACCGTGTTCTCCACAACAACAGCACACTTTCTTGCCGCGGTGGTTCCCATGCTGACATGGTCCTCTTTTCCTGCCGATGTGGGTATGGAATCGACGGTTGCAGGGAAACAGAGAGTCTTGCTTTCGCTCGCAAGACTTGCCGCGGTTACATGGGCTATCATGAAACCGCTGTTAAGCCCTTTGTCCTTGACCAGAAAAGCCGGAGCCTGGCTGAAAACAGGGTTTATGAGCTGTTCTATTCTCCTTTCCGAAATACTTCCGAGTTCCGATACCGCCGCAGTGAGATAATCCATTACAAGGCCTACCGGTTCACCGTGGAAATTGCCTGCTGATATCGTCTCCATTTCATCGGGGAATATAAGAGGATTGTCCGTAGACGAGTTTATTTCTGTCTCTATGACCTTTTCGGCGTGTCTTAAAGCGTCTCTCACTGCTCCATGCACCTGAGGAGCGCATCTTAAAGAATACGCATCCTGAACTTTGGAACATGCGATGTGGCTTTTTCTTATCCCTGAACTTTTCATTAGTTTAAGTATATTTTCAGAAACTTCCTTCTGACCCTGATGAGCTCTTACAATGTTCACTTTGGGATCAAAAGCCCTGTCGGTTCCCATTATACCTTCAAGTGAAGATGCGACAGCGATATCTGCAAGTTTCAGCAGGTTTTTCACTCTGTGCACTGTCAATGCGCCGACAGCGGTCATCGCCTGAGTGCCGTTAATGAGCGCAAGCCCTTCTTTCGCTTTTAAAACTGCCGGTTTTATCCCTTTCTTTTTGAAAACTCCTGCCGTTTCGATCTTCTGACCGTTCTCGCCGAGCAGATAGCCTTCTCCGCACATCGCAAGAGCCAGATGAGCAAGAGGAGCAAGGTCTCCGCTAGCACCGACACTGCCCTGTGACGGAATGTAGGGAACGATGTCACTGTTTATCATATCAAGCAGTCTGTCAAAGGTTTCAAGAGTTATTCCGCTGTAACCTTTTGCGAGCACATTGGCGCGGAGAAGCATTATGGCCCTTGCAGTTTTTCTGTCATACGGTTCACCCACACCTATGGCGTGGCTTCTTATGAGATTTATCTGGAGCTGTTCAAGGTTCTCATGAGCTATTTTGACATCACTGAGTATTCCGAAACCTGTATTTATGCCGTAAACAGGCTTGTCATCGTCAAGAATGGAATCGACAAATCTGCGGCATTTCGCCATTTTTGTCCTTGAAGCTTTAGGACATTCTACAGAAGCTCTGCCGTGAGCGACTTCGACAACATCGGAAATTGAGAGATTCTCACCGTTTACAAACACTTTCTTCATCACATTCTCCAAGTAGCAATTACTGGCGGAAAGTCTATATCCCAACTTTTTAAAAATCAAGAACGGCTAAACTTGCCAAAAAATGCCGGCTCTGTAATATCGGTGTGACTGAATTTGCAAATTTGGAGGATAATATGAAACACTTATTTTTAATTCTCATCATTTCTTTCTTCTCAGCTTGCGCCGACACATCGCTAAAGCCCGCAGAAGCTGAAGCTATCATCAAGGAACGACTTGCAAAAATGCCGGGGCGGAGCGTTTCATTCTATCTGGGCGCGATGACCGACTCATCATATTATCCGGTATACAAAGCCATCGCCACCGGGAAGTATCTCACATTGAAAGATGATGTGTATGTCGAGGCGGCTGGCAGAAAAATGCCTATGTTCGAAGCCACCGAAGAGGGTAAAAAGATCTTCCAGTGCGAGAAGAACCGTTGCACTGTCGAAGTTTGCAAGGTTGTATTCGGCGGACTTGAGGGGATAGTGAATAAAGGGAAATATGCAAACGCATCATATAAGGTCAACACAGTCTGTTCAGGAGAGATATACACCATTTTCAAGCCTCTTGCAGACAGGCTTTATATAAAAGAGGAAACAGTTTCAGAAAAGGCCGATTTCGAATTCATTGATAATGTCTGGAAAATAAAATGACACCGGAGGATAGTATGAAAAAATTTGCACTGCTTCTAATTGCCGCCGCCTTTGCTGTTTCATGCAATAAAGGTAATAACTACACAGGTTTTGAAGATGCAAACTTCATTGCATGCATTAAAAAGACCGAGAAAAAAGTTGAAGAGATCACAGAACTTGACTGCTCCAACACTGAACAGACTTTAAAAGACAACCCTTTCGGTGAGAGTCTTATAAAAAGCATCAAAGGTGTCGAGAAAATGACTCAGTTGAAAAAGTTTGTTATAAGAAAAAATTCGATCGAAGATATCACCATGCTTTCTAACATGCAGAACATTGAATGGCTGGATCTTGGTGAAAATGAAATTAAAACTATGTATCCGCTTGCAACGCTTACAAATCTCAAATATCTGAACCTCGACAAGAACTACATCGGCGACATCAGACCGGTTGAATCGCTTGTCAACCTTGAAGAGCTTGATATAAGCAGGAACGGCATTGCGGGGCTTCCCAAATTCACAAAGCTCACAAAACTGAAAAGACTCTCTCTCAACGACAATCTGCTTAGTGAGATCGGAGCGCTGAAAGAACTTACGAACCTTGAATATCTTTCGATGAATGACAATGCGATCATCCAGATATTCGATCTTGAACCGCTCAAAAAACTTAAAGTGCTCAAGCTCAACATCAACAGAATAGATGTAATAATAGTTCTTGGCAAAATGCATTCACTTGAAGAGATCTATCTTCAGGATAACCAGCTTCTGGACCTTGAACCGCTGAAAGACCATCCAAACCTTAAGATCCTTGATGTCGAAACAAACTCCATATTCAGCTTTGACAATGTAAAAGACCTCGAAGCCCGCGGCTGTAAGATCCTCGGCAAAAAAGTCCAGAGAAGATAATACCTGCTTCAAGATCAAAACCTGTCACGCATTCATTTGAAATCCCCCTTCTTTCAATGAGAGAAGGGGCAGACCTTGAGGAAGGTCGGGGATGAGTTATCCTGTCACATGCTGTTCAGCAGTTCGTAGTACTGTCTCAGGTTGCTGACAGTCTCGATCGTGAATTTTATAAGAACCCAGCTGACGATGAGAATGACAGCTGTCCAGAATACTTTTGCCGTTTTTGATGTGTCAGGCCGCATCCAGATGAACGGAAGCGATGCCGGACCGAGACACAGTGTGAGTGTAACAAGAAAATATGTGCCGAAATACCAAGGAACGCTCTTTTTTTTCAATAATGACGGTCTTAAATTAAAATCGAGAAATTCACCGCAGTGCCTGCATTTTATTGCTTCATCCTGGATCTCTTCAGCGCAGAACGGACATTTTTTCATTTGTTTTTATTCCTTTAATTCGGAAATTCCGAGCAATCGTCACCGGTTCTTTCTTTCACAACAACAGTTCCGCTTTTCTGTGTCAGGTCGAGTGTTCCGCTCCAGTAAGGATCTGTTTCTATTTCTGTATGCTTAACACTGTGTTTTACTTCAAGGTTAAGAGATTCAGCTGAAATACCGTTCAGTTCTGCTGAAAAATCGAACAGGCATGAACATCCGGCTAAACTTCCGCTCAAATCTTCAAATAAAATGTAGTCATAACCGGTTTCAGTTTTTGTGATC
>ERZ795055.4268-NODE-4268-length-10102-cov-7.875386_pt1 | contig 10102 bp, 16 predicted proteins | sample MGYA00375139_ERZ795055 | MGnify/ENA primary metagenome ERZ795055 (study PRJEB30184, sample SAMN05720283) | anaerobic digester metagenome | isolation source: active sludge of municipal wastewater-treating anaerobic digesters | place: USA | collected 2015-01-23 ...
CCACACACATCTTCTACAACACGTTCGGCAAGAGCATCCCATGTATCATCTGGACCCTGTGCATACTTGTTATGAAAGATATGTTCAGCTAGGCTATTTTTGAAACGGTTTTTTTGCATTGTAAATGTAATCCTTTATCTCTTGTTCTCTCTCTTGTTCTCGTAGTTGTTCTAGATAAACAAGTTTGTATCTACGAATCTCATGTAGCTCTTTCCGTTCTGAATTAGGTGTACTCGTCTTCTCGGTAGTCGCCATCTTCTTCATCTTCATCGTAGTAGTACTCTCGGATTCGTTCTTGTTTATCATAGATCTCAGCTTCAAGTAGATCAACTAACTCAACAGAAGTCAAGTCAAGGATCTCAAGAAAGTCTAGCTCTGTTTCTTTTTTCAATTTTTCTTTTAGGTCTTCAAAGGTAATCATTATGGCATCCAGTTAAATAATCCAGGTGCTTCCTTGGATAAGATATTATTAATTCTTTTTGCTACCTCGCGGATCTCCCATTGTGCATGTGTATCAGCACGTAGTGTGATGAAGTCAAGCCAAGCTTGAAAGTTTCCTGTAACAATAAGTTCTGTTGTAGTGCCTTCTGGTAGCACAAATCTAGCATCTTCTTTCTTCATGCCATCAGCAATTAGTTGCTTGTATAATTCCTGACACTTGTTATAGTGTGCATGAAGTAGTGTAGCATTATCTGGTGATGATGGTGGATAAACAAAGTCTGCGTTATCTTCCTTACAGTATCGTTGACTTCGTTGCAAGAAGTCTAGGTGTTTACTCCTCACGAACTGATGAGAACAGATCCGGCTAATACCGCTGACATGAAAAGTAGCGTGAGCAAAGCGGAGTGTAGCCAAATGCCCTCTGTCCTTGCACGCGATAGCCCTTTTTTCGCAAGCCTCATCAGCGTGACTAGAGTTATAACAAATAGCAGCGTACTTGCCGATAGAATTGAGAGGGTTAGAAGTAATGTCAAGAAGCTCAACGTGCATCACCATTCCTTTGTTTTACATTCATAGCTACGTACCTTTAAGTTAAAATCCTTCATGGGCTTGCAGTCCATCTCGTTGTTTGTCGTTGAGTACTTCGAGGTGGGCAATAAGAGCAGTAAGATAATCACGCGCCTTATATAAATCTTGAATACCTCCCTTGTCTTGCCATCGTGCCACATATTTCATGATGTTCCCTTCGGCGAAGCCAATGTTGTGAGAGATAAGGTAGTCCATTAACATTGTAGATTTATAATGTTTCGGTGGTAGCATTTGTTTCCTTCCGGTATTTTTTCATAGGGATAATATCAATGGTTGCTATGTCTTTATACTGTTGCTTAAGACCATCCAAAACTTGCATCATGTATCCTGACATACCCTCACAAGCTGTAGCACAATCATAAATAGAACCAGAAGATCCTAGGATAGAATAATTACCCTTAGTCTTTGTTACTTTTTCTATACCAGAATTTAGTTTCCAACTGGCACCAGTAGTATAAGAACCATACCAACCAGCAAACACTTTGTAGATAGGTTGTTCACCTTTGGGTGTTAGACAAAGGATAACCCATCGTTCAGGATTGTAGCTCATTTTCGTATAGCCTTTCTAGTTCTTTAGCAGCTTCCTCTAGTAGATCAGCGATCCTGTCAGGTTTATTTTCCTGCACAGATTTGCGTGTACTGATTTGCCTACGAATTTCTGCTCTGATTTTTAATCGTTCAACTAGGGTTTCCATATTTCTTCCTAAGATATTTAAGAGACACGAACATCTCGTCATAGGTTCCGTTGTTTACTTCATGGAGCATGACGAGTCCTCTGTAGTGGTTGTTTGATTGATGGTCAAGGTATCCCTCATTATGCTCATAGCAAGATCCCGCGATGATACAAGTAATGGTAGACCCATCTGGTCGTTTTCCATATGCAACCTGCTTGCCTTGCTGATGCCCTGCCACGCAAGACATATGCATTTTTGCCACAAGAGCACTAGCGGTTGTAGCAGGACGGCCAAGTACACCTGAAGGAAAATAGTGGCAGTATGCAACTCCGTCAATAAAAACTGGCTTAAGAAAGTCGTGTACCTCCCAAGCTTCATAAGGTAGGTCTTCATACTTAATTAGTCCTTCAAGTTTTGGGTCGCTATTGACAGCCCGCATGATCCTTTGCTCATGGTTTCCAAGTGTGAGGACAAGGCGTGGCTTATACTGCTTCTCTTTATTACGCTTCGCCTTAGCATTGAACTCCACCAAGGGAGATAGTAGGTACGACATTGCTTCATTCGCTGCCGCAATATCCCGAACATAGCGCCTCCCTTCAAAGTTCTTTGTACCTACATCATAACTGCTGAGGCTTTCCATGTCAACAAAGTCACCAAGATGCACGATGACCTCTGGTTGTTTGTCTACGATGAAATTTCCTATGTGTTGTAAATAAGAAAAATCTTCTCCATATTTTACTTGGGTATCTGGGATAATAAGATGGGTAGTCATTCATTTATCCAATGTTTGATTTGGTCTGTGTCTTTGATAGAACAGTATTTAAAGTTATATTTTTCAGCCCATTTACCATGCGTCATTTTTGTCCCTCCACACAATTTGTTTACATTGTCAAAGACAAATCTGAGATCAAGTTCTGGATGTTGTTCTTTGAGCAAGACGTACTTACGCCGTTCTGCATGGTCACTAAGATATCCTTTTGTTTCGATGAGCTTGCCATTTAGTAGAGTCCAATCGACAGTATAGGTATGATGAGACTCTGGTACTGTGTAAGGTATGCGAGTAACTTCATATTCATATTGTACATCCAAGTCTTGTAAGATCACTTCAAAGCGTTCTTCTAGTTTAGATCGTCGTTTTGTACTAGTCATTAAAGAACTCATAACGATAACGGATGGTTGCAGTATTCAATCCGTAGTCTTGTTCTTGCAAGCTACTGGTATGCTCTACATGGATACTGAATCCGTTGTATGAGTAACCAATAGCGGCAATACCAAGAGGATTGCTTGAGCAGTCATAACGTTTTAATTGTGGAGTCCAATCACTGATACAACCATTCTCAATTGTGTTTTGTCCTAGTGTGGTACCAATACCTAGTTCAATATATGGACCAGCCCAAGCTGTAGAGATGCTTAGAAATAAACTAAGCAGCGCGATTTGTAGTTTTTTCATTTACTAAATCCAATGCTGATTTTTTACTTGCATAATTGCCTTCCCAGTCCCATTGTACAGGCCACCACACATCGTCGTGCTGTTCATAGTAGGCTCCATTTATGTAGACTCCCTCACGGACAAAATAAATTTCGACAGGGCTTCCTGCTCTGGTTGTAATTCGTTTGGTAAAGTCAAGTTTAGATCTTGATGCCATATACTTTCCTCATGTCGCATGATCCATAAACAATTTGCATTAATGAGGAAGCGATCATGGTCATCATACTTACTGAGTACAACTTCCATACACTCTTCATTAGTCTCACATGGATCAATTAGTTTAGCTGCTTTAACTGGGCCTAGACCACGAACACCCATGATGTTGTCAGAGGTATCCCCAATCAGCATTTGTTTCCAGAAGAATTTATCACCATCTGTTTTAGTTACTGTTGTATATTCTCCGTACTGTTGTTTGTTCCAGTTAAAATGTTTACCTGGAATCATAAGTAGATCTTTGTCAAGAGAAGCGATGATTGTATTGTCTGCTTGATTGATACCAAGCATGTCATCTGCTTCCATATTGTGAGCGAGCTTCGCTCCATGCTCAGTTACAAGAAACTCACGACACTCTTGTAGATAAACAGGAGGCACCATATCTTTACGATTGGCTTTGTAGCTTGGGTTAATATCTTTACGGTAGTTATTACTACCTGTTAGCCAAGCTTGATACTCTTCACAATCCGCTGCCTCCAGAATTTCGCGTAGCAGTTTCTCTACACGATATAAGGCAACATCAACAGGATCATCTTCTTTACATGTAGCAGCACAGCGATAAGCTACAAGGTCAGCATCAACAAGACAGATCATACGCGCATTTTCGTATTATAGATTCCCATTCCTTTTGCTTTGATAGCTTGTGGTGTGTGCTGGAACACTGTTCGAGTAGAGCCACACTGGGGACATTCAACATGTTGTTTGTCTTCTACTAGTTTCTCAAAACGATTAGCGCACTCCATACAAATGAAATCATATAGTTTTAACATTATTTCTCCTGGTGAATCCCGCTTACCATACTACGGGGTGGCTGCCGCCCAGAATTTCCCAGACCTTGGTAGGTTTATCTATCCTACTGCCACGGATCTAGCTATGTTTATGTTGTGATCCTCTAAGGAGATCGTGATTTAGACTAAGTTTTAATAGGTGGTGTCAATCTCCACCTTACTCCGCACGAACATAAACAATTATAAATTAGTAAGGCACGTCGTCGTCAGGTAGTTCAGGCAAGGCTGCCTTGATACCTGCTGTCTGCTCGACACTAAACACGTAACTCTCAAAAATTACAGCAGTATCCATAACATCCTGTAGTTTGTAATTTTTATTATTATGACTCAAGAAAGCAATTGCTGCATTCACTGAGGACTGACGTACAATATAGACCTGTTTCTTAGCCCGTTCTTCCGGTGTTTCGTATGTAGATTTTGGTGTAGCCATAGTCTTACCTCCACTAGATGCGTTTGGTGCTGCGCTCTCTGGTGCATCATCACCAAGGCTTACCCAATCCCAGTACCCAGCATCATTCTTGACGCGTTGTACAGTGAATACGGCACCTTGCGCGGCATGTTTTAGTGTGTTGAATACTTCCTTGTGGTTGAATGAAACAACCTTCTTTGCTTCAACCTTATCTTGGAAGGTAAGGTTCTTGTAAGTAACTTCTGCAATATCATAAGAACCCTTTTGGGTTTTCTGGGTTGATACTTCTACAGAAATAACTTTAATTTGAATAGCTGACATTTATAATCTCCTAGTGTAAGTCAGACATGTTTGGACCTACTGAACATTCCCCAATCATGGGCACGTTCCATTTAATATCATAGGTCTTTGAAATATTGCTTGGTAATTTATCAAAAATATCGGTGAAGATTTCCTTTACTGTATCTACCTCCTTGTCTGGACAATCCGCTACAATAGAATCATGTACTGTAGATACCAGCAGTGACTCTAGATTATACTTCTTAAATCGTTGGTGCGCCGCGATGCGAGCTACTGCCATCACATCAGCACCTAGTCCCTGATTAATCCAATTGCAGATGTCAGGTTCGGACCATACCATTTCACCACGTTGTTTCCTTGGTTCAAATGTGTACGATCTACCAATAGGTGACACAAGTTTACCTGTTTTCTTTACTTGGTTGATGTAGGCTAAGTGAGTTTTGTGTAGTACTTTATATTTATCATAATATCTATCAATAACATCTTGCCAAAAGTCAACTGATCTAGATACACTTGTGAAGTCTGGATCTCTACTGTAAGCAAAGGCAGGGCCACGATAGATCCAACGAAACAAGAAGACCTTGGCAACAAGACGTGATGGTAGCTTAAATGCTTCTTGATTTGCTCGGTGGATGTCATGCTTATTTGGATCAGCAACAACCCCTTCCCATTCCTCTAAGCCAACAGGATCTTGTGACAAGAATAAATAAGAACACCACTCAAGCTAAAGCGACTTTGCATCTACATTTACGATAGCCAAGTCTGAACTCCTTTCTCACAATCCCATGAATTTTTTTTTGATCTATTCCAACTTGCGGGAACTACTTGTAGATTGTGTTCTACATGCAGTCCACAAACATGGTTAGATTTAACAGGAATAATATGGTCTACTTCCCAAGGTATTCCTGTGATTTTTGTTCGCAATTGTGCCAACTCATATGCTTCTGATATAAAGAATCCGTTTGCCCAAGCAGGTGTTGCTTGTTGTAGGTTACGTTCTCGGATAGCGCATTTGTTTCTATAATAACCTTTGTTACTTTCATAATGTTTTTTAGAATACTCACGATTGTATTCTTCTTTTGTTCCCCCAAATGGAATATATCGTTTGGAACCATCCGATCTCTTTAAATAATTATCGTGATAGCATGTCTTACATTGATTATTATATCCATCTTTTCTGGTAGAATTTTTACCATATTCTGTATATGTTTTGGTCTGCTTACATTTTGAGCAGGTTTTCAATTAACCCCCCAATCGTCGGAATTTTTTTTGTATATTTTTCAATTTTTACCTTTTTTAGAATCGACTAATACAAAATTGTTTAGCTTCCTTTGTTGGGTTCTGTATGTTTGGTTTGGTGCTCGACAAACGGCCAGAAACAACAACACATTGGTTAAGGTTAGAGTGAATGATATTATCCTGCCAGTCTTGTTCTGCTATACGATTAGGCCAGCCTTGTAGGTAGGTTGAGTTCATCTTAGCAAGCTTCGCCCGTTCTAGTAGCAGTTTAATCACCTTCTTCGCCAAGCCTACAGCCTTGAGCGCGGAGAGCGTTTCCTCATCAGTAGCATAGATACCTTCAGCTTTCATTTCAGAGCCTTGTAGGGGCTCTACAATGCGTTCTAGGAGGTGTTCTCGTTGAAACTTCTTCATCTTTACCTCACCCTTACGGAGTCCTGTTTTATATACTCCGATGGGGGCGGTAAATTCTTCTTCGATCACACCTCCATACAATAGCTTAGAGATTTGTTGACGAGAATCATGATTAAATGGGAAAGAGATTTGACAAATCTGTGTGATTGTGTTATCAATCTTTTTGATTTGTTCCTCTAAATCATGTGCTGCTTTAAGTGAATTGTCAACATCGTACAAGATACCGTTGTATTCTATCTCCTGTAATACTAAAAGATCATTACATTGTGCACGAAATAACTTGTATTTATCAGCATGTTCACCTTCAAACAGCTTGACTTGTTCATGGAATAGTGCTAGCGTGGATTCTTTGTCTTGAATTGCATAGTCTCTTAGAATATCATAAGGAATTTCGCTGGTGTCAATACCTTTATTCCAATACTCTTCCTTGACAACATCAAGTTTTCGTGGTAGTCCTCGCTTTTCGCATGACTCATCTAGTGAAGGATACTTCCATAGCTGGTCACTGAACAAGAACTCTGCTATTTGACAATCCCAAACTGATTTAGGAACAATACCAAGCTCACGTCGTATCCAATGTATATCAAATTTACCGTTAAATGTAATCCAAAAATCACTCTTCTCTAATTCTCGAATTAGTTGTGTAAATTGTTGTGGTAAATATGTTTTTGTCCAGCCATCGAAACCAATAACAACCATTTCAAGGCGATTTTTTGTACTAAACGGGTGTCCCTTCAAATAAATCGAGGTTTCCACATCCAGGACGATGGGATTCGAGTAGTTCTTCAATAACTGTGTGGTCAGTGATTGTTTCGTCAAGTCCATACTCAATCCGTGCTGCTCTCAGAAACTTCTGCAACAGGAATATCGCATCGTTCTCGTTTTTGGCATATACATCCATTGATAAAGGAATCGTGTACAAGTGAAGCATATTTACCCTCATGTAGTCCTAGGCATATTGCCATGAAATTGTCAAGGTCAAATTTAATGACCCGCCGTTTGAAAACTCGTGCTAAAAACGCAGCTAGTAGTTCCTTTTGTTCGTTTGTTAGTCTACTTTCACGTACTTCTTGTGCCAGGACATACATGTGAGCATACATAAAGTCAGCTTTACCTTTACGTCCTGATTTAGATGGTATCATTACATATCCTCATATCTTGCTAGCTCCGGTACAATACGTACAGTAGCTTTGCCATGTCGTAGTTCTGGTATTGTATCACTATCGCCTGTTAATTTGTTTTTTGAGAGGTGAAGGTAGCGATCATATGCTTCCGAATCACTAAAAGTACAACCAATACCCAGAATCCAGTCAGCCTCAGCTTGTTTAGCAGTTTTTGCATTAGCTACATTCTCCATGTTTAGCCACTTTTTTCCTTCTCCAGAGACATCTGCTTGAGATACGGCAATAATTGGACAATAGCTTTTTGCAAGTTCTCTAGCCCATATGTAAATTGATCCAAGTCTGAGATCCTCCCTATCGCCAGTGAATCCCTTAATTTTGTCAAGTTGGTCAAAGACAATAAGGGCAGGGTTGTGGATCTTACAAAGTTCCTCAACTTGTCCTCGATGTATGGATGCTGAGTCAAATAGTTTGATGTTAGTCCCGCCGAGTGCAATAAATTTGTCATTAGATTCGTTAGGAAAAGCTCTGAGTTCTGCCAACGTGCATCCAAGAGATGCTTGAAAGATTCTAAGTTCAATTGCTGCTCCATCCTCTTCATTGTTGAACCAGAGGATAGGGCGATCTGTTTGTTTAGCAAAATGTGTTACCTCCGAAGCTAAGAAAGTTGTCTTGCCTGTTTCTGGTCTAGCAAAGATGAAACCAAAGTTACCTTTACGTAGCGAACCTAACATATGATTCATTGCTGTTAAACGCCATCGCAAACCTGTGTTTTTGATAGCACCGTCCAAAAGCTCATGCAGATTGTGTGTTACATGCCCCATAGAGGTATCTGGGAGGGCCGCTGTTACATTTAAATGCTCTTGGGTATACCCACGTAGCTCCTCAAAAGAATAACGCCCCTCAGAGGCTTCTAAAGCACGAAGGGCGATGTCGTAGGAAATCTGTTTATGGCGGGCATCAACAAGAATATCTTCAAGAATTTCTGATGGTCCCTCCGTTTGGATTTTATTTAACAAGAGGGAGTAGACCTCGCGGTCTTTTTCTGGGACACGAGAGAGTGTATATAGACTAAATTCATCAAAAGAAATATCTCTATTATATTTATCGTGTAACTCAACAATATATTTATATAACAAAGATAGTTCTTTATTATCTTTTGTAATTAGTTTATATATATAGTCTTTATATTTACTATATAATTCTCTACTAAGTAAACTATAAATAATATTAATCACATATATATCCTTTATGTAGTATATAACCTTAGTATAACAATATTAATCATTCATGTCAAGGATCTCTCTAATTTCTTTGTCAGAATATTCCTTTGGGTCTTTGTCTGTTGTAATAGAGATGCAGTGTAGTCCTAACATTTGTAGTTGATGGGCACAGGACATAGAATACTTTTCCTTGTCTTTGTCAAGCCATAGTACTAGTTCTGGGTATAGAATGTTGTATCTTAGTGCGTTTTTTACTGAAAGGTGTGATCCAAATAGCGGAGCACAGGCTACGGTATGACCGACCCGTATCGCACTTACAACGTCCTCGACGAGTACAAGAGTGCGTTCATTAGTAGGCGTTCCTCGTGTGCCACAGATATGCATGATGTCCTTAAGATCTCCCTGGCTGTACCATTTTCCTTTATTACTCTGATTTCCAAGATAACGTCCTTGCCATCCAAGAAGTCGCTCTCCATCAAAATAGGGGAATACAATACGCTGCCATTCTTCTGACCACATGATCCTGTTGACATTAATATCTTCTTGTGTCAATGAATATTTTCGTAGGTAATCCCTAGCGATGACAGGTAGCTCGAAACATATGTCTCGTGGAAGAGATACTGTTTTTGCAATAGTTGTGTCTGTTCTTTGTAGTGCCTCTTTGAGCTTTTCAGTGCCTTTAGCAGACCTGCTATAACCACAAGACCAACAATACACACTGCCATCAGCGAATATTCCAAGGTTGTCATGATGATTATCCTTTCCTAATTTTGCACAAGCGGGGCATTGTTCATGTCTAACAAAGTTACTCATGATAACTCTCTTGTTTGCCATACCCAAATAAAATATGGTCAATGTTGTTATCTTCTGCGTAGTAGTCATGCTCGGCTAGGTATGTTTTATGATTACAGCGATTACAAATACAGATGTAGTCACCATTGTCATCTCTTGTACGCATTTCAATTTCTGTGAGGATGTTGTTACAAGACTTGCATCTACTGCTCATGTTACTACCCCCACTTCTGACCAGGCTGGTAGATGTACGCGTTTACCTGTAGAATCATAACAAAGGCTGTACATGCCATCAACGTGCTTGAAGGTATATACCTCCCCAACTTGTAAGTCAATAGAGGCAGGAGGGCCACTCTCTGTGCTTTTTAGGACTACTTTGGAGTTGTTAGGTACCTCATATAGTTTCATTTC
>ERZ795055.4270-NODE-4270-length-10101-cov-5.362333_pt1 | contig 10101 bp, 13 predicted proteins | sample MGYA00375139_ERZ795055 | MGnify/ENA primary metagenome ERZ795055 (study PRJEB30184, sample SAMN05720283) | anaerobic digester metagenome | isolation source: active sludge of municipal wastewater-treating anaerobic digesters | place: USA | collected 2015-01-23 ...
TGACCGGCGCACTGGAACAAAAAGAATCCGTTTCAACGGAATAATAAACGCTCTTTTGCCTTGAAGCACATATCGGTTATGCTTATAATACAAAAAACTAAATTTAAAAAGAGAGTTACCGTTGCTTTATCATCCCGAAGAAGTCCTTGATCATTTGTTGAAATTCGCGAAGGAAACCAAACTCAAACGCCCGGTCGAAGGGGTCGTGTTTCGAGAAGAATACGGTGACTACCGGATCTATCTGGAAGGCAATTTCCACTCTGAGATCCGAGAGAAGCTCATCGACATGCTCGTTAAGCACCCAAAACACGGCGATACTCGCCGAGAGATCTCATTTCTCCTTGAAAACGCCGTTATGTTCGAAGAGTGGGAAAGTGACGGTGTCGCGCAGGCCAAAGGGGAGGCGGGAATCGAGATCGATCTTAACGAATGATCAATTAAAAACCCCCAGCATCCGCACTTCCGGCTCCAGCCGGATCTGGAATTTCTCAAAAACTTTCTGTTTCATGACCTGGGATAATTCATAGACATCCCGCGCTGTTGCCTGCCCGCGGTTGATGATGATATTGGCATGGCCCTCAAAGACCGCCGCACCCCCAACACTGATCTCCTTGCATCCAACCTGATCAAGGAACCACCCCGAAGCCTTGCGCGTCCCATCCGGATACACAATATTCTTAAAAAAACTTCCGGCGCAGGGAAGCTTGCGGTAATCCGGATGCTTCGAATGGCGCAGGGCAAGGATCTCCTCACGCTCGGAGCGCAGCTTGGATAAGTCGCCATCCTTCAATTGAACAGCCGCCGAGATCACAATATCCTGCGAATGTTTCAACGCGGACTCCCGGTAAGAAAAATTCAAGTCATGGCCAGGTATCCGCTTTTTACACCCCTGCCGGTCCATGACCTCAACCTCAAGAAGGCAGTCTGAGATCTGTTTTCCAAACGCGCCGGCGTTACCGACGATCGCGCCACCGAACGTGCCCGGGATGCCGCTTGCGAAACCAAGCCCTTCTAAGGACGATCCCATGGCGAACTTAACGACATCGTCCATGCGCGTTCCCGCATAGGCTGTAAGGACATTTTTGGAACGCTCGATGACCGGGCGCTCTCCAAACGCACGGACCACGAGCGTATCAAGGCCTTGATCCGATACCAGAACGTTGGACCCTTCGCCCAAGACAATAAAATCGGATTTCTCTCTTAAAACCGCCCTCAAGACGCCCTCCAACGACTGGGGCGTGGGGCAGGTAATGAGCGCAGGGGCCTTTCCACCGATACGGAACGTTGTGTAATCCGAAAGTTTCACGTCGTGTTCAAAATGCGCGTGCTGCTCGCAGCACAGCTGTCGCAACGCTTCCATTCATTCTCCTTTAAGGATTATTGGGGAACTGGTCCGGCACTTCAAAATTCTTGAAATATTTGACCTCGCTGTCCGGAAACATCAATCGAATCCTTTCGATCACATCCCGGACAACGCAATGAGGGACCGAAGCCCCGGAAGAGATCCCCACGCGTTCTTTCCCCCTGATCCATTCAATATTAAGTTCATCCGCTGAATCGATGATATAAGAAGGCACTCCGGCCCGATCTCCGGTTTCACGCAACCGGTTGGAATTCGAACTGTTTGGCGAACCGCAAATCAGGATCACATCGCACACCTTGGCCAACTCCTTGACCGCATCCTGACGGCTTTGGGTCGCATAACAAATATCTTTCTGGGCGGGGCCTGTAAGGTTGACGAACTTTTTCTGCAGGCTGGCGATGATCTCCCTGGTCTCATCGATCGAAAGCGTGGTCTGGGTCAGATACGCGACCGGCGTCTCAGAAGACAGTTGAAGGGCTTTAACATCATCGACCGTCTGAACGATCGACAACTTTTCTTTCGGAACATAACCCGACGTTCCAATGATCTCCTGATGCCCCTTGTGGCCGATCAAAATCACATGACGGCCTTCCCGGACGAATTCCATTGCCTCTCGATGGACTTTTTTCACCAGTGGGCAACTTGCATCGATCACCGTAAACCCATGGTTCCTGGCCTGTTCCATGATCGAGGGAGCGACCCCATGGGCGCTCAGAACAAGCCGCCCGCCTTCCGGAATATCACGCAGGTTCTCCACGAACAAAACACCGTTCTTGCGGAAATACTCCACCACGAAGGTATTGTGAACGATCTCATGATACACATAAAGAGGGGGTCCATACTTGGCCAGTGCCTGCTCAACGATCTCGATCGCGGATGCGACTCCGGAACAAAAGCCTTGTTTTCTTGCGAGATAAATTTCCATGATGAAATTCGCTGTTAACCCTTGCGTGAGCGTTGTGGGCGTATTATTATATGTAAACGTTATAGCACTATCAACAGGAAAATCCTAGCTTCTTTAAAAAAATCTCGTCAAAATATGATAAAACGCCGAACAACTCCCACGGTTTCCATTGGACATATCAAGATCGGGTATGGCCATCCGATCGTTATTCAAAGCATGACAAACACCCCAACTGCTGATGTGAAAGCCACTGTTGAGCAGGTGCTGGAACTTGCGAACGCAGGAAGTGAACTTGTCCGTATTACGATCAATGATGACGCAGCCGCCCAAGCGGCGATTGAAATTTGCAAAGAACTAAAAGACCGGGGCTGTTCGAATCCGATCATCGGTGATTTTCATTTTAACGGCCACATTCTTTTAAACCGCTACCGGGAATTGGCAAAATCCCTCGCGAAATACCGGATCAATCCCGGCAATATCGGACATGGGCAGAAACACGATGAGCATTTTGAAATGTTCCTCAAAGTCGCGCTGGAACACGAAAAGCCTGTTCGGATAGGAGTGAATGGAGGCTCCCTGGACCAGGACCTTTTGAAGGACATGATGGACCGCAATGCCAGAAATCCGCGCCCCAACACACCCGAAAAGGTCTTCTGCGAAGCTGTGATCGAAAGCGCCCTGCGAAGCGCTGAACACGCTCAAAATCTTGGCATGCCGGAGGACCGCATCATCCTAAGCGCCAAGCTTTCCGATCTTCAGCAATTGCTCTATGTCAATCAGGAACTGGCCCGCCGTTCAGGCCTGACGATCCATTTGGGCCTCACCGAGGCGGGTCTACGAACAGAAGGGACCGTCAAAAGCTCCGTCGCTCTGGGCATCCTTTTAAATCAAGGGATCGGGGACACGATCCGGGTCTCTTTGACACCAGACCCCGAAACTCCAAGGACCCGGGAGATCGAGATCTGCAAAAATATCCTGCAATCGTTAGGGTTACGTTATTTTTCCCCGACGATTACCAGCTGCCCCGGATGCGGGCGCACAGATAACACTCTTTATCAGCAATTAGCGCTTGACATTAATCACTATATCTTACAAAATCTTGAAGAGTGGAAAAAAAAGTATCCTGGAGTGGAGTCTTTAAAGATCGCTGTCATGGGCTGTGTGGTCAACGGGCCTGGTGAAAGCCGAGATGCCGATATCGGAATTTCACTGCCCGGGAAAAGTGAAGAGCCGCAAGCTCCGGTTTTTATGGATGGAAAACAGATTTGCGTTCTGAAAGGGCCCGCCATAAAAAATGATTTTTTAAGGCTCCTGGATGATTATATTTCCAAACGATTTCAAACTTAAACAAAGGAGACACGCATGATAGGGTATGATCCAAACGTCATCGAAGAATACGCCAAAGGGTTATATGAGCAATCCAAATCTGTGGTGACTTGCTATTTTTTTATTGGTGTATTCCTCGGCATGCTCGTTTTTTGGAAGGTCTCTGAGATCCTGGTCACTGATTTTGATTTCTTGATCATTTCGATCGGGGTCCTCATCGGCGGCGTGATCGGATACGGGACAGGTAAAAGCCGCGCGTTCGAAATGAAGCTTGCGGCTCAACAGGCCCTTTGCCAGGTTGAAATCGCCAAGAACACGAAAAAATAACACTGGCTGTGGTCTTCCTCAATCATGAACGGCAGTCTGCTTTTAATTACTTCCGGACTTTTTCTTCTTTTAAGCTACGCTATATACGGGCGCTATCTTGCCAAGGTTTTTGAGGTCAATGATAGCGCCCCAACTCCTGCACATACTCAGACAGATGGTATTGATTATGTCCCGACCGCATCACCGGTCTTGTTCGGGCACCATTTTGCATCGATCGCCGGCGCAGGGCCGATCGTAGGACCTGTGCTGGGAGCTGTTTTTGGATGGGTCCCGGTGGCAATTTGGATCATCCTGGGGTGTGCGTTGATCGGGGCCGTCCATGATTTCTCTTCACTTATCATCTCGATTCGGCATGAGGGACGTTCGATCGGCCACATCCTGGAAGGATATTTATCCTATTCCGGACGCCAAATGTTCTTATTGTTCAGCACAGCCGCTCTGATCCTGGTCATAGCGATCTTCGCGCTTCTGATCGCCCAAACATTTATCACAAACCCGGCGGTCGCGTCAGCTTCGGTGATGTTTATGGCATTGGCGCTCGTGTTCGGCCTCATGGAGCGACAAAAGATCCTAAGCCTTGAAGTGCGTTCAGCGATCTTCGTGCCACTGATGTTCGCCGCCATCTATGCGGGAATCGCGCTGCCGTTGGATTGGGTTGCGCTTCTGGGAATTTCCGCGGAAGGAAGCCGCCTTTTATGGATCGGTTTTCTATTCATCTACATTTTTATCGCGTCCGTTGCCCCGGTCTGGATCCTGCTTCAACCACGCGACTACCTCAACTCATTTTTGTTGTATGCGATGCTGATTTTGGCGGCAGCCAGCATCTTTGTCACGGCGCCCGCCATTCAACTTCCGGCCTTCTCCGGATTCGTTGTGGCAGAGCCCACCAAAGGACTAACGAACTGGTCTCTGTTTCCGATCCTTTACGTGACGATCGCCTGCGGGGCGTGTTCGGGTTTTCATGCTCTGGTTTCATCAGGGACCACTGCCAAACAGCTCAACCGCGAAAGCCATGCCTTGCCGATCGGATACGGCGCCATGCTGCTTGAAGGGATCCTCGCCATCATCGCGCTGATTTCCGTGGCCATTTTGAACAGAGGTGAGTTTCTCCAAACGCTTTCAGCAGAGGGGCCCGTGAGCGCGTTCTCAAAAGGGATCGCCTCGCTTAGCGTCCATCTCGGGCTGCCCATCACAAGCGGGCAAACTTTTATTTCATTGACGATTTCGGCATTCTTGTTGACAACACTCGACACCGCAACGCGCTTGACGCGCTTTACAGTTCAGGAACTGGCGATCCCAAGGATCGGCTCAAATAAACAAAAGAATGTTCTTCAAAAAGTCTTAAGCAACCGTTATCTTGCAACAGTGCTCGTTTTAAGCCTGGCTGGATATCTGACCGTTTCCGGTGACGCAGGAAGGATCTGGCCGGTCTTCGGCGCATCCAATCAACTTTTGGCAGCCCTGACGCTTCTGGGGATAACCGTGATCCTGATCCATAAACGAAAAAACTTCTGGGTAACATTTATTCCGTTCGTGTTCATGATGGTGATCTCGGGCTGGGCGTTGATCGAACTTCTCATCGAAAATATCAAAAACGCCAACTGGCTTTTGGCGGGATCATCCATTTTTCTTCTGGCCATGTCTTTGGCTCTTGCCGCAAACGCCTGCCAAAAAATCAGGAAAGCGTTTTAAGAAAAGCTGCGACCTCATCGGCGTGTTCTTCAGGCTTGACCTTTTCGAAGATCCGGACGATCGTTCCATTTCTATCAATAATAAAGGTCGTGCGCGCCACGCCCATGTATTTTCGACCATACATGGTCTTTTCCACCCAAACGCCATAACGCTCGCAGACTTTGCTTTCTGGATCGCTCAAAAGAAGGAAGGGGAGATTATATTTTTGAATGAACTTTTTATGACTGGCCTCATCATCCGGAGACACACCCAGGATCAATGTTCCGGTCGATTCGATCTTCTGAAATCCGTCCCGAAAACCGCAGGCCTCTATCGTGCAGCCAGGGGTATCATCCTTGGGATAAAAATACAGGACAATGTTTTTACCACGAAAATCAGCGAGAGAAACATCTTGGCCAGTGCTCGCCTGAAGAGAAAAATCCGGCGCCGGTTGATTCGTTTGGATCAAACCCATCATATCCTCCTTTGATCATGGCTTAAAGAAGAGAGACTGTCTTTTCAATCATTCTGTCTTTAAAGAGGACGTATTCCTTACATCCTGCGGCAAGGGCAAGATCGCGGGCTTTGTCAAAATCAGCCCCGACATCGGAAGGAAGATGCGCATCCGAACCGAAGGTCACCGGCACGCCTTCAGAAACATAGGCTTTCAAAATATCCAACGACGGGTAGATTTCCTTGACCTCTTTGCGCAGGCCGGCGGTATTGATCTCGATCGCAAGGCCGTGCGCTTTAAACACACGCGCTGTCTCTTTAAGGTCGGCCGTCAGGTCAGCACTGGGGCGGTAGCCAAACTTTTTGACCAGGTCCACATGCGCGATAATGTCAAACAATTCCGTTTCAGCCGAAGCTCTTAAAAGCCGGTAATAGGCGCGATAGACTTCATCCACATCAACCTGGGACCAGGCCCGACGTTCATCGGGATTGTCGAATCCCCAGCCATCAATAAAATGGACGGACCCATAAACATAATCAAAAGGGTAACGCTCCAAGAGCTTGCGGGTTTTTTCCTCATACCCCGGAATATAATCCGCCTCGATCCCGAACTTGATCGTGAGACGGTCATTAAATTCTTTCTGCACCGTCCGCACCATATCGTGATATCGTGGAAGTTCGCCATCGCTCATCGTGATCCCGGGCAGAAGTCCCCGCACAAAAGGGGCGTGATCCGAGAATCCGATCTCCCGGATGCCTACATCCAGGGCCCGTTGCGCGTATTCCCGCGGTTCTCCCGATGCGTGGCCGCAAAGGGGAGTATGCATATGATAATCAACCCATGGGTTCATGAATTCCTCACTTTGAATTATTCACTGAATATTGAGTCGGCCCAACCTAGTGACATTCTACCTGAGAGGATGATTTTCGCAAGACCTTTAGGAAATTTAGGCGCGTTGCAATAACCAGCCGCCTGTGGTAAGATGCAGGCATTAATCGAAAGGAAGTCAGCCCCATGGAAGAATTCTACAAGCACATCTTGCACCATATCGGTGAAAACCCGGACCGTGAAGGCCTCATCGACACCCCAAGACGAGCCGCCAAGGCTTTTTCATACCTGACAAAAGGCTATCATGAAGATCTTGACAAGATCGTCAATCAAGCGATATTCGAGACCACTAATGATGAAATGGTGATCGTTAAGGATATTGAACTTTACTCGCTATGTGAGCATCACCTGCTGCCGTTTTTCGGGAAGTGCCATGTCGGCTATCTTCCAAACGGTAAGGTGCTCGGGCTTTCCAAGATCGCCCGTATTGTGGATGTGTTCGGACGCCGTTTGCAGATCCAGGAAAACCTGACCCAGCAGATCGCTGAAGCCATTCAAAAATACACCAACGCGTTAGGAGTCGGTGTCGTCATTGAGGCCCGGCATCTGTGCATGATGATGAGAGGCGTTGAAAAACAGAACTCTGAAATGATCACCTCCTGCATGCTGGGGGCTTTTCGAAACGATAACTCAACACGCAATGAATTCCTTACACTGATCAAATCATGACCCGGACAAAAAAAACAGTGCCGGTCGCCCTGATCACCGGAGGCGCCAAACGCATCGGAAAAGCGATTGCCATACGCCTTGCAAACCGCGGTTATGCGATCGCGCTTCATTATCATTCTTCCAAAGCTGAAGCCTCCGCGACCGCGCGAAGGATCCGGCAAAGACAAGGGCACTGTGAACTGTTCTGCTGCGACCTCTCAGACCCCGCTGCCGTTTGCAGTTTGATCAAAAGCGTCCTAAAAACATTTAGCCGTTTGGATATCCTGATTAATAACGCCTCTGTTTTCAAGCCCGGCCCCTTAAAGGACGCTCGTGTTTCCGAACTTGACCGGAGTTACGCCATCCATTTGCGCGCGCCTTATATCCTCATGCAAGAGTTCGCCTCCCTGCAAAAAAGAGGACAGATCATCAACATCTTAGACACCAAGATCTCTCAAAATGCGGTAACGCATGTTCCATATTTGCTCTTTAAAAAAGCATTGGCCGATCTAACACGTCTGGCTGCCGTTGAGCTGGCCCCAGCCTTCAGGGTCAATGGGGTATGCCCGGGGCCGATCCTTGCTCCCGAAGGGAAGATTTCTGATTATCTTAAAAATGCTGCCCGGACCGTTCCACTTCAAAAATCCGGAAGCCCTGAAGATATTTGTGATGCCGTGGAGATGCTCATTGATCACAACTATATGACTGGGCAACTGCTTTTTGAAGATGGGGGGGCCCATCTACTTTAAAAAGGAGCTGATGCAATGGCACGGATTCAGATCACGAACTTAAAGCTCAGAACGATCATCGGCGCGAACGACTGGGAACGAACGATCAAGCAGGATATCGTGCTTAATATCATCATCGATTTTGACGCGACCATGGCGATCGAAACGGATGACCTGGCCCACACGTTCGATTATAAAAAGATCAAGCGGGAGATCGTGAATTTCGTGGATTCTTCCCAATTCCATCTTTTAGAACGACTGACATCAGAAGTCCTGGACCTCATCATGGCGGATCCGAAGGTCGAATTCGCCAGCGTCCGTATTGACAAATCCAACGCCTTACGCTATGCCGATTCAGTCTCCATTGAGCTCAGTAAACACCGGGGCCAAACGCCATGAATCAAGCTGTCATCGGCTTTGGGTCCAATATTGAACCGGAGCTCAATATCCACAGGGCCAAAACTCAGATCGTATCCCAGTTTCAATTACTTGCGGAATCCGGAATTTCAAGGACAACGCCCATTGGGATCAAGGATCAGCCGGAATTTTGGAACGGGGCATGGCTGATCCAAACATCCCTTTCGCAAAACAAATTACGTTCACTGCTTAAGAAGGTCGAAGATGATCTCAGGCGTGACCGTTCCGCCCCGAAATTCGGACCCCGGACGATCGACCTTGATATTTTAGTATGGAATAATGTTATTATTGACCCTGATGTTGACACCCGTGATTTTCTCCGAAAAGAGATTTCCGAGCTTCTTCCGGACATGAAATTTTGAGGACTTCTTTATGATGCCCTACATGATCATTCTATTTACCGTTTTACCGGCCCTTGAACTGGCCCTTTTGATCCATGTTGGATCACATATCGGCAGTCTGAATACCATTCTTTTGATCATCATGACCGGTGTATTCGGCGCGCACTTGGCAAGACTCCAGGGATTCATCGTGGTGCGCAATATCCAAACCAGTCTTGAACGGGGAGAGATGCCGACCGAAGATATGTTAGATGGCGTTTTGATCCTGATCGGAGGGATCCTTCTTTTAACACCGGGATTTATCACCGACTCGTTAGGATTTCTGTTTCTCATACCAATCGCCCGCAAACCCATCAAATATTGGGTCCGGAAAAAGATCGAATTCCGGATCTTTGGTCAAACTGCCAATAAAAGAAGACCTTCCGCGCATGGTCCAACCTTCGTGAATGGGGCAGAAGATGCTGAATTTCGAGAGTAGATTTTTTGCATCCGCATTGTTTTTTGACCTCTTTTAAAAAAATCATTAAAAAAATTTTTGTTCTCTCCATAAATTGCCAATCCACAACAAGTTATAAAACACCCGGATTCATGTAAGACCTTGCCACTTCTATCCGACTTATGTTATGGTTTAGGTCAATATCACTCCACATGGCAATGAGGAGAAAATCGGAAAATGAGAAACGTAAAACTTCACATGCTTTTCATCATGGCCTTTGCCAGCGGAACGTTGACTCACGCCGTCTACGCAAAAAGCACCGCCAATGTCATGATAACCCCTCAGCCGCTCATCCAGAAGGATGTTGATGACGAGGATCTCATCATTGGCCAAGCGTCTTGGTATTCTCAACAATCCCCGGGCGTTCGTAAGCACACCGCCAATATGGAAATCTTCAATGACAGGGAGCTGACCTGCGCCATGTGGGGAGTCCCATTCAACCAAAAGATCAAGGTCACCAATCTGGAAAACGGAAAATCCGTGATCGTCCGCGTCAACGACAGGGGTCCTCACAAACGATATGTGAGAAAAGGCCGCG
>ERZ795055.4273-NODE-4273-length-10097-cov-4.209221_pt1 | contig 10097 bp, 6 predicted proteins | sample MGYA00375139_ERZ795055 | MGnify/ENA primary metagenome ERZ795055 (study PRJEB30184, sample SAMN05720283) | anaerobic digester metagenome | isolation source: active sludge of municipal wastewater-treating anaerobic digesters | place: USA | collected 2015-01-23 ...
GCAAGAACATTCTGATCAAGCGCATCGGTTATACGATCACCGAAAACCATTTGGCGGACGGCCGGTGCGAATTCTGCCAGCATCCCATTGCGGGGATCTGGACAAGGTAAGGAAACGATTATGACACGCAGAGAATTTCTGAAAAGAATGTATGGATTTACCGTCGGGCTTTTCGCCCTGTATGTCCTGCGGACGCTTGCCATCTTCACCAAAACATCCGAAGACAGGCATTCCCGCCCGCTGAAAAAGGCCCAATTCTACCGCCGGTCTGACCGGCTGGCCGGTTGATCTTTCAGGACCTCTTTCCGGATTTCAGAACGACCCACACGGCCAGATTAATGCCCGCGCACAACAGGCAGGTCGGAATGATCCCATAGACCGGGACCAGGACCGTCGCGGTCAAAAGCGCCCCCACCGCCGCCCCAAAGACATCCCAGGAATAAAGAAGAGGCCCCTTGGAACATTGCTCCGGGTCCAGAATGCGGTTGGCCAGAATGAACTGACGCCCGCCCATGAACCCCGCGACGGCCGGCAAACAGGAAAACACCACCGAAAGAACGGCCGTTCTCGACGCCAGAAAAGCCGCATCCCTGAAAAGGAAGAATATCGTTGGAAGCAATAACGGATAGATGATCATCCCCGCCTGGACGTTCGCAAAAGAATCCTTCCAGCATTCCGGCCCCTTATTCCGCCCGCCCACGGACAGGACCCCAAAGACAAGCCCTGCCATGAATGACGCCAGGATCAAAGCGATCCGCTCATAGGCGATCCCGTAAAGGGACTGAAAGGCCATGATCACGACGACCTCAAAAATAATCTCGGAAAAACCGCTTAACGCCACAGCCAGGATAAAAATATTCCGGCGCTTGCGGGACGCGGCCCAGCCCCCCGCCAAAAGAACAACTGCCGGAACCGCCACCAGAACGTAAACGGGAATCTTAAAGATCTTTTCGATCATCCTGCTCAGAAACGTATCAAAATGCGTTGACCAGAGCGCGATGTTAAATAAATACACAGTCGGCTTCAGGTCACGGTTGATCTCACCGGGATCTTTTAGGATCGTTTCCACTTCCGCCATCCGTCGAGGATCCAGCCGAAACGGCAGTTCATACGGCTGAACATATTGGGCCGTGATCCCCGCCTGCTCAAAACGGCCGGCGAATGCTTCCGGGCGGGCATCCAACCGGCCTTTCGAATCAGAAGCCAAAAAAATATGATTGTCCCCCGGAATGGAAACCACCTGCAGAAAGACCTGCTTCAAGGTTGAATTGACGGAACGCAAAAATGTCCTGTTTTCCCGGCTGAGATAGTTTGCTGAAGAGGACGCGCTGACCGTCAAAACCCCGCCCGGCGAAAGGATGCGGGCGGCTTCTTTAAAAAAATCTTCCGTGTAATAACGGTTCGCCCGGGCGGTGTGAGGGTCCCCGGTATTGATGATGATCACATCATAACGGCACTTTGCCTTCTTCACAAAGAGCCTTCCATCTTCGACGTGAATTCCCAGATCCGGATCATCAAGGACCTCACGGCTCTTGTCCGGAAGATACCTGCGGACCAGCGAAAAGGCCTTTGCGTCCAGGGTGACAAAATCCAGAAAAACCCGCGGATATTTTAAGACCTCTTCCAGCTCCCCTCCCAGCCCATTACCGATCAGCAGGACACGCTGAGGGTCCGGATGCGCGAGCATGGCAAAATGCACATACTCCTCGGCGCTCAAAGCATCCGGAACCGTAAAGCTTAACTGGCCGTCCTCATAGACACTGATCTGCTCCATGCGGCGCGAGATCGAGATCTTCCCATATGGCGAATCTTCAATGGCGATCAACTTTCCTTCCGACCATTGATTCTGCCAAAGCACGCGTTCAAGATCGAAAATTTCCCTGAAAACGATCCCGCAAACAGAAACCAGAAACAGGAAAAGGCTCAGCAGGCCTATCCATTTTGAATTTGGCCTTTTCCACAGCACAAACACAGCGCATAGAAGCGTGAGGCTCCAGGCCAGGACCGTGGTCGAAAAAAAGTGGACCAGGATGCCGGCAAAAAACACTCCGCCGCAGGCTGAGCCGATCGATTCCCAAAGATAGACATGCTCGGCGGAACGGTCTTGCCTGAGCTCAAAACAAAGGATGCTGAAGATCGCGCCGACCATGAATCCCGTCGGCGCTGTCAGGGCGAAAGATGATAACAGAAGCGGGACCAGACCCAGCATTTCACCCGCCTTCAGACCGAAACCGGACCTGATAAAATGTATTCCGTAGATCATCAGTGGAATAACCGCTCCCAGCGTCAAAAAAAGAAGCGGTCGTAGGAATCGCGGATGCTTGGCCTTTTTCAGCACTTCCTGAAAGAACAAACTTCCCAAACCAACCCACACGAGCCAGGAAGCAAGGCTGACCGCATAGGACAGTTCATTGCCGTAAAACACCGCAACAAGGTCGCGCATGAGGACCGTTTGGGCGAGGATGCCGGTCAGGCCTAAAAGGAACGCGGCGGGTTTTCCATAAGCCTTATCCATACTGATATCATAACAAAAAACGGTCAGGATGAAAACCCTAACCGTTTTTTAGAGGCCATGATTGTTTTAAAACGATCAATATTCAAACTCATTGAGCGCCCGCATGTAATTCGCGCGTTCAAAGCTTTCCGGATGAGGACATGTTTTCTGGCTCAAGACCCCCTTCATCTTGGCGACCGATTCATATTTGTTCTTCTCCATCCAGGAGCCCATCTCGGTGAGCATAACCTTGGCGTGCTGAGGCCCGTGAACCAAGAACGTTGCGCAGGACATGGCGACATCCGCCCCGGCCATGACCGCTTTGACCATATCATGCCCGGTGTGAATGCCGCTGTTGGCCGCCAGGCTGGCCTTGATCTTTCCATAGAGGATCGCGATCCATCTTAAAGGAAGGCGCAACTCGGCGGACGTGCTTAATTGAATGCTGGGAACCACATCCAGGCTATCAATATCCAGGTCCGGTTGATAAAAACGGTTGAACATCACAAACCCGTCGGTGCCTGCGTCGTCCAAACGTTTAACGAAATTGGACATCGCGCTGAAATACGGGCTTAATTTCACCGCGACCGGGATCTTTACGGTTGACTTCACAGCCTTGACGATCTCCTTATAATTCGCCTCCACGGCCTCGGGGGTCGTCTCTAACTGGGTCGCCAAAAAATAGACGTTGAGCTCCAGCGCGTCGGCTCCGGCCAGTTCGATCTGTTTGGCATAGTCCGTCCAGCCGCCCATCGTGTGCCCGTTCAAACTGCCGATCACGGGGATATCCAAGTTTGCTTTGGCCTTACGGATCTGATTTAAATATTCCACCGGACCCAGTTTGAAATCATCAGCCACCGGAAAATAGCTTAACGCCTCCGCGAAACTTTCCGTGCCTTGGGCCAGGTGATGATCAAGCTCAGCCTTTTCGTGCGTCAGCTGCTCCTCAAAGATCGAATGGCAGACGATCGCCGCAACGCCGGCATCCTCGAGCTTTTTGAAATTGTCGAGTTCCTTGGTCAACGGTGATGCTGAGACGACCAGCGGGTTTTTCAGTTCCAATCCCAGATATTGTGTTTTTAAATCCATGGATGTTTTCCTCTCCCTTTAAGTGTTCGGACGGATCACTCCGTGATCCCCAAGATCGCGTCATATTGGTTCTTCATTGTTTCATAGATCTTCCACTTCAAGTTAACGTCATCCTGGGCTTTTTTCAGAAGCTCTTTGGCCCAATCAGGCTTCATCTTGGTGAGCATATTGAAACGATTCTCCCGATAGGCGAATTCTTCAAAACGCACTTTCGGTGGACGAGAATCGAGGATCAGAGGGTTCTTCCCTTCAGCCAATAATGACGGGTTGAATCGGAACAGCGGCCAATGCCCGCATTCGACAGCGGCCTTCTGTTCATCCAAACCCTTGGCCATATTGATCCCGTGGGCGATACAATGGCTGTAGGCCAGGATGATCGACGGGCCATTGTAAGCCTCAGCCTCCAAAATGGCCTTCACTGTTTGATTATCATTCGCGCCAAGCGCAATGGTCGCCACATAGACCGAACCGTAGGTCATCGCCATACGGGCCAGGTCTTTTTTCGCGACCGGTTTTCCGTTAGCGGCGAATTTCGCGACCGCCGCGCGCGGAGTGGATTTAGAGGCCTGACCGCCGGTGTTCGAATAGACCTCCGTATCCAGGACCAAGATGTTCACATTGAGCCCCGAGGCCATCACATGGTCAAGGCCGCCGTAGCCGATATCATAGGCCCAGCCGTCACCACCGAAGATCCAGACGCTCTTTTTCACCAGCATGTCAGCGATGCTGAGCAAATGAGCGGCTTCGGATGATTTGACCGTCTTAAGTTTGTTTTTCAGCTGCTCAACGCGGGCGCGCTGCTGCATAATCCCTTCTTCCGTGCCCTGGTCAGCCTCCAAAACCGCCTTGGTAAGCTCATCGCCGATCTGAGCGGAAAGTTTTTTTACAAGTTCGCGCGCGAATTCCGCCTGCTTATCAATGGTAAGGCGGAATCCCAGGCCGAACTCAGCGTTGTCTTCAAACAGGGAATTCGACCACGCCGGGCCGCGCCCCTGGGCGTTGACCGTATAGGGGGTCGTCGGCAGGTTCCCGCCGTAGATCGAAGAGCACCCTGTGGCGTTGGCAACGATCATGCGGTCGCCGAAAAGCTGGGTAATGAGCTTCACGTAAGGAGTTTCCCCGCAGCCGGCACAGCAGCCTGAGAACTCGAACAGCGGCTGCAGCGCCTGGACAGTCCGGATTGTGTCTTTTCGGACCTTGGAGCGGTCCATTTCCGGGATCTTTTCAAAGAACTCCCAATTCTTCTGCTCCTGCTCACGCAAAGGAGCCTGCTCGGCCATGTTCAAGGCCTTTTTACTTGGATCGACCTTGTTCTTGGCAGGGCACGCTTCGATACAGAGCGTGCAACCCGTGCAGTCCTCTGGAGCCACCTGGATCGTGAATTTCTGGCCCTCCCATTCCTTTGTTTTGGCGTCAGTCGATTTAAATGTTTCCGGCGCGCCATCAAGGACCTTGGGATCATAGGCCTTCATGCGGACCGTCGCGTGCGGACAGACCGCGATACACTTGCCGCACTGGATACAGACGCTTTCATCCCAGACCGGGATCTGCAGGGCGATATTGCGTTTTTCCCATTTGGTCGTGCCCGTCGGATACGTGCCGTCATCCGGAAGCGACGCGACCGGGATATGATCGCCTTTGCCGGCCATCATCTTGGCGGTCACGCTCTTGACGAATTCCGGAGCCTGGTCTGGAACGACCGGCTTTTTACGGATAGTGCTGGTCGCCTTGGCCTGGACCTTGACCTCATGAAGATGGGCCAGGGACTGGTCAACGGCGACATAATTTTTCTTAACGATCTCCTCGCCCTTGGATCCATAGGTCTTTTTGATCGCGTTCTTGATGGCGGCGATCGCTTCGTCCTTGGGAAGGACCCCTGATATAGCAAAAAAGCATGTCTGCATGATCGTGTTGATGCGAACGCCCATTCCCGTTTCCTTGGCCACCTTATAAGCGTCGATCACGTAGAACTTGGCCTTGCGCTCAATGAGCTTTTCCTGGATCTCGTAAGGAATATGGTCCCAGACCTCATCCGGTCCGTATGGGCTGTTAAGCAAAAACACGCCGTTTTCCTTGATCGTGTCCAGCACGTCATATTTTTCCAGGAATGAAAATTGGTGGCAGCCGACAAAACTGGCCTTTGAGACCAAGTAGGTCGCGCGGATCGGGTTTGGCCCGAACCGTAAATGCGAGACCGTGACCGATCCGGCCTTTTTAGAATCATAAACAAAATACCCTTGCGCGTAATTCTCTGTTTCGGTCCCGATGATCTTGATGGAGTTCTTGTTCGCTCCGACGGTCCCGTCCGATCCCAGGCCGTAAAAGATCGCCTGAACGCCCTGCGGGTCCTCGATCGAAAATCCAGCGTCATACGGCAGGCTGGTGTGGCTGAGATCATCCTCGATCCCAATGGTAAAATGGTTCTTGGGTTGCGCGCCCGAAAGGTTGTCAAAGATCCCCTTGATCATGCCGGGGTTGAACTCTTTGGAAGAAAGGCCGTAGCGGCCGCCGACAACCTTCGGCAATGCCTTAAATCCCCCCTCAATACCGAATTCCGCCAACGCGGCGACCACGTCCAGGTACAGCGGCTCTCCACCCGCACCAGGCTCCTTTGTGCGGTCGAGCACGGAGATCTTTTTCACCGTTTTTGGCAAAGCGGCAACGAACGCCTCCCCCGCGAACGGGCGGTACAAACGGACTTTCAGCACGCCGACCTTCTCTCCCTGTTTGATCAAATGCGTGATCGTTTCCTCAACGGCCTCCGCACCGGAACCCATCAAGACCACCACGCGCTCAGCGTCCGGAGCCCCCACGTAATCAAAGAGGCGGTATTTCCGTCCTGTGAGCTTGGCGAATTTATCCATGGTCTGCTGCACGATCTGCGGGCAGCGGGCATAATACGGATTGACCCCTTCACGGGCCTGAAAATACACGTCCGGGTTCTGGGCCGTCCCTCTGAGGACCGGCCGGTCCGGCGATAAGGCTCGCTTCCGATGCGCAAATACCAGATTATCATCGATCATCGCCTTTAAATCATCCATCGCGAGCTCTTCGATCTTTGCCACTTCATGGGACGTTCTGAAACCGTCAAAGAAATGCAGAAACGGGACCCTCGCCTCAAGCGTTGCCGCATGCGCGATCAACGCCAGGTCCATAACTTCCTGAACAGAGTTAGAAGCGAGCATGGCGAATCCCGTGGAACGCGTTGACATCACATCCGAATGGTCCCCGAAGATCGACAAGGCCTGCGCGGCCACCGAACGGGCTGAAACATGAAATACCGTCGAAGTCAGCTCACCAGCGATCTTGAACATATTGGGGATCATAAGCAGAAGCCCTTGCGAAGCCGTGAACGTGGTCGTCAAAGCCCCCGTCTGCAAAGCCCCGTGAACGGCCCCGACCGCCCCGCCTTCGCTCTGCATCTCCTGCACAAGCGGGACCGTACCCCAGATATTCCGATGCCCGGAGGCGGACCAAAGGTCCGCCCATTCCCCCATATTGGAAGAGGGCGTGATGGGATAGATCGCGATCACTTCCGACACTTTATGCGCGACATAGGCCGCAGCTTCATTTCCGTCAATTGTAACCTTCTGTCTGTTCATGAGAATCCTTTCCGGTTAAACAACCATATCATAACGATAGGAATAACTTGTAATTTTTTGATTTGGGTAAAAAGGTTTGCTCTATTATATATCAGGATTTCTAAAAATCAAGGTGAACCTTCAGACCATTCCACCCGTCAAAGGCCCTGAAATTTAATTTGTGGGTTGACTTTTAACGGTGTTTATACGACAATCATCCTATGACGAGTGAATCACCTTCCGCAGCACAACCAGCCAAACCCGACCTCTTCGGCCAGGGAAAACGCATCCTGATCGCCGATGATGATCCGACGACTACGGAACTGCTCAGAAAAATGATGGGTGACGTAGGGTTTGAAGTGCTTACCGCCGCAAACGGTCAGGAGGCATGGCACCGTCTTTCAGAAAAGCCCCTTCCGGACCTGATCATCTGCGATTTTTTAATGCCTGAAATGGACGGGTTCAGCCTTTTCAAAGAAATGAAAAAGAACACCGAGATCAAGGACATCCCCATCATGATCCTGACGGCACGGCGCAACACACAGGACTCTTTTCTTGTCGCAGGAGTGGATGGGTTCCATCCCAAACCGATCAATACGGAACTTTTTCTGCAGGAGATCAAAACCCTCGCTCTTCGGCCGAAGGCCGCCCCTCAGAACACGGCCCAGAAGGCTCCCGCCCCAGGCAAGAAATCCGATGATGACGCGGAATGATCACCGCATGTCATACAAATAAACTCCCGCACCCTTCGCCTCAAACTGACCGATACGCGTTCCATAACGATCCATGATGTCCAAAACCTCACCAAAAGATTTTTTAAAATGGCTTAACAAAATCCATGTCCTTCCACCGGCCAACTTCGGTCTGATCTGGTCCGAGAATGGATATTGCTTGAGCTGCAGCAACGATGTCTTATATGATCCGTGTTCAAAAATCGATTTCTCAAATATATAGAAAAAAAACCCTTCCCGTCTAAAAGCCTTTTCAGAATCCAAAATTTTCAAAAACTTCACCTCGATCCTGGCCTCTCCCGCTTCCAGGTGGAAACGCTTGAACAGGTCGGTCGTAAAATAATACATGAATGGAAAACCTGCCTCATTATTCAGGACCAGCTGATCCCCCGGGCTCATGTGCCGTCCAAGATAAGAAAAAACTTCCCGGTTATCTTCGATGTGTTTTTCGTCATTTCCCCGAGCATTCATCACGGAAGCCCGCACGCTCCAGGCCAATAATACCGGGATCAAAACAATGGCCAGCGTCCGCGACAATCGCTGATCCCAGAGGGCCCTGACTCCTTCAGAAACACACAACAAAAAACATGGCGCCAAAAAAAGGATCATGCGGTCATAGAACGGATACTTCATCAGAATGGCCGCCAGCAGAACAAGGTCGACCGGGCCGGCCAGACAGAACGCCCCGAAAGCATCCTTTTCCGTGATCCTGGCGAGCCCGACCAAGGCCAGGATCAACGTGATAAGCGGCCAGACCCCAGGAAGCAGGAATCGCGCCATGATCACATAGCGTTCAACAAGCCAGAGCCACCATCCTCCGCTTAATAACGGCTTGGGCGAAAACCCTCCCAGGTGTTTCCACATCTCGACCAACGGATGGTTATCCGTCATTCCGTTATAAACGGAAAAATATAAATAAAGAAACACGATCGTCCAGGAACAAACCACCGTAACCAGCAAACGCTGAAACCGCGGGGACGGATCTCTCTTGACCCTCCAGTAAAACAGAATACCCAGCCATGGCAGAAAAAACAGCGTGATATTGGAAAAAAGCATCGCCAGACATCCGACATACCCGCCCCTTAAAAGGACCAGGGCAAGATTTTTCTCCTCCCTGCTCCAGCGCAGGAACCATAACAGGCCCACCGCCGTCAAAACATCTCCGGAATACGTTTTTAACTCCGCCGCGAAATAGATCAAATTTGTATTAAAGGCGAATAAAGCGACCGCCAAAAGCGCAACGCCGGATGAACAATAACGCTTTAAAAAGAACGCGAACAACACAAGCGCCGCGCTTGATGAAAGAAACGGGACCAGCCGCAGGGCCAATTCATGATTGCCGAAAATCAAGACGGACAATTTCGCCAGGATTGAAAACAGCATCGGGCTTTCCGGCTGCCCGGTCAAAAGAACGTAATTGAAAAAGATCTGGCTGAAAGAACGGCTGGTGATCTGTGTGGCCACATAGGTCTCATCCAGCCAAAAGGAAGGATTATCCAGATAGATCTCAAGACGGAACAAGATCCCGATAGCAACAACGGCCCACAACAGCCACGGAGACATAAAAAAAGGAGAAAATATTTTCTCCCTCAAGCTTTGATTAAGTTTTAAAAGGTTCATACAAGAGCTAGTCAGCGGCTACGCTTGCCGGCCTTAAGATCTGCCGGCATTGATCAGCGATCCTTTCCACATCTTCATCCGTGTAATGCGCCTTATCCAGCAAACGGGGGTCCAGGACCCTGTCCTGGGGAACAAAAGGCTGCAATTTGTAATGGTCAATGTCCTCAGAAACCAAGCTTGCCGCATCATTGATCTCATCAGAAGTCAAAAGCGGCTTAACGATCGTTGTCCGGAATTGGAATTCGATCCCGCAATTTCTGATCAAGTGAATACTTTCCAAAATACGGCCCGTGTCAACAGAAACGCCGGTAATATCCCGATAACGGTGCAGCGGGCCCTTAATGTCCATCGCGATGAAATCCAGCAAGTTCTTGCCAAGGAGGCTCCTCAAAACAGCAGGGCGCGTCCCATTTGTATCGAGCTTCACGGAAAAGCCCATGGTCTTCAATGAGCGCAGAAAGCTTTCCAACCCCTCCTGGATCGTCGGCTCCCCGCCCGTCACCACCACGCCCTGAAGTTTTCCAACGCGGGTCATTAAAAAACTGGTAATCTCTTCTTGCGAGAGAGGCTCCTGAAAGCAAG
>ERZ795055.4275-NODE-4275-length-10096-cov-4.039737_pt1 | contig 10096 bp, 7 predicted proteins | sample MGYA00375139_ERZ795055 | MGnify/ENA primary metagenome ERZ795055 (study PRJEB30184, sample SAMN05720283) | anaerobic digester metagenome | isolation source: active sludge of municipal wastewater-treating anaerobic digesters | place: USA | collected 2015-01-23 ...
GGGAGAACGATTATTTCGGTGATCCGCTCGAGCACATCTGGGGGCGGTGCGTTTTCGGTTTCTGCGGCATCGAAAAGTATTATCGCAGGATGTTCATGATGGTGGCCGACAGCGATGTCGAGGAACGCACCCGCTGGCTTAAAGAGGTCGGTGAGATCACAGACGCCGCGGTCGCGGGCGTCCTGTTCGCGTCGTGATGAGGAGTGCGGCTGTAGAAAGGAGATTCAGATCGCCATTTCACAACGACGATCGTTATCATGGCGCCATCGGAGTCCCATTTACACTGCCCTGAACGGATTTTTCAGGAACACGCAAGCAGCCAGTCGGTTTTCACCGGGAATAAAGATTCAAAATTCCGCTGTCTTTACACCGAATTTTTTTCACGGTATTCCTTCGGCGACAAGCCTGTCATTTTTTTGAACGTTACGTTGAAGGATGTTTTCGAGCTGAATCCCACCTCGAAGCAGATCGTGATGATGCTTCGCTCCGGTCTCTCGACGAGCAACCGCATGGCCTCCCGCACCCGGAAGGTGTTCACGTAATTTCGAAAATCCGTCTTGATGTTCTCATTGACCAGCCGCGAAAACTGATGGGGGGTGAGAAGAAGGCGCTCCGCCACATCCTTCATGCGAAGGTCCATGTCACGGTATAGCTTTTCCTGCTCCATGAGTTCGGCGAGACGCTCGTTCACGGCCCGCTGGTCGATGCCCTTGATAATCGTTCGCTTATACCGGGTCTGGCGCATCTCCCTGACAAAGAGTTTAAAGAAATCGGAAAAGCGATTTTTGAACAGGAAATAGATTATAAATTGGAAACTGATGCCGGAGGCGCCCAGGAGAATGAATTCCCTGTCCAGGGTAATAAAAAAGAGGCATGCAACTCCCGTGGACACAATCACGATCCCTGACATCAGTATCGAAAACAGCAGCGGTCGCTTGTTATCACTCTGCCGCAATGAGACGATCTCGTTGTAGAGGATAATCCCCGAGTAGGTGATGTATACCGCAAGGCATGCGAAGAGAACGTAAACAAGCCGGTGGTCCAGGGGGTCCCTGAAGAACTCATTGTATATGGCATGCTTCCGGTCGACATGAAGCGTTAGCAGAAATAACTCGAGGGCGAGCAGGGGGATGAGAGGCAGAAAGGGGATTTTAAGGGTCAGGGGTGTCTTCCGCTCCGAATACACAAGCGCATGGTAGCGGATATGATCGAGCGGGCCGCTGATATAGAGAAACGTAAAGAAAAGGAACAAAAGCGAGGGATGGCGCTCGTACAGACCGAAACCGATCACCGCCAGCTGTCCCATGAGGAGGCTCACTATCAGGCCGCGTACGAACCTGAAATAGCTGCGCCGGTTTTTCGAGTGCCCCGTAATGTGTTCGATGGCGGTGAACACACCCAGCACCACGCCCGAGATTATAATCACCGCCATGATTATATGGGTCGTTGTCATGATATTTCCCCGACATCACACCCGTATGTTCGATGAATACGCATCCCGCAACGGCGCGGAGAGCGTGAAAATGTCTATTTGGTACAGGAACTGGCGTTGCGAGTCAATGGTATTTCGGCGGGGGGAAGTGTTTTGGTTGCTTTATGGTCGGTGGCGGCCGGTCCGGGCCCATGCCGCCGGAAAATAATGCTAAAAAACAGGTAAAAACGGTTCATGATTATAATTGTGAACGACACCCGCCTGGAATTTATTACTTAATTCGATATATCAGGGTGATCCGATAAAATTCATTCCGACTGACCTGCATTCGCCGGATGCATGCCCGGCAAAATCTTTGATAACGGAGGCTCCATGGGAGAGGACCTGTCGCGACGTGAAATGCTCGAGAAGTCACTGAAGTTCGGGGCCCTCGCCGGCGGTGCAGCCCTGCTGGGAGCCGGCGCCTACAGTCTCCTGAGAACACATCCCATAGAGGAACTGTACGGCACGTATCCGGACAGCGCCGCTGACCACCCCCTCGAGTTAACGGATCCCAATGCTCCGAAACCAAACTTCATCATCATCTACTGTGACGACCTGGGGTACGGCGATCTGGGCTGTTACGGCAACCGGGTGATACGCACGCCGAATATCGACGGTCTCGCCCGTGCCGGCACGCGGTTTACCGATTTCAACACCTGTGCCGCCGTGTGCGGCCCCTCCCGGGCTGGTCTTCTGACCGGGAGGTACCCATTCCGCACGGGCATCATCGGCAACGTATATCCCGAGGGAGAGTCCCGCGGCGTGGTACTGGTCAGAAAGCTCGCTAACGTCTTCAGGTCGCTTGGCATTGTGGACGTTCGCGAGGATTTCACGGCGAGAGGCATCTCACGCCACGAAATCACCCTTGCCGAGGGTCTGAAGCGTGCCGGGTACCGCACCGGGATGATCGGCAAATGGCATCTCGGCGACTACAGCAGGCAGCCGGAGTTCAATCCCCGGCGTCACGGATTCGACAGCTACTTCGGAGTACCCCACAGCAACGACATGTTTCCCTGCCCCCTCTACCGGAACGAGCGGATGCTTGAGGCCGATATCGGCACCAACCAGGCGAGGCTTACGGGTATGTACACCGAGGAGGCGTTGAAGTTCATCGACGAAAGCGGCAATCGCCCGTTTTTCCTGTACCTGGCCCACACCTTCCCGCATCAGCCCCTGTACGCGTCGGAGCGATTTGCGAACAAATCAAAGGGCGGCGCCTTCGGCGACGCGGTGGAGGAGATCGACTGGAGCGTGGGGGAAATTGAGGCGCTCCTGGGAAGAAAGGGCCTGGACCGCAACACGATGATCATCTTCACCAGCGACAACGGCCCCTGGTACGAAGGAAGTCCCGGGATATACCGCGGAGGCAAGGGCCAGAGCTACGAAGGCGGTTTCAAGGTCCCCTTTATCGCCAAGTGGCCGGGCAGGATACCCGCGGGCCGTACCAGTAACGTGCCGCTCATGAACATCGACCTTTATCCGACATTTTTCAATCTGGCGGGCGTGGGCCTTCCCGGGGACCGCGTAGTGGACGGTAAAAACGCGTACGATGTGTTCACTGGAAGGCAGCGACAGTCTCCCCACGAGGCTATCTACTATTACCACTATGATCTCATCGTGGGACTGCGTATGGGCCGCTGGAAATACATATCGAAAATCAACCGGTTCGTATGGCCCACGCCCCTGGACGCCGCTCCCGTTACGAACAGCCTGGGGCGCAAGACGCTGGGCTACAGGTGGCCCCTTCTCTATGACCTGGAGAACGATCCCGGGGAAAACTATAACGTTATAAACGCCTACCCGGAGGTGGCGGAGAAGCTCAGGGCGGCCATGGAAGACTGGCGACGCGCCGCCGACAGAAATCCGCGTGGCTTCGGAGCAAGGATGTCCGGCAAGGAGCATTATAAAAACGTGTGATGATTATTATCGTGAACGACGGTCCTGAATTTTCATGCACACTATACGACGTATGCGTGCACCAATTGAAGCCGCCCGTAAAGGGCCGGATGATCCGGCTGATAATTCATGAGAGTGCGGGAATACCATGAAACGCTTTATTGAAACCTGTAAGGATGGAAAATTCGATGTTATCGTTATCGGCGGCGGCATCACGGGCGCTTCGGTGGCATACGAAGCCGCGTCCCGCGGTCTCAGCGTCGCACTGTTCGAGAAAAGAGATTTCTCCTGGGCCACCTCGGCGGCAACATCGAAAATGATCCACGGCGGGCTGCGCTACCTGGCGAACGGCGAGTTTGGCCTGGTACGCGAGTCCCTGCGGGAACGAAGGGTAATGGAAAACATCGCGCCCAACTTCGTCTATCCCATGCCGGTGATGATACTGCATCGCACAACACCCCTCAAGAACAGAAAGTGGATCGTGAAGGTCGGGATGCTGATCTACGATCTTCTTTCCTATGATAAAAACCTCACCTGGGACAGGAGCAAGCGCCTCTCGACGCACCGTACCATTTCAAAGGGAAAAGCGCTGCTTCTGGAGCCCGGCGTGCCCCCGGAAGGGCTGACCGGGGCGTCGGTTTACTACGACTGCGAAAGCATCTTTCCCGAAAGGCTTACCCTGGCGTTCATTAAATCCGCCGTGGCGTACGGCGCTCGTGTGTCCAATTACTGCAAGGTGGAAGGTTTTCTCTTTGACGGCACCCATGCAATCGAGGGTGTGAAGGTGCGCGACCTCCTGAGTGATAAAACATCTTCCGTAAAAGGAAGCGTTACCATCAATTGCGCCGGCCCCTGGGCCGACCTTGTGCTGGGCATGGCCGGTTCCGGGAGCACTGCCGCTTCTCTCAGGAGGTCGGAGGGCATACACATCATCACCTCTAAAAAACTCATATCGGGGAAGCACACCGTGGGGGCCGTGACTCACTCCGGGCGATTTTTTCTCTCGCCCTGGCGCGGCCACATCCTGATCGGGACGACCGATAAACCATACAGCGGAGACCCGGACAGGTACCGCGTCACCAGGGCCGGTATCATGGAACTGATCGGCCATGTCAACGACGTCTTCGGCGAAGGCAGCCTGCAGTATGCCGACGTGAAACACGCCTACGGCGGCCTTCGTCCACTGGTTGAAGACCAGACCGAGGAGACCTACAGTTCTTCCCGTAAATATGAAATCTATGACAACAGGAAGGACGGCATCGACGGGCTCGTCACCGTGGAGGGCGGGAAATTCACCACGAGCCGCAATCTTGCGGAGCAGTGCGTCAATTGTGTGGAACGCAAGCTGGGACGAAAGGTCACTCGCTCAATCACGAAAAACCGCTATCTCCATGGGTGCGCCATCAAAGACATTGAGGCCTTTCTCGAGAGAGTGAAAAACGACAACAGGGATTTCGGCGCTCCCACGCTGGATTACCTTGCCCGTCATTACGGTACCGAATACGGAGAGGTGCTGAAAATAGCCGGGGAGAACGCGGAGCTGTCGCGAAGCGTCAACGCCGACGGCGAGATCCTCGCCCAGGTCGCGTACGCCATTCGGCATGAAATGGCTCGAACTCTGTCCGATGTTCTCATGCGCCGAACGGGCATGGGCACCCTGGGGCATCCCGGCGATGACGTGATCGAAGAGGCGGCCCTTGTCGCGGCCGGGGAGCTGAACTGGGACAGGAAGCGCATGGACAGTGAGATTGCCTCGGTCTCAGAGACACTGGCGCTGCCGAAAAACTGATACCGCGGAAAAGAACTATAAGGAGAACACTATGGCCGAAAAAAAATTTATACCCGAGTGGACAAGCACTCCGCCGTTGCCGGGCAGCTACAGATCTATCGCGAAACAGGGCGCGATGGATGAAATCAAGCTCCCCTCCGAAAGATATTACAAGCTTCTTAAAGGTGAGCTTGGAGTGGATGACTCCTACTTTTCAGGAAAACGCAATGACGGTAATATGCCGGTGCGTCTCGACGAGGAGGTCGATGTTCCCGGGGATGTGGTTGATGCCCTGGTGAAGATTTCCGGTTCGGAAAATGTCCGGAGTGATTCTTACAGCCGTGTCAAGTACAGCCATGGCAAGCTCCAGGAGGAGATGTTCAACCTGAAAAGAGGAGTCGTCCACGAAGCCGCCGGTGTAGTGGTCCATCCTCGTGACAAGGAAGAAGTTAAAGAGATCATTCACCTCTGTGACTCGAAAGGCGTCGCCGTCAATGTCTATGGCGGAGGATCGAGCTGCAACAAGGGTTTCCTTCCCGAGAGAGGGGGCGTGACCCTGGTGATGAACACCCACATGAAAAGGGTCCTGGAAGTGAACGAGAAGAATCATACCTGCCGGGTCCAGGCCGGCTGCATGGGCCCCGATCTGGAGAACGCGCTGAACAACGCGCGCACGCTGTACGGCACCACCCATGCCTTCACCTGCGGCCATTTCCCGCAGTCTTTTGAAATTTCCAGCGTGGCGGGATGGTCCATGGCCCTGGGCAGCGGCCAGGCATCGACCTATTACGGCGATGCTGCCGACCTGGTGCTCGCCATGGAGGTCGTTACGCCCGCGGGAGTCATCAATACCAGTGATTACATCAGCACCGCCACGGGTCCGAAGGTAGTTGAAATGATGAAAGGCAGTGAAGGCGTTTTCGGCGTGTGCGTGGAGCTGACCATCAAAATATTCCGCCACATGCCCGAAAACCGGAAATATTTCGGCTATATCTTTCCCGACTTCGAGTCGGCCGTCAACGCCACGCGGGAGATAACCCAGGGTCAGTTCGGGCTGCCGGCGGTCCTTCGCATATCCGACGCGAAAGAGACCGAGCATGCCTTCGAGCTCTATCCCGTTCCCTCGATGGTTGAAAGTTTCCTGAAAATGCGCGGTTTCAAACCGGGCAGACGATGCCTGTGCCTCGGTACCGTGGAAGGGGAAAGGGAGTTTACGGCCCTGGTGCGGAAAAAAATAGGTAGAATCGCGCGGCGCTTCGGCGGTATGAGCACCACGGGATATTCGGCGAAGGAATGGTACAAGGACCGCTACAAGACATTTTACATGGCGGAAGCGGTAACCGATTACGATATCATCCTCGACACCGTGGAAACACCGGTGCGGTGGGACAATATTCATGAAATACACGGGAAGGTCTACGAATACGCCAACTCCGTTCCGGGTACCATGTGCATAAGCCACGCGTCACACTTCTATCAGTCCGGCACAAATCTCTATTTCATTTTCGGCGTCAGGGGAAATGTCGATGATTACATGGCCTACCGTTCCGGCCTCATCGAGGCAATGGTGAACGCCGGCGGCTCCTGCAGTCATCACCACGGTGTCGGCAGGCTTATGACTCCCTGGATCGGTCGGTTTCTCGGGAAAGAGGAGTTGGGTGCCATAAGGGCCCTGAAAAAATATTTCGACCCCGGCAATATATTGAACCCGGGACATCCCCTGGGGACGGATTCGCAGGTCGATTGAAAATTCCATGTGCAGCAATGCATGGCAGAGTCGTCATAGCCCGTCAGGGCGTGCGTTTTCGAAACGACTCGCCCGACGGCCTTAGAGCCTTCACAGGAGTATTGTATGGCTGATAAGAAATACGTGATAGCGATCGATTCGGGAACACAGAACATCCGCGCGATACTCTTCGACCGCAACGGAAATGAAGTGGCCTCCGCGCAGGCGCCCATTGAGCCATATTTCTCCCTGCACCCGGGCTGGGCCGAGCAGGACCCGGCGGACTACTGGACAAAGCTCTGCCGGGCCACCCGGGCCCTGATGAAAAAAGTTAAGATTTCCCCTGAAGCCATCGGGGCCGTGGGTATAACCTCCCAGCGCACGACCTTCATCACCGTGGACAGGGACGGAAAACCTCTCAGGCCCGCCATCGTCTGGCTTGACCAGCGAAAAAATGAAAATCCGCCGCCGCTTTCACTTGCGGCCAGGGCCGTATTCAGCCTTCCGGTGATATCCGGACCCATAGACTATGTGCGTCAGAATTCCAAGTACCTGTGGATCAAGTGCAACGAGCCTGAAGTGTACAGGAAGACCGCCAGGTTTATGCTGATAACCGGCTGGTTCGTGAAAAAGTTCACCGGCGAGTTCAGGGAATCCCGCGGGATGGTCAACGTCCTCTGGCCCATCGACCTTAAAAAATTCGACTGGTACACGCAAAAGATCATCTACGAGGCCTTCGGCCTTGTGCCGGAACATCTACCTGAACTCTGCGACCAGGACCGGGTGCTGGGGCACATAACGAAATCCGCGTCTCGCGAAACCGGCCTGCCCGAAGGACTGCCCGTGGTGGTCGGCGGGGGCGACAAGCAGTCGGAACTGCTCGGGGCCGGAGGGCTGGATTCCCGGACGGGTGTTATCAGCTTCGGTACCCTCACGACGCTGGACATCATCACCCGAAAATATGTCTCGGACAAACAATGGAGGTTTTTCGCCTGGCCGGGGGCCGTTCCCGGAACGTGGAACATCGAGACCTATATCAACCGCGGGTTCTGGATGGTCACCTGGTTCAAACAGGAATTCGGCCTTCGCGAAGCGATCGAGGCCGAAAAACGCGGTGTCGATCCGGAGACGGTTCTCGATGAGGTGATACGCGCGATCCCCCCGGGCTGCATGGGCCTCATGCTACAGCCCCACTGGGGGGCGCCCGCGAACGATCAATTCGCCAAGGGATCCATCATCGGTTTCGGCGACGTGCACACCCGGGCCCATATTTATCGGGCCATCCTCGAGGGGCTGGGCTTCGAGCTCCGCAGACTGTACGAAATCATACGATCGGAAACGGGGATAACGCTTGAGGAGCTTCGTGTCGGCGGCGGCGGATCGAAGAGCGATGTGGCCGTACAGATCGCCGCGGACATTTTCGATCTTCCGGTATCGCGCATGAACACATCGGAAATCGGTTCGCTGGGCGCCGCGTTGAGCGCCGCCGTGGGAAGCGGAATGTTTTCCTCTTTCGAAGAGGCGGTTTCCTCAATGGTGAGGAAAGTCAGGACATTCACGCCGAACCCCGTCAGTCAACGCATCTATAATGAGCTTTTTCACCGGGTCTATCTGCGGACATATGAAAAACTCGAGCCGCTCTATAAAGACATCGCGTCCATAACCGGATATCCCGCCCCGCGGAATTGACGGGATATCCGGCCGTTCCGGTTCTTCGTCACCCTGTAGGCCCTGCCGGGTTCGCCATATCCTCATGACACGCCACCCTGCCGGAAACCGCTTCGGTTACCCGTCGTCCTGCGCCGGATATACCCCTGTGCCCATTGCGCGGCCGCTCGCGTAAAATGATTGCATTTCCCCGGCCAGCCCTCACAATCCGTGTACTGACATCCGTAACGGAAAACAAGGAGCGTATCGATCCATGAACACTCTTTCTGTCAAGATTACCGACAATCTGCATTACATCGGCGTAAACGACCGCGAGACGCACCTGTTCGAAAACCTTTGGCCCCTCGACAACGGCATCTCGTACAATTCGTACATCCTTACGGGTGAGAAGACAGCCCTGCTCGACACCGTAAAGATTACGAAAGTCGACAGCTTCATGTTCAAGATCCAGAGTATCCTGAAAGGCCGCACACTCGACTACCTGGTCATTCACCACATGGAGCCGGACCATTCGGGCTCCATCCGCGCGGTGCTTGAGCTCCATCCCGGGGTGCAGCTCGTCGGCAATAAAAAGACCGGAGAATTCCTCAAGGCCTTTTACGGCATCGGCGACAGGTTCATCGAGGTGAAGGAGGGCGACAGCCTGGACCTGGGCAACACGAAGCTCGATTTCTACATGACCCCCATGGTGCACTGGCCGGAATCGATGATGAGCTATGAGCGCGCCGGTAAAATACTCTTCTCCCAGGACGCCTTCGGCGGTTTCGGCGCGCTCAACGGGCCCATCTTTGACGACGAGATAAACTGGGACTTCTACGAGTCGGAAACGCGCCGCTATTATTCCAATATCGTCGGCAAGCACAGCCGGCAGGTTCAGACGGCCATCGGCAAGCTCGCGGGCCTGGACATCTCCATGATCTGCCCTGTCCACGGGCCGGTGTGGCGCGGCCGCCCGCAGAAGATCGTCGAGCTCTACGACCGCTGGAGCAGGTTTGACACCGAACCCGGCGTGGTTATCGTATACGGCTCGATGTACGGCAACACGGCGGTGATGGCCGAGGCGACGGCGCGGGTCCTCGCCGAGGAGGGTATCAGCGACATCAAGCTTTACGACGTGTCGAAGACCCATGTCTCATACATCATCAACGAGATCTGGAAGTACCGCGGACTCGTGCTGGGGAGCTGCACCTACAACAACGGCCTCTTTCCGCCCATGAGCCATCTGGTCAACCTGATACGGATGAACAACCTGAAAAACCATGTGCTCGGCATATTCGGCTCGTACAGCTGGAGCGGCGGCGCGGTCAAGGCACTGAAGGAGTTCGCGGAAGCCTCCGAGTTCGATCTCATCGACACCGTGGTCGAGGCGAAGTGCGCGCCGACGGCCGCCGACCTGGACGGCTGCGCGGCGATCGCGCGCGAGCTGGCGCGGCGGCTGAAAAGCGCCTGACGGGCGGGGCCGGGAGAGAGCTCATGCCCAGCAAAGGCGCGCGGACTCCGTACGTTAAAATAGGCGCCTGTTCGTGGAACTACCACTCGTGGATCGGCCTGGTGTACGGCGTTA